>Ga0209426_1000616_pt1 | contig 32375 bp, 29 predicted proteins | sample Deesub1362B_J571_FD_187697 | JGI IMG/M metagenome (GOLD analysis project Ga0209426, IMG submission 187697) | Deep oceanic, basalt-hosted subsurface ecosystem from Juan de Fuca Ridge flank, Pacific Ocean, CORK Borehole 1362B_J2.571 (SPAdes)... ...
GAAATGGCTCATCTGGTATAACACTAAGAGACCTCATAAAAGTCTTAACAAATTAGCGCCTTTAAGATATTATATAGACTGCTTTATAAAAGACTCTCAGCAGTCCAATATGTTATGGACGCTTACATTCACTTGACAAGTAATTAATTCAATGCTAAAAAATCAGTGTAATGAATCTCTGGATTACTCCAGAGAAAAATTACACGGTGAGCGTAGCTCAACTGGTTAGAGCACCGGACTGTGGATCCGGAGGTTGGGGGTTCGAGACCCCTCGCTCACCCCATTAAAAACTAAAAACTTAAAACGAAAAAGTTAAAATTAATCTCAAAATTAATCTTATAAATTTCAAATCAAAAACTTGAAATTGATAATTTTAACTCTTATAAAATCTAATATCATTTGAAAATGCGCATTGATTATTAATATTTTTTCAATTAATTTAATTTTGACCTCTTCCATTTATTTTGATATCTATAAAAGAGAAATAATCAAATGGATTTTTATATTGGGACAAGTGGTTACAATTATAAACATTGGTTTAATGGTGTCTTCTATCCCCCTGGCATTAAAGAAAATGAACTGCTTTTACATTATCAAGAATATTTTAATTCAGTAGAACTAAATGTTACTTTTTATAGACTTCCTTCTGAAAAAGTTTTTAAATCTTGGTATAAAAAAACAAAAGAAGATTTTGGCTTTATTGTGAAGGGCTCTAGATTTATTACTCATATAAAAAGGCTAAAAGATGTAGAAGAACCTATTAATCTTTTTTCTCAAAGATGCTATTTTCTTAAAGAAAAACTACTCTGTATACTTTGGCAACTTCCTCCTTCTTTTAGAAAAGATGTACAAAAATTACAAAATTTTATTAATTGCATTAAGAAAAATGATATTTTAAAATCCATAGATCATAGTATAGAATTCAGACACTCAAGCTGGTTTGAAGAAGATGTCCTAAAAATTTTAAAGGAAAATAATATAAATCTTTGTATAGCTCATTCCTCCAGATGGCCTATGTGTGAGGCAATAACTTCTAATTTTTTATATATTAGATTTCATGGAGGGGAAATTTTATATGGATCAGAATATTCCATAAATGAATTAAAAGAATGGGTTAAAAAAATAAAAACATGGAGAAAGAATTATCAATTAAATAAATTTTATATTTTTTTCAATAATGATGCTTATGGATTTGCTGTTAAAAATGCACTTCAATTAAGAAAACTCCTTCTTATTGATTAATTTTCAAAAATTTAAAAATTTTAAATAGGCTTTCTTTTTTAAAAGCGAAAGACGTCTCCATATTGTTTTTTCACAAATTCTGTGAAAAACCCTGTGGAAAAATTGATGAAAATTATCGTAAGTTTAAAAAAAATTAAACTTATAATATTTTGAACAAAATTTAGTCAATAATATCTAATTGAAAATAAAAGATTTATAAATTAAATTTATTCTAAGATTTTTTTATCTTTAATTTAACTGATTGAAAACAAAAAAAATTGTTAAATTTTTGTGTTTGTTTAAGAGTCTAAAAAATTAGACTTTATTTCAAAGAGCTTCTTTTTAAAAAATTTAGACATTTTCTTAAACTTGACAAAATCAGATAATTTATAGTAACAAAAGTTGCTAAAAGAAATATTTAAAAGGGGAATATCTTAAAAACTTAATATATTTGAGAATTAAAAAATGAGAGACAAAGTTTTTTTGAAAGGAGGAAAGAAAAAATTTAAAGGAAAGCTAATAATTGGATTATTTCTTTTCTCCATTTCATTTATTTTACTTTATTCAGAAACAGTTGAAATTAATATCCTGCATACAAATGATATTTTAGGACAAATTAAATCATACAGAGACGAAAATGGAAGAGAAATTGGTGGAGCTCAAAAGCTTGGTTATTTTATTCTTTCAAAATCTAAAGAATTTAAAAAATTATTAATTTTAGACTCTGGTAATGCATTGGGACCAGACCGCATAGCTCATCATACTAAAGGAGTTTCACAAATTAAAATTATGAATTACCTCGGTTATAAAGCAATAGCACTTGGTGAAATGGAATTCATTTATGGTCCTCAAGCCCTAAAAAAATGTATGCAAAAAGCATCTTTTCCTTTTCTCTCATGTAATGTGATTTATAAAAATACGAATAATTATTTTGTAAAACCATATGATTTAGTAAATATTAAAAATATTAAAATTGGAATTATAGGAGTAACAGAAATTGGAATTCCATTAGAGGCTTACGGCTTTAAAGATTTGGAAGTAGACTATCCTGATAATCATTTGAGTGAAATTTTGGAAAAATTAAAGGAGAAAAAATGTGACTTAATTATTCTCTTAAGTAATCTTGGTGAAGCAGAAGATCGAAGAATAGCTAAAATGTTTCCTGAAATAGACATAATTCTTGGAGGAAATATAAGGACAAAATCACCTTCGCAGATTTATAACTATCTTCCTCAGGATGTGGAACAAGGTATATGTATTTTCTATTCTACTCCCTTATCCATTAGTATAGGAGAAATTAATATTGAAATCGAAAAAAAAGAAGGAAAATCCATAATTAAAAATATTGAAATAAATTCCTATTTGCTCAATGAAAATTTATGCCCTTCTGAAAAAATTGCAGAAAAATTTCCTGAATTTAATAGATTTATTGAAAATATAATAAAAGATGCAGAGAGAGCGAAAAATATAATCATTGGAGAAGTTTATCCAGGAGAAACAATTGATCTTTCTACTCTCACCCTTCTCTTAATGCAAAAAACTGGAAAAACCGAAATAGCTTTATGTGATATAGGACTTTTTGGATGGTTTCATGAGAGAGAATTTCTTATAGGAAAAATTAGAAGTACTCAAATTGATGAATATATACCCTTTGATGACCATTTAATGGTAACTGAACTTAATGGCATGGATCTTTTTAGTCTATTCAACTATCACAAGGATTTATTTTTTTCTCCGATTATTAATCCATTCGAAAGAAAGATCAATGAAAATAAAATAAAAAGCAATGAAAAATATAGTGTCGCAGTAAATAGCTATTTAATTAGTAAATATGATGTCTTTAAGGATAAAAAATTGGTGCATTATAAAAATTTAAAAATCTGCAAATTAGTTCAAAATTATATTATTCAAAAAAACAAAAAAAGGTGAAAAAATAAATCTGAAAGAACTAATAAAGTGGGCAAAAAGAACAGATTGGAAATATAAAATAGAATTAGGAGGGGAATTGCAGGATTTTTTCAAAAATACTCAAGCAAAAAAATATCAGGATATATCTCCTTTCTATACTCCAAAATTTAATCAATGGGGGATAAATCCAACCTTTGCTATAAAAGCTTTCTCCTCATCCTATTATGCCCAACTATCAATTTCTTCATCTTATGGAGAACGTACTTCTTTTTATGGAGATGTAAAAGAAAAAAGTAAGGTTTCAAATTGGATTGAAGCAGATATTGAATATAGATATTTTTTCAGAAAGAAAAAGAGAAATTTATATTTATCTTTTATATCTGATTTAAGAGATTTAGAAATAATACCTGAAGAAGATAGACGGAAAGGATTATTAACTCTGAATTTTGGTATTGGGTATCAGCCATCTTACAATTTTAATTTCTCCTTTGGATTAAGTGGAAATAATAGATTATTCGTCAAAGGAATTGATGCTGGTATTTATCTTAATTCCTCCTACAATTATTATCAGGACAAATTCGAGATTGAAACAAGGGCATATCTTTTCATTGTAATAGACACCAATGAATATTATGTAGCTAACAGAAAAAAAGGAGATTATACAATAAGACTAGAAAATGAATTTAGATTTAAAATATATAAAGGACTTAATTTTATCATTGAATCTTATATTTATAGGGACAACCGGATTGGAGGATTTGCTTTAAGTATTATTTCATCTTTTTCATTAGAAATCTTAAAAGGAGATTTAAGTTAGTTCTTTTAAAATGTTTGTTAGGGGGGCTCTAAGGAGCCTCCTAACAGCTCTTTAATTAGTACTTAATCCTTACCTCTACATTTTCACCACTTACCAATGTAGTTGTTATTTTCCCTTCGTCCCAAGAAAATTGAACATGGCCATTAAGCCTTATGTAAGCTTCTCCCTTTGGAGTTAATTCTACATCATCACTGTAATATTCATGAACAGAGCCAGGTGTAGTTTTAAGATATTCTCTTTGATAAATATGAACTGTAGCTTTCTCATCAGATTTGTTTTTAAGAAATACATGAATTGCATCAACCCCTGTGCCATAAGTAACATCCCAGGAATCGCCAAGTTTTTTCAATACTCTTGTCTGATCAAAAGCTAATACCAGTCCAAAAACAAGCAAAAGTAAAATTAAACCCACCCCAATAATTGAATTTCCTTTTTTCATTATTTCTTAACCTCTTTTTAATTTAATAGTTTAATAGTATTTTTACTTAAAAGTTGTTCACCCCTATTTGCCTTCTTTGTTTACATACAAAAAAACAATTACAGTTGTCAAGTTTTTTTAAAAAAAATTTTCCTAAACTCATAATATTTTAAATAAAATTTAACCAATAATATCTAATTGAAAATAAATAATTTAGAAAAATAAATTATGCTTAAATTTTTTGTTTTTAAAAAATAATTTTAATTTTTTTATTTGTAAATTAATGGAGAACTTGTAACTTATAATCTTTATTAATTCGATAGTTTTTATTGACTATTAATAAATTTTATGGTAAAAATAAAAAAATTTTGGATTGAGTGAGTTAATGAAAAGAGAAAGAATAATTTTGATTTTCAAAATTAAAAACCAGAAATATTTAATATTTTTGCAATAATTAATAAAAATAAATGGGGGTAAAGGATGAAAAAACATAAAAAATTGGTCTATAAAATACTTATTGGGTTACTCCTTATATTAATTACAGGAATTGATTTATTTTTTTCTCAAGAAAATGACTGGCTTAAGAAAAATAATATTTACGCCAATTTGGGAACAGATAGGCTGCCTTCAATTGATGTTATTAATGAACTACCATTAAATGTTTTCATATGGGGACCAGCAAATGAAGATATGATAAATAGAGCTCATGAGTTAGGAAGAAAATATGTCCCAGGTTTCATGCCTCTTGGTGCATTATTAATGAGTAGTGTTGAATGGATAAAAAATACCTGGGGAATTGATCTTGTGGCGGGATATCCATGCATTAATGTAGCTGGAAATCCAGTTCCTTTTGAAGACCCATTGGGTATTGGAGAGAAAATGGTTACTATTTGTAGACCTCTTTTCCGACAAAAGTATATTGGAGTTCTTAGAAAGTATATCGATGAAATTTATTCTCCAATAAATCCAGATGGAATACAAATTGATGAGATTTCTTCTTATGCAACTAATTTAGATGCAAATATGGATGATAATACAATGATTGATTTTAGAAAATTTCTAAAACAAAGATATACGAGTGGAGAATTAAAGAATAAATTTGGAATTGAAAATATAAATAATTTTAATTATCGAAATTATCTTGCAAGTCAAGGTATCTATTCGGCATTTCTTGATCCAAATCAAGAACTTAGAGATGAATTCAGAAAATTCCTTCAATTAAGCACAAAGGAAGATATTGGAAATCTAATTAATTATATGAGGGGAAAAATGCCTAATATTTACATCTCAGGAAATGTTTATAGTCTATGGCCTGAACAGCATGCTTTTATTTCCTATTTGGATTTTCTAACTTTTGAAAACTCCTTTTTTACTAAAAGACTTGGAGGATGGGTCGGGAAAGAGGATTTCAAGTTTTTTGGATTATATAAATTAGGTAAAGCGTTTGGAAAACCTATTATTTCTGTTCCAGATGTTTTTAATTTCGGAGACTTGCTTGATAAAAACGATTATTCCTATTATAGACTTTTCCTGTCAGAAGCATTCGCAATGAAAGAAAATTTTCTTATTCCATTTGATGCATTAGCAACAGGAGGAAGGCAATATACTATCGATTCAAATATTATCTCACCATATACAAATTTTATTAAAAAATTTCATTCTCAATTTTATAAAGGAGGGAAAGGAAGAAGATTTAATCCTTCTTTCATTGATAATAATAAAGAAATCAAAGAATGGACTGAAATTGGAGTGCTTTATGACTGGTATAGAGCATTTAAAGATCTTGATTCCCATTATTATTTTCTAAAAACTACAACAGCTCTTCAGGAAGGACAATGGCTTTTTGATGTAATCTATATTGGTGATAGTGAAATATTAAATATTATGCCTTCATTTCAAGAAATAAAGGATCTCAAAGCTATTATTATTCCATATAGTCCCTTTTCCCTTAGTGCAAGAGCTCAAAATCTCCTTAATCAATATAGAACTAAAGGAGGAAAAATAATCTATCTTAATAAAGACGATAGCAAAAGCAATATCCTATCAAAAATTTCTTCCTTAGGATTAGATAAAAAAGTAGATATTGGAAATAGAAGGAATATTTCAATTTCTACATATAGTATAAATCAAAATAAAATTGATATAATTTTTGTTAATTACAATTATGATTGGAACCAAAAAGATTTTTTAAAAGAATATTCAATAGAAGTTTCCATTAAAATGCTAAAAGAGGCTAAAAGAGTTTATTATTTTACTCCTGAAGAAAATTTTTCTCACGAAATTAGTTTCTCTCAAGATAATGGAACTCTTAGATTTGTTCTTCCTGAACTTTATATTCTCTGTCTTGTAAATATAGAGTTTTAAAAAATTAAATTTGGAGGTAAAATGAATGAGATTGAAAAATTTTATACTATCTAAAAAAATTTTTATTTTCCTCCTCATTTTCTGTTTTTCCCTTCCTACTTTCGCCCAAACTAAGAGAAATCAGATTACTCTTTTTGGTGGACTTAACCATATTTTTGAATATGGTTCTGAAGAAGATTATGTTTTGGGAGAGAATGACTTTCCAGTTACACCCTCCCATACTCCTCCTATTTTTGGTTTGTCTTATTCTATATTTTTCTTTAAAAATTTAGGTTTTGAAGTAGATTTTAGATATAATTTAAGTTCTGAATTAACTCTTCGAGATCCATCAGATAATGATACTGTAAAAATAAAAAGCAATAAACATTATACTTTTACTGGAAATTTAATTTTTCAATTATCCTCTGGAAAAATTAGACCTTATTTATTCTTAGGAGCTGGAATTGATACTCTTTTGGATGTAAAGGATGAGACTCTAACTTCAGAATTTGGATATCTCGTTTTCTTTGAAGCTCCTGAAAAAAAGAGTGATTTTGTTGCTAATGCAGGATTCGGAATTTTTTATTCTCTAATCTCAAATTTTGGCACAAGAATTGATGCTCGATATATTTTTATTCCTAAAACCGCTGAGCATCCTTCAATAAATAGTTTTAACTTTGCAATAGGTATTTTTTATAGATTCTAAAAATTTTCACAAAATCTGTGGAAAAACCTGTGGAAAATTTAATGAAAATTTATCTAAATTTAAAAAAAATTTATACTTACAGAATTCTGAACAATAAATAGTCATAATCTATATTCTTTATAATCAATATGTTACAAAATTCAATTAACACTTAATTTTTAAATTTTTTATTTAAGATATTGAAAAATAAGAGGAAAATTAAATTTTATTGTCAATTCAGTGATAAAATTATATTTTTTAAAATTGACACTAATTTTATTTCATGATAAAAACCTATGGGGGATAAAAAATTAAGAAACTTTTTTATCAATAATTTCGTAATATAGGAGGGAAATTAAAAATTCAAAAATTTTTTAAATTGAAAAAATGAAAAAAATTATTTTTATTATTTTTATAGTCCTTTTAATTTTAGGCGGAATAGGGTATTATTTCTCATCAAAAATTAGTGTTAAGCTTTTTATTGCAGGAAAGATTGGAAGTAAACAAATATTAGAAAATGAAAAATTAATGGGAGCAACTATTGTATTTAGTAAAGTCAAAAAAGGATGGATTAAATATCCTTTAAAAGGTGCAATGGATAATATTTGGAAACACAGAATAAAAAGAAAAGGAATGAATTATTTTATAATGGGTGCTCCAAAATCAATATTTAGCAATTATATTGAACGTTTTAATCCAAAATCTAAATTTTATCAAGCTTGGTTCGGTTGTTATACTGTCTTGGATGGAGAAAATAAAATACCGTATGGTTTTAGAAAGGACAATCCAATATGGGAAGAATTTATAAAATTAGCTATTGAAGACCAGAATGCTTGGCTTTATACTTATGGAGTAAAAAATCCAGATACAAAAATAATTAGACAAATTGGAAAAACAAAAATTATATATATTGGTAATCGTAAAGCTTATCTTTCATTCTGGGAAGGAGAAAGTAAAAGCGATTTAAATGAGAAGGGTTCAATTTCACCTGAGTTAAATCGTTTGCTTGGTATTCCTCCTAAGGAAGATTGGAATAAAATAGTAAAAGCTCACCATAAATTAATACTGAAAGGATTCTTTATTGTATGGAGACAATCGCCTTATCCAGCCACTTTTTGTTGTTATGGTTGTGGTGTAAAATTTAAAACAATTAATGGAAAAGTTATTGACACTTTTGAACTTCTTAAAAATGACTTATTAGAAATGGCCAAAGTAATAAAAATAGAAACGATTAAAAGGGAGGATTAAATGAAAGAGAATAGAATTTTAATTTTTTCTATTGTTATTTTATTATTTTTCACTACACTTGTCTTTGGCCAAAATAATTTAATAGATAAAGTAAAATATGAAATTTGGGTTGAGCTCGATCACCAAAATAAAATGCTTCACGGAAGGGAAATTATTAAATGGTTAAATGATACTAATGATGAAATTTCAGATTTCTGGTTCCATTTATATTGGAATGCATTTAAAAATGAAAAAAGTGCAGTAATTGAAGAATCCAGAGAAGGTCATTTTTTTAGAATAAAAATTAAAGATGGAGAATGGGGCTGGATAGATGTTAAAAAAATAAGAATAACAAATGGTCCAGATCTCACACCAACTATTCAATTTATACCGATTGATAAACCACTTAGAGCCAATGATCAAACAGTTATGAGAATTCTTCTTCCCGAACCATTAAAGCCCGGAGAGGAAATAAGTTTTGAGCTTATATTTGAAGCAAAGATTCCCAGAACAGTTTTAAGAGCTGGTTATTATCATAATGCTTATTTTATTGCTCAATGGTTTCCAAAACCTGGAGTTTATGAGGAAGGAAAGGGCTGGAACTGTCATCAATATCATCTTACAAGTGAATTTTATGCTGATTTTGCGGAATTTACTGTCCATATTACTGTTCCAAAGGAATTTGTGATAGGAGCTTCTGGAAAGTTAATTTCTACAAAAGAAAATAAAAAGGAGAGAACAATCACTTATACGTATTGGCAAAATCATATTCATGACTTTGCTTGGACTGCAGATCCTGATTACATTAAAATCGAGCGAGATTTTATAGCAGATCAAGAAGTTAGTCCAGAAGAATATAAAGAATTATCCAAAATTCTCAATCTCCCTATTGAGAAAATTAAACTTAAAAATGTAAAAATGATTCTTTTAATTAATCCAGAACATAAAAACCAGATTGAAAGACACTTTAAAGCACTAAGAACAGCAATAAAATATTATGGTCTATGGTATGGTCCTTATCCTTATGAAACCATAACAATGGTTGATCCTCCTTTCAGAAGTAAATGTGGAGGAATGGAATATCCTACCCTTTTTACTGCTGGTACAAATATCTTTCTCAGTAAGAAGGTACTTAGCCCAGAAGGAGTAATCGTCCATGAATTTGGGCACGGATATTGGTATGGAATGTGTGCAAACAATGAATTTGAGGAAGCTTGGCTCGATGAAGGAATTAATACTTATTCAACAGGAAAAGTTCTGGACAAAGCTTATGGTCCTTCTGTATTTCCTGTCAGAATTGCAAGAATACCTTATACTCGTTATATTGATAGTATAAAATATTATAACTATCACCTTGATCGTACACTTGCTATTCATATTGTAAAATTTGATCCTATTATTACTAATTCATGGCAATTTTATAGTGGAGTAAGTTATGGTTTAAATGTCTATCAGAGAGCATCAACCTGTCTTTATACACTGGAAAGAATCTTAGGAGAGAATATAATGCTTCGTATTCTCAGAACTTTTCAAATGCGGTATCGTTTTAAACATCCAACAACTAAGGACTTTATTAATGTTGTTAATGAAGTCTCAGGTAGAAATATGAGTTGGTTCTTTAATGAATTATTTTTTAAAGCCAATGAATTCGATTATGGTATCTCCTCTTTAATTTCTAAAAGAATTAAAACTGCTCGTGGAATTTTTGATAAAAAAGACAAAAAAATTGAAATTACTACTAAAAAAGCTAAAGAAATGGATAAAAAAATTGAAAAACCCCAGTATCTTACAATTGTTAAAGTAAAACGTTTTGGTGAGGCAAAACTTGGTGGAGATGTGAAATTAAAGATTAAAATAGTTTTTAAAGATGGTACTGAAGAAATTAAATATTGGGATGGCAAAGCTCGTTGGACTGAATTCAGATTCATTAAAAGCTCTAAAGTAAAATATGCTCAAGTTGATCCAGACTATATTTTTCTAATTGATGCAAATATTACTAATAATAGCTTAAAACTGAAGCCAAATCGAACAGGTGTTTTACGATGGACAAATAAATTTCTTTTCTGGGTACAAAACTTTCTCCAGTTTATTAGCATCTTTAGTTAAGGAGGATGGGATGAAGATATTCAAATTATTCATAAATGGAATTTCAACAGCTAATAGCAACTTTAAAATAATTATATATTTATGGATAATCAATTTTTTATTCTCATTAGCATTAATAGCTCCAATTTATATTATGATTGATAAAAATATCTCCAAATCTTTAATGGGAGATAGATTAATTCAAGGTTTTGACCTCTTTTGGCTTGGAGATATTCTTTATAAATTTCGAAATTTATCACCTGCTTTATTTGGCTGGCTTGTATTCCCAACTTTATTCTATTTACTTCTTTATGTTTTCCTCAATGGTGGAATTATTGGTAGATTAACAGTTCCATTTGAGAAAGTAAATCTGAGAAACTTTTTTGCTGATTGCGGTCAATACTTTTGGAGATTTTTTAAATTATTTTTAATTTCAATTATTGGATATTTAGTTTTTTTAGGATTGCTTTTTAAACTCATTAGCCTTTTTTTGGGAATTTTTACAAAAAAAGCTGTAACCGAATGGCCCCTTATTATTGTTAGCAATATAAAAATTATAATCTTTCTTCTTCTTTTCACAATAGTTAAAATGTTTTTTGATTATGTAAAAATAAGATTAGTTATTTCAAATAGTAAAAAAGTAATAAAAGAGACATTATTTACTCTAAAATTCATAGGAAGAAGATTTTTAAAAGCATGGGGATTGTATTTACTTATCTGTTTATTCTCTTTGATTATTGCTTTTATTTATATGGAAATTGCTCACATAATTCCAAAAAATCGCTTATTATTTGTATTGGCAGTTTTTGTATGGCAACAAATTTACATTTTCTCAAGATTATGGGTAAAGCTTATTTTCTTTGCCTCTGAGATTGGATTTTATCGTTATTATATATGATATATAACTTAAAATTTCTTGACATTTACTTAATCTCTAAGATAAATTAGAATCAATGAATAACTTCAAAAATTTCTTTTTAAAACATTTAGATAAATTCATTGTTTTTGTAATTTTAATCAGTTTAATAATTATAAATTATTTTGTCTTATATAAATACAAATTATTCTTTCTGAATGTCTTATATCTTCCAGTCCTAATAGCAGGATATTATTCTGGAAAGAGAATGGCAATTCTTACAAGTATATTCTCAGTATTAGTGGTAATATTATTTGTAATATTCTTTCCTACTTTTTATATAAAAGAGGGAGAACCTATTTTTGATCTTGTAATAAACTTAACAACTTGGGCAAGTTTTCTGGTTTTAACTGGTATAATAATAGGTATTCTTTATGACGAAAAAGAGAAAAAAATAAAAGAATTAAAAGATGCCTCTTTAATTATCTTAGAAATATTATCTAAATATTTAACTTCATTGGAACGCTTAAATGAAGAACTTTCCTTTAAAATAGCCAACCTTTCAGCTGAAATAGCTGGTAATCTTTTATTAAAAAGATCTGAAATAGAAAATATTAGAATTGCAGGCCTTCTTTTTGAATTTGGAAAAAGTAAAGATAAAATGGAGTTATTTCAAAATGCAGCAAAATTAATCGAAAAGGAAAGAAGCGCAGGAGAGTTCTATACTGAAAAAGAAGCTATCATAATTCAGGCTTTAAATGAAGTTTTAAAAGAAGTGACACCCATTATTTTAGCCTATCATGAATATTATGCAGAACAACCTGAATCCTTATCAGCGGATTTTGGCAAAATACCTATTGGAGCCTGTGTGATAGCTCTTTCTGAAAAATATTTTAATCTAATTGAGAGAAAACCGGATTTAACTTCAAAATCAGAAGAAGAAGCTAAAGAAATAATTGAACAATATTCCGGAACTCTTTTTCCTCCAGATATTGTAGAAGCTTTCAAAAAAACTACTGTTTACAGAAAAACAATTCATTAATTAAAAAATTATAATTCCACCATACCCGACAACTTGACTGTAATTACCTGAAATATCGCCAGATGTTGCATATTTTATTAATTCTGCATTTCTCGCACCAAGCTCAATTGCAGCTTTTAATACAATTGTTGTTGGACTAAAACCACACATACTAATTTTTTCTTTCTCTACAATTTCAAATAAACCTTTGGGATTTAATTCAAGTATCTCTCTAATAGCCATATTGTCCTTTTTCTCTGCTGTTTTTTGACTAACATAATGACTGAAATCTGTACTTGCAATTAAAAGAACATCCTCATCAAATTCTTTTATTGAATGCGCTAACTCAATTCCTGTTTTCTCCAATTGTTGGTAATTTAGATATGAAACACAAATTGGAACAAAAGAAAATGATGAAACAAAATACTGAAGAAAAGGAAGTTGAACTTCTATTGAATGTTCATAAGCATGAGCAGATGCATCATCTTTAATTAAGGAACAATTTTTTAAGATTAATTCTGCTAATTTTTTATTTATTGGAACACTTCCTAAGGGAGTTTCCCATTCACCCTCTTTAAATAGAGCAAGAGAACTTCCTATTCCAGTATGATTAGGACCTAAAATTATAAAAGTTTTTGGAAGTACAATTGAAGAAAATACCTCTCCAGCAACACCTCCTGAATATATATAGCCTGCATGAGGAGAAATTGCAGCTACAGCTTTTTTTCTTTCTCTTTGAGGAATAATCATCTGAGAAATCATTTTTTTTAAACTTTCTACATTATCTGGATAAAATTGGCCACTTACAGTTGCTTTCCTAATCATACTTTATTTATATGAGAGAAATAAATATTTGTCAAATAAGTTTTTCTTGACTTTAAAGGAATAATTTTTTAAATTTAAATTTTAGGAATTAAAGGAGGTTATAATGAAAGAAGGATTAAGAAATGTTGTAATTATTTTTCTATGCTTTTTAATTCTGTCATTTATCAATTGTGAAAGATTGAAAATTTCAAATTTAAAAGCTAACTATCATTTCAATAAAGCAAATAAATTTTTTCAAGATGAATTATTCCGGAAAGCTATTCCTGAATATGAACTTGCGATTAAATATAATCCAAATCTTGTTGCTGCATATCATTATTTGGGCGAGTGCTACAAAGCTCTATACAGACCTGGCTTAAAAACAGAAGAAAATAAGCAAAGAGCAGAAAAAGCTTTGAAATATCTAAATAAAGCATTAGAGCTTAATCCTGATAATAGAGACGTTATTTTATCCCTTGGTGATATGTATAATAAATTAAGAAATTTCGAAAAGGCAGAAAAATTTTATCTTAAAATATTGGAAATGGAACCAGATAAATCTGATAATTATTACGTTATCGCGGAATTTTACAAAAGCTATGCAGGACAAGAAAAAAAAGAAGAATCTAAACCTGTAAGATTAGTAGGAGGAAAAGTAGTAGAAAAAACTGAAGAAGAAAAACCTTTTGAAGAGAAAACACCAATTGAAAAAGCAGAGGAGATGTATAAAAGAGTTATTGAGATGAATCCTAATAATGTTGAAGCATATGCTCGTTTAGCAAATTTTTATCAAGAGCCCCCTCTTAATGAATTTGATAAGGCAAAAGAATATTGGGAAAAAATAATTGAATTAGATCCGAACAATGCTATTGCCTACTCACAGTTAGGAGTTAATCGTTGGGCAAAAAGTTATAGAGTTCCTAATTTAAAAGTAAAAGAAAGATTAAAAGCAGCTCGTGAAGGGATTGAAGCTTTGAAAAAGGCAATTGAATTAGATCCTAATATGCCAAATCCATATATTTGGCTCAAAATTTTATATATACATTTAGCGAAACTTGAACCTCAAAATGCAGCTCAATACAACAGATTAGCTGATGAATATGGAGAAAAATTTGAAAGACTTAGAAAGAAAATTGAAGAAAGAAAGAAATTGGAAGAAGAATTAAAAATTAAATAAAAAATCCATTTTTTCAAAATCAGTTAATTTATGTTTATTCCTTTAAAGGACGATAACCCTACTTTTAGATTCCCTTTTATTACGATATTTTTAATTGGAACAAATATATTTATCTTTTTTTATCAGATATTCTCCTCCCAAGGCTTAAAATATTTCATATTAAAAATGGGAGTTATTCCATGGGCTATTACTCATTTAAAATCTTCAATTTTAATTGCGGATATTTTTCCACCTTTAACATTACTCTCTTCAATGTTTATTCATGCTGGATTTTTCCATCTTTTTGGAAATATGCTATATTTATGGATTTTTGGTAATAATATTGAAGACTTTTTAGGCCCAATAAAATTTCTAATTTTTTATATACTTTCAGGAATTGGAGCAACATTAACTCATATTATGTTTTATCCAAATTCAACAAAACCAATGGTTGGTGCAAGCGGAGCTATTGCAGGAGTTCTTGGAGCTTATTTAATTCTATATCCTTATGCAAGAGTCCATACTCTTGTTTTTCTTTTCTTTTTTATTAGAATTATTCCCATTCCTGCAGGAATTATTCTGAGTTTATGGTTTATTATTCAAGTTATGAACGTTGGTTTTGGAGGAGGAATAGCTTGGTTTGCTCACATTGGTGGTTTTATAATTGGAATTATTTTAATAAAGATATTTTCAAAAAAGCGAAGAAAATTATTTTCTTCAGTTTTGGAGAATTTTTAATTGTAAAGGCGAAAAAATTATCATCTGAGTTTTCTTTTTATACTTTTCCACAAGACCTCGTGCAATTAAAAATTTGTTTTCAAATTTTTCAATATTTCCAAATTTTTCTTTTTCATTAATAGGAATCAAAGCAGAAAAGCTGTGAGCATAATCAAAGGAAGAATCCAAAAAAATATATTTTTTCCCAAAATAAATTTTTTGGCATTTAAATTTTACATTTAAATATTCATTTATGTGATAAAAACTCTGCTCAGATGAAATAATCTTCTCTTCACCTAAACTCCAGAATCCTTTCTTATTAAAACGAGCCAGCCTCTCAGCTTCTTTAAATCTCATTTGATATTCTCTTTTAAAAGGAAATTTAAAAAAAGCAAATGCAAGACCTTTTTTAATAATAATTTCATTGAAAAGATTATTATTTAACCATACATATGCTAAAATCCTTCCATATTTATCTCTGAATTTCCAATCGTAAGTTAGCTTAATCTTTTTTCTATAAAGATTTACAAAAGTAAATCTTTTTGCTACATAAGCAAAAATCCTTATTTCTTCTCGTTCATCATCTACTTCAGGACAATTTACCCCAATAAATCTAATTTTATCTATCATACCATTTATAAATTTAACTTTAATTGTATCTCCATCATAAACTTTTATTACTATTCCTGTATCAAAAGATTTTTTCTTTTCAAAATAATAAAAACTTCTTTTAATTAGAAAAGACAATAAAATAATAAAAATTAATATAGAAAATAAAATTAATTTTAATTTTTTCATTAATTTCTTGATAGTGGATTTAATTATAATTGTCAATAACTTGACAATATTAAATTAACCATGTATAAAATTGCCGTTCATGACGAGGAAAATCAAAAAAGGAATATTGATTGTTTTTGAAGGGATTGATGGATGCGGAAAAACTACTCAGGCAAAATTGCTGTTTGAGAGATTAAAATCTCTAAGTTTTGATACTGTTTTATTTAAAGAGCCTTCTTCAAGCAAATGGGGAAAAAAAATTAAAAAGCTCTCATTATTCGAGAATTTGATTACTCCAGAACAGGAATTAGAGTTATTTATAAAAGATAGAGAAGAAAATACAAAGAAAAATATAAAACCAGCTCTTAAAAAGAGAAAAATAGTTATTCTGGATAGATATTATTTTTCAACAATTGCTTATCAGGGAGCAAGAGGAATAGACATTGAATTTATTAAAAAATTAAATAAAAATATTGCTGTAGAGCCTGACCTTGTCTTCATTCTTGATGTAGAACCTAATAAGGGTTTAGAAAGAATTGAAAATAGGAAGAAAAAAGAGAAACTTTTTGAAAAAGGTAATTATCTTAATAAAGTGAGGAAAATATATAATTCATTAGAGGGAAAGAATATTATTAAAATCAATGGAGCAAAAAATATTAATAAAATAAAAGACGAAATTGAAAAAATTGTTTTTGATTATATAGAGTTCTATTTTGAATAAAATCTACTCAATGGATTTCTTTCTCTTTATTTAATTCATAATAATCATAAACCATAAGATGATCTTCTATAGTACAATATCGTTTAGGTTCTGTTCCTTTAATGAATGCCTCTTCAATTATATAAAGACAATGAGGAGAAGCTAATAAACCTGTTTTCCTATCAATCTTAACAAAAACAATATTAGGTGGAACTTCAAATTCTTCATTTGTATCGTTATCATTATTTTGATAAATCTGTTCAAAAAAATATTTCCATATTGGAAGAGCTGCACGAGCACCAGTCTCATTTCTCCCAAGAGTTTTTTTAACATCAAATCCTACCCACACTCCTGCGCATAGAGATGGTGAAAATCCTATAAACCAGGCATCTGTATAGTTATCTGTTGTGCCTGTTTTACCTGCAAGAGCCCCCTCTAAATTTCTTGCAAGAGTTGCAGTTCCTCTTTGAATAACTCCTTGTAAAAGATAAGTCATGAGAAAAGCTGTTTGAGGAGAAATTACTTCATAAGACTCGATTTTGCTTTCCTCTAATATATTACCTTCCTTATCTTCGATTCTCTTTATAAAATATGGTTTAACTCTAATTCCTTTATTTGGAAAAACAGAATAAGCTGAAGTCATTTCAAGAAGAGAAGCCTCAAAACTTCCAAGGGCAAAAGACAAATAAGGATATAAAGGGGAAGTAATACCAAATTTTTTTGCATATTCTACTCCTGCCTGAGGAGTTATACTTTCAAGTAATTTTGCAGTAACTATATTTCTTGATTCCTCCAAACCTTTGCGTAAAGTGACTGCACCTTTATATTTGTGATCATAATTTTCTGGAGACCATGGTTCACCTGTCCACTGATCAAAAAATGTAGTTGGCTCATCCCATATAATTGAAGCTGGAGTATAGCCATGATCCAAAGCTGCTGTATAAATTATAGGTTTTATTGCAGAACCTGTTTGCCGAAGAGCTTGAACTGCCCGATTGAACTCACTTCTTTTAAATAAATAACCTCCAACCATTGCTTTAATTTCACCAGTTTGAGGTTTAATTGCAATCATAGCTCCTTCAACAAGAGGTTCTTGATCCAAATTAATCTTTAATATTCTCTTTTCATTATCAATTTTAATTATTTTTACTAATATTACATCACCTACTTTTAACAATTTTCTTAGGTTTCTAATACCTGTCCATTCAGCTCCAGAAGGAGTAAGGTATCCTATATAATCTTTAATTCTAATTTTTGCCAGTCTATTCCTCACATTCATAACTATTCCGTGAATTAATTTACCCTCTCTAATTTCCTCTCTCTTCCACTCCTGCAATGTGTATTGATTTAAATCAATATTTTCCTCTTCTTTTAGCAAATTTCTCTTATCATTACGCCAACCTTGTCTTTTATCCAACTCATGTAGTCCCATTTTTAGTGAATTTTCAGCATATTCCTGAAGCCTTAAATTCAAAGTAGTATATACTTTCAGACCATTTTTATATAGAGCACGAGTTCCATATTTTTTTACTATATATCTTCTTACTTCTTCTAAAAAATAAGCGGCAAATTCTTTATTGATTGGTTTAAGAGGTAAAACATTTAATGGTTTTTCCATTGCCTCTTGAGCCAGTTCCCTTGTAATAAACTTTTCCTCTACCATTCTTTTTAAAACCCAATTTCTCCTTCTAACAGCTCTTTCTGGATATTTATATGGAGAATATAAACCAGGAGAACGAGGTAATCCAGCAATTAACGCACTTTCTTCAAGATTTAAATCTTTAGCCTTTTTTCCAAAATATAATCTTGAAGCTGCTTCGACTCCATAAATCCCAGGACCTAAAGGAATTTGATTACAATAAAGTGTAAAAATTTTCTCTTTTGAATATTTTTTTTCAATTCTCAAAGCAAGAAGGATTTCTCTTATTTTCCTTTTAATAGTTTTCTCTCGGGTTAAGAAAAGTAAACGAGCCAATTGTTGAGTTATAGTGCTTCCTCCTTGAAGAGGTTTACCAGCTAATAAATCTACTTTTATTGAACGAATAATTGCTTTAATATCTATACCAAAATGACGATAAAATTTAGGATCCTCTGCTGCTAAAATAGCTTTCTTTAATATATCTGGAATTTCTTCATAAGTAATTTCTATTCTTTTCTCAAGAGCAAATTCTCCAATCACTTCACCACTATCTGAATAAACAGTGGTTATTATATTGGGCTTAAATTCTTCCAGAGCTGATACAGGAGGTAAACCTTGTTGATAGGCTAAGAAAGCGCCAAGAGATATACCAGCAATAATAGAAGCAGAAATTAAAATTCCTAATATAAAATATTTCCACTTATTTTCTTTCTTGAATTTTTTAATTTTTATAATAAATTTTAATTTTTTATTTTTCTCCATACTTAAATTTATAACAAAATTATTCTCAAATTACTAATTTTTTCTTTATAAGAAATGCTATTTATTATTGGAAATGAATTAAACTTGGTTAAAAAATTTTAACTTTTCTTTTATTTTTTCTTTTTTATTATTCTACTGCTTGACCTAGACGATGACCTGGTTGAAGTACTTCTTGAAATAGAGCGAGAAGAACCATATCTTCTAATTTTTGAACTTAAACTTTTGGAGCCCGAATAACTTTTCCTGCCTGAAGAAATCGACTTACTTTTTGAAAAATAATTATAAAGATCATTCAAAAAAGACCGAGACTTAGAAGAAGAATAACTTCTCCCTCTTTTTATTGTTCTTGTAGTTGAATTATACCGGTAAGTGCGATACCTATCCGAGTAGTCTTTTCTATAAGTGTCTTTTCTATAGATTTTATTACGAGACCCTATACTCCTTTCTGTACCTTTATGTGGAGTGTAATAATTTCTTTTTATAGTTTTTCTTTGTGTAGATGATTTTCCTGTAGGATAATCACGATTTATTACTTTTGATTTTGATATAGAATATTTCTGTTGAGTGGGCGTAACTCTTTTAATTTTCTGAGATTCTATTCTTCTTGTCTCTCTAAATTCTGTTCGAGTAATATCCTTTCTCAAAAATAACTTTTTACCATTAATTTGAGTTTTGACGATTTTGCTTCCCACAGGTCTAATACTTGGTTGTGTCCTCGAAATAGAAATCTTTGACAATTTTATATTTTTAGAAATCTCATTGTAGGAAAGAGCCACTCTAGAAATATTTCTTGCCCTAAGCTGATTTTTATGAATAAAAACAGTAGCTCTTGAATTAATTGGTATTGCATTATAGTAACCCCTTACGTAGCAATAATTATTAATAATTACAACTGGATATCCATAATAACTAAGTGGACCCCAACCAATATAATTAATTCCCCAATACCAGTAAACCCAAGCTGGACCCCAAATAGTAGTAGGAATCCAGTACCATCCTAATGTTGCACTCCAATGCCAGCGTCCATAGTGAAAAACACTCCATCCCCATGGTTCATAAGGAACCCATGTCCAGCCACAAAGAGGCAACCATACCCACCTTCCATAATAATATGGTCGCCAATTATAACCGATAACAATTGGGATCCAAACATAGCCATAAGGTCTATAATATACCCATCTTCCATAATAATCCAATTCCCAGGCATACTCTGCAAGCTCCTCGGGTAAATAATGATTTGAAACCCTGCGATTAATCTCTGATTCTCTATATTGATTCCAGCGATCGAAATCATCTCTTGCATAAAAAGTAAAATAACGAGGACCTGAGACAAACTCACCATTTGATAACTTTATTTCCTGTTCACTTCTTACAAGAAGAGAATCTCCTTCTCCTACTGCCTCGACCAAACCATCAATTACATAAAGCTCAGTTTCTTTTGTTTCATAAACATTTATTCTATACATTCCTTCCTTTAAAACATAAAAAGTAGCATCAGGAGTTTTAATTTCAAAATTTCTCTCTCTTTCCAAATAATTTACTTTTAAATAAATACTTCCTGACCAGATATTAAAAGCAAGAAAATCATAACCTTTTGATGGTAAATTTAAAAAATCTACTTTTGTATATTTATCAAGACGGAGATAATTTCCTTTTCCTAAATAAACTTCTGCCTGTCCATCAGTAGTTCCCAATCTATCACCCTCAGAAATAGGCATATTTACTATTCCTTCCTCATATCCTAAATCTGCAGCTCTCTGAATATAAACATCTCCTTTTACATAGCTCAATCTTGCAAAAGTATAATGTCCATAACTTGCCTGCGAGGATTTTACTGAAAGAGTCAAAAGTAATATAAAAGAGAATCCTATTATTAAAATTGTTTTTATTTTTTTCATTTTAACCTCCTTTTCCAAATTATTAATATGCAAGATCTATGCCAATTTATATGTTTATCTATCTTGCTTTTTTCAACCAAAATATGTCCTTTTTTGAGGACACATGCAAAATTGTAGGACATTTTATTTAAACCCAATGTTCATATCCCTTTTTTTCCAGAAAAATTTCCTCCCCCTCGAAATTAACTATTTTTATTCCTCTATCTTTTTCTGTTATATGACCAATACAGGTTATTTTTTCATTTAATTTATTAATTTCCTTTACTTTAGAAGAAGAAACTGTAAAAAGAAGCTCATAATCCTCTCCACCGTGAAGAATAAAATTATATTTTTCCTCATTTTTTAGTGACTCTGAAAGAAGCTCACCTGAAACAGGTAATTTATTCTGATAGATTTTTGCTCCTACATTACTTGCTTCACATAAATTAAATAAATCTACAGACAAACCATCACTTATGTCAATCATTGAGGTAGCTATTCCTTTTAGATTCAATATTTCTCCTAATTTTACTTTTGGTTTGGGATCTAAAAAAGATTTTATAAAAAAATCATATTTTTTATTTTTTCCTAAATTTATATTTTTCTTCAACAGATTGAGCCCATAACTTGCTTGCCCTAAAAAGCCAGAAACAAATATCATTTCTCCTGGTTTAGCTCCTTTTCTTTCTAACACCTTATCCCCCTCTCCTATTAGAGTAACAGATATAAATATTTTGCTTGATGAGGATATATCACCTCCAATAAGATAGACATTAAATTCCTCACATATGCTTTTGAATCCTGCTAAAAATTCATCAATCCATTTTTCATTAATTTTAGAAGATATACACAATCCAAGTAAAGCAAAACGCGGTTTAGCTCCCATAGCTGCTAAATCACTTAAATTTACTGCAAGACTTTTTCTCCCTAAATAAAAAGCTGGATTAAAGGTCAGTTTAAAATGTACATCCTCTACTAAAACATCTTTGGTTAACAGGATGTTTTTCCCAGAAGATTTAAGAACAGCTGAATCATCACCAATATTTATAATAATTTCAGAATTATCAAATAGAAATTCCTTTTTGATTTTGGATATTAAATCAAATTCTCTTATTTGGAAAGATTTCATTGAATGAAATTCAACTAACTTGGGCTTTCTTTTGTGTAATGGGAGGGAGTAAGGCAATTTTGAAAACTTCTTTTATTTCTCTTACTAAAATAAAATCAAGATTTCGTTTTAAATATTTTGGGATATCAATTAAATCCTTTTCATTTTCAGCTGGTATAATGATTTTTTTAATTCCAGCTCTTCGAGCAGCTAAAACTTTCTCTTTTACACCACCTACAGGAAGAATATTTCCTCTTAAAGTTATCTCTCCTGTCATTGCTATGTCTTTTCTTACAGGAGAATTTGTAATTGCTGAAATTAAAGCTGTTGCTATAGTTATTCCAGCTGAAGGCCCATCCTTAGGGATAGCACCTTCTGGAATGTGCACATGAAAATCAAAATTTGAAAATGTATTATCTCTTATTCCAAATTCTTCTGAATGGGATCTTGCATAACTTAGAGCTGCTTGAGCAGATTCTTTCATAACATCTCCTAAGGATCCTGTAAGAATCAAATTCCCCCTTCCCTTCATCATAGTAGCCTCAACAAATAAAATCTCTCCTCCAGTGGCTGTCCAAGCCATTCCAGTAGCAACTCCAACCTGATTTTCTTTTAACACCTGATCTTTAAAAATCTTCGGAGGTCCTAAGAATTTTTCCATATTGCGAGCAGTTATTCTTGTTAACTTTTTCCTGCCTTGGGCCACTTTACATGCAACTTTTCTACAAATAGAAGCTATCTCCCTTTCTAAATTTCTAACTCCAGCCTCGCGAGTATAAAGTGAAATAATTTTTCGAATTGCACCAGGTGTAAATGAAATCAATTTATTATTAAGGGCATTTTCTTTTATCTGTTTTGGTATCAGATGCTTCATTGCAATATGAAGTTTTTCTTCTTCTGTATAACCAGGAAGTGTAATTATTTCCATTCTATCTCTAAATGCAGGGTGAATTGGGTCTAATAAATTGGCAGTTGTAATAAACATAACCTTAGATAAATCAAATGGGACACCCAAATAATGATCTCTGAAAGAATGATTTTGTTCAGGATCTAAAACTTCCAAAAGAGCTGCTGAGGGATCCCCTCTAAAATCTGCTCCTATTTTATCTACTTCATCTAACATAAAAACAGGATTATTAGATCCAGCCCTTCTTATTCCTTGAATTATTCTTCCTGGTAAAGCACCCACATATGTCCTTCGATGTCCTCTGATTTCTGCCTCATCTCTTACTCCTCCCAAAGACATACGCACAAATTTTCGACCCAGAGCTCTTGCTATTGACTTACCAAGTGAAGTTTTCCCTACACCAGGAGGACCAACAAAACAGAGAATAGGTCCCTTAACTTTTTTAGAAAGTTTTCTAACACTCAGATATTCAATTATTCTTTCTTTTACTTTTTCCAGATTATAATGATCTTCATCCAATATTTTTCTTGCAACATTTAAATCTAAATTATCTTTAGTGCTTTTAGACCAAGGTAAACTAAACATCCAATCTAAATAATTACGAATAACTGTAGTTTCTGCTGATTCAGGATGCATTTTTGATAAACGATTAATCTGCTTTTCCAATTCTTCTTTTACTTCAGTAGGAACTTTCATTTTAGCCAATTTTTCTTTATAAGTTCTAATCTCTTCTTGAATTTCGTCTCCTTCACCTAATTCTTTTTGAATTGCTTTTAATTGCTGGCGAAGGAAAAATTCCCTCTGCATTTTATCCATTTCACCCTTTGCTTGAGTGCTTATTTTGTGCTGAATATCCAGTACCTCCAATTCCTTAGCTAAAAATTCATATACTTTTTTTAACCTTTCAATAGGATCATGAATTTCCAGTATAGCTTGAGCTTCTTCCACTTTTAAATCAAGATTAGCTGCAACTAAATCCGCCAACCTGCTTGGATTCTCTATATTTGCTACTAAAATTAAAACTTCGGGTGAAATCTGTTTGCCTAAGGAAGCTGCTTTCTCCAAACCAGCTCGGACATTTCTGATTAATGCCTCTACCATAACAGAACCTTTCTCCACTTCTTTTTCACTAATAGTTCTTATTTTTGCAGAATAGAATGGCTTGTGCTCTTCGAATTCCATAACTTCAGCACGAGATATTCCTTGTACAAGAATCCTCATTCTTTCATCAGGTAGTTTTAACATTCTCATTACAATAGCAACAGTGCCTATTTTATATATTTCATCTTTAGTGGGTTCTTCCTTTTCCATATCTTTTTGGGTAAGCAATAAAATCAAACGATGAGTAGAAAGTGATTCATCAATTGCTTTCTTGGATTTTTCTCTTCCAACAAAAAGAGGTACTGCCATATATGGAAAAACTACTATATCTCGCAGTAATAATACAGGTAAAATTTCGGGAATTTTAATTTTCTCTTCTAATTCTGTCTCAAATTTTTTCTTCTGATTGTTTCTTTTATCTTCTGACATCATTACCTCCTGATAAGCAGTATTTTTTACTCTATTTCAACCTCTACCTCTTTTTCTTTCTCAGGTATTAATTTATTTAATTTAATTATAAGAATTCCATCCTCTAAATAAGCCTGAGTCTTATCTGGATTAACCTCTTGAGGAAGAATTAAAATTCTATGAAATTTCCCATACTCTCTCTCTAACCTCAGAAATCTAATATTTGATATTCGTGGTTCTCTTTTTCTTCCTTTAATTTCAAGCTTATTCCCTGTAATAGAAATTTTTATATCTCTTTTCTCAACGCCCGGAAGTTCAATTTTTACAATAATTTCCTCATCTTTTTCGCATATATCTACAGGAGGAGTCCAACCTTCTTCAAGAAAAAATTCTCTTGTTGTTTTAGTGAATATATCTTCAAAAATCCTATTTATCTCCTTTTCTATTCTCATTATTTTCGAATAATGATCAATTTTTTTTGCCATTATTCCTCCTATTTCTCTCTTAATAAATTTTCTAATTCTTTTTTAAATTCAATGACATCTTTAAATTCTCTATAAACAGAGGCAAAGCGGACATAAGCAACCTTATCCAGCTCCTTTAATCTCTCCATTAGATATTGACCGATTTCAACTGTTGAAATTTCTTTATCAGGTTTTTCCTGTAGCATTAATTCTACCTCGTCAGCAATTTTTTCTAAATTTTTAACTGATATTGGTCTTTTCTCACAAGCTTTTAAAAGGCCATGAAGAAGTTTATTGCGATCAAAGGGTTCTCTTCTACCATCTTTTTTTATAACCATATATGGTATTTCTTCAACTCTTTCATATGTTGTAAATCTTTTGCCACAGTGTAAGCACTTTCTTCTCCTTCTTATAGTTAACCCATTTTTACTTTCCCGTGAATCAATTACTCGGTTATCCTGCCATCCACAATAAGGACATTTCATTTATTTATTCCTTTTTCTAATTTTCTAACATAAGCCAAAGATAAACCCTCTTTCCACAATATTATAAATCCCATCAAGACTGTTCCAACATATATTATAGCATGTAATATAGTAGTTGTTCCAATAGCCATATTTGGATTTACTCCATAAAGTGATGTAAGACCAAATTTACTTAAGGCATGAAATCCACCAATCATTCCTGGAGTAGGAATTGAAGCTCCAACCATTGTTAAAAATAAATAAGGGAGTATTAAAGGAAAAGGAAATTTTATTCTAAAGCTATATAATACTACCCACGAGAAAAAACCTATAAATAGCCATTGGATTATTGAAAATACAAAATATAAAATCAAATTCGGAAAAGAATGAAAAAATTTAAGACCATCTAAAAAATTTGAAGATATATGAATTGCTTTTTGAGAAATTTTGGGAAAAGGCTTGAGAGTTTGGGATATAACAGAAATTGATTTTTCCTGAAAAAAATAAAGCAAAAGAATGAGAATAATTAAAACAATACTAATCATAAATGAAATTATACTAAAATATAACAAACTTGAAAGGGCTTTCTGTCTTTCTAAAAAATAGGATCTATAGAAAGGTCTTAAAAGCAAGAAAAAACCGAATAGAAATAAAACAGTTAATAAATCAAAAATCCGTTCTACCACAACTGTTCCAAAGGAAAAACTTCTACTTATTCTTTCTTTTTGACCAAGATAAACAGGCCGTATAATCTCTCCTGCTCTAAAAGGCAATAAGAATGTTGCGGTAAAACCTATAACATAAGCAGAGAATAAATTCCAAAATTTTATCCTCTTTTTACGACTTACAAATAAATATTTCCATTTCCAGGCTCGAGTTATGTAATGAAAAGGAATAAGTATTATTATAAATGGTAAAAATTTCTTATTAAATCCTTTTAAATAAAAAACAACCTCTTCCCAGTCTACACCCCTGAAGAACAAATAAAGAAACAATAATGTTATAAAAATTATAGAAGTGATTCTTATCCACTGCTTTTTCATTCATGTTATGTTATCACCTTAATTCCCTACTGTCAATTGACCAAATTTCCCCCTTGATTCATGGGATATTCCTTTTATTGGCATAATTTATACAAACACAAAGTTTTTTAAACCTCCTCTGTGCCTTTGTCACTTTGTGCCTTCTGTTATTTGAACTTTGAAATTTGGCATTTAAAATTTTTATTAAAATAATTACAATCTTCTTCCTTTTTCTGCTACTAATTTCCCATTTTTAAAGACTTTTTCTGCAAGATTAATTCCATAATGATAAGGGAAAAATTTATGATTAGGCGCATCAAAGACCACTATATCTGCTTTTTTCCCTTCTTCCAAGCTCCCTATTTCATTGGCTCTTTCAATTGAATGGGCTGCATTAATTGTTGATGCAGTTAAGACTTCTTCTGTGGTCATTTTCATCTGGAGTACTGCAATGGTCATCATCATTTGCATTGATTCACACATATTTGCAGCGCTTACATCAGTTGCAAGAGCAATCGGTAATCCTCTGCTTATAATCTCTCTCGCTTTTGCATAAACCCCTAAATAGCAGAAAGGAGTAGTGGGAAGGAAAACTCCAATAGTCCCTTTTTTCTTTAAAGCCTCAATATCCTCCATTGGAGAGAAAATCAAATGATCAGCAGAGACAACTTCTAATTCAGCCCCTAATTTTGCTCCTCCACTATGCACAAGCCAGTCAGCATGAATTCTTAATTTCATTCCATATTTTCTTCCTGCCTTAAGAATTCTTTTTGATTGCTCTAAATTAAAATATCCTTTTTCACAAAACACATCACAGTATTCAGCAAGTTTTCTCTTTGCAATTTCTGGAATCCATTTTTCAACTATTTCATCTGTTAATTCATCAACTCTATTTTCATATTCATAAGGTATTCCTTGCGCTAAGAAAGTTGGAACCAAATCAATTGGATGAATTTTATTCAAAATATTTATTATTTCCAACTGCCTTATTTCACCATGTTGTGTCATTTCATATCCGCTTTTTGCTTCTATTGTTGTAGTGCCGTGAATCAGCATTATATCAAGTATTTTCGAGGTTTTTTTGATAAGTTCTTCAGTGGATGCCTCCCCTGTTTTTTTGAGTGTTGTTGGCATGCCACCACCTCTTTCTTTAATCTCTAAATACGGAATTCCCTTTACAGCCATTGCCTCAAGTTCTTCTTCTCTTGAACCAGCAAAAATTAGATGGACATGAGGGTCAATTAGTCCAGGAGTAACTAATTTTCCACTCGCATCAATAATCATAAATCCTTTCTCAAGTCTATCCAATACTTCTTTTGTAGTTCCAACAGCTACTATTCTGTCATCTTTGACTGCTACTGCACCATTTTCTATTATGCCAAGGTTTCCCATTTCTTCTTTAATTAAAGGCTTATTACTTGCTCCTTTTAAAGTCACAAGTTCATTAGCATTAATAATTGCAAAATCAGCTTTAATTTTCATAATATTCCTCCTTGTTACTCAAAGATTATCTACAATAGGCACTAAGTCACAAAGTTATTTGTGCTCTCTCTGTGCCTTTGCCACTTTGTGCCTTTTTTATTTGATATTTGTTATTTTTGGATTTTTTCGTTAGACATCTATGTATTTTTTTCTTTCCCACTCGTGCACAGTAACACAAAATTCCTTCCATTCTTTGTTTTTAATCTCTAAGAATTTTTCACAGAATTTCTCTCCTAAAATTTCTCTAAGGTATTTATCTTTAGAGAATTCCCTTAAGGCATCACCAAGATTTGCGGGAAGCACTTCTATACCTCTTTTGGCTCTTTCTTCATTGCTCATCTTATAAATGTCTTCTTTTACAGGTTCTGGAGGTTCAACCTTTCTTTTAATGCCATCCAGTCCACATGCTAAAATTCCAGCAAATGCAATATAAAAATTACATGAACCATCTGTAGGTCTATATTCTAATCTTGTCCTCAATTCTTTTCCTGGAGGCACTCTCAGGAGAACTGAACGATTATATTTAGCCCAAGAAATATATACTGGAGCTTCCCACCCAGGTACAAGTCTTTTATATGAATTTACCGAAGGATTAGTTAAGGCTGCCAAAGCCTTAGCATGGGTTAACAATCCTGCTATGAAATAAAAAGCTAATTTACTTAAAGAATATTTATTATTGGGGTCATAGAAAAGATTTTGCTTTTTCTTATTATCTATTAAACTGACATGAGTATGAAGTCCAGCACCATATTGGCCATGAAAAGGTTTGGGCATAAAAGATGCTATGAGACCCCTTTTTGATGCGAGTAATTTCACAAGAAATTTAACGAGATATATTGTATCCGCCATTGTCAAAGCATCCGAATATTTTAAATTCAATTCATATTTTCCAGGAGGAACTTCATGATGATGCTTTTCAACAAGTATGTTCATTTTTTTCAGATTTTCAACAATCTCAAATCTTAATTCAACTCCTGAGTCTGAGGGAGGAGTATCTAAATATCCTCCCTGATCATGGAAATAAGGAGTCCCGTCTTCACCTTTTTTTAATAAAAAAAACTCTATTTCACTCGAGGCACAATATTCCACATAGGTACCTAAATATTTTCTCGCATTTTGCACAATTTTTTTAAGGACAAATCTTGAATCAAATTCAAAAGGTTTATTCGAATCAGGCTCATAAATATCGCATATTATTCTTGCTACTCTTAAAGGAAAAAGATTTTCTGGTAGAACAGTAAAAGTATTCAAGTCAGGAACTAATTTTAAATCACTTTTACTTATATCCACCATATGTACGGATGAACCATCCATATGTATTCCTTTTTCATTCACTTTTGTAAAAAGTTCAGCAGGAATCCAAAGAGAATGTAATTTTCCAAAAATATCCACAAATTGTAGAATTATCTCTTTTATATTTTCTTTTTGAATTTTTCTTAAAATTTCTGACATTTTATAACCTCATAATTATTTAAAAAGGAATTCATTGTCTCCTCCCCACAATAATAAACATTTTATTAAAAGGTAGTTTTCTCCCTTTTTTTTATTTTCTTTAAAAAGGCTTTAATAAAAGGAGGGAATTTATCAAGAAATTTTATAAAAATATCTTTTTCTATAATTATTTTTCTCATTTTATCTTATTCATTTCCATATCTTTATAGAAAAAATTAATTTCCCATTCTGCTGTTGTTGGACTATCTGAGCCATGAACTGCATTTCGTTCTATAGAAAAGCCAAATTCATGACGTATGGTACCTGGTTCAGCAAGAGCAGGATCAGTTGCTCCCATGACTTTTCGCCAGTAAGAAATAGCTTTTTCTCTTTCTAAAATCATAACCACAATTTCCCCCGAGGACATAAAATCAGTCAGACTTTCATAAAAACTTTTCTCTTTGTGAACTATATAAAAAGCTTTAGCTTCTTCTTTAGTCAAATGTAACATCTTAAGACCTAAAATTTTAAATCCTTCTTCTTCAATCCTTTGAATTATTTTTCCTATTGCTCTTTTTTTTACAGCATCTGGTTTTATTATTGCTAATGTTTTTTCCATCATAGAATCACCTCCAGCAAATCATCATTGATATATCCTAATCTCTTTTTATAGTCAACTACTAAATTTTTTGGAATTTTAAAATTTTTTCTTGACAATTTTAAAAAAATTGTTATTTATTTTTTCTGGATGAGGTAAAAATGGAAGAGATAGAAATTCTCAGCTGGAAGACATTAGACGCACTAAAGGAAAAGGCAAAAATCATTGAGAAAATAGGAGATTTACAATCTGAATATGGGCTATCAATATTCTGCCAGATTGAAGATGATTATCTTGAATTGTTTTATAGTGACTTTGAATCAAATTATCTTAGACGTTACGAAGATGAAGAAGAACTTGAAAAAGCAATAGAACAGAGGAAAGAAGAAATTGGAGAAGCTCGTTATGAAGATGAACTAATCGGTTATAGTGAAGAAAGTGAAGAAGGTTATGAATACGAAGAAGAGCCAGAAGAATTCTAATTTTTCCAGCCTTAAAAGAAATCCTTGATAATTTAAATTGGAGAAGGATTCCATTTTATACAAAATAGAAAAAATCATTAATATTCTTGAATCAACTTATAAGCCCTTTGACTTTACTGATCGTAATCCTTTTAAAGTTTTAATTATAACTATTCTTTCACAAAGAACAAAAGATACGAACACAGCATTATCCTCAAAACAATTTTTTGAAATTGTCAATTCACCAGAAGATGTACTTAAAATTGATTCAAAAATTATAGAAGAAGCAATTAAACCATCAGGATTTTATAAGATTAAAACAAAGAGAATAATAGAAATCAGTAAACAACTAATAGAAAAATATAAAGGTAAGGTTCCTTCAACACGAGAGGAATTATTGAAATTCAAAGGAGTTGGAAGAAAAACTGCTAATGCTGTATTAGCCTTTGCATTTAATAAACCTGCTCTTGTTGTAGATACTCATGTCCACCGTATTTCCAATAGACTAGGTTTAATTAAAAGTAAAAACCCTGAGCAGACAGAGGAAAAATTAAGCAAAATCATACCCATTAAATATTGGATTCGTGTAAATAAACTATTTGTAGTACATGGCCAAAAAATATGTAGACCAATAAAACCTAAGTGTAATGAATGTAAATTAATAAATTTCTGCGCCCAAAAATTCAAATAAATTATCATTGCTGTTTTTTGAACCAGGGAAAAGGCTCCTCTTTTGTAAAATCAGGAACAAGGTGTTCATTATCTTCAAATGATTCTGATTGTATGAAAACATTCTCAAATCCAAGTTCTTCTAATTTTTGAAGGACTAATTCATACTCTTCTTTGCTTAATTTTCTACTAATTGAACCGCTGGCTTTAAAACAGGGTTTATATTGACTCATTATGCTCAAACTTACTTTTTTTGAAAGATTAACTGAAATCCATTCTAATATTTTAAAAGTTTCTTCTAAATATCCAGGAAGCACAAGATGTCTGATTATCAATCCTTTTACTGCAATCCCATCCTTCACTTTTAACTCTCCTACTTGAAGATACATTTCCTTCATTATTTGGGTTGCAATCTGAAAATAATCAGGTGCTCCAGAAAACTCCGAAGATGTAGAAGTATAAAAATATTTTAAATCAGGCAAGTAAATATCTATAATTCTATTTAAATTTTTTATAACATTTAATGATTCATATCCATTTGAATTATAAACTATTGGTATAGAAAGTCCTTTCCTATAAGCAATTTTTAAAGCTCTCAATATAGGAATAATTAAATGCGTAGGAGAAACAAGGTTTATGTTAAGAGCTTTTTTCTCTTGTAGGAAGAGCATTATATCTGCTAATTCATCATCTGAAACCTGACTACCTTTCATTTCCCAACTTATTTGATAATTTTGACAGAATATGCATTTTAAATTGCAACCAGCAAAAAAGATGGCTCCAGAACCCTTTTGAAAGGAATGAGCAGATTGGGAATAATAATCATAATAACCACTTAAGGGTGGCTCTTCTCCAAAATGTAGACCATAATGGGCAATTATGGCCTCACTTCCTGTTTTACAGAACCCTTTTTTCTCCTTTGTTCTATCTACCTTACAGGAACGAGGACATAGTCGGCATCCTTTCTCATTTTTTGAAAAAATATTAAGAGCTCTCTCAATCCTTTCAATTTTCTCTCTTAAATTAAACATTTTTTAATCTTAATAAATGAGAAGATAATTTTACCTTAATTATTAGAAAAAATTAATTTTCTGCAAAAGTTCAAAAACATATTGGACTCCCTTGAGGGAAAAGGAAAGGATTAAAATTGCGTCAGATCTATCTTAGGAGTTATTTTCGTGGTTATAATTGGCTTATGAGGTATATACATGATGTAGAGAATCATCCTCAAAGGGATGTAATTGAAG
>Ga0209426_1000620_pt1 | contig 32186 bp, 30 predicted proteins | sample Deesub1362B_J571_FD_187697 | JGI IMG/M metagenome (GOLD analysis project Ga0209426, IMG submission 187697) | Deep oceanic, basalt-hosted subsurface ecosystem from Juan de Fuca Ridge flank, Pacific Ocean, CORK Borehole 1362B_J2.571 (SPAdes)... ...
TCTTTTTTTTAAAATACCAACAACAAGAAAATTTTTATTTCCTATTTTTATCTCTTTCCCGAGAGGGTCCTCGTCTTTAAAAAGGTTCTCAACAATATATTTTCCTATAACACAGACACTTCTTCTGAAAAATTCATCATCTTCATTTAATTTTCTTCCTTTTTCAATCTCATAACCAGATATTTCAAAATATTCAGGAGTCACAGCATTAGCAGTTATATTTTCCAGTGATTTCCCTTTGAATTTAACTGAATTTAATGTATAAAGAGTTAAACTCACAGCTGTCTTATCTACATAATCAAGTTTCTCTATATCTTCAGCATCCTTTTTTGTGAAATCTGGGTATTCTTTAAATTTCTTCCACCATCCTGCTTCTGCTTTTCCGATAAATACACCCCATTTATACTTCTGCACATAAATAACATCTGACCCCACTGCTCCAAATTGCTTATAAACATACCCATTAATTCCCTCAATAATTGACATCATTGAGATAACCGTTCCCACTCCTATAATAATTCCAAGGGTTGTGAGAACGGACCTCAATTTATGGGATTTAATACCGTAAAAAGAAATTCTTATTAAATCAAAAATTTTCATAATTTATTATAACGTAAATCATTACATTTTTGTTTCAAATCAATAATTTTATCTGCAATTTGGAAAATTTTTTCTTTATGCGTCACAACTATTATTGTTTTTTTCATTTTTGTATTCTTTTAAAAATTCCAAAATTACTCTTTCTGTTATTAAATCAAACTGGGAAGTGGGTCCATCCATTAAAAGAATGAAAGAAGTTAGGGAGATTGCCTTTTTCTTTGTTTCAATAACACTATCTATCAAATACTTCGTTAAAAGGGACATGGGTAAAGATAAAAGAACTGATAAAGACATGAATATAAAGGCAAAAATTATGTAGGATTTGAATCTTAATATGAATTTTAAAAATCTTTTAAGATTTTTCATATTTCAACTCAAAATATTTCCTTCTCAAAAGATTCAGAAACCCAGTCGTCCATAGAAACAGGCTACTTACAAGAAGGTAAAATTTATCTCCTATATTACCTTTTTTAAAAATAAACGAAAATGGGTTCAATATTTTTAAAAAAGAGGCTTCGCATATTTCCTGTGTTCTAACTTGTAAAAATAAAATTATATAACACCCAAAAATAATAAGTTTCAAAGAATTCTTCATCCGTAAACTGTTAAAAAATAAAAGTAAAAAACTAAAATATATTGTATTCACAAATAAGATGAAAATCTTTTGAGGCTCGCTTATGAAGTTATAAAAAATCACTAAACAAATGACCAAAAATACAAACATTTTAAGGAAAATCTTTAAAGTTTTTTCTATGTATATTTTAAGCAAAGAAAAAGGGATACAATACAATACCTCAATAAAACCTGCGTATTTTCCAAAAATATCAAAAGTTTGTATAGAAAATGCAAAAGGTAACAATAGTTCTAAAAAAACATACAAAATACTTTCATCATTTTTAGTTTTTTCTAATATAAGAAAGCCTATAATGAGCACAACTAATAGAAAAAAATAACCTTTTAAGGTAAGTAAATTTTTAAGAAAATTTAAATATCCAAATTCAACTTTTTTGAAAATAAAAATAAAAAATGTAAATAAAATAATAAAAAATACAAAAATAAAAGAGTTCCCTACCAGCCATAAGGGATATAAAATTAAAAGAGAAAAGATAAAGGAAGAGAACAAAAGAGGTAAGAGTGAGCAAAGTAAAGAAAAAAGTGTTATGTTAATATAATAAGCATAAAAAAGCGAAGTTATTATTTCTTTCAATAACATAAAAGAAAATCCCTTTATATCAAAAATTAACTTTTCTATAAGGAATATTAAAATGCAGGGGAAGAAGAATAAAAATATAAAGATAAATAAAAAAGTTATAAATCTTAAAACATAAAAAGAAATCAAGCGTCGGGGTTGAATTTTTATTATTTCATTTAAATTGCTCTTTAAATCTACAACAAAAAGATCATAAAAAATTATATAAATCACAAAACCTGAAAATATTTTAAAAAAAGTATTCACAATTTCTAAAGAAGACTTTTCAAAGAAAATAGCTGAACTTGAAAAGGGAGAGATTAAATAAGCATAAAAGTAAAGAGAAACAAAAATACTTAAGAGTAAACTTTTTTGTTTTATTTTTAATTTTAAATTATTTAAAATTATTTTGTTCATCTTCTTTTTTTAACACCAGTTTAAAATAGGCATCGTAAATAGATGGGGAAGTTTTCCTTAGCCTCTTTCTTAAACCAGAATTAGGTGATATTGCTCTTATATAAAATTTTCCTCTCTCTTCTTTTCTTATATACAAAACTTCTTTTCTTTTTACATTTTTTAAATCCTTAGCATCAATATAACCTTCAAAAACACTATCACTTACGGTGTTCTTCAATGTTTCTAAATCACCATAAAAAAGAATTTCACCATTATATAAAATAACTACTTTTGAACAAAGCATCTCTATTTCTGACAAAACATGGGTAGAGAAAATAACTAATTTGTTACAAAACATAAGATATTGCATAAGTTTCATTCTCTCCGACGGATCAAGACCCACAAAAGGTTCATCTAATATTAATAATTTAGGGTCTCCCAAGAGTGCTTGCGCCAATCCCATTCTTCTCATCATTCCTCCAGAATAAGTTTTAACATTTTTATCCAAAAAAGAAGAAAGGTTCAATATTTCTGATATCTCTGCGATTTTTTTTGAAGCATTTTTCTTATCTATTCCTTTCAAAAAACTCATCTGGTATAGGAAATCCCTACCCGTTATATTCGGATACACTTCAAACACTTGCGGTAGGTATCCTATATTTCTTCTATATTTTTGAATTCCGTAGCCCTTTATATTTGTATCATTTATAAAAATATCACCTTTTTTAGGTTTTAAAACTGTTGAGACAATTCTGAGTAATGTAGTTTTACCGGCTCCATTCGGACCTAAGATTCCTAAGATTCCGGAATTCTCTCCATATTCAAATGAAATATCTCTTAAAATTGGTTTCTTTTTTTCATACCAAAAAGTAACTTTCCTAACCGAAATTTTTTTTATCTTATCTTTCACCCCGTATTATTGTACCTGGAACAACGGTTTTATCTGTTTCAGCTATGTATAATTTCCCTTCTGTAGAACCAACAAGCAGTATCTCCAGTTTTCCATCTTTATCAATGTCTCCTGCAAGTAGATAATCATTGTTAGAAAACAATTCATTAAATTTAATTTTTTCTATCAGTTTACCTTTATTTGTTAAAATATACAAAAAGCCGTTCCTATCTATATGAATAATCTCAACACTTTTATCTCCTGTGATATCGCAAGCTAAAGGAGCAGCATAGAGTTCATAAGTTGTTTTAAATTTAAATAACGTTTTATGAGTTTTACCATCAATAGCAAAAATGATTCCATTTTTTAAGGAACCTAATATATCTTTTACATTATCATTATTTATATCAAACATTATTAAATCGGTAATAAAATTTGAAGCCCCCAAACTTATCTTTTCGATTGTGTTTTTGTCATTTTTAACAACAAATATATCTCCGAACATAGTACCTACTAAAATCACATCATCCGAAATTTCAATATCAGAAATAAGATTCGGTGCCGGTATTACAAATAAAAAAGCCCCCATCTTGTTTTTTGTATCTATAATCATTTTTATTCTCTTTGTCTTTAAATCAAAAGAATAAAACTTATTCTGTTCTGCAAAAAAGACTTTGTTATCATAAAACTCCGGAATTACAGGAAGAGTCAATCCTATAAAACTCTTTACCTCTTTTGAAAATATCTTTCTTCTTTCTTTAAATACTTCAAAAATTACACTACCAAAGGTTTCATATACAGGTACGATGTATTCCTGGTTATTGATTATTTTTGTATGAATTTCTTTAACTTTATATCCTGAATAATAGCCCCATATAATTCTTTTTTTAAAGATATCAAAAGCATAAATTCTGCCTTTTTCATCTCCGGCAATTAAAACTCCATTTTTATTTAAATCAAAGCCGTAATATAAAGAAGCATTAAATTCTTTTTTAAAATACTCTTCTCCATTTTTATATACAATTATTCCTCCTTTATTTATTCCTGAATAATACTTCCCTAAAACAAGATATATATCTTTATCTACTTTAAATATCTTAGGAAAAACACGTACATAGTCGGTCTTTTCATTTCCTTTTATATCTAAGAAAACTTTAAAATTAAGAGAAGGTATATTTAATATTATAAGACTTACCACGTTTAGACAGAAACTGACTAACATTTTAATTTAGATATTCATATTTTACACTATTAAAATTATTTCTAAGGTTAAAAGTGTAGCAATGAGGAAGAAGAGCAGTTTCTATTTTGCTCCTATATAAAGAAAATACCCAAATTTTACAACCTTTATTTTTCATTATTAATAAAAGGAACAGAAGCTGAGTTATTCAAGTCAGCAATATATATTATACCCCTAAGCGAAGAGGACAATGTAAGAAGTTCTGAAACACCATCATTATCAATGTCTTCAACAATTATATTTGCATCTTCTCCAAAAGTGTCTCCTATGTTGATCTCTTTCAATATGTTTTTTTTGTAATCCATCACAGAAACTTTACCTTCTTTATTTAGATTTATAATTTCAAAATTACCATCTTCATCAAGATCTGCTATTCCAGGAGCCTTAAAAATAGGGGCATTAGTTTTTATCTTTGAAATTATACTGAATCTTCTTCCGTCAATAATCCATATATACCCTGTAGCACTTGTACATAAGATATCTTTTACACCATCTTTATTAAAGTCGAAAAAACTCATATCTGTTAATAAATGAGATTTTCCAAGAGAAATCTTAGACACTATTTCACCTTTTTTTGAAATCTTAAACAAGTCTCCAAAAACTGTGCCTACAATTAGAAAATTTTTATTATACTCTTTCATAGGGAAAATAATATTGGGAGCAGAGAAGAAAAACAAAAATAATCCGGATTTAGAACCTAAATCAAGTGCCCATTCCTTTTTGCGAATTATATAATTTACACAAAAAACTTTATTTTTTTCGGTGAAATACAATTTGCTACCATCAATTACAGGAAAGGAAGGAAAAACTTTGTCCGTAAAGCCTTTAATTTCCTTACGATATACCTTCTCAACTATTGTAGAATCAGTTATGTTTACTATTTCCAATGTTTTATATTCATTTTTTATAAGTAAAAGTTTATAGGTATCTTTATTAGTTTCAATCACTTTAACCGCGTCTATCCTTTCATTTGTTTTAATTAATCCCTTCCTTTCTCCTGTGATTATATCAAAAATATAAAGAAGCCCTTTTTTATCTCCGACAAAAAGTTTACCATCGGAAGATAGATCTATACCGTCATAGAAGGAGAGGGTACTGTTTGGCAAATTTTTTGTCCAAAGCAAGGTTCCATTCTTAAAAACTGATATTATACTTTTATCTTTTTTAAGTGCATCTTTTATTACCGTATAGACGTTATTCTTATAATGAAATATCCTTAGGGATGCGTATATATATTCTTCTGAACTTAATTTGCTTTTATAAAATATATTAAATTTCATACTAACTAAATATACATAAATTGCCGTGATAATAAACTTCATCCTTGTCCCTCCTTTTGCATAAGGGCGGGGGCCAAACTAACAAAAAACACTTATAATTCAAAATCTATAAGTATACAAATATCTACAGAAGGACAATCATCAAAATCTAGTCCTATGCAAATATCTAATTTTCCACATCCGGGTTGTTCATCCATAATCTGAGTATCTCTATTATCATTCAAAATTTTAAAATGTTTAACATCCATAGTAAACCTCCTTATCTTTAAGGGAATCGAACCCATTACTTTACAATTAAAGGCCCCCGCCTTTTATTCCATTCTTTTTTTAAATCATCGCTAATTAGCGAATATAACTGAATAAGCCGTTCCAATAAGTACCTATAAAACACACAATTTTCAGAATCTGGTTTACAAGGGTCATTATTTCTTACCCAGTTTATATAAGGGCAACCTCCTCCACAGTAATATTTAGCCCAGCATTTATTACAGACAATATTTCCATTTACCAGAAAATAAAAGGCACTCAATTTGCTCAAATCTATTTTTCCTCCGTCTACACTACCTAGTCTCCATTCATTCTGTCCAACGAATCGATGGCAGGGGTAAATATTACCTGTAGAAGATACAGCAAGATAACTTTTTCCAGCGCTGCAAAATTGATTTTTTAAATATCTAAAATGAATCATTTTAACTAAATTAATCCAATTATCAGGTAAACTTTTTAAAGTTACTTCAAGATGCTTTTTATTCTTTAACTTATTAAAAATCTTATCAATAGTGTTTTTAAAAAGTGTTTTGTTTATAGGAGTTAATTTAATATTAATCCCTGGAAAAGGTCCTATTTTATCTACATATACTCTTCTCACATTAAAACATCTTAAATGAGAAATAATTTTACTTAAGTCATATTTTCCTAAATTAAAAGTGGCACGCAAACTTATTCTATTATTTAAACCTTCTTTACATAACAAGTAAATATTATTTTTTACTAACTCATAAGTATTTTTTCCTTCATTTGTTTTTCGATATAGATTATGAATTTCAGGTGGCCCATCCAAACTTATCTCAATAAAAAAATCATAATTTTTAAGGAAATTTATAATTTCTTGATTAAAAATAGAACCATTTGTTGTCAGAGAAAATTTAAATCTTATATTTAGATTCCTTTCTATATTTTTACAATATTTAACTATATTTTTTATTAAGCTAAAATTTAATAAAGGTTCTCCTCCAAAAAAATTTATTCTAAGAATCTTGAGTGTCCTATTTCTGTTTTTTAATAAAAACTCTATACCCTTTTTTGCAATATCAAATTTCATATCTAAATTATATTTGTATCCATAGGTTCCACCTCCTGCATAGCAATACACACATTTAAAATTACATCTCTGTGATACCAAAAGAGAAATTCCCCTCAATCGTAACTCTTCTTTTGTAATATTTCCACTTATTTTCTTACCTTCGATTTCTAATTTGTATAAGCTGTTTATAATCTTCCCTATCTCTGTATTTTCTTTATTTTTTAAAAATTTTTTATTAACTTTCGATACATTTTTTTGACATCTAATTATTAACTCTTTCACCACTTTACTTACATTAAAAACTTTTCCTGTGGGAATGTGAAGTAATATATTTGGTTCAATTATTTTAAAATTGTTAAAATTTATATTTTTTTTCATATTTATCCTCCTTATTATATATAACAATCCAAACCATCTTTCGGGTTCATTTTTTTTATCATTTTTGAGATTTTGTTTAAAATTTTTTTAACGTTTCTGAGATTTTGTTATAATAAGAACCTTTTTGTTTGAAAAATTGGGCAATAAATTCATTTCTTTTTTTATTCTAAACTCCCTACCGTTATATATAAATATCCTCTTACATCTCAACTGATTCTCAGGATTTCTCAATGAATTTAAATTTGAAAATATTACTATTTTCTTAAATTCGTCAAAATTGATAAATTTATCAAATTTATCATACAACAAAACCCTACACTCACAAAGTGAATTACAGAAAAATTTTATACATAATTTTTCCCTCTCCACATCACTCAATTTTACCTCACTACAGGCACAAAGAAAAGAAAAAAACTTCACTATTGTATTTTTAAATCTAACTCCATCCTTTATAATTCTTCTGAGTTTTAAATAATTTTTCATATAATCAGGATTTCTTTCTTTCCAATTTTTAAGATAATCGTAATTTTTTTCTCTCCACTCTTTAAAATATAAAGGATTTTCTTCTTTCCATTTTTGAGAGAGCTCTATTAATTTTTTCTTATTTCTTTTTCTCCATATTTTTCTTAATTCTTTTCTGCTTCTCTTTCCGGGATTTAATTTTGCCTTTATTTCACCCCAGATATCCTTTACTCTCTCATAAGAGATACCCAATCTTTCTGCAACTTCTTTTAATTTGAATCCCTGGCTTAATAAATTTAAAAACCAAATTTCTTCCTCCGATAAGTCCCTAACATCTAACCTATTAACTAAGTTCTCTTCACTTTTTATCTCGGCTTCTATATTCTCAAAATCATCAAAAAAAATTTCCCTGGTCATCATCGTAATCTCTCTTATTACACGATTTTTTAAATGGTTATCAAGAGACTTTAAAAAATATTTCTTAAAATTTTTTTCATCACCTTTAAATTTTTCTTCACATTTTATAAAAACGAACCATGCTTCTGTAAATAAATCGTTTTTCAATTCCCACAAATCATACTTTTTACAAAAATTTGTTATTTTTTCATTAATTTCCTTTATATACTTTTCAAAATTCATCACTGTTACAACTAATTAAAAGGACTTGAACCTAAAAAGTAAAATTTAAAACAAACTATATAAATATTTCAAATGCTAAAATACAACTAAATCCTGGTACACAACTTAATTTATAATTTAAAGTGTCAAAAAAATTTACACTAAAAAATTCAGAATCTAATATATGACCATACATGTATAAATCAGCTTCTTTCTGAAAGTAAATTTATTTTATAATTCTTTTAGAATAGTCCAGAAACGCTTAAAATTTCTTAACTTATCCTAACGTCACATCCAGATAAAGCATAACTATTAAACCCAGTATTGTTCCGAATGTTGCAAGTCTTTCATGTCCTTTTCTATGTGTTTCAGGAACTATTTCATCACTTATAACATATATCATTGCACCTGCTGCAAATCCCATAGCATAAGGTAAAATTGGCTTTGCTATACTCACAAGCCATGCTCCGAGAATCGCGAGAGGAATCTCTACGAGCCCTGCTCTTATTCCAACAAAAGAGGCATAAAATCTTTTACCGAATCCCGCATTTAATGCAGATATCGCGACAGAAAAACCCTCAGGAATATTCTGAAGACCTATTGCTATCATCAGAATTATTGCATCCTTAATATTCCCTGACCCAAAACCTACTCCTACTGCAAGACCTTCCGGCATGTTGTGAATTGTAATTGCTATGATAAAAAGCCATACTGCCCTTATTCTTCTGGTCTTTATTCCTTCTTCCCCTATAACAGTATGAGTATGGGGAATAAAATGGTCTCCAAGGTCCATTATAATCGCTCCTATGATTATCCCTATCAGAACAGGAATAACTCCTCCCTTTTCTATTCCTGGAATTATCAAACTTGTAAAACTTGCAGCAAGCATAACTCCTGCTGCAAATCCCAGGAGTGCATCAAGTAATTTCTCTGAAATTTTAGAGAAAAATAATACAAGAAGTGCACCTATGAAATTAAGAAAGGTAATAACAAGCCCTCCATAAAGTCCGAGAAGAACTTTGTTCCCTCCAAATGAGAATTTCAAAAATAACCTTTCTATCAATTCCATAGGGAAAAATTATAAGTAAATCTGATATACTTTACAAAATGCAATTATTTTTAAGATACTTGATAATTTTTTTTCTTTCCGTCCTTATTATAATTTTCCGAGAAAACTTTTTGTTTTATCCCTCCTTTATTATCCTAATTCTATTTATAATTCTGTTTACAATTGAAGACCTTTATTATAAGAAGCAAATTTACAGGATTTTCTGCGAAATAATACAGAATTACAAATTACCTGAGAGAATTATAAAATTAAAAGGAATTTTCAGTGGACTTGAAGAACTGATTATTATGCTCTATGATGAACTTTCCTATAAACACTATGAATTAAGAGAAATTGCTTTCAGAGACCCTTTAACCAAATTCTATAATCTGCTCTATCTGGAAGAACATTTGAAAGACATATTAAGCACATTTAAAAATGATTTAATTCCTGTATTTATGATTGATATTGACAAATTTAAGGACATAAATGATAACTTTGGGCATATTGCAGGTGACCATTTTTTGAGAGAATTTTCTTCTGAATTAAGAGGAGTACTCGTTGATTCAAAAAATTTAATATTCCGATATGGAGGAGATGAATTTGTAATATTCTTTGATGAGGATTTTAATAAAGCAAAAAATTTGATGGAAGACCTGAGAAAGTTGTTAGAAAGGAAACATCTGTCAATTGATGGTAAAAAAATTAAAACAACAATAAGCATAGGAGGAGGAGTTTTTAAATGGGAAGAACTTAAGGATATAAAAGAAGTTCTGAAAAAACTTGATAAGAAATTATATAAGGCAAAAGAGAAAAGAAATACACTCTATGTTTGAAAATTTCTAAAAAATTATAGTATTTTTATTAATATACGGAGAGGTGCCCGAGCCTGGCCGAAGGGGCACGACTGGAAATCGTGCAGACCCCCAAAAGGGGTCTCGCGGGTTCGAATCCCGCCCTCTCCGTTTCCTGAAATTTAAATGAATTTATTTGTTTTTTTTATTATAGTACAAACCTCATTAAACTTTTATTACAGAAATCCTTTAAACTCTCTTTATTTTCTACATAAAGGATTTCTTGATGTCTCACAGGGCGAGGGCATAACAGGAGCTTCCTACAATCCCGCTTCACTTCACTTCGGTTCAAAAACAGAATTCGCCATATTCGGAAGCTCTGGGTTTAAAACAAATATTGATTTCAACATACCCCTTGGTATTGATTCAATAAACGGAACAGAGGTCCCCCAAATTGAAGTCCCTTTTGATTTAAATGTTGAAGACAGAGGAGGACTTGATTTCATAGGAGCAAAGACAAAAATAGGAATCATTGATATAGGAATTTCATATTATAATGAAGAAACATATGGGGCAAATTTAAATCTTGATTTCACCCAATCTTTAAACAATCTTACACTCACAGTAAAAGACACTCTCAGTCACCAGGACCACCCTGACATTCCTGCAGGAGTCAACATTCCTGTAAATATCAAAATGCAGGGAGATGTTTCATTCTCATTAATCGGCAGAGGTGCGATTGATGCTTCTTTATCTCCTGTATCAATCGGAGGAGCAATCGGTCTGGGACCTTTCGCTGTGGGACTGGGATTGAATATAAAAAGATACAGGGGAAAAGCAAACCTGAATTATGGTATTTCAGGTTCAGCTCAGAATTTCACATTATCAATAGACACCCTGATATCTGATAATCTCGGAAATAGCTGGAATATAAATGTAGGTATAAACGGTGGTCTTGATAGCAGGTTTTTCAGTGACAGAATACAGGGAGAATTCTCAGGAACACAATTTGGATTTGTGGTAGGAGCCAAAGCCCAGATACCTTTTGTTTCAGCAGGAATATCCCTTGAATATGATTTACCCTTTACCCTCTCAGGAGATATAAGAGGAGTATTCAATTACATTGAGGGTATAGAAAGTTATGTTATTGATACAACACAGATAATTGTTGACACAATAAATCACACAATTTCAGGAAATGTAACAATTGATACAATAAAATTCATATATTCAGAACAGGAACATGAAATATTAAGAGCATCTCTGCACTTTCCGGGATTATTCGGAATAAAAGCAGGAGTTAATTTAAATCTTTTGCTTTTAAATCTTAATCTTGCTGGTGGAATAGATGTACCTCAGGGGAACTATGCTTTTGGAAAAGCCTATTTTATGCTTGCTACAGGATTCGGGGCAGGTCCCATACATGCAAATTTGGGAAGTGTTTTTTCCTGGAGATATTTAAAGTATGAAGACTTTTATCTGTTTACTCCACCCACCATTACTTTCGGAATAGGTGGAAACCTCAGCCTTCCCTACTTCTCCCTTTACTTAGGAGCAAGAACAACACCATTTGCAGGGGTTTTATCAGGGATTGAAAAAATAGGAGGTTCAGGTAAAAGATTTATTAACCCTCTGAAATCGTATGCGTTTAACTTTGGTATAAAGCTCAAAATCTGATGGATAACTTTAAAGAAGAGTATGAAATAAGAAAAAGAAAGATAGAAGAAAGTTTAAGTAATTTTATTTCCATAGACGAGGTGTCCTCTCCTCTGAGAGAAGCAATGAGACACCTTATTCTTGCAGGGGGAAAAAGATTAAGACCTGTCCTTGTATATGAAACCTATAGAATTTGTGGTGGCAAAGATGATGAGGAAATTCTTCCTCCTGCCTGTTCCACAGAGTTGATTCACACATTCACACTTATTCACGACGACCTTCCTGCAATTGATAATGATGATATGAGAAGAGGTAAACCCACGGTGCACAAGGTATTTGGAGAGGATATAGCTATTCTTGCAGGGGACGCACTTTTTATCTATGGTATTGAAATATTTTTGAAGTCAAAATCAAAACCAGAGAAAATTCTGAAAGCCTTAAGTTCACTTTTAAATGCTCTGGGACCAAGAGGTGTTATTGAGGGTGAGGTTCTTGATATAAAGAGTGTAGATATGGAGCCTGAAAAAGAGTATGTCAGGAAAATACATACCAAAAAAACCGCAATGTTTATTTCATCGTGTCTTGAAATCGGAGCAATTCTTGGAGAAGCAAAGGAAGAAGAAATAAAAAAATTCAAAGAAGCCGGACTTGAGATGGGAATGGCTTTTCAGATACAGGATGATATACTTGACGTAACAGGTGACAAAGAGAAACTCGGAAAAAATGTCAAGAAAGATGCAAATAAAATGACATATGTAAGAGTATACGGGCTTGAAAAAGCGAAGGAAATAGCCCAAAAACACATAGATAGAGCAAAGTATTTACTCAAAGAATTACCCTATAAAACAGATTTCCTTCAAAAAATATGCGACTTTATAATAGAAAGAAATTACTGATTTTCCTGCTGATTATCCTTCCCTTATTCTCACAGGAAATAGAAGAGGAAGAAATTGAAGAACCAGCACTTGTGGAGGAAATTTATGAAAAGGAATTCATTAAGATAAATGTAAATAAGGCAGATTATCAGGAACTTTTAAATATACCAGGTATTTCAAGAAAACTGGCTAAAGAAATAATAAAAGAAAGAAAAAAAGCCTTTTTTACAAATTTTGAAGATTTCAAAAATAGGTTAAATTTATCTTATGAATACGATTATCTTGAGAATTATCTTGACTTCAATCTTTTGATATTTAATTTTTATCAGGAAACCAAAGGTTATTATAACGATAAATATGGAGAAAACAGATTTTATAGAAGCGTCAAAGGAAAGGTAAAAGGTGTATATTCCCTAATTGACTTTGGAATTGTTCATTATCAATTTAAAAATATTGACAAATTCTATGGAGAAGTCAAATACAGAAGGTTGAAGATTATCGGAGGAGATTATGTGTTTGAATACGGAAAAGGATTTTTATTCGGCAAATATTATGCCTTTTCCTCTGAACTCTTTTATATCCCTTCAAGATTAAAAAGATTAAAACCCACAATCTCATACAGCAGGAATGTTGGAATAAAAGGTGGAGCAGTTTCATACAATAATCTGGATATGGGTTTTGGATTTGAAAAAGATAGTTTTTACACATTCTTTATATCATATCCACTGGAAAAACTTCAGATTGTGCCATTAACAGGATTTTTAAAAGATTTAAAAACAAAAAAAACTTCATCTTTCCTCTCAATAACAGGGTCTTTTTACGGTCCTTTTTATTTATTTACAGAAACAGGCTATGTAAATAGTAAGATATACACATATACAGGAATAAGAAAAATATATGATTTTTCAAGAATTTTTATCTACTTCTACTTTCTACCCGTAGACCACATAAATTATTTTAACACAAAGTATGACTGGAAAAGGGAAGGTAAAGATGAAAAGGGAGCAGGAATAAGATGGGAAGGAAAATGGAAAAAGCTGATTTTAAGAATTGACGAAAGGTTTTTTGAAAAATCAGATAAAAGAGGCGGATTTGAAAGCTATATTAGAGGGTATTTAAAGCTAAAAAGACCTTTCACATACACCTTTGAATTAAAAGACAGAAAAACAAGTATTCACAGATTGAGATTTAAGAATGAAATAAGTTATAGAAAAAAAAATATAAGAATAAAATACAAACTTTATTTTGAATGGGACAGTTATCTTAAAACCGCTCCGGGTGTATTGGGAGGAGTGGAAATCCAGAGAGGAATATTTTTTGCAGGGTTTTATAGTTTTAATATAAATAACTACAATAAGAGAATATATATTTATGAAGCAGAACCTCCCACCTCCTTTTACTTGGCACCTTTATACGGAAACGGAAGCAGGATTTATTTTGGAGTAAAACTCAAAGCCCCCATGTTATACATTCTCGCAAAATACAGTGAAAACATATCTGATAGAGTTTCACCTGATAGAAGAATAATTTTTATTTTAAGTGTAAAAAATTATTAACAACCCATATTTCATAAGAAAGGAAAAAGGTATTGTTTTAAAAACAGTAAATTTCAAGGAAAGTTCTTTAATATTTAATTTATTTGGGGAAAAAAGCGGGGGAGTTAAAATAATAGCATTCGGAGTAAAAAGGGCAACAAACCCTTTTAAAGGAATCTTATCAGCAGGTAATTTTATAGAAGTTATATATCACAAAAGGGAAACATCAGAATTTGGTAAAATGAGAGAGGTAAAATTACTCTGGAAACCCGAAAATATTTTTAAAGATTATAGAAAATACTTTTTAATGGGGTACCTGCTTAAAACAGTTCACAGATATATAGGTGAAAATACAAGATTTCCTGAAATTTTCAAGTTTACATTAAAAACCCTGAAAGAAATAAATCAAACTGAGATAAATATAAATGCACTTTATTCCATCATCATTAAATTTCTTATGGTAACAGGCATTGGTCCTGAAACAGATAAATGTCTTAAATGCGGAAGAAAATTGGATAAAGGATTTTTTGTTACCAATGAAGGAGGAATCTTTTGCGATGAATGTTCGGGTAATTTTGAAAATAAAATATTTATTGATAAAAAGAATCTATCCTGTTTAAAATTTCTCAAGAAAGAAAATTTAAAAACCATTCGAAATCTGAAAATTGAAAACAAAGATATAATAACCCAAATAATACATAGCTTCGTTAAATTCTATCTGGGAGAAAATTTTACAGAAGATATAAAAAAAGCTTTAAAAAATTTAAGGACCTAAAAATTAAGGTCCCATTATTTGCTTCATCTTTTTCCTGATTATATCAAGACGTTTCTTAAGTTCCTCCTGTTCCATTTTTTCCTTGTGTAATTTCTGTCTAACTTCTTCTTCTTCCCTTTTCAACTTCTCTATCTCCTCTTCAAGCAACTTTTTCCTCTCCTCGAGTTCCTGCACAATTTTTCCTATATCTGTTTCCTCAAGTTCTTTTCTTTTTGCTTCAAGTTCACTTTCAAGCCTGTTGATTTCAGACTCAAGTTCATTTCTCTTTTCCTCAAGTTTTGATATATTTGTTTTTGTTTCTTCTTCAACTTTTTTCAAAGATTCAAATGTTAAATATCGTCTATGTCTGGCTTCATAAGCTTCTATCTTTTTATTAAGCGGTGAAAAAATCAGTATCTGAGCCAGTAAAAAGGCAACTATGATAGAAACAAGAAAAACTCCTGCTATCGGAACATAAGGAATCTGTGTATTCGAACCACCAGAAAAAACCTCACTAATAATTGCTGGATTTATTCCTACGATTAAATTCCCAACTACCTTTTCTTTATTTCCTGCTTCAAACTTAATCGGTACTCTGAGAAAATATTTATTTAAAGAAGTATTTAAATGAAGTAATGAATTTTTTCCAAGATTCACATCCTTACCTATGATTTCCTTTATAGTCTTTCCCTCTTCTCCCGGCTTTATAGATACAAGTACCTTACCCTTTCCATCACATATGGCAACATAATCAACACCCTCTACCTTTCTTAATTCGGATACAATTTTCCCAAGTGTTGGTTTCTCATCCAGAATAATGGGGTCTACAAGATTCTTTGAAAAAACAGTGAGAACTCCACCGTAATGTTGGGTAATAAAAAACTTTATATTATCCTCGTTACCAGAACCCTGTTTTGAAAAAAACTGATAGGAAAAAATTACTGGAATTCCTGCTATTAAAAGAATAAATAGAAGAAAAAATTTATACTTTCCCATATATAAATTTTATGGAAATATTGGGTGAATGTCAAGTAAAATAAAATTATGAAAATTTTAGTGGTTGATGATGAAAGAAATGTTGCTTTTACCATTGCATCACTTCTGAACTCCCTTGGTCATTCAGCTGAGACGGCAAATTCAGGAAAAGAAGCCCTGGATAAAATGGAGTTAGCAAAATATGATGTAGTTTTCCTTGATATAAGGATGCCGGAGATGGACGGTATAGAAGTTCTAAAAACAATAAAAGAAAGAAATTTCGAAGTAATACCTATAATTTTAACCGCATATGGAGAACTAAACACTGCTATAGAAGCTTTAAAATTTGGAGCTTACGATTTCCTTGAAAAACCTGTAACAAGAGAAACACTTAAATTTTCAATAGAAAGAGCAAGGAAAAGAAAGGAAATAGAAGAGAAAAATGTGAGATTGAAAGAATATGAAACATTCTATACACTATGGCATAGATTAATAAAGATACATGAATTAAAAGAACTTTTTGAAGAAATACCAAAAATTTTATATGATGCATTTGAAGAAAAATTTGAAGCTTTTTTACTGGTATTAAAACCCTTTGAAGAAATATATAAATTTCCCCCCAATATTGAATATGACATAGGCAGTTTAAAAGAAATTCTTGAAATTAAAAATGAAATAGGAGAAGAGGGAGAAACTAAAATCATAAACTTTGATACCAGACAGATAGCTGTAAGATATTACAAACCTGAAGAAGACCTTTTCTTTTTAATTTCCATTGAAAGAGACAAAAATTTCAGAGAAGAAACACTCAAAAAATTTGAATTTCTCTGTAATGAAATATCAGCTTTGGTTACAAAAACATATCTGGCACATAGATTGAAGGATACACTTGATAAATTAAAAAACATTCATATTCATTCAATAAAAACAGGGACTCTGAGTTTACTTGCAGATATAGGTTCAGAACTTTTTAAAACCATTTCAGACCCTCTAAATATGATTGAAAAAGAGCTAAAAATTCTTACAGAAAGGAGTAAAGATTTACCTGTCTTTTCCCTAATTGAATCAATTGAAAAGAAATTTTACGAGCTTAAAAAAACATTTAGAATAATTGAAAGCACCGTAACAACAGGAAAGTTAGAACTCAAAGAAACTGACATTGATGAGATAATAGGTCTGGCTTATATGGCTCTTCTCGAGAGAATGAGAGCAACACAGATAAACTTTAAAAGGAAAGGTGAGGAAGGTCTAAAAGCAATTGCCAACCCTTCAGCCCTTGAAATATCTCTCATTCATATAATTTTAAATGCAATGGATGCCATGCCTTTCGGAGGAGACCTTGTAATATCAACAGAAAAAGAAAATGGAAATATAAAAATAAGTGTTATTGATAATGGAGAGGGAATAGATGAAGAGGTTTTAGAGAAAATATTTGAACCGTTTTTCACAACAAAAAAAGAGAAAGGAGGGACAGGACTCGGTCTTACCGCAACAAAATGGCTAATAGAGAAAATGGAAGGAAAAATTGAAATTGAAAGTAAAAAGGGAATAGGAACAAAAGTGAATATATATCTTAAGGCGGTAAAATGAAAATTCTGTGTATTGAAGACGATGAAGATATCCTTTTTTATCTAAAAAATCTCCTTATTAAAAAAGATTACAAACCTGTTTGTTTTGAAAATCCTCTTGTAGCAATTGAGCATTTAAAGAGTATTGATGAAGAATATCCTGTAATCATAACAGATGTCAAAATGCCTGATATGTCAGGGTTGGAACTTTTAGAAGAAATAAGAAAACTTGGACTTAAATCAAGTGTAATAGTAATCACAGCATACGGTGAAATAGAAGATGCTGTAAAAGCAATGCGTCTTGGAGCTACATCATATCTTCAAAAACCAATCAGAGGTGACGAACTTATAACTCATATAGAAAAAGGAATTACAGAATATCAGAATAAAGTTGAAATAGAAGAACTCAAGAGGAAACTCAAAGAATTTGAAGAGGAAGAAAAAGAGGATTATTTGAATCTGCGCTCTGATGCAATGAGGAAAATTCTGGTATTGTTGAAAAGGGTGGCTGAGTCTGACTCTCCTGTTTTTATAACAGGCGAAAGTGGAACAGGGAAAGAAGTGCTTGCAAGATTTATCCACAGGAATTCAAGAAGAAGTGAAGGACCTTTTGTAGCTCTTGACTGTGGTGCAATTCCTGAAACATTATTTGAAAATGAACTTTTCGGACACATAAAAGGTGCCTTCACAGGAGCAACAACATCAAAAAAGGGGCTCTTGGAGGTAGCAAATGGTGGAACACTCTTTCTGGATGAACTGACAAATATGCCCTTAAATGTTCAGGCGAAACTGCTCAGGGTAATTGAAACAAAACAATTCATTCCCCTTGGCTCATCAGAATATAAAAAAACTGATGTAAGAATAATAGCTGCGTCTTTAATTCACCCTGAAAAAGCTCTAAAGGAAGGAAAATTAAGGGAAGACCTGTATTATAGATTAAAGGTATTCCTTATTGAAATTCCACCATTAAGAGAAAGAAAGGAAGATATTTTACCCCTTGCAAGACATTTTCTTGATGAACTTGAAAAGAAATACAAAAAGGGAGTCAAAATAATAACAAAGGAAGCAATAGATATACTTTTGAATTATTCATGGCCAGGCAATATAAGAGAACTAAAAAACATTCTTGAACATGCTTATATTCTGGCAGATAGGGACAGAATCGAAGCACATCATATACCCATAGCAACTGGCACAAAGGATAAAAAAGATTTTCCTCTTGACTACAGAAAAGCAAAAGAAAAGTTTGAAAAACTTTATTTCATAAAACTTTTAAGGAAGTCAAATTACAACATTCAAAAAGCTTCAAAATTATCAGGTCTTTCAAGACAGATTATTTATCATAAACTTAAAAAATATGGTTTGAGTTTTAAAAAGTAATGTCTTATTTAAGAATTACAGGAGGAGATTTAAAAGGAAGAAAACTCTATGTTCCACCCTTTATCAGACCAACACAAAATAAAGTAAAAAAAGCAATTTTTGACATACTGGGGAAACAGGTAATTAACTCTACTTTTCTTGACCTTTTTGCAGGTTCAGGAAACATAGGGATAGAGGCTCTTTCAAGGGGTGCAAGATTGTGTGTATTTGTTGAAAAAAATTTTAAATGTGTCTCTATAATAAAAAAAAATGTATATGAACTAAAACTTCAGGAAAAAAGTAAAATAATTAAAGAGGACTCAGAAAAATTTATTTTAAAACAAAATAATAAGTTCGATATAATTTTTGCGGACCCACCTTATAATTATGTATTGAAGAAAAAATTTATTGAAAATGTTATTAAAATTTTAAATAAGGGAATATTTATACTGGAGGTTACAAAAAGAAAAAAATTTGATGAATTCAGTGACTTAATAAAAAGGGAGGAAATATATGGCGAAACAAAAATTCTCTTCTTTGGCAATCTATCCCGGTAGTTTTGACCCCTTAACCTATGGACATGTTGACCTTGTAAAAAGAGCACTTTATATATTTGATAAAGTAATAATTGCTGTGGGTTCACCCGGATATAAAAAATTATTATTAACAATGGATGAAAGAATTGAACTTATAAGGAAAGTATTTAAAAATGAAAAAAGGGTCTGCGTCGAAAAACTTGAAGGACTTCTGGTTGATTTTGCAAGAAAAAAGAAAGCAAAGGTTATAATCAGAGGTTTAAGAGCAGTTTCAGATTTTGAATATGAATTCCAGATGGCATGGATGAATAGAAAATTAAATCCTGATATAGAGGTAATTTTTATGATGCCATCTGAAAAATATGCTTATCTTTCCTCAACATTGGTGAGAGAAATTGCACTTTTAAAGGGAAACTTAAAAGGACTCGTTCCACCTGTGGTTGAAAAATATATAAGAAAAAAATTTTATTAATGAAAAAGGGATTTTTTGTAGATTATGTAAAAATCAAAGTTAAAGGAGGAAGAGGAGGAAACGGATGTATAAGTTTTAGAAGAGAAAAATATGTTCCAAAAGGAGGACCTGACGGAGGTGATGGTGGTGATGGGGGGAGTGTTTATCTTGAGGGAGACGAAAATTTAATGACACTTCTTGATTACAAATACAAGAGATTTTATAAAGCAGGAAGAGGAGAACATGGTAAAGGTAAAAATATGCACGGAAAAAAGGGTGAAGATATAGTGCTTAAAGTTCCTCTGGGAACAGTGGTAAAAGATGCAAAAACAGGTGAGATTCTGGGAGAAATTCTTGAACACGGGCAGAGACTGCTTGTGGCAAAAGGGGGAAAGGGAGGAAGAGGTAACACACATTTTGTTTCTCCCACAAACAGAGCACCAAGAGTATGTGAGGAAGGGAAGGAAGGGGAAGAAAGGGAAATAATCCTGGAACTCAAAATGCTTTCGGATGTGGCGATTGTGGGATTACCCAACAGTGGTAAATCAACACTTTTAAATAGATTGGCAGGGACACATGCCAGAACAGCTGACTATCCCTTTACAACTCTGACGCCGAATCTCGGAATTCAGAAGGATAGAAACATGAGAAAATACACAATATGTGATGTTCCTGGAATTATTGAGGGAGCAAGTAAGGGAAAAGGACTGGGACTCCAGTTTCTAAGACATATAGAAAGAGCACGAATTCTTGTATTCCTGATTGATGGAACTTCAGAAAATCCTGAAAAGGACTACAACACTCTTTTAAAAGAACTTGAAAATTATAATCCCTTATTATTGAAAAAGAAAAAAATTTTGGTTTTAAATAAAAAGGACTTAAAAGAATTTAAAAACCCATTTAAAAATGAAGCGCTGGAAATTTCTGCAAAAACAGGAGAAGGAATTAACTTGTTAAAACAAAAAATTGAGGAGACTTTAAATGAATGATTTTATAAAGACAATTCAGGAAATAAAAGAACTTGAAGAAAAAAGAGAACCCGAAAGAATTTTACCCTATCTTTCACATCCGAGTTTCCTTGTAAGAGAAACTGCAAGTAAAGCAATTGTAAGGACAGGCAAACATCTGAAGGAAAAAATCATTGAAATTTTAAAAACCGGGTACTGGTATGAAAAAGCAGCATGCCTTGACATACTCGGAGAATGGGGAAATCAAAATGACATAAACCTGTTTTTAAATTTTTTAAATGATAAAAATAGCCTTATTGTTGAAAAAGCCGCAATAGGTCTTTTCAAAACAATAAGAAAATTACCTGCTCTTCCGCAGGATTTTGAGCCAGGAATTTTAAAGAAGCTTCATGAGATATTTGTTTCACTTCAAAAAAAAGAATATGCTGATGAACTTCTGAAAATATACAGAGAATTTTTCAAATAAAATGCAACTGGAGGAAATTTTAGCTCTTACACTCCAGCGACCGAAAAATAATGAGATAAAAAATATTATTGATAAAAAGATTTCCTTTGATATAAAAAAGGAAAATATACAGAAAGCAAGGGAAGTAATAGAAAAATGCAGGAAAAAAGGTATAGGAATAATAAGTTTTATTGACAGCAGTTATCCTGAAGAACTCAAGAACATCTATTATCCTCCTCTTGTAATGTATTATAGAGGAAATCCAGAAATATTAAAAAAGAGAAAAATAGGCATAATAGGAACAAGAAAACCAACAAAATACGGAAGGGAAGTGGCTTATGAATTTTCAAAAGAAATTTCAAAACACGGAATTGTAATCATAAGCGGGGGAGCAAGAGGAATTGATACCCTTGCACATAAAGGAGCAATTGATTCAAAAGGTGAAACAATATGTGTGTTAGGTTCAGGAGTAGATGTAATTTATCCGCCTGAAAATAAAAGGATATTTAAGGAAATTGAGAAAAAAGGGATTATTTTAAGTGAGTATCCACCTGGAACAAAACCTTTTTCTTATCACTTTCCGATGAGAAACAGAATAATAGCAGGGCTCTCAGAATTAATTCTTGTTGTTGAAGCAGGAGAAAAATCAGGGACATTTATAACCGTAAAATGGGCACTTGATATGGGAAAGGATATATTTGTTATCCCGGGTGAAATCTATTCTCCTAAAAGTAAAGGACCGAACTTTTTATTAAAACAGGGAGCAATACCTGCAACAGAACCCTCCGATATTCTATCATTTATGGGAATTGAAGAGAAAGTTAAACAAAAGCAATTTAAACTTAACGAAAAAGAGAAAAGAATATTTGACTATTTAAAAGAAAAAGGAAGAGTAAGTATTGATGAAATGAAGGAAAACCTAAAAATTGAGACAGGGGAAATACTTTCAATACTCCTGAACCTTGAAATAAAAGGAATCATCAGGAACGAGGGACAGGGATTTTATTCTTTAAAATAAATCTTTCATAAATTTTCTTTGCAAGTTTTTCTTGATTGCTCCATGCACCAAAAACCACACCTTCTGGAATATATTTACCTATAAATTTTCTTAAATCTTTATTTATTGTCGGTAAATCTTTTTTAAAATAAGGAGTTTGCGGTAAGGGTAACAGAGTATGAGCATGGATTTTTGCACCCATTTTTATCAGAATCTTCATAAGTTCTATACTTTCCTTTATATCATCCTCATTTTCTTCAGGAAACCCGAATATAAAATCAACAGCCACATCAAAACCATTTTTTCTTAGAATTTTCACTGCATCTATAACATCAGAAACAGTATGTCCTCTTCTTATCTTTTTAAGTAACCTTTCACTACCTGTTTGAGCACCTATAACAATCATTTTGTTATCAACAAACTTTTTTAAAATACTCACCGTTTCTTCTTTTATTTTTTCAGGTCTTATCTCGGAAGGAAAACTTCCGAAAAATATTCTGCCTTCATCTTTTATTATCTCTCTTATGCCTTTTAAAAGACTATATACAGCATCAATATTAACTTCATTATTAAAAGACCCGTAGGAGAGAGCATCAGGAGTAATAAATCTTATATCAGTTTTTTTATATTTTTTTAAGATTTCAACATATTTTAAAATTTTTTCAATACTTCTGTGCCTGAGCTTAACACCGAATATTCTCGGTGTCTGACAGTAATAACAAAAATGGTTGCAGCCTCTTGTAATTTCAATGGGTCCGAATCTTCTGAACTTAATGGAAAAAGGCATGTAATTATCAATATCTATAAATTCTGGTCTTCCTGAAAATATATATTTATTATCTTTTTTGAAAAAAATTCCTTTTATTTTTCGAAAATCTCCATGTGTGATAAACACCTTCAAAAATTCTTTAAAACTTTCTTCTGCTTCGTACCTGAAGATAAAATCAAAACCTGTTTCAAAGGTTTCCTCAGGAAGACCCGTAGGATGAGGACCTCCCGCTATTATTAAAACTCTTTTATCATATTTTTTTCTCAAAGTAAAAACAATTTCTTCTGTATCAAAAAATTGAGGGGTTGATATGGAAAAGCATAATATGACTTCTCTGTGTATAGAAACTATTTCCTCAATGGAATCATAAAGTTTGTTTTTATTTCTTATAAAATAAAATTTAAAATTATTTAAGATTTCCTCATCATCTTCGATTGCTCCGAGCAATGCATTGAAACTGAATTTGTTCTTTTTATGATAAAAAATAACTACGGCATATTGAACCATATAACATCTTTTTTTGAACCCGGAAGATAGAACTTTATTGTATCTTTTTTTCTAACTGCCATTAAAAGATAAGGAATTCCCGGTTTAAGTGAATAATCAATTGAATCTTTTCCAACTTTTTTATGATTAATAAAAACATCACCCTTTCCTCTGAAATGAAATCTCAAACTGTCATCTTTAATATAAGGAATTTCTATTTTTCTTTTCTCTCTGGGCTTTAAATAAAATAAACCTTTGTAAACATAAAAGGGAGCAACTACTTCAACTTTTAACTTTCCCGGAGTTATATTACCTTTAAATGGAACACTTACAAATCTATCATTTAACTTTACAATATTCACTTTGAAAGGGACATTTATCTGAATTTCGGGATAAAAGAATTTTTTATAAAGATAAAAAGTAAAAAACACTGAAATAATAAATATGATAAGAACAGGTATCATAAGAATCTTTATAATTTTCTTTTTATTTCTTAAAATAGGCTTTTCAATTACTGTCTGAGTTTCAAGTATCTGAATTTTATTCTCAATAAAATCTTTCAAAAGTTCCCTTCCTTTCAAAATTTTCTCTTCTCCTATAACCTTTATAATATCCCTTTTAAATTCCTCTGCATTCTTATATCTTTTTTCAGGATTTTTCGCGAGTGCCTTTTTTAAAATTTTCTTAATCTTCTTTTTGACCCCTTTAAATATTTTTCTTGAGAAATCAGGATTTTCTTTCTCCACTTTAACAAGAATCTGTGTCGTATCCTTACCCGAAAAAGCCTTTTTACCTGTTAGCATCTCATAAAGGGTTGCTCCAAGCGAAAAAATATCAGAGGAAGGTGTAAGCTCTTCACCTCTCACCTGCTCTGGTGACATGTAATACGGTGTTCCGATAACAACACCTGGTTTTGTAAGCTCAGGAGAATCCTTTCCTTTCGCAATTCCGAAATCCGTAAGTTTTACAAAACCATCTCTTGAAATTAAAATATTCGAAGGTTTAATATCTCTGTGAATTATTCCTTTTTTATGCACATAATCAAGAACATCCAGAATTTGATATATAATATAAAGTGCAACATCAGGTTCAATTCTTTCGCAGACATCTATTATTCTTGAGAGATCATAACCTTCAACCCATTCATAAGAGACGAAAATTTTATTATCCTTTTCAAAAATTTCATAAGTTTTCACAGCGTCAGGATGTTCAACACTTGCACAGGTTTTTGCTTCTTCTTTAAATCTTGTCACAAATTCTTCGGGATAATTTTTTGAAATTGATTTCAAAAGGCAGAATCTTTTTAACACTTTGTGATAGGCTTTGTAAACTTCGGTAAAAGAATCTTTTTTAACTTCAGAGATTATTTCATATTTCCCAACCCTCATTAAAAGGCACCGTCTTTTTTTATCACAGAGGGTATTGTTTTGAAGAGTATTTTAACATCATTTTTTAAATTTTTACTTTTAACATATTCTGACTCAATTTTAAGTCGTTCTGAAAATGTTAATTTGTTTCTTCCTCCTACCTGCCAAGGTCCTGTTAAACCGGGTCTAACGCTGAAAATTATTTCCTTATCATTTGTAAATCTTTCCAACTCCTCAGGTACGTAGGGTCTTGGGCCCACAAAACTCATATCCCCTTTTACAATATTAACAAGTTGCAAAATCTCATCTATGCTATATCTTCGCAACCATCTTCCAATTCTTGTAACTCTGGGATCATGGTTGATTAATTTTCTATATGTTTCCCACTCTTTTTTTGCCTCAGGATTTTTAGAAAGATAATCTTGCAGTCTTTTGTCCCCATCAACATACATTGAACGGAATTTAAATAGTTTAAATCTTTTTTTGTCTTTTCCGATTCTTTCCTGAACAAAGAAGGGATTTCCTCTGGTTTCAAAAAATACCAAAATTGCTATTAAAATCAAAAATGGCAACAGAAGAATTAAAATCAACAAAGCTATTATTCTTTCAATAAAGTTACCCATTATTTTAATTTGTAGATATAAATCCCAAGGTCAGTCCCAACAAGCAATGTATCTTCCTTGATATTAAATGTATAAACTGTTCTTTTTGAAATTCCGCTCTCATCAAAATAATGTGTCCATCTGTCAAAGGTAACGTTATAAATCCAGAATCCGTTTTTATATGTACCTGCAAAAATATTTTTATCAAAGATAAAAAGAGAATTCTGCACAAAATTTGATGGATTAAAAGGCACAGGAACAGGATAAAAAAACTCAAAAGAGTCTGGTTTCTCTTCAATTTTTAAAAATCCTTTATTACTCATAACCCAGATATTTTCCTCATTATCTTTTTTTATATCTTTAATTTTACTGTCAAGAAACATTTTTTTGTCAAGTATCTTAAATAATTTTTTATCTTTTTTCCTTATCACAAAAAGCCCAGAAAACATACCAAGATAAATATAATTATCAGAAACGCAAACAGAATAGACTGCTCTATCCTTAACAAGGACATTTATATCAACACCCTCTATATCAGATAAAAAAAGTCCTTCCTCTGTGCCCATAAATATTAAAGGAGGTTCTATTGCTATGCTTAACACAGGAGCGGATTCTCTTACAATTCTAATTGTTTTAAATTGTCCTTCCTTATAAATAATAAATTTTCCCTCTGAACCAAGAATCATTGCATTTCTGTAACTTAATCCAGAATAAAAATCATCTGCATTAATCCCAAAATGAAATTTTGAATATCTTTTCCATTTACCCTTACTTCTTATAACAATTCCTTTTCTATCAGAAAAAATTCCCTTTCCTGCAATTACAATTTCTCCATTATCCAGAACCCCGATTACTCTCACATTTTTGACACCTGCTCCTGCTTTAAGTTCTGCCTCACTCCTCCAAAAATCTTTTGAATAAACATAAACTCCTTCTCCATCCGTGCACACAAAATAATACTGGTCATCCTTACATATCAGCTTATAATTTATCTTTTCCCCATCCTCTGTTAAACTAAAGAATGGAGCAAGGAAGGATATCTCAGGTGATTCAAAACTTACTATACTTTTTGATCCCCACCATATAATAGGATTTTCATCCTTATCTGTTTCTATCATTGAAAATTTGTCATAGAGCTTTATTGAATTTCTGTATTGTATTTTAATCGTAGAAGGTGTTATGGCAAAAGAAACAGCATTCGGGAAAAAACCTTTAATCCGTTCATATTCAGGATTTTCTGGGTAAAAGGATACAAGCCTTCCATTTTTATAATAAACATAAATTTCTGTTGTAAATGGGTCAGGAAAAACATAAAGAGGTTCTTTCTCGAGAATTATTCCTTTCTTAAATTTAAAACTATACTTATCAAATATCCCTATTCCATATTTTGAAGAAACATAGATAAATCTATCGTCACTTGAAACAAAATCAGGACTGAAGAGGGGTGGAATCTCATTTATTCTTAAAAGAAAAAAAAGAATTAAAGTAATCAAAAAACAGGAAGTATTTTTTCTATTAAACCTTTCTTACTCTTTTTGAATTTAAAATTAAAAGCAGTGGGAATTTCATCGAGGATATCTGTGGCAATCATGGAATAGATACCTTTCTTAGAAGAAGCAATATCACCTGCAAGTGCATGTAAAAAAACTCCAATTCTTGCCGCTCTTTCAGGTGGTAATCTCTGAGCCCATAATCCTGCAATTAGTCCTGTCAAAACATCTCCCGAGCCTCCTGTTGCCATCCCTGGGTTTCCTAAAGGACATATAAAAGTTCCATAAATTGACGAAATTATTGTAGGAGCTCCTTTTAAAACTGTTACAATCTCATATTTTAAAGACACCTCCTCTGCTATATTAATTCTGTTTCTGTCAATCTCCTCTGCATCTTTTCCTCCCAGAAACATTGCCATTTCTCCTGGATGGGGAGTAATTATTGTAGCTTCCTCCCTCTGTTTAAAAATTTCTTTCTTATCGCTCAACAGAACAATCCCATCAGCATCAATCAATACCTTTTTATCTCTTATTTTTTCCATTAGTTTGATCACAAAATCCTTCGTATCCTCATCTCTCAATATTCCAGGACCAAATGCAACTACATCAATCTTTTCAAGATATTCATCCAAAACAGAAAGTGATTGAGGATTCAAATGTCCATCTGTAGAAGGTAAAGGTATTTTTACTGCTTCGGTAAGTTTTGATTCTATGGACTCATATATCTCTTCTGGTACAGCAGTAAAAACAAGTCCTGCTCCTGCATAATAGGCTCCCATTGATGCAAGATATACAGCCCCTCCATAACCCTTTGCTCCTCCTATTATAAGAACTCTGCCACATTTACCTTTATGAGCATTTTCTTCTCTTTTCGGCAAGAAGGGGTAAACATCTTCCGGATATATAACTTTCCTTCTCGCTTCATCTGCATAGTGCTTTGGTATTCCAATATCAACAAGATAAAGTTCGCCTGTCTTTTTTCTTCCGGGATAAAGATAATGTCCGAGTTTTGGATATGCAAAGGTTACTGTGAAATCTGCCTCAGGTACCACAGGCTCAGATTCTCCTGTTTCTCCATCAACTCCTGAAGGAATATCAACAGCCACAAGTTTTCCTCTTCTTTCTTTTAATAAAGGGAAAATTATTTTGATTTCCCTTGGAAGTTCTCCCTTAAAACCTGTCCCAAAAAGAGCATCAATCACTATATCTGAAGTTAAAAGGTCAAATTTCAATTCAGGGTCGGACGGGTTAAGTGGCTTTATTTTCGGCTTCAACATTCCAAGAAGTTCAAAATGGTAAAGAGCCTCTCCTTTAAGCTCTCTGACATCTCCATACACATAAATATTAACCTCACTCCCTCTGTTTATAAAATACCTGGAAATAACAAAACCATCTCCACCATTGTTCCCTTTTCCACAAAGCACTGTAACTTTTGAAATTTCAAAACTCTTTTTTAAGATTGCTTCAAAAACCCCCCTACCTGCATTTTCCATGAGTATCCTTCCATCAATTCCAAACTCATTAATTGCTCTTCTGTCTATATTTTTCATTTCAGAAGGGGTAAGAACATACATAATGAACCTCCTTTTATAAAGGCTTTAGAAAAGGATTTGCCATCCATACTTCTTTACATCTAACACATAATACATACTTTCTTCTTTCATAAACCATCTTTTCAAGGTCTTCCTCTGAGTATGCTTCTGTAGATTTTAAAACTTCGTCCATTTCTATATCGGTTTCTTTAATTACTCCATCAAAACCTGCTTTCACAACAATTTCCACCTCATAAAAATCACCACCCTCTTCTATTTCTCTACCACATCTATCACAGATTTTATTATTTCTCAGCATATTTAAACACTTCTTCTTTTTTATTTACTTTTTTGAGAACTGACACAGCTTTTCTAACCCATTCATCATGTTTAAGAAATTCTTGATACCTTCCCCTTTCACCTTCCCAAACCTCACCAAGACTTAACCTTAAATAATAAAGAACATTATCCTTTTCATCCTTTAATTTCTCAAAATCAACATCCTTTACTCCTTTTTCTTTCAGATAATCAATAAATCTGTCAAACTCAGAATTATCAATATTTTTAACATTTTTGGTTTTTAGATAAAGAGCATATTCAAAAAACTTTCTTTTTGCTATCAATTTAGTAACTTCTTTGGATAATTTCGGAGTTTTAAGAACTATATCAGGAATCACACCTCCTCCGCCGAATACTTTTCTTTTGAGTTTAAGTGTGTAAAAAGTTTCTTTTTTATTTTTATCACTTGATTTATTATTCTCTGTATCAACCTTATTTGTTGTATCTTTTCTACCAAATCTATGAATCGACCTACCTGAGGGAAGATAATAAAGGCTTGTAGTTAATTTTACCCTGTATCCTCCATCCAGTGGAAATAATCTCTGAACAGAACCCTTTCCGAAGGTTGTATCCCCTATGATAAGAGCTCTATCCCAGTCTTGAAGAGCTCCCGAAACAATTTCTGATGCAGAAGCAGAACCTCTGTTCACAAGAACAACAAGAGGAATATTCTCTGTAAATTCCTCATTCTTTATCGCCTTAAAGATTTCCTCCACTCTCTTATTTCTTCCTCGGGTTGAAACTACTTCACTGCCCTTTGGAAGAAATATATCAGCAACTTCTACAGCCGCATCAAGTAAACCACCAGGATTACCCCTTAAATCAAGAATCAATTTTTTCATTCCCTTTTCTTGAAGTTCTCTTATAGCCTTCATCAACTCTTCTCTTGAAGTTCTTGAAAATTCATTTAACTTTACATATCCGATACCATTCTCAATCATTCCATAATAGGGAACAGCCTTAATTTTAATTATTTCTCTTGTAAGCTCAAGTTCAATCGGCTCATCTACAAAAGCCCTTCTTATTTTTATTTTAACTTTTGTCCCTGGTTTGCCTCTCAAATGTTTAACCGCTTTTTCAAGAGACCATCCCTTTGTGGGTTTACCATTTACTTCAATAATTTGGTCTCCTGCCTGAATGCCTGCCTTATAAGCAGGTGTTCCTTCAAGAGGTGTGATAACAGTTAATACACCATCCTTGATTCCAATTTGAATACCAATTCCACCAAATTGTCCTGTTGAATGAATATTCATTTCTTCCCATTCTTCAGGAGTCATCAGATCAGAGTAAGGGTCAAGTTGATGAAGTAAATAATCCATTGATTTCTCAAGTAAAGGAGCAAGATTTTCATCATTCTGATAACTCTCATCCACATATCTCTCCTGAATTAGGGTGATAATCCTTGAGAAATTTCTCAGTTCAAGTGTAAGAGAAGGCTTTCTCTTTTCCCTGTCTGGTTTTCCTTTAAGAACAAAAAAGGGTATTAAAAGTAAAATTATAGTACCAATAATTTTTTTCATTCTTTCCTCCATTTTAAATTTAATTTTAAGTTATAAGGACTTAATAAGTGAAATAAACTTACCTTTCTCTTTCAACCTCTCTATCGTCTTATTAAATGCAAATTCAAGAATAAAAGAAGGGGACTTCTTACCATCAATTACCACAACTCTTTTCTTTGCTCTCTTTGCAATTTTCAGGTATCCTTCTCTCACTTTGGTATGAAATTCAATGTTCTCTCTCTCAATTCTATCCCTTCTACCAACTCTATTCAATCCCTCTGAAGGCTCAATATCCAACAAGAATGTTAAATTGGGTTTTAATTTTTCGGTCACCATTTTATTAATTCTTTTAAGCATTCTTAAAGGTAAACCTCTCCCAAACCCCTGATATGCAATTGTTGAATCATCAAATCTATCACATATTACAATTTTACCCTCTCTTAAGGCAGGAAGAATTTTCTTCTCAACATGTTCCTTTCTTGATGCAAGAAATAAAAGTAATTCTGTCCATGGAGATAAATTTTCCGAAAAGAGTAAAACTTCCCTTATTTTTTCACCCACCCCTGTCCCTCCCGGTTCCCATGTTAAGAGAACCGGAAAACCTTTTTCTTTTAATTTATTGTAAAGTCCTTTTGCTAAGGTTGATTTACCGCTTCCCTCTATTCCTTCTACTGTAATAAAAAATCCCCACCTTCCCACTTAACTTATTTTTTCTTTCTTGCGTATTTTTTAATCCATGCTTCAAGTTTTCTCTTTGCTTCAAAATCAGGTATCTGCTTCGGAGGAGATTTCATAAAGTAGGCAGAAGGCTCTATAATTGCTCCTTTAAGACCGTTATCAAGGGCAAGTTTGGCACATCTTATTGCATCTATCATAACTCCTGCAGAATTTGGAGAATCCCACACTTCAAGTTTGAGCTCTATATTAAGAGGCACATCTCCGAATGTCCTTCCTTCAAGTCTCATATAAGCCCATTTTCTATCCTTGAGCCATGCAACATAATCAGAAGGACCTATGTATACATTTTCTTCTCCTATGTCATAGGGAAGAAGTGAAGTAACAGCAGAAGTTTTTGAAATTTTCTTCGACTCGAGTCTTTCTCTTTCAAGCATGTTCAGAAAATCTGTATTTCCACCCACATTTAACTGACTCGTTCTTTCAATTTTAACACCTCTATCAAGGAATAGCTGAACAAGTGTCCTGTGGACAATTGTTGCTCCCACCTGTGATTTAATATCATCACCAATCACAGGCACACCTGCCTCCTCAAATCTTTTCTGCCAGTATGATTCTCTTGCAATAAAGACAGGAATACCGTTCACAAAGGCACAACCAGCTTTTAAAACCTGTTCCACATACCATTTTGTTGCTTCTTCACTTCCAACAGGAAGAAAATTCACAACAACATCCGTCTTTGTCTCTTTAAGAAGTCTTACAATGTCAGCGGTTTCTCCAGGTGCCTTTTCTATAATTTGAGAAAGGTATTTTCCGAGTCCATCATGGGTCATCCCCCTTACCACAGGCACATTAAGTTTTGGAACATCACAGAATTTATAGGTGTTGTTCGGTTTTGTAAATATAGCTTCTGCAAGGTCTTTTCCCACTTTATTTTTATCAATATCAATTCCTAATGTGAATTCGATATCTCCAATGTGATATCCACCAAGATTCACATGCATAATTCCAGGGATAAATTCATCTTCTTTTGCATTTTTATAATATTGAACTCCCTGAACAAGTGATGATGCACAATTTCCAACACCTATTATTGCAACTCTTACCTTAG
>Ga0209426_1000621_pt1 | contig 32150 bp, 38 predicted proteins | sample Deesub1362B_J571_FD_187697 | JGI IMG/M metagenome (GOLD analysis project Ga0209426, IMG submission 187697) | Deep oceanic, basalt-hosted subsurface ecosystem from Juan de Fuca Ridge flank, Pacific Ocean, CORK Borehole 1362B_J2.571 (SPAdes)... ...
TCCCTCCTCCACGGCGTACATTATCACCGTCGAGGCAAGAGCGTAGATAAAAATCAGAACAAGCACGGCGCTGCCTTTCATGGTATGAAAGGACTTCTTCCAGGATTTATTTCTTGTCTTTCAGCAGGTGAAACATATCTGTGAAAATAAACTATATAATTTCATCTTCTCTAGCTACCTTATATAATGGGGTCGAGGGTAATCTATATTTTGGTAGCCTATATTGCAGCTGTGGGAACGTTACACGCAGCCATGCCTGGGTTCATACTCAGGGAGGGTTTTCCGGTACTTCTTGGCACAGACTTCACCTCCCTCGACGCGGTGGATTATGACTGCAGTTCGCGGTACAAGGTGCTTATGGCGAGTACTACAACCAAGGTGATGTTTTTCGATTCTAATGGCGAAGAGCTTGGAAGCTATACCTTCAGCGCGCCTGTGCATTCATTAACTGCGCTGAAGACGGGTATCACGGGCTGCAGCGGCGTCGCTGGCGTGTGGAACGGCAAAGTGTATGCTTTTTTCATGCCCAAGGGTGAGAAGAGGATAGATTCCTACGGCAAGAAGTGGGAATTCTACATAGGTGAGCGCATCTATACTCTAACCCCTGCTGACTTCGACGGCGATGGTTATGAGGACATGCTTCTCGTTGGTACGGGCAGCCACATCGATAAGAGCTTCGGCAACCTCTACGCCCTGCCGGTGCAGAGCTATCCGAGCAATTACACATGGAAGTATGCTGTCTCGAGCAAGGTGAAGAGCATCACCACCCTTGATTTAATGGGAGACATGCTGCGCAACGATGTGGCGGTGGGCTATGGCAAGCGCGTGGATGTGCTGGATTTCAACGCCTCGCTGGTGTGGAGTTATGAAGCCAGCGCTCAGGTTAATGCCCTCGCCCCGGCAGACTTCGATGGCGACGGAGCACTGGACGACCTCGTGATTGGGGCGGGAAGCGAAGTTATAGGCGTGGACTCCCATAAGCAGGAGGTGTGGCGCCTCGACCTGGGCGAAGAGATTGTAGCAATAGCGCCGGTGGATAGGGATAGCGATGGGGTTATAGACTACCACCTCGTCGCAGCAGGTAAAAAAATATACGCTGTTAAGGAGGGCGCACTGAGCTGGGAGTTTGACACAGGCATTGAGATAGACGCACTTACCACAGCCGACTTCGACGGCGATGGCATTCGCGAGGATGTGGCGCTTATCTCCGGCAATGCCCTCTTCGCGTACGACCGTGCATTGCTGTACCTGCCTGCGCTCATCATCAATAAAAGCGCGAGCGTGGTTAATGAGAGCGTCAACGTAACGCTGGTGGTGAAGAACACTGGTGACGGCATCGCAAGGGATGTGAAGCTTTTTGATTCTATACCCAAAGGCTGGGAGGTGCTGGCGGGGAAAACCTCCTGGCGGGGTGACCTTAGCCCTGGGAAAAAGGTTGCAATCTCCTACCTCCTCATGCCACCCTTGCCCGGGAACCACACCCTGCCGGGGGCGGAGGCAAGCTACTATGACAAGTACGGTAGAAGCTACAGGGTAAATAGCTCCAGCGTGGAGCTGAGCATACCTGAGAAAAAAGCGGAGCCGCAGGAGGAGAATAAAACCCAAGCAGAGGAGAGTCCGCCGCCTGTGCTGATAGTTGATAGGGACTTTGAGGGCAACCTCACTAAGGGTGGAAATGTAACAATTAATGTGTTCCTGCGCAACATCGGCGGAAGCACAGCCTTTGTCAGCTTTGAAATGGCTGTGCCGGAGGGTGTGGAGCTGGATAGAAGCAGGTGGGAGGGTGAGGTGAAAAAAGAGGAGGTGGAGGTTATCAGCTTCCTCCTTCTGGAGAGAAACCTCACCTCCAGCGTAAAGGAGATAGTGCTTCCAGCGATGGATGTGATATACCGCGACGAAAGCGGCGCTACTTACACTGCCTCAACCGGAGAGCTGACTATACCTGTTAATATCAGCGAAGAGGGCTTGCTGAAGAAGCTCAGGGGTAAGCTGAAGTTCCTGCCTCTTTTACTGCTGCCCCTCCTGGTCGCGTTTGTACTCCACAGGAAGGGGAAGCTGAATGTTAGAATACCCTTACCAAAAAATTTGAAAATTCCTAGAAAAATCCCGCTGAAAATCCCGGGTAAGGGAGGCTCCTCTATACCATCTGAGGAGCTAGAACAGCTTGAAAAAGCATTCGTAAAGGCTTACATTGAATACCAGAGGCGCGGCGAGAGACCCACCTACGGGGATATGATGGAAAAGCTGGGTGTAGACTTAGAGACCGTGAAGGAGATTGTAGAGAGGATAAAAAGGTCTGGGAAGTACACACTACAGTGAGGAGGCTATTAGCACGCTGTTGTAAATCACCACTCCAGCGCCCATGGCGGTGAGCACCGGAGGTGCTATTCTGGGATAGATGTACAGCGAGGCTCTCGCGAGGGTTGCGTAGACAGCTATTTTAAACGTAAAGAAGTAAAACCAGCTCCTCTCTATAAGGGTTCTCATAAAGATGTTGCCCTCAATTAAGCCAAACAGATTAACTCCAAGGTAGGTCAGCACCCCATCAACTATGCCGAGAAGTATAAAAGATGCTAAAGCAAGCCGCTGCGTATTCATTCTCTCTGCCTCCGGGGAATCATTTTTCGATTCTCGAATCATAAATCGAAACTCTAACGTCGCATACAGTACTCGTTTCGACCGCAGAAAAAAAATGTTTATTAACCCTGCAGGGGTTATACCGTAGTAATGGAGGGGACAAAATATCTTGAGATAGGTCTGAAAACAGACGAATTGCACAGAAGAATAGGAAAAGGCATACCAGCTGGCTCTTTCATGGTGATAGAAGGCGAAAACGCCTCTGGAAAGAGTATTTTAGCCCAGAGACTGCTCTACGGATTCCTGAAAAACGGCAACAGCGTTACGTACATCTCCTCGGAGCTCACAACGCAGGACTTCCTGGAGCAGATGGCTTCTCTGGGCTACAACGTCGCCACCTACCTCACCGAGAAGAAGCTGCTCTTCGTGCCTGTTTTCCCGAGGATAGGTAGGGTGGTGCCGAGAAAGGACTTCATATACCGCCTCATGCGGGCAGAGGCTCTGTTCCGCAACCAGGCGGTTGTTATAGACACCCTGGATTCGCTCATAATAGACAAGCTCACAAAGAAGGACATATTCAGCCTGGTTTCCTTCATAAAGAAGGTAATCAACATGAACAAGACCATAATCGTCACAGTTTCGCCTAGCAACATGGACGAAGAGACGCTAAAGACACTGCGCTCAATCTCAGACATCTACTTTACCATCAAGATGAGGGAGGTTGGGGGCAGCATAAAGCGGGTAATAAATGTGTACCGCTTCCGCGGAGCGTCGATGACAGTCGCCGATACCATAGGCTTCAGGGTGGAGCCGAAGGTTGGCTTCGTGATAGAAATCTCCTCGGTTGCGTAGGAGCAGAGCCATGGAAGACGCCAAAGCGTACGCCCGTGCATTAGAGAGGAATCCCCACCTCAGGGAGTATATACAGGATTTTGTGAAGAAGGGCAACCCCAAGCCTGAGTTTCACGTGAGCCTGAGCAGGGACATGCGGGACATGGAAGAGGTCAACCTCATTTACCCTGTGGGCGACCCCATATTTGTGCACATCCTGCGCACGCCCAAGGAGGCGCGCTACATCTCAATAGAGCCTGTGTTCACCTCTGCACTGAGGGAGAAGTACTACCGCATTTTGGACAGGATGCTGGAAATTGTGCCCTATCAGCTCGAACCTCAAGGGCCAAGAGAGTTCAAGCTCATGATAGACCGCATGCTCGAGGAGATCTGCGACCTGGGTGATGAGAAGCCTTCGCTTAAAGAGCGGCTGCTCAAGGGGGAGGAGCTCAAAAAGAAGGTGCGCGTCGAGCCTCGCGAATTTGATGAACTTAGGTATAAGATAATGAAGGAGATGGCTGGCTTGGGTGCACTTGAGCCCTTCATCCGCGACCCCTACATAGAGGACATCCACTGCATAGGCATAGGCAACATATACATCTTCCACAAGGTGTTTGAGCTTCTGGAGACAAACGTGGGGTTCTTCTATGACCGCGACCTCGATGCGTACTGCTACAAGCTAAGCGAGTATCTGGATAAGCCTGTGAGCAAGTACAACCCCATTGTGGACGGCGCTCTGCCAGATGGCTCGCGAATAAACATAATCTTCGGCAGAGATGCGAGTAAGAAGGGCTCGAGCTTCACAATACGAAAGTTCACGGCGGTGCCCATAAGTATAACTCAGCTCGTAGCGTGGGGTTCGCTGAGTGCGCAGATGGCAGCCTACCTCTGGCTGGCGCTGGAAAATGGAATGTCTGTGCTCATCTGCGGCGAAACTGCAAGCGGCAAGACCACGCTTCTTAACGCTATTGCCAGCTTCATCAAACCAAGTGCAAAAATACTGAGCGCTGAAGATACGCCAGAGGTGAATGTGCCCCATGAGAACTGGCAGCAGCTTATAACCAGGGGCAGCCTGGGAAAGACAAAGCGCAAGACACTCTCTACGGTAGAGATGCAGGATTTGCTTAAGGCAGCACTGCGCTCTAGACCGGACTATATAATCGTGGGTGAGATACGCGGACAGGAAGGTGCAATTGCTTTTCAAGCTATTCAAGCGGGAAGACCAGTAATGGCAACCTTCCACGCCTCGTCTGTGCGCAAGATGATTCAGCGCTTCACCAGCGACCCGATAAATGTACCCCAGACCATAATGGGCAACCTGAACCTGGCGGTTTTCCAGCAGGCGCTGTACTATCATGGCAAGTTCATACGCCGCGTGCTCGAGATAGTGGAGATAGAGGGATATTCGCCTGAGGTTAAGGGCATACTCACCCGTGCAGTCTTCGAGTGGATTCCGCGCACAGACAAGCACATCTTCTCGGGTTACTACAACAGCTATGTTCTCGAGGAGGAGGTGGCGAAGAAGCTGGGCTATGAGAACACAAAGGAGATTTACCGCGAACTTGAGATAAGGACACACACTATTGAGGAGATGATAAAGCGGGAGATCTTCGACTACTTCGATGTCTATAGCTTGATAAGAAAGTATACGGAGGAGGGTCTTGAAGCGCTGCCCTTCCCGGTGCCTGTTGGGGGTGAGGCGAGGTGAACGAGCTCCAGGCATGGGACAGGATGATGAAGGAGAACCCTCACCTCAGGCGCTATGTGCAGGAGTTCGTGGGCAAGGGCAATGAGATGCCCAGCTTCCACCTGAAGCTCACAAAGGAAATTGCCAGCGACGAGTACCCCAACCTAATCTACCTGGCAGGTGTGCCGGTGTTCATTCACATCTATCGCCCTCCCGAAGGAGGCGAGACCAAGTACATTGCGATTGAACCCCAGCTTACAGGTAAGGAACAGGAGAAGTACAAGCAGATTCTCGACTCTCTGCTCATCTTTGCCCAGCACGCAGGTATGCCCAAGGACGAGGAGGAGCTCAAGGAGCTGATAGACCGTGCGCTTAAGGAGGTCAGCACTAAGGAGGAGAAGCGCTTTGAGTTGGCGCTCATAAAGAAGGTGCCCCTGAGCGAGGAGGAGTTTCATGCCATACGCTATCAGCTCATCAGGGACATAATAGGCATGGGCGTTCTTGAGCCATTTAGTAGAGACCCGTACATAGAGGACATCTTCGCCTCAGGCTTGGGACCAATCTTTGTGGTGCACAAGTTCTTCGGCAACCTCAAGACCAACGTGGTGTTAAAATCCGACCAGGAGGTGGATGAGTACTGCTTCAGAATTGGTGAGCGCATGGACGCAGCGATTAGCGACGCCACCCCCATAGTGGACGGAACCATGCCCGACGGTTCCAGGGTTAACATAGTTTATTCCCGCGCTATAAGCAGGCGTGGTTCCAGCTTCTCCGTGAGGAAGCAGACCTCAGAGCCTCTGAGCATTACCCGCATAGTGGACTACGGCACCATAAGCTCTGAGATAGCTGCCTACCTGTGGATTGCCATAGAGAACGGGATGAATGTCTTCTTCTGCGGCGAGAGCGCCTGCGGAAAAACCTCTCTGCTAAACGCAGCGTGCGCCTTCATAGAGCCCACAGCCAAGGTCTACACCGCCGAGGATACCATCGAAGTTACGGTGCCGCACAAGTGCTGGCAGCAGCTCACCACGGTGAGCGGGGGCATGAAGGGCGACTACCTGGTGAGCATGCACGACCTGCTCATCGCAAGCTTACGCTCGAGGCCCAACTACATAATCGTTGGTGAGATACGCGGTAGCGAGGGTGCTATCGCTTTTCAGGCTATGCAGACGGGGCATCCTGTGATGAGCACCTTCCACGCGTCGTCGGTTAAAAAGATGATTCAACGCTTAACCGGCAATCCCATAAATGTGCCCATAACCTTCATCGACAACCTGAATATAGGGGTGATAATGCGCGCAGTTTACAGGGGCAGGGCGCTGCTTAGAAGGGTGGTGGAAATCTCAGAGATTGAGGGCTACTCCACAGAGGCGCAGGGCGTGCTTACCCGGAGGATATTCGACTGGGACCCTGTTAAAGATGTGCACCTCTTTAAGGGGATGTACAACAGCTTTATTTTAGAGAACAAGATTGCACCCACGCTGGGCTATGAAGATAAGCGTGAGATTTACAATGACCTTGCCCTGCGAAAGCGCATAATTGACGAGATGGTGAGGCGCAAAATCTTCGACTACTACGAGGTGTACGACATAATCAGGAGCTTCTGGCGGTACGGCGTTGAGGGCCTGCCCTTCTCTGTGTGAGGTGGTAGGTTGAGGGGGCTTGAGGGTGACTTCAGGGAGAAGCTGCGCGAGAAAGCGGTGAAGCTCTGGGAAGAGCTCTCCAGCTTTCTGCTCAAGGCAGGGCGAGGTCTAACCATACGCAGCTACATGTTCGGCGTTTTTGTTCCCTTCACAGTTTTTGGTATCCTCGTCTCGCTGGTGCTCAAGCTGTTTGTATTCCGCTATTTTCCTGTTGAAGGCGTTGTTGCGCTGATACCCTACTTCTTCCCGCTCCTCTGCATCTTTATCGCCTTGGTTTATCCATTCTACTACATCTACGCCCGGGCGAAAAATATAGACACCCACATACCGCTCTTCATAACATACCTCGCCACCCTCGCGACGACCGGGCCGAGCAGGAAGATTCTCTTCCAGATGGCGGCCGAGAAGGAGGAGTTTGAAACCCTTGCGGAGGAGGCGAAGAAGATTGTCAAAATCGCCGACGCCTGGAACATGGGCTTCATCAAGGCGTGCAGAGCAGTGGCAAAGACCACGCCGAGTATAATTTTCCAGGACTTTCTTGAGCGCTTAGCCCACTCCTTCCAGGCGGGCGAGGATATCAAGGAGTTCCTGCGTAAGGAAGTAAACGTGGTGATGAACGAGTACGAGCGCATGTACAAACGCTCCCTCTACTACATCGAAGCGGCGAACAACATGTATCTGAACATGATAATCACCCTCGCCTTCATCGCTGCCTTTGCGCTCATCTTCCCAATGCTCACCGAAATGAACATCAACAGCGCAATCTACGGAATGTTCCTTCTCTTCTTTCTCGTAGACGTTGCTATGCTCCTGTTTATTCGTAGGATAACCCCCAAGGACGACCTACTGCACAACCTGAAGATTAAATCCAAGGACATGATCATGCTGGAGAAGGCTCTTATACCGACGGTGCTGGCGTCCTTCATAATATTCATGGTGCTCCTCTTCACGCGCCCCTTCTCCACACCGGTGAATGTGGCAATTTCTCAGACCCCTCTTCTAATCCTGGGAATGCTCGCAGGACGGGTGGAGGCAAGGGTAATGCGCAAGGATGATAACTTCCCAACCTTCATACGCACCGTGGGCGCAGCTGCAGGCGTCAGGGGCGGCAGCCTGACGCCTGTGATAGGCGCACTCAGGCTGCACAACTACGGCGCCCTTACAGAGGATATTAAGGCGCTGTACCGCAGGCTCACCCTCGGCGACGTGAACCGCTCCTGGCGCTTCTTCGCGGGCGAGACGGGGAGCAATCTGATAGACAAGTTCAGCCGGATTTTCATAGAATCAGCGTACTCAGGCGGCGACACCGCAGAGATAGGCGAAACTCTGGGCAACAGCTTTGCCAGGATGATTGGGCTCCGCAAGTTCCGTCGCCAGCTTGCGAGCAGCCTGAAGGGCATGCTTTACAGCGCCATGGTGGGGATCTCCATATCTATTTTCATCATCGTAACGCTGGTAGACTCTCTGGGGAGGGGGCTTTTCGGCGGCGGAAGCGTATCCATCGAGGGTATAGAATTCATGCCGGTAAAATTTACTGCAGTGCAGTTCGACATGTCGCTCATAATGATACTAGTGTGGGTTCTCCTGCTTGTGCATGCAGCCATTTCTTCAGTGATAATAAAAATTGTGGACGGCGGGCACATGTACAACTCACTGGTTCACTATGTTACCATGATGTGGATAGGCACAGTAATAACAGTGTTTATTCCCAAGTTCTTCGCACAGATCATTCCACTTTAGCAGAGAGACGTTTAACCGCAAAGTAGTAGGGTAGCCAGAAGGTAAAGGGCAGGCAAAGTATCCAGGTGAGGAAGGAGAATATTACCGCCCTTTCGTAGGGATGCCCTACGATGATGTAAATCCTGCTCAGCGCTAGGTACCATAGGTAGTTGAATACCGCCAGCACTATTGCTGCCGCGAAGGGCGATTTAACCTCAAACTTCATCTATACCCCCGGTTGGACGCCTTTCAGATACCTTGGAATTGAAAAACATAATTTCTATCTTTCGATTTGCGAAATATCTTCAGGACTATTCTTCGCTACCTAACCACTCTTCACTTTTCCAGCGCACCTCCACCAACCTTTTTAAGTAGTTGAAGACAAATGAGAGATGGGGATATAGATGAACTTTGATGAGCTGATAGGTAAGATAGCCTCCGAGAGCGGGCTTGCTGAGGAGGAGGTCCGCAGGAGGGTGGAGGAGAAGCAGAAGGAGCTTGGCGGTCTTATAACGCCAGAGGGTGCTGCCCATGTTGTAGCAAATGAGCTTGGAATCAACCTATTTTCTGGTGCCTCAAAAACCAAGGATATTAAGATAGAGAATATAATACCCGGGATGCAGAGCGTCGATGTTGTTGGCAGGGTGAGGCGCATTTTCCCAGCCCGCGAGTTTACCCGCAGTGACGGCGGCAAGGGGAAGGTTTCTTCGCTTATCCTTGGTGATGATACCGCAACCATTAGAGTTGTCTTCTGGGGCAAGGACACCGAAAAGCTGGAGAAGATACAGGAAGGGGACATACTGAGAATCAGGGACGGCTATACTAAGGAAGACCTGAACGGCGAAGCTGAGCTGCACATTGGCTCGCGCACAAGGGTTATTCTCAACCCCCCTGATATTAAGCCTGAGCAGTTTCCAGAGGTTGAGACGCAGGTTAGGAAGATAGCTGAGCTTCAGGACGGCATGCCCAGCGTGGATGTGCTGTGCAAGGTGATGCGCATCTACGAGGTGCGGGAGTTTACCCGCGATGACGGCAGCACTGGCAGAGTGGTTAACCTGGTTGTGGCAGATGACACGGGAAGAGCTAGACTCGTGCTGTGGGGCGATGACGTCTCCCTGGTGGAGGAGGGCAAGATAAGTGAAGGCGATGTGCTGAAGGTGGTTAAGGGCTACGTGAAGGTCAGGATGAATGAGCCAGAGATACATGTGGGCAGATTCGGAAAGGTGGTGCTCAACCCAGATGGCGCTGAAGCTCTCGCTGAGTTGCCTGAAGAGAAGATAGTCAGAAAGGAGATGAAGGAGCTGAAAGCGGGAGATCGAGCTGAGATTAGAGGTGCAATAGTCGATGTGGCTGAGGAGGTTAGAGTTTTCGACAGGAAGAGTGGCAAGGGCGTGGTCTTCAATGTGGTCATCGACGATGGCACTGCGAATATGCGCGCTGCCTTCTACGACAAGCTTGCAGAGACGCTTCTAAATGTACCCCTTGAGAGGATAATTGCCGGCGAAGCTGAGGAGGATATAAATAAGAGAAAGGAGGAGCTGCTAGGCAGAGAGATAGTGGTTATCGCAAGCGTTCGCACCAACGACTTCACAGGCAAGGAGGAGCTTGTGGTAGAGGACCTCAATCTCAACCCTGACCCAAGGAGCGAGGTGCAGAGGTTATTGAAAGAGGCAAAATCGATTATGGGAGGCTAGAAAGATGGACCTTGAGGAGCTTCCCGGAGTGGGTATTGCAACTGCAGAAAAGCTGCGTGAAGCTGGATTTAAATCTGTAGAGGCGATTGCAGTAGCGCACCCTGCGGAGCTCAAAGAAGCCGCCGGTATAGGCGAGAGCGCCGCACTGAAGATAATAAACGCTGCTCGTGAATCGCTTCAGATGGGCTTCATGACAGGCATAGAGGTGCTTGAAAAGCGCAAGACGATGCGTAAGATTACCACAGGGAGTAAAAATCTGGACGAACTTCTCGGCGGTGGTATAGAAACCCAGGCTATTACAGAATTTTTTGGTGAGTTTGGCTCTGGGAAGACGCAGGTATGCCACCAGCTTGCGGTGAACGTTCAGCTTCCTGAAGAGGAGGGTGGGTTAGGCAAGACCGCCTTTTACCTGGACACTGAGAACACCTTTAGACCGGAGAGGATTATCCAGATGGCGGAGGGTATTGGAAAAGACCCTCAAGAGATGCTGGAAAACATCATCGTCGCCAGGGCATACAACAGCGACCATCAGATGCTATTGATTGAAAAGGCAGAAGATATAATCAGGGAGAAGAACATTGGCTTAATTGTTGTGGACTCCTTAACCTCTCACTTCAGGAGCGACTACACAGGTAGAGGGATGCTTTCCGATAGACAGCAGAAGCTCAATCGCCACATGCACACACTGCAGAAGCTGAGCGACATCTATAACCTTGCGGTCGTGGTAACAAACCAGGTGATGATGCGCCCTGACTTCTTCTTTGGCGATCCTACCACACCCATAGGCGGACATGTTGTAGGACACTCCTCAACCTTCAGAATCTACCTGCGTAAGTCCAAGGCAGGGAAGCGTGTAGCGCGTTTAATAGACTCCCCAAGTCTACCTGAGGGTGAGGCGATATTTACAGTAAACAAGGAGGGTATCAGGGACTGAAAGTTTGCGTACGTTGATTTTCAGGACTGAAGCATGCGATTAAAAGCTGTGGCAATCGACATAGATGGCACCCTCACTGACGAAAAGCGGAGACTCAATCTAGAGGCAGTAGCTTTGCTTCGCGAGCTTGAGCGCCGAGGCGTGGCTGTTATCCTCGCCACAGGTAACATACTGTGCGTAACCGAGACTGTGCAGACTTTTATAGGCACCACAGGGGCGATAATAGCCGAGAATGGAGGAGTTGTAAAGGATTCTGCGCTGGGTGTGGAGCACTACCTTGGAGATGTGGTTGAGGTTCGCAGAGCGTTTAACTATCTCGTTGCGAGGCGCGAGGTTAAGCCTGTACCATACTCAGAGCTACGAAAAACTGAGGTGGCAATAATACGCGAGGGTGTTACCGTTGAGGAGGTGAGAACACTTCTAAGCGATTTCAATGTAGAGGTTGTGGACACCAAGTTTGCCATCCACATAAAATCACCTGAGGTGAGCAAGGGGAGAGCGCTGGAAGAGGTAGCGAGGCTAAGAAGTCTAGCCATGGGGGAGGTTGTCGCCATAGGAGACAGTGAAAACGATCGGGACATGTTAGCTAAAGCTGGCTACGCCATCGCTGTGGGCGAACCTTCGTTAAGCGACGTCGCTAACCTTGTGACGAAGCAGAGGTTTGGTAGAGGCGCGGTAGAAGCTCTTCGCCATGTGCTTGAGCTGATTCGATAAATTTTTAAATGATAAATTATTAAGAATAGGAAGCATACCACAACTACGCCTGCTCAGGATGGATTGGAATGGAAAAAATAGAGCTTAAGTACAGGGAAGTAAGCTCCGACTTGGTTAAGAAAGTCAAGCAGGAGCCAGGCGGAGAGTCTATATCCCGATGTTACCAGTGTGGTACCTGCACCGCCACCTGCGTGGTTAACCCCTTTAAAGATGACTTCAACCCGCGTAGGATTATCAGGATGGCGGCGCTGGGTGTGGAGAATGTGCTCGAAAGCATTGAGCCATGGTATTGTGCCGTGTGTTACCTTTGTACTGAGCGCTGCCCCCGTGATGTCAAGCCTGCGGCGGTGCTCATGGCAATAAAGAACGTTGCCGCAAAGGAGGGCAAGGTGCCTGCGGCTTTTAAAAACATAAATGAGAACATCGCGAAGATAGGCAGGCTTTTTGAGATAGACGATTTTACAAACTTTATGCGCGAGGACATGGGCTTACCCCCCATTGAGCCAATAGACGAGGAGGAGGTTAAGAAGCTCATCGCTGGCACCAGGTTTGAAAAGATTATCAAAGGTGAGGAGAGCGAAACATGAGCGATGACTATCTCTACTTTCCGGGATGTAACATCCCCTACCGCGAGAACCAGTATGAACTCTCTGCTCGTGCCGTGGCAGAGAAGCTGGGAATAAAACTCCACGACAAGCCCTTCACCTGCTGCGGTTTGAACACAGAGCCTCTGGACGAGTTTGCTGCGCTGCTCTTCTCGGCGCGCAACATTGCCGTGGCAGAGGAAGAGGGCATGGATTTAGTCGCCCTTTGCAATGGCTGCTACAAAACGCTGCGCGTGGCAAATAAAAAGCTTAAGCAGGATGAGAAGCTCCGCGAGGAGGTAAATGAGAGGCTTCGTACAATTGGGCGGGAGGTAAAAGGCACAATTGAGGTGTACCACCTTCTGGATTTAATAGCGGAGCGAATAAAGCCTGAGTACATAGTTAAAAAGGTCTCCGCAAGGGTAGCGCCCTTCGCAGGATGCCATTCCTCACGACCCAGCGAGTATGTGGACTTCGGCGCAAGGGAGAAGCTGGAGAAGATTATAAAGCTCGCTGGGGGAAAGGTGGTGAGGTACAGGGACATGGATAAGTGCTGTGGCGCTCCATTGCTTGCGCTGAGCGAGGAGCTGGGTATCAACTTAGCGAGGCAGCGATTGCTCAGCATGAAGGAGCGCAATGCGGAGCTAGCTGTGACAATGTGCCCATTCTGTCAGGTTTCCCTAGACGGACTTCAGGTAAAGGCAGAGCAGGAATTCAATGAGAGTTACGACGTTCCCAGCCTATACATCACCCAGTTTCTTGGCCTGGCCATGGGTATTAAGCCAGAAAAGCTCGGCATCAAGGAGAACAAAAAGGACCCCAGCAAGGTGTTGAAAAGGGTCGTGATGTAACCTCACAAATGACCAAGTGGGGACAAAAAACCTGAGGATGGGGTGTAAATTAACACCCCTCCAGTGGTAACTAGTGGTAATTGGTATTGACCAACGATAACTATAAAAGTTGAAAGGGAACTAAAATAATGTAATGGAAAAAACTGGGGGCCAGGAAATTATAGGTCGGGTACTGGTGGTAGATGACGAAAAGGAGATTCAAAATCTACTACATAAACTGCTCACTAAAGAGGGCTACGAAGTTGATGTGGCTACCCTTCCAGAAGAAGCTCTTAAGAAGATAGAAGCTGAGAACTATGATGTGGTGCTCCTCGACCTTATGCTTCCGGGGGTTAAGGGTACAGACATCATCCAAGAAATTAAGAGGCGTCGTCCTAACTGTGCAGTTATCATCATGACAGCTTTCGGCACTATTCCAAGCAGTGTAGAGGCTATTAGAAAAGGTGCCTTTGACTACATTGAAAAACCTTTCAAAAAGGGCGAGATTCAGTATGCTGTAAGAAACGCCATGGAGCACCAGCGTTTGAAGAAGAGGTTTGGGAGACGCGCCAATGAGGTTTTGAAATCAGTATCTAACCCACTTAGGAGGGACATTCTTGAGATACTTTTCGAGAACGAAGCGATGAAGTTGATGGAAATGGTCAAGGTACTGGGGGTAAAGGATCACACCAAGGTGAGCTTTCACCTGAGGAAGCTCAAAGAGCAGGAGCTTGTTACGCAGAACGGTAACAGACTGTATAGGATTACGCCCAAAGGTGTGAAGGTGCTGGAGACGGTGTGGAATCTGGAGAAGGAGTTCTTCTAAGGTCTTAGTTATCAGGCTCTTCTCAACCGCTGCGTTATGACTTACTGAGAATCTGCTAATTTAACAATGAAGGTAACTCTCTTCGCAGAGCCAGCTTTGCTCTTCTCATTTCGCACGCCGAAGGCTTCTATGGCTTTCCCCTGCGAATCGCTTAGCAGAGGGAAGTTTAAAGAGTGCTTCTCAGAGAAGCTTTTATGTGCCTTAAGGCTGTCTTTACTTATCCCGTAAACCTTCACGCCCAGCTTCTCAAACTCAGGCATCGCTTGCTTGAAGCTTCTGGCTTCCCTTGTGCAGCCAGAGGTGTGGTCCCTGGGATAGAAGTAGAAAACCGCTATACCCCTGGAAACCTCCTTCAGATTAACCTCTCCCTCAAGACTCTCGAGGGTGATATCAGGAACCTCGTCTCCTTCTTCTAATACCATCTCTCCCCCTGAGAGGTTATTAAAAGTAAAGAAGGGAGATTACTCCTCCCTCTCAAAGGCATCCTTTGGAGCGTTGCACACAGGACAATGCCAGTCATCCGGAAGTTCATCGAAAGGCTTGCCTTCGCTCTCTTCGTCGTACACATATCCGCAAACAGTGCACCTGTATTTAGCCATCGAATCACCTCCTACTCGAACTTCCTGTGGTACTCTCTAACCTTCTGGGCAAACAGTCTGCCAAACTCATAGCCCTGATCATAGTCCTCCTTATTCGGGCGGTAGTTCACCTCATACCCTGGCTCAACCACCTCCAGCTTCATGGACTTGAGCACCTGTAATGCTTCTCTCACACCCCCACCGCCCCAACCATAGCTACCGAAGGCGCTAGCTATGCGGTTGGCTGGTCTCAAACCACGGAGATGCTGGAGAAACTCCGCGACAGAGGGGAACATAGCATTATTCAGCGTAGGTGTGCCAACAAGAAGTCCACGATACTTCCAGAACTGCTTTATTGCCACGCTCATGGGCGTCTCCCTGAGCTTTATAACCTCCGCATACATACCTTCATCGAGTATGCCGTCGAGCACAGCCCTGCTCATCTTCTCCGTGGAGTGCCACATTGTGTCATAGACTATAACAATACCTTCCTCTGCCTTCCCGTTTGCCATGTCTAAATACATGTTGATAACTTTCTGCGGGTTCTTCCTCCAGATTACACCGTGGTCGGGGGCAATCATGTCTATCTCCAATCTCAGCTTCTGAATCTCCGCAATCTTAGCCTTTATCAGCTTGCCGAAGGGCATTAAGATGTTGGCGTAGTAGTCTATGACCGCATCTTCCAGGGTTTCCTGAGGCACGAGATCGTCGAATAGCACCGCCTGGGCCAAGTGCTGACCAAAGGCGTCCTGGGAGATGAGAAGCTTGTCCTCAGGTATGTAGGTCATCATGCTATCCGGCCAGTGGAGCATAGGTGTCTCTATGAACATGAGGGTTTTCTCGCCTATTTTAACCGTATCACCGGTCTTAACCACCTGGATATCCCAGCCTGTAGTGTCGAAGTGCTTTTCAAGACCCTGCTTCCCCCTCTCTGTGGTGTACAACGTTGCCTTCTTTGCCACCTTCATGACTTTGTCCCAGGAGCCAGCGTGATCCATCTCAATGTGATTGCACACGGCTACGGTTATCTTCTCAGGGTTGGTGAGGCAGCGGATGCGCTCAAACATCACATCTGCGAAGTCGGACTTAACCGTGTCTATCAGTGTAATCTTCTTGTCCATGATGAGGAAGTTGTTGTAGGTTGTGCCTCTTGGTGTGACGTAGCCGTGGAAGTCTCTGACATTCCAGTCTATGGCACCAACCCAGTAGATGCCTGGCTTTATCTGCTTCGCCTTCATGCGCTCACCTTAGAACTCGACTTCCTTTTTCCCCTGCCAGAGCCCGTGGAGATTGCAGAATGCAAAAGCTCTCAAAGTGGTGGGCTCGTCCAGGGAGATGGTGAACCTAACTTTGGGGTGGCTCACCGCCGGAGCAAGGGTCGCCATTCCCAGGAAAGTGTATTGCTCGTCATAGAGGGCAATCCAGTTTATGTAGTGGCTGAGCTCATTGGGGTGCTTGAGCAGCTCTCCTACAACGACCTTGACGCTGAAGGGTTCGCCCGGCTTAATCTCCTCTGGCACGTGTATTACTGGGGTGTGCTTCTTCTCCAAATCAGTAAGATTCTCTGGATCCTTGGGCTTGTTCACTCCTTTAAGGGAAAAATCTGCCATTTCCTTCACCTCCTAGAATACCTTAAATTCTTCCTTCTTCGCCCCGCAAACAGGGCAGTAATCTGGTGCCTCGCCTATAACTGTGTGGCCACACTTGGGGCATATGCTGATCTTCTCCACCTCTATGTCTTTTCCCGCCTCCACAACCTTCTTCGCCTCAGCGTAAAGTTCAGAGTGAATCTTCTCAGCCTCAAGGGCGTAGCGGATACTCACCTTCGCTTCATTCTCCCCCTGAAGCTCTGCCACAGCGTTGTAGGCAGGGTACATCTCCTCAACTTCAAATGTCTCGCCAGCAGTCGCTTCCTCGAGGTTCTCCTTGCTACTCCCCAGCATACCAAGGGCCTTGAAGTGGTTTGTCGCGTGCACCTGCTCCGCATACGCTATCGCTCTGAAGAGCTTCGCAATATTCGGGAAGCCCTCTTTCTCTGCCTCCTCCGCAAATATGAGGTATCTCATATGCGCCTGGCTCTCGCCAGCAAAAGCTGCCTTGATGTCCTCTTCAGTCATCTTCCTCATCTCAACACCTCCCAAATTAAACTAATTGCTTATCCACTGATTAATAATTTTCTGTTGCTACACTCCGAACGGAGCATTTCATTGTAAAAATTAAAAAATACTAAATCAGTTTTCTGCTTCACACTTTACAGGGGTGTGCACATGGTAGTAGGGGTTGCTTATCTCCACGCCGCAGCTTTCGCAGTTTATTCTCGCCTCATCGCTGAAGGCTTCGTTCTCAGTACCACACTGAGCGCAGATTAAAATGTGGAGGGTGGGACCCTTGCTGGGGTCGCACACCTAAGCTACCTCCTTGAACCTCTCTTTGGGGGCACCGCAAACCGGGCACCGCTCAGGAGCATCTCCTTCAACAGTATAGCCACAACCCTGACAAACCTGAAGCGAACCAAGCTCCGCATCTTTGCCTGCCTTCACAGCCTCCATTGCCTTGGTGTAAAGCTCTGCGTGAACCTCCTCCGCCTTGATCGCCCAGGTGAATGTTCTCTCCGCCTCAGCGTTGCCCTCTTCTTTGGCTGTGTTTATGAACTCAGGGTACATCTCAGTCTTCTCGTAGGTCTCACCCTCATAGGCAGCCTTGAGGTTTTCTACAGTGGATTTAACGCCGCCCATGACCTTGAGGTGGTTCAGAGCATGTATGGTCTCGCTTTCTGCGGCGGCCCTGAAAAGCCTGGCTACGTTGGGGTAGCCGTCTTCCTCTGCCTTCTTCGCAAAGGCGAGGTAGCGGCGGTTTGCCTGGCTCTCGCCCGCGAACGCTTTTGCAAGATTTTCTTCTGTCTTTCCCATATTTTCTACCTCCCTATTCAGCTTTTACAAATTTGCCCGAGGCTCCACACTCCGGACACTTTCGAGGTTTGCACCTCGAAGACTTGGTAAATCCACACTCACTACATTTCCACTCTGCCAATACACATCACCTCACTTTTTATTATGTATTTCGTTATTATATGTGCCAGGTATATAAAATTTTGGTGTGGAGTTCGCAACGATAATAACAATATAATACGAATTTCGAACTTACTTATATAAGATATGCACAACTTAATTCAGTCTAAAAATATCTAATTTCGTTATAATTATTATACGTATCGTTACAATTGACATGGTGGATGATATGATGCTCGACGAAAAAGACCTTAAAATAATAGAGATTCTGCGCAGAGACGCTCGCACGCCCTTTACTGAGATAGCCAGGAAGCTTCATGTAAGCGAGGCAACGGTGAGAAAGCGCGTTGACGCCCTTGAAAAGATGGGGGTTATAAAGGGTTATACCATAGTTGTAGACCCTGCCAAAATGGGCTTTTCTACCGTCGCCCTTGTGGGTATAAACACAAATCCGGACATGTTTCTCAGCGTGGCTGAGAAGCTCACTGAGTTTGAGGAGGTGCGCTTCGTCGCAACCTCAACAGGTGACCACATGATTATGGCTGAGGTTTGGACCAAGAATGGCAAAGAGCTTTCTTCTCTTATATCTGAGAAGATAGGAAAGCTCGAAGGAATAACCCACATAAGGCCAGCGATAATCCTTGAGAAGCTCAAGGAGGTTTAGTCTCTTCAATCTTATACTTCTTTTATTTTCCACCATTCCAAAAGTTTTAAATCTTTGCTAAGCAAATGCATGGCGAGGGCGTGCTATGAAGGCGCTTGTTGTTGTGTGCGACGGTTTAGCGGATCGACCTGTGAAGGCGTTTGGGGGAAAAACTCCACTGGAGGCTGCAGATACACCCAACCTGGATGCGCTTGCAGCGATGGGAATAACGGGCATAGTTGACCCAGTTGCGCCAGGGATTAGAGCTGGAAGCGATACATCGCACCTGGCTATCCTTGGCTATGACCCATGTGAGGTTTACACTGGACGTGGACCTTTTGAGGCCGCGGGCATGGGAATTGAGCTACGCGAGGGTGACGTCGCTTTCAGGTGCAACTTCGCCACCGTCGACGAGAACCTTGTGGTCAAGGACAGGCGCGCTGGGAGGATAGAAGATACCTCTGCGCTTGTCGATGCCCTACGCAACATCCGCCTGCCAGGGGTAGAGATTAAGCTTGCCTCGCTGGCGTACCGCTGTGCCCTGGTGTTTCGAGGCGAAGGACTCAGCTACAGGGTGAGCGACACTGACCCGCATGCCACTGAGGTAAAGGTGCACCCTGCGCAGCCTCTCGATGACAGCGCCGAGGCGAGACGCACTGCCCAGCTTCTGGAGGAGTTTTCAAGGCGTGCGCATGAGATTCTGGAGATGCATGAGGTTAATGCAAGGCGCAGGGCTGAAAACCTCCCACCGGCAAACTACCTTCTCGCGCGAGGCGCTGGAGTAGTGCCAAAGCTGGAGAGCTTCTCCCAGCGCTACCGCCTGAGTGGCGCCTGCATAGCGACGACAGCTATTATTAAGGGCATTGCCCGCTTAGCCGGGATGAAGGTGATAGAGGCGGAAAAAGATTACATCGCTCGAGCAAAGCAGGCGCTTCTCGCTCTGGAAGAGGTTGACTTTCTGCTAATGAATATTAAGGAGGCGGATGAAGCGGGGCACGACCACTCGCCAGAGAAGAAAGTTAGGGTTATTGAGGCGATCGATGCGATGGTGGGCGAGTTTTTAGACTTTGTGCAGGAGAACTACATTGTGGTGATGTCAGACCACACCACACCATGCAGCGTGGGCGACCACACCGGCGATACTGTGCCCATACTAATCGCAGGCCCAGAGGTGAGAACTGACGAGGTCGCTGCCTTCAGCGAACGAGCGTGCGCAAAAGGCGGGCTAAATCGCATCCGGGGCATGGACTTAATGCCCATACTGCTTGACCTCCTGAATAAGAGTGAGAAGTTTGGTGCTTAGAATGCGTGCTTTAATTCTAGCGGCGGGCAAAGGGGAGCGCCTTGAGCCACTGACCGAGACTCAACCTAAGGCGATGCTACCTCTGGTGGGCAAACCCCTGCTGCAGCATGTGGTGGAGGCGGTGAAGGAGGCGGGAATTAAAGAGATTACCATAGTTATCGGCTACCTGGGCGATGCCATACGTAGTCACTTCGGCGATGGCTCTGCGCTTGGAGTGAGCATCGATTACCTCGTGCAAGAGGAACGCCTCGGTACGGCTCATGCAATTGCCCAGGCAAGCTTTGATGAAGATTTTCTGGTACTCAATGGCGATACCCTAGTGAGCAGCGAAGATATAGCTAAGCTTATTGCTGAGCATCAAGGCGCCGCCACTATAGCATGTCGCCGTGTAAGCGATGCTCGAGGCTATGGCGTGGTAACGCTTGGCAAAGCTGGCAGAGTTGAGAAGATAGTGGAGAAGCCCTCTAAACCTGAGAGCAACCTGATTAACGCAGGCATCTATGCATTCTCCCCAGAGGTTTTTGAGGCTATTGAAAGAACCCCTCTCTCGCCACGCGGAGAGTACGAGATTACGTCTACGCTGGAGCTGCTCCTCCGCAAGGGTGAGGTAAGAGGTGTTGAGATACATGGAAGGTGGCTGGACATAGGCACGCCCTGGAACTACCTCGAGGCGAGTAAGGTTCTGCTTGAAGAGATGCCCCACCATATCGCTGGGGAAGTGGAAGGGAGGGTGAGTATTAAGGGCAGGGTTTACCTTGCCGAGGGCGCGGTGATAAAGTCAGGGAGCTACATCGAAGGCCCAGCCTACATAGGCAGGGGGAGCGTTATCGGACCAAACACCTACCTTCGTAGCTTCACCGCAATAGGCGATGGATGCAGGCTGGGCAACGCGGTGGAAGTTAAGAACTCAATAATTATGAACGGCACGCACATAGCGCATTTAAGCTACGTGGGCGACTCCATCATTGGAAGAAACTGCAACTTCGGTGCTGGGGCTAAGGTGGGTAACCTTCGCTTGGACAATGCAAATGTAAAGATGCGCATAAAGGGCGAGCTTGTGGACACCGGCAGGCGAAAGATGGGCGCTGTTATAGGCGACAACGTAAAGCTTGGCCTAAACGTGATGATAAATGCGGGACGCAAGATAGGCTCCGGCTCCTTCGTTGGCCCCGGGGTTATAGTTTACCGCGACGTGCCCAGAAACAGCTTCCTCGTGGTCAAGCAGGAGCTTGAGTTGAGGGAGATGCAGAGGCGGGAGGAGTAAGTCACACAGGAATTATTTTTACATCATCTCCTTCAGTACATCTGCAGGCGTCTTTCTTCCCAATTTTGTGTTATCAAAATCTGCGTCGAAACTTGTAAGTGTATAACCATATTTTTCTGCAGCGACATACTGATAAGCATCCTCAAAGTCCATTTGATAATCATGTCTGGACTGTGAGGATTTTCTTTAAGTCGGCGGTATCCAAGCGTACTCTTACAACACCGGAATCTTCAATAGTGTCTGATATAAAATCTTCAAATAAATTGTCCTTCTCCAATCGTGTGAGGATTATTCCTATGGCATACGCGCTTCTATATGTTAGTTCTGCGGCGGTTTGGGATAGCTCCAGTCAGGTTTCTTCTCCCACATGTAATCTTTAAATTCCGAGGGTGTTCCAATTACAGCCCGGACGTATGGTGGTTCCGGTCCTATTCCCAATATCATGAATTTAAGAAGTGATATTAGTCCAATTTTCCAGAGTAAAAACCACATCCAAGAAGCAGTAGTAATATGATTTTCCTTTGCCACATATTATCTCCGTTTTTATTCATTAAACTTTCTCCATGTTTCACTTAAGTTAAAAATTCGCCTTTTTCTTAAAAAAATCCATAAATAGCCAATAATAAGGCCGGTAATAAGGCCCAATAGAGCCTTCATACTTCCTGTCTTAATTGCGCCATATGATGCAACTACAATTAAAATAATTACTATCATCAACCAACTTCGCCATTTAGCACCCATTTAAACCACCTTTCTGAATATTCTCAATTCACCTTAATTAATTTACCCCGTAACCTCTTATGTGCCGGATTCCGTTTCAAATTTTATTATTGACACACTGATCTCATTTATCTTTGGGGTAAATCCTGGTTCCAACAATTTTGACCAGATTTTCTTTACTTCTTCATTCTTCAACGCTTCGCTGACAAGCTTGTTCTTTTCTGCACCACTCAACTCTACCGTAATTACATTGGCGTTTAATGTATTTCCGCACCAGCAACTAGTGCAGCCACTACCACTGTCTCCAGCACTTCCAATCGCTTCAGCCGCGCTCACCGCTGGTACAAGGCTCGTACTTGCCACAAGAAGCAGCATTAACGCTGCGATTCCAGATCTTAGCATGCCTGCCTTTACCTTTCATATATTCCACCTCCCTTTTGTTTTAAAGCCTTTTTCTTTTCCAAATATTAAAATGAAAAAATAGAAAAAATTCCACCTCACCTCTTTTTCATCTCCTTTATAAACTCTGACAGTGGCATCCCTCTTACCTTAAGTCCTTCTGGCTCCGCCTCTCCTATCACATTTCTGGAATACACTCTGTTGTTAACCACCCTGAACTCTCCCTGATAAGCTCCTGTGGGGATGTAAATCATCCCCCATTTCTCTCTAAATGAATCCAACTCTGGATTAATAGCCTCGCTGAGGAAGAATATGTATCTCTTTCCCTTCTTCCACGGATCCCTTCCAAAAAGCACAATTCTATTTTCCTGAGGTTTTATGTAAGCTGTGCTAACAACAAGTATCTCATCACCACACTTGCCCTTTAGTACCTTTTCTACCTTAACTCTTACAGCACCGTAATCAACGGCGGGATGCTTGGTGTCTATTGCCCATGTGTCTTCTTCTGCTGTACCTATAACTACGAGAACCGAATCTCTGTAAAGTTCAGCAACATTTTTATAATGCTTGGCAAGGTCTCCAAGTCCCCACTCTGGTTTGTGGATTTCCTTTAGAATCACCGGCTCTTCCTCTGCATCAGCAAAGCTGATTTCTTTCTGCTGGAAAAAATGCATAGCGACAATTCCCCCTGAGATTAAGGCAACAAGTATAAATCCGAGCTTGTGCCTCATTTCTTCCACCTCTATTTTCATTCGCATCCGTCTACGAAAAATTAAGGAAATTTGCCTCACTCCTATTTGCAGCTATAACGATAATTATGTCATTATCGTGAAGCACCGCATGAACAACTGTATTATTTCTCTCAAATGTAAAATACTCTGCTGTGCCATTTATCTCAGGGATGATTTTATTAACAATTCTAGATTCTATAAATTCAGAATTTTTCAGTTTTGTCCTGTAATTTTTGAAGTATTCTGCAGCATTTTTATCTGAATAGCAAAATAGTGCTAAGTATGCTTCAGGAATAAGATGTTTAAGATAGATTTCGTGGGTGTAACCATCAGGTTTGGGATACTCCCACCTGCTATACGGCTTCCACGATGGATCCGTTGAATTTAATAGTGGATCCATCCCATTAGCCAGAAGAAAGCTCTTTAGCATGTAGGACCTCATGGTATTTTTTAAGACATCAGTATCGGATTTATTTGCACATACAACTAAAATTCTATTTTTGTCTAGTCTCTCGCAGTGAATAATAGTATCTCCTTTTTCAACAGTGAAATGGTCTGCTGCGACATATTTAACGAGTGCTCCACACAAAATATCCACATCTCTAAATCCAAGACCTTCAAGCTCCTTTTTATATTTTTCAAAGAATGGAACTGCATCTTTTGCAGTGTAATAGAAGTTTGCCGCCTGTACCCTGTGAGTACGGTGCCTGTAGCGGGCTTTTCCATCATAACCCACTGGCTCGGGACAGTTAAATTCTCCTGTGACTTCTTTCCAGGTGTACTCTTTAAACTCTGAAGGTGTAGAGATTATAGCCAGCACATCCGGATTTTTTGGTCCTATTCCTCCTTCCGATATTGTAGATAATATAAATAGCAGGAATGTCAATCCTCCGGATTTCCAGAGTAAAATGCCTCCAACAAGAAGCAATATCAGCGATATGGTTATCCATTGCACATTATTATCGTTTTTAGCCATTATTATCACATATTTAGTCATTAATTAATTATATTCACATCATCCAAGATCCATATAAAAGCTGATAACGAAATACATTTTATAAATTCCACTTTTATGTCACCTTCAGCTTTCCATCAATAAGCGAATACGCGTCCGTCTAATAATCAAATTTCCCAAGTATGCAGATATTAAAAAGGGTTAACATAAAACCTATTGATCCCGTGGCAATTGTAAAAACCGCTTTGAACCAAATCCTCGATACTCTTGAGGGATTAATTATAAAGTAATATACACCAATAGCACCTACTGAATATAGCAGAGCCCGGATTATAGATTCTAAGTAATTTTTCCCAAAAATTTGTGTCAAAAATATGAAAGATAATATCAATGTGGCAGCCGACCCTATAAATATCATTTTTCTGCGATTATATAAAATATCTCTAAAATCTTTTTTGTTGTCTTTGAGTTTGTTGTTTTTGAGATTTGCCATTTAAATCACCCAATATTCTTGACGTATTTAGAATAAAAATACCATATCGACATAAAAATCAGTACAATAATTACAAAACTATAAAAAAATAAGAATCTATGCGAGTATATAGCCTGGAAATAGAGACCAATAGCGGCATTGATGCCAGCCAAAACCGAGAGTATTGGGAACTTTTCACCACTATACATATCAGCAGCACGTAAAAGAATAGCTAAGCCAAAAAACATGGTAATTAATCCGTTAGAATACCCGGTAATATAATATCTTGCACCTAATACAATAAAAATAAAAGAGGCAACAAAGGTTATAAGAAAACCTTTATTGCCAATCCTTCTTTGAGAATGGTGGTTGCCATTTATGGTGGATTGCAGCATGTCTCATCCCCTGTTAATTCGCAGCAACATGGCAAGCAAACACCAGCCAGCGTACCTCCAGCAGCTAAGATACATGCTATACAAGCAGCGCCAAATGTCAGGCTTCCGCCTACTATGCATACACTACCACATCCCAGAGTGCCAAGTACTAAAGTAGCTGCACAAGTAACGCATTCTGAGATGAGATCAACGATATATATCACTGAATTGGTGTTTAAATCTACACCGGCAACAATGTACTCTACATTGCCACCCTTTGTAGCAGTTATCTTTATTGTCGCCACATCGGAATCGACTCTGATAAATTCTGTCACTCGGGCGTTTTCTTCATCGATTGAATATTCATTGGCCGTCAAATTAGCGACTATCTTCTGGTAACTATTGTTTACTCTAAGTATATTCATAGGCTCCTCAAGATATTTAGCTTTACCGCTGATTATTGCCTGCGCCTTTTCTTCGCCATTCTCTTTAGTCCAGACTATTGAAGCATTTACCTCTTCGCCATGTGTGTTGAAGGGTATTGTGACCATGAGAGCCTCTTGCATAACTGTGCCACTATCTACCGTAACTCTGTAGGCAGCGATAGCATCACTCCTTTTAGGTGTGTATCCTCTTTCGATCAGTTCTCTTCGAAGCTCCTTAACCTCCTCATTCTTAAGAGCTTCAGCTATAGCTTTGTTTGCTTCAGAGCCACTAAGCTCTACTACAGTAACATTTGCACCACCACAGCCGCAGGCAGAGCAGTTGCTTTCGCTACTACTTCCTCCAGTACTTCCAATCGCTTCAGCCGCACTCACCGCTGGTGCAAAACTCATGCTCGCTACAAGAAGCAGCATTAACACTGCAACTCCAGACCTTAGCAAACTCCTTTCTTTCAATATATTCCACCTCCCGTATTTTTGTCAAAACTTGTTATTTCATATGTTATTTAAATAATTAACGGATAATAACTTTTATTATCGCATAATAACAGTTATAATCACATGATAATAATTATGATGTCATAATAATTTTTATTATCACAGCATAAGGGAAAATAAGCTCCTAAACTCATGGGGAGCAGACTAATCTCTACACTCAGATTACTTTCAAGCTCTGTGGTTGTAGCAGCCTCAGGGTGGTGCAGACTTTATATCACTTTTTTATTCTTGGGGCTTTGTCCGATATGGAAAATCTGCACCGCCTTTTCCATGGTGGTCTACTCGGTTTACCTGTTTGATAGAGCCACCAGCGGTGCTGAAGATGAAATCAATCGCAGGCATCTAAAAGCTTCCATGAAAAATCTGGGTATTCTAGTGTCTCTTGCAGCCTTTTCTCTGGGTATATTCCTCTCTAGCTGTATTGTGGCATGTTTTGTTCCCTATCTCATCGGCTTCGCTTACAGCAGGGGAATTCACGCCGGAAATCTGACACTGAAGCTGAAGGGTGGTAAGGGTGTAAAAAAACATCGTAGTAGCTCTGACCTGGGGAGCAACTATAGTGCTTTTCATAATGGCTTGGACAAAAAGCCTCGTGCCTCTAGCGGTAATTTTTGTATTCTTTTTCATCAAAAGTTTTATAAATACAGTTATTTACGACTTCAGAGACATTGATGGAGATTCGAAGGCAGGTATCCCAACATTGCCAATATATCTTGGGGAACCAAAGACCAAACTACTGTTGCAGACTCTTAATATCTTAATACATTTATTTTTGTTTATAACGATGATCTTCGGTATTGCTAATTCTGAATATTCCATTCTCCTTACTTGCTTTATATGTGGTGTTGTATATACCACCCTTTTTGCTAGAAAAAGTATTGCCGATTCTCATCGCATAAAAATCTTAAGAGACGCAATAGTGGATGGAGAGTTTATTTTAGCCGTAATATTCAGGGAGATTTTATCTCCCTCGACGTATTTAGGTAGTACTCAAACAGCTCTCTTCCCCAGAGGATTGCGGTCTTGCTAAATGAAATCAAATCTCTGCTGGAATCATAGATTCCGTTTTTAAAATATAAAGAGATTGAAAAGAATTTATCTGTTACCACCATCGCAAGCTTTACCTCTTTTTTGCTCACATGCATGGCAGTATTCTCTAAACTCAAGTACTCCTCAAGTTCTCTGCTGTTTTTCTTCTTTACTTTGTCGAAAACTCTCTCAGTCAAAATTAGATTTATATCTTTACCGCTTTTAGCAAGGTCTAAGAATATTTTAGGATAAGCGGGATGGTACACAGAAGAAATCCCATATACAAACGTTGAAGATCCAATATTCTCAACGAATTCTTTATGGGGCTCGTAAATGCTTTCGGGTGGATTTTCTATGATGTGGCATCCTTGTAGTTCATGTATCCTCCTTAAGAGGTGGTCAGGAATGCAGGAGATATCATGCTCTATCCAGAAGTTTTTATGCCTTTCGATCACCTCAATTCCGGAGAGAAATCCAGAAAAGAGCTCGGCTATCAACTTTCCAAACTCTGTTAATGAATATGTTCCATCATCAGCTTTAACTAAGCCTTTACGCTCAAGTTTTCTAATCTGAGGAAGAACATTTGAAGAGCTTGAACCAAGCTTTTTCGAAAGCTCCGCAAGGCTTCTCGGCCTTTCAGCAAGCATTAAAGCTATCCTACCTCTCTTTTCAGAATTTGCTAATAACTTTAACAATCTTTGTATGTTTTTACGCAAAAGTGCACCCTCCCTTTTTCAAAAAAACGTCGTACTTCTTCAGCTTTCTCCTGTTTTAAGAGCAATTTAAGCCACACATTTGTATCAATTAGATACATCAAATCAATCCTCCCACCATTCTAGAGCTTTCTTCTGAAGCTCCAAGGATGTATATTTATCGCGGAATTCCCGCAGACCACCTGCCCAGTCCATGCGAAGCTTTTTCTGTTTGGGACGTACCTTTGTCTCATTCAAGGCGTCATCCTCTCCACGGCGTAGTAAGTAACATCGCCCTCTTCATCAACCACAGCGAAGAGCATCTTTTTCCTCACGCCATGTGCTAAGCGCACTGCGCGAGCAAGTTCTGTGAAGCTTATCGCGCTATCCTCACGCACCGCATGCACCAGGTAGTGGGAGTGCTCCTTGGGGTAAGTTCCCCGCTCATAAACGCGGAAATGTGAGCCAAATTTGAAGCCAGTCTTCACAACATAGCCACGCTCGCGTAAGTCGCGGTAAACCGTATACCTGACCAGAAGTTCCTCCTCAGGCGTAGCCAGAAGCTCCTCCTGACTTAAAGAGCGCTCTCCGCTAAACACCTCAAGTTTACCCTTCTCCACAAGGTACAGCGCCTCAACCAGTGAGAGGTAGAGTTTGCCCTCTCTCTTCTTCCCATAGCCCTTCTGCACAAGCTGGGAAATCGCCTTTTGGTCGTTGAGAATCACATACTTTTCCACAAGGTAGCCTTTCATACTGAGATATTCTCGGGGAAAATATTTAAAAATACTCCACAGATAATTAACCCATCAATTTTTAAGGAAGGCTCTGGTTATGGAGTGTGAAGTGTGCGGGCGCAAGATTTGGGGAAAGCCTGTTTCGGTGGTAATTGAAGGCACGGAGATGAAAACCTGCAAACAATGTGCGCGCTTTGGCAGGGAGGCGAAGACCTGGTCACGCCTGCCCAGACGGGAGCCCGGGAAGGCGGTTACCGTAACCAAGAAGAGGTATCCCTATGGGGGTAAGCGCGAACCCATCGTGGAGGTCGTAGAGGACTATAGCAACATAATACGCCGCGCGCGAGAGGCAAGAAAGCTCACCCAGGAAGAGCTGGGCAGGAAAATAAATGAAAAGGTCTCCGTTATAGCGCGCCTTGAGGCAGGTAAAATGAAGCCCAGCGTGGAAATCGCAAAGAAGCTTGAGAGGGCGCTGGACATTAAAATCCTCGAGGAGATTGCCGAAGAGGAGGAGTACTCCGCTTCAGGCAAAGCCTCAGGGGAGCTAACAATTGGCGATATTATCAAGATAAAGAAAAAGGGGTAGGAAATATGCTTAAGCGAGAGGAGATTCAGAAAATCGCCGCAGGCTATGGCAAGGATATAACCATAGGCATTTTTGGCTCGCACTCTGCCAAGGAGATAGGCGCCGCTGCAAAGGTGGCTGGCTTCCGCACTGCTATAGTGGTGCAGAAGGGCAGGGAGAAGCTCTATACCACTTACAACCGCCATCTCTATGACGAGATAATAACCGTAGAACGCTTCAAGGACATGCTCAATGAAGAGGTGCAGGAGCGCCTTCGCGAGCTGAACACCATCTTTATTCCCAACCGCTCCTTCGCCGTTTATGTGGGCTATGATGGGATTGAGAACGAGTTTCGCGTGCCCCTGTATGGCAACCGCTTTATCCTGCGCGCAGAAGATCGCGAAGATGAGCGCGGGCAGTACTATCTTCTTAAAAAGGCGGGCATAAGAACGCCGAAGCACTTTGAAAAGCCGGAGGATATAGACAGGCTGTGCATAGTCAAGGTGCAGCAGGCCGCAAACCCTCTGGAGAGGGCGTTCTTCTACGCTGACTCGCCCGAAGATTACTATCGCCAGGCTGAGGAGCTTCTGAAACAGGGTATAATAAGTGAGGAGACGCTGAGCAAGGCGAGGATAGAGGAGTACGTGCTGGGCGCTCGCTTCAATGCCAACTTCCATGGCTATGCTTTAGAGGACATCTTTGGCGATTTTGATCTGGTGGGCTTTTCAGACAGGAGGCAGGTAAATCTGCAGGGGTTCCTCAATCTCCCCGCGAAGGACCAGCTGAAGATTCGCGTACCCGTGACCAACGAGGAGATTGGCCACTTTGGCGTAACCATGCGGGAGAGCAAGCAGCACCTCGTTTATGATGCCGCCTACCGCTTCCGCAGGGTGGTCGAGAAGGAGTACCCACCAAAGATGATAGGTCCTTTCTCCCTCCAGGGTGCAATAGCGTATTCGCCGGAGGACAACAAAACGCTGGAGTTTGTGGTCTTCGATGTTTCGCCCCGCGTTCCTGGCGACCCTGCAATGGGGCCTACCTCGCCGGAGATGCGCAACCTCAGCATAAAGTACCGTCGTAGGATAGAGGACCCGCTTGACCTAGCCATGATGGAGATCGCCGAAGCGGTGAAGCTCGGCAGGCTGGAAGAGATTGTGACGTAGGTGAGGGCATGTTTGAAAGAGAGGATATTCTGGAAATCTACAGAGGCTATGACAGGAGTGATCTCGCCATAGCTACGCTGGGCAGCCACTCAGCGCTCCAGATTCTGAAAGGAGCGAAGGAGGAAGGCTTCAGAACGGTCGTTGTCTGCAAACGAGAACGCGCGGATCTTTATCGCCGCTTTCGCGTAGCTGATGAGATAATAACTCTGGATAGCTACTCGGAGACTATCTCAGAGAAGACGCTGGAGAAGCTCAGAAAGCTCAACGCCCTTCTTGTTCCTCATGGTTCGCTAATCGCATATGTTGGCGTGAGGAACATAGAGGAAAAGCTTCGTGTCCCTCTCCTTGGCAACCGCCACATACTGCGCTGGGAGGCGGATCGCAACCTTGAGAGGCAGTGGCTTACCAAAGCGGGAATAAAGATGCCCAAGGAGACGAAGGATCCTAGAGATATAGACAGGTTAAGCCTGGTCAAGTTTCCAGGTGCTCGCGGCGGAAGAGGCTACTTCATCGTAGCAAGCTACAAAGACTTCAAGAGGAAAGCTGAGCGATTGATACGCCGCGGAAGTATTACCCGCGAAGACCTGGAGAAGGCGACGATTCAGGAGTACATACCAGGAGTGAATATGTACCTCTCATACTTTTACTCCCCCCTAACCGACGAGGTGGAACTCTTTGGCATAGACCGCAGGTACGAGGCAAACATTGACGGCTTAACTCGCATACCCGCGATTGACCAGACAGAGACCTACATTGAGCCAAGCTACGTCGTTGTGGGTAATGCACCCCTCGTTGCGAGGGAGTCACTCTTGCCTCGAGTGCTTGAGATGGGCGACCGCCTGGTGGAAGTCTCGAAGGAGATCGCCCCGCCGGGAATGCTTGGTCCCTTCTGCCTCGAAACCATGGTTACGCATAACCTCGAATTCATAGCCTTCGAGATTTCAGCGCGCATCGTCGCTGGCACCAACCCCTTCATCTCGGGCTCGCCCTACAGCTATCTGCTGTACGGGGACAACATGAGCATGGGTCGCAGGATAGCGCGAGAGTTACGCCTCGCTTTAGAGCAGGAGAAGGAGGAGCTTCTCATAACATGAGGCTTAGGTATGGCTTTGTTTAGATACCTCCTCCTGCTGCGCAGGCATGCGTGGTTCCTCTTAGGCACAGGCCTTGCCTTCTTCACCCTCTTCTTCTATCTCTCTGGTTTTATCATACAGAGGATGAAGCAGGACATCCTTCCAGAGAGCGCAAGACTGATCGCCACGGGGATGCTTGAGACGGTGATGGTGAAGCTACAGATAGCGCTTGTGCTCACGGGCATAGCGATTATCCCCCTCACCCTCTTTATCATCCTGCGAACTCTGCATTTCAGGTTTAAGACAAGCACACTGCTGTGGCTTATTGCAGCCCTTGCCCTCTTCCTCCTTGGCTTTGGCTTCACCTACTTTCTGCTTTTGCCTACTGCTGTGAAAGTGCTAACGACACTTACCACCGAGGCAGGAGTGCTTGCGTACTACAGCATTAACCAGTTTATCTTCTTTGCATTCCTCACTACCGTCATATTCAGCTTGCTCTTTGAGCTGCCCCTCGCGGTAACCTGGCTGGCGCTTCGCGGCTTCGTGAGCGTTGAGTCTTTAAAACAAAAGCGGAAGTTTGTCTACGTGGGCATAGTAACCCTCGCCGCGATTATAACCGCTGACCCCACGCCAATGAGCCAGCTTCTCCTCTCCTTCCCCCTGATAATACTCTACGAAATGAGTATTTTAGTAGCAAGCTTCCTACTAAAAATCAGGGAATAAGTCTCCAGTTCCCCTCCTGAAGTGACTTCTGGAGCTTCTTAAGTTTGGCCGCATCCAGGTCGTACTTCTTGAGCAGCGACTCTTCCGACTTCACGAGTATGCTAATCAACTCGTCCACGCGCAGTCTCAGTTTCATCCTTCTCTCCTTTAAAATATTTTTATAATTGCTTAATGTATAACCACGGCAAACTTTGCTGTTATATCTGGAAAAAAAGGGAGAGAAGGGGTTACGCCTCGCTTTTTGAGAGCTTGTAGTAGGCTATAGCGAATATCGCCGCCTGCACTATGCCAACCGCCACAGGCGGGAGGTCGCCTATTAGCTCATTGAGCCACACGAGACCAAAGTCGCGACCCAGGAAGGTGTAGCCCTCGTAGAAGAAGGCGTAGGGTGCAACGTTGAAGAGCCACGAGCCAGCGATTATTCCCACGAGCATGAAGATTACGCTAGCGACGTAGTTCCACTGTCCCTCACCTATCCTGTAGAAGGTCGAGGTCACGCAACCTCCGCCAAGGGCCATGCCTATCCCGAAGATTATCCCGCCTACGAAGGTGAACCAGCCTGCTGGAACAAGCGTGGGCCTAAAGATATCTAAGGTCAGGAACAGTGTGTAGAAGAAGCTTATTATCGCAAGCACTATGAAGGTCATCTGCAGGTTGCGGGTTATCCCGAATAGGAAGTAATCGCGTATTGCGCCTGTCATGCAGTAGCGGGAGCGCTGCACCACAAAGCCAAGAAGCAGACCA
>Ga0209426_1000623_pt1 | contig 32101 bp, 28 predicted proteins | sample Deesub1362B_J571_FD_187697 | JGI IMG/M metagenome (GOLD analysis project Ga0209426, IMG submission 187697) | Deep oceanic, basalt-hosted subsurface ecosystem from Juan de Fuca Ridge flank, Pacific Ocean, CORK Borehole 1362B_J2.571 (SPAdes)... ...
GGTCCGAGGCCGTCTTGATGGTCGCGATGATGCCTGACCTTAGAGCGTGATAGCCGAAAGTGTAAGCGGTTTCGGCGGTTATCACGCTCTAAATGTTTGATTTAGAGCCTTATTTTTCCGCTCGAATGATTCCATTCGAGCGGATAAGGCTCTAGGCGTCGGCGGCGATCTGGGCGCTGATGATCTTGCCCGGCGCGCGCGGCGGCTCGCCCTTGGGCAGGGCGTCGACGTTTTCCATGCCTTCGGTCACCTGCCCCCAGACCGTGTACTGCTTGTCCAGGAAGGTGGCGTCGTCGAAGCAGATGAAGAACTGGCTGTTGGCCGAATCCGGGTTCGGCGTGCGGGCCATCGAGCAGACGCCGCGCACGTGCGGCTCGTCGTTGAACTCGGCCTTCAGGTCCGGCTTATCCGACCCACCGCGGCCGGTGCCCGTCGGGTCGCCGCCCTGCGCCATGAAGCCCGGGATCACGCGGTGGAAGACGACGCCGTCATAGAAGCCTTCCCGCACCAGTTCCTTGATCCGCGCCACGTGGCCCGGCGCCAGATCCGGACGCAGCTTGATGGTGACCGGACCGGTATCCAGGGTCAGGATCAGGGTGTTTTCGAGGTCGGCCGACATGGTCTTCCCTTGGGTGAAAAAGATATGCCCGCGCTTCTAGAGCATTTTCCGAAAAGTGTGAAACGCACGGCGCTGGCGGAACGGGACGCCAAGGCTCCGTCAACGGACCTCGACCGGCAGGTCGATGTCGCAGACCGAGAAATCGGCGCCCTTCAGCGCGCGCAGGCGCTTGGTCTCGGCGGCGAACCACGGCCCCTTGGGATCGATCACGCGGACCTTGGGGCGCTGACTCTCGGGAATGTCCGACAGCAGGCGCGCCTTCTGCATGACGTCCTGGGGCGGCGGCACGGGTTCGCCGACCTTGATGGCGCGGACGACGTCCAGGCCGCTGATCACCCGCCCGAACGCGGTGTAGCGCTTGTCCAGAGACGGATAGGGCTGGCGCATCAGGAAGAACTGGCTGTTGGCCGAGTTGTTGTCCTCGTCGCGGGCCATGCCCAGCACGCCGGGGCAGTAGGTTCCCCACGCCGAGACCTTCTTGTCGCTGGTCATCTCGCTCCAGCTCCAGGCCTGGCTGACGACGGGCAGGGATTTCAGGTAGCCCACTTCAAGGCCGGCCGGCGCGGCCATCGGCACGAAGCCGGTGTCGGCGGCGCGCCGGAACGTGAACTCCGCCTTCAGGTTGGGCTTGGTCGAGCCGCCTTCGCCGGTGTTCTGCGGATCGCCGGTCTGGGCCATGAACCGGTCGATGACTCGAAAGAAGGTGCGGCCGTCATAAAATCCGGCGCGGGTCAGGTCTTGCAGACGCTGGGCATGGTTGGGCGCGACCTCCGGAATCAGTTCGACCAGCACGCGCCCCTTGTTGGTGTCGATCACCATCACCGTCTCGGGCGCGGGAGTTCGCCAGTCCTGTTCCGACGGCTTGGCCGGCGTGGAGAGTTTGGCCGGCGGGGTCGGCTTGGCCGCGAGGGCCGGCGTGGCGAGGACCGCCAAGCAAAGCCCGGCCAGAAGCGCGCGCGAACGGGTCATCATTTCACCTGTACGGGAACGTCGACATCGCAGTTGGTGAAGCCGCCGCCCATCTCGCCCTGACGTTTGACGACCAGGGCCTTGAAGGCGGCTGAACGGGTGTCCATCACCTGGATCGAGGGGCGCTTGTCGGCCGGCAGGTCGGCCAGCAGCTTGACGCTGATCATCTTGTCCTGCGGATCTGGCACCGGCTCGCCGGTCTTGATGGCGCGCACGACGTCCAGACCCGAAAGCACCCGGCCAAAGGCGGTGTAGGTCTTGTCCAGCGAAGCGTTGGCCTGGCGCATGAAGAAGAACTGGCTATTGGCGCTGTCGGGATCCCCGGCGCGGGCCATGCCCAGGACGCCCGAGCAGAAATTGCCCCAGGTCGCCACCTTGCGGTCGGCGGTCATCACGGCGAGCGCCGAGTTCTGGCTGGTCACCGGCAGCGACTTCCACCATCCCGCCTCGTTGGTTCCGACCTTGAAGCCCTCGGCCAGCGGCATGTCGGCCCCGCGGCGGAAGGTGAACTCGGCCGTCAGGTTCGGCTGATCCGAACCGCCCATGCCGGTGTTCTGCGGATCGCCCGTCTGGGCCATGAAGTCGCCGATCACGCGGAAGAAGGTCAGGCCGTTATAAAAGCCGCTCTTGACCAGCGACCGCACGCGTTCGACGTGGTTCGGCGCGGCCTCCGGGTAGAGTTCGGCGATGATGCGGCCCTTGTTGGTCTCGACGACGATGACGTTGTTCGGGTCGGGCGTCCGCCAATCCGAGGCGGTCGGAACAGTCTGGGCCGAAGCCGCCCCAAAAGAGGTCGCGGCGGCGGCGAGCGCCAGCGCGGCGGCGGTGGTGGCGAGCTTCATCGAATTCCCCGAACAGAACAGTCGCGGCCGGGCGTAGAACGACACGGCCTCCCCGACAAGTGCGGCGAATGTTGAAGCGCACGATTCCGGCTGCTTCGGGGCAAGCGCCTCGCGGCCCACCGTAGGACTTCACTTCTCATCGAATGTCTTGGCCAGGAGCAACGTGATCAGGCCGCTGTTCCATTCCTTGTCGGGATAGCGATCGATCTCTCGATAGCCGCGCGCCGCGTAGAACGCCCGCGAACGCTGATTGAAGGTGTCGGTCTCCAAGCGCGCGACGGCGAATCCCGCGCTCGCGATGTCGGCTTCAGCCTTGTCCATCAGCCGATTTCCAAGACCCATGCCGGCGTGGCTGGCGCGCACATGAAGCGCTTTGACGAAGTCGGCGTCCCAATCAACGAAGCCCACGACTTGGCCATCCGCTTCGACCACCCAGAAATGCTCGCCCCGTTCGGCGACATAGGCCGCCGGCCTACCCGCCTCGTGAAAAGCCCGCGCCGCGCCGGGCGTCAGCTGGGGAAGCCAAGTGCTCTCGTAGGTATCGTGGAGAATGGCGCGCAGCGCGTTCGCGTCACCGAAACGCGCCCGGCGAACCACCACGCCCGACAAGCTATCCCCTGCCCACCTTGGCCAGCAGTTGCTGAGCCACGCCGGCCGGGACGAACTTGCCGATGTCCCCGCCCAGGGTGGCGATTTCCTTGACCAGGCGCGAGGCGATCGCCTGGTGGCGCGGATCGGCCATCAGAAATACGGTTTCGATCTCGCGATCCAGCTGCTGGTTCATCGCCGTCATCTGGAATTCGTATTCGAAGTCGGCCACGGCCCGCAGGCCGCGCACGATCATCTGAGCGTTCACCTGTCGGGCGAAATGCATCAGCAGGCTTTCGAACGGACGGACCTCGATCTGCGCGATCTTGGTTAGATGCTCCGTCTCGCGCTCCAGGATCTCGACCCGCTCCTCCAGCGAGAACAGCGGCCCCTTGCCGATGTTCACCGCCACGCCGATCACCAGCTTGTCGACCAGCTTGACGGCCCGCCCGATGATATCGAGGTGACCGTTGGTGACGGGGTCGAAGGTCCCCGGATAAAGCCCAACCCGCATGCAACCCCCTGCTTCTGGCGCCGAGGGTTACGGGGTCTCGTCCGCCCCGCTGTCCTCGCCCTGATTATCGTCGCCGCCGGAATCGGCGAGACGTTCGACGCTGACGACATGCTCGTCCTGCGCGGTGCGGAAGATGGTTACGCCCTGAGTATTCCGCGCCGCAACACGAATTTGCGAAACAGGCACTCGGATCAGCTGGCCAGCGTCGGTGACGAGCAGGATCTGGTCGCTTTCCTCGACCGGGAACGAGCCCACCAGACGGCCGCCGCGCTTGCTGAGGTCCTGCGCCGCCAGGCCCTGGCCGCCCCGACCGGTGCGCCGGAAGTCGTAGGCGCTGGTGCGCTTGCCGAAGCCTTCCGACGACACGGTCAGCAGGATTTCCTCGGCCGCGCCCAACTCGGCGATCCGCTCGGGCGTCAGCGTGGTTTCGTCGCCGCCCTCTTCGTCCTCTTCGGCCGCGACGGGGGTGTCCTCGCCCTCGCCGTCGGCGGCGCGCAGCATGGCGCGCTGGTGCTTGAGGTAGGCCGCGCGCTCGGCCGGCGTGGCGTCGACGCTGCGCAGCACCGCCATCGAGATGACCTCGTCGCCGTCCGCCAGCTTGACGCCGCGCACGCCGGTCGAGTCACGGCTGGCGAACACGCGCACCTCGTCGACCGAGAAGCGGATGCAGCGACCGGCCGCGGTGGTCAGCAACACGTCCTGGTCGGCGCTGCAGACGGCGACGCCGACGATGCCGTCGCCTTCATCCAGCTTCATGGCGATCTTGCCGTTGCGGCGGACGTCCACGAAGTCGCTGAGCTTGTTGCGACGAACGCTGCCCGAGCGGGTGGCGAACATCACGTCCAGCCCGCCCCAGGTGGCCTCATCCTCCGGCAGGGTCAGGATCGAGGTGATGGTTTCGCCCGGCTCGATCGGCAGCAGGTTCACGAACGCCTTGCCGCGCGAGTTGGCGGCGCCCAGCGGCAGGCGCCACACCTTCATCTTGTAGACCTTGCCGCCCGAGGTGAAGAACAGCAGCGGCGCGTGGGTCGAGGCCGAGAAGACGCGGGTGACGGCGTCCTCGCTCTTGGTCGCCATGCCCGACTTGCCCTTCCCGCCCCGATGCTGGGTGCGGTAATTGGCCAGCGGCGTGCGCTTGACATAGCCGCCCAGGGTGACGGTGATCACCATGTCCTCGCGGACGATCAGGTCCTCGTCCTCCACGTCGGCGTCGCCGTCGACGATCTGGCTGCGACGCGGAATGGCGAATTTCTCGCGGACCTCGACCAGCTCCTCGCGAACCACCGCCATGATGTTGGCGCGATCGGACAGCAGCTCCAGATAGCCGCGGATGGCGTCGGCCAGGGCGGCGGCTTCGTTGCCGATCTCGTCACGGCCCAGGCCGGTCAGGCGCGACAGCGTCAGGGCCAGGATGGCGCGGGCCTGCTCGTCGGTCAGGCGGATGAAGCCGCCGTCTTCCTGCACGGTGCGCGGGTCGGCGATCAGCTCGACCAGCGGCAGCATGTCGCCGGCCGGCCAGGCCTTGGCCACCAGGCGCTCGCGGGCCTCGGTGGGGTCCTTGGACGAGCGGATGATGTGGATGAACTCGTCGATATTGGCGACGGCGATGGTCAGACCGACCAGCACGTGGCCGCGATCGCGAGCCTTGCCCAGCTCGAACTTGGTCCGGCGGACGACGACTTCCTCGCGGAACTCGACGAATAGCTGGATCAGTTGGTGCAGACCCATCTGCTCCGGGCGCCCACGGTTGAGGGCCAGCATGTTGACCCCGAACGAGGTCTGCAGCGCGGTGAAGCGGTACAGCTGGTTCAGGATCACCTCGCCCGAGGCGTCGCGCTTCAGCTCGACCACGATACGCATGCCGTCGCGGTTCGACTCGTCGCGGATATCGGCGACGCCCTCGATCTTCTTTTCGCGAACCAGTTCGGCGATGTGCTCGACCAGGGTGGCCTTGTTCACCTGATACGGGATTTCGGTGACGATGATGGCCTCGCGGCCGGCGCGCAGTTCCTCAACGGAGGCGACGCCGCGCATCACCACCGAGCCGCGGCCCGTCAGCAGCGCCTGACGCGGACCCGCGCGGCCGATGATCTCGCCGCCGGTCGGGAAGTCGGGCCCCGGCACCAGATCCAGCAGCTGGTCGGTGGTGACATCCGGCTGATCGATCAGCAGCAGGCAGGCGTCGATGACCTCGCCCAGATTGTGCGGCGGAATATTGGTGGCCATGCCGACGGCGATGCCGCCGGCGCCGTTGACCAGCAGATTGGGGATGCGCGACGGCAGGACGGTCGGTTCCTGCTCCTTGCCGTCGTAGTTATCCTGGAAGTCGACCGTGTCCTTGTCCAGGTCGGCCAGCAGCGCCATGGCCGGCGGAGCCATGCGGCACTCGGTGTAACGCATGGCGGCCGGCATATCGCCGTCGACCGAACCGAAATTGCCCTGACCGTCGATCAGGACCAGACCCATCGAGAACGACTGGGTCATCCGCACCAGGGTGAAGTAGATCGAGGCGTCGCCGTGCGGGTGGTACTTACCCATCACGTCACCGACCACGCGGGCCGACTTCACGTAGGGACGCTCCGGCGTCTGCCCCTGCTCGTGCATCGAGAACAGCACGCGGCGGTGCACCGGCTTGAGACCGTCGCGCGCGTCCGGCAGGGCGCGGCTGACGATGACGCTCATCGCATAGTCGAGATACGAACGACGCAGTTCGTCCTCGATATTGATAGGGGCGACATCCCCGCCCGAAGCGTCAGGGGGAACGGTGTTTTGATCGTCGCTCAAGGGGATTTTTCGCCGTCAGAATCGAACACGGAACTCCCGGAAACTGTTAGCATTCCGACAGGGACGGCGCCACCTTTCCAGCGGCCAGCGTCCCATCACCCGGCTGTTTCAGAAGGAAAACCCATGCGTAAGCTCACCGTCACGACGGCCCTGAGCCTTGTTGCCCTGCTGGCGGCGTCTCCAGCGCTCGCCCAAACCGCCGCGACGGCGGCCATGAAGACCAGCGACGGCAAGGACGCGGGAACGGTCACCGTCACCGAAGCCCCGCATGGCGTGCTGCTGAAACTTGAGCTTAAGGGCCTGACGCCGGGCTGGCACGCCGTCCATTTCCACGAGAAGGGCGACTGCTCGGCGCCGGACTTCAAGTCTGCCGGCGCTCACGTGCACACCGCCGCGACGACGGTTCATGGTCTGCTCAATCCCGACGCCAATGACGCCGGCGATCTGCCCAACGTCTTCGCCGGCGCCGATGGGTCGGCCACGGCCGAAGCCTTCTCGACCCTGGTGTCGCTGAAAGGCGCGGGCGGCCGCCCCGCCCTGCTGGACGCCGACGGCTCGGCCATCGTGGTCCACGCCAACGCCGACGACTACAAGACCCAGCCGATCGGCGGTGCTGGCGCGCGCGCCGCTTGCGGCGTGCTCAAGTAGAGGAATAGCTTCCCGCCACGTTGCTCTAGATCGTGGCGGGAGATTCCATGCGCACCTGGCGGCTGTCCCTGATGGCTCTCGCGCTCGTCGCGACGGCCGCCTGCCATGACAAAGGCGACAAGCCGGCCGCCAAGGCCCCGGCCGCCGCCAAGGTCGCGCCGCCGCCCGCTCCGCCCGCGCCGCCGCCCACGGAACTGGTCTCGCTGACCTGGCGCCCGGCCGACAGCAACCAGAACCTTCAGTCCTTCGAGCTGCAACTGAGCGGGGCGGACGTCGTGTCGGTTTGCCATATTCCGCCCGGCTGGGTTCTGAAGTCGTCGCGCGCGGGCTCGGGCGTGGCCGATGTCCGGGGCTACGCCACGGTCGGCGCCGGCTATATCAGCGTCGATGACCTGGCGGACCTCGACGGCCTGCTCCTGATCCGTCCCCACCCCGGCGAGCCGATCGGGGTGCGCGGCAAGCTGCTGACGGGCGTCTACGCCGACGACGGCGGCCAGACCGAGGTCACCGCCACGCCGGCGCTTCTGGCCCGCGAACCGGCGGAACAGTGCCCGACGCCGAAGGCCTAAACGGTCTTGGCCGCGCTCTCCAAGGCCTTGGCGCGCTGCTCGGTCAGGGCCACCAGGGCCACGCCGACCATGGTCGCGCCGCCGCCGACCAGCAGTTGCGGCGACAGCCGATCCCCCAAGAACAGCACGCCGATCGTGCACGAGACCAGCGGCGTCAGCAGAAAATAGGGCGTGACCCGTCCGGCCTCCCGCCGCTGGACCAGCCAGAACAGCAACGCGCTGGCGCCGATGGTCGAAACGACGCCGGCGAATAGAACGCAAAGCCAGGCGATCGGCGGCGCGGCCTCGATCTTGGCGACCTGGTTCGTCTCGAACAGCGCCGATAGGCCCAGCAACGCGGGCGCGGCGACCACGGCGGTCAGGCCTTGAAGCTTCAGCGGCTTGATCCCTGGCGTTTTACGCACCAGCACCGTGGCCATGGCCCAGCAGGCGCTGGCGAGGGTCACGAGCAGAACGGCCGGAAAATCGCCGGCGCCATGCGGATCCAGGCTCATCCAACCGACCCCGAGAAACGCGATGACCAGACCCGCGACCGCGGCCCGGGGCATGTCTTCGCCCAGGACCCGCCAGGCGAAGAGGGCCGTGAACGGGATCCACAGCTGGCTGGCCACCACCAGCGGGCTCAGCGCGTCGGCCATGCTGAAGGCGATATAGATGATGCCGAAATGGATCGGACCGGTCAGCAGCACGATGGCCAGCAGGGTCCTGGGCGCCGGAAACGGCGGCTTGATGAACGGAAAAAGAAACGCCAGGGCGGCGGTAAAGCGCAGCCCGCCCATCAGCATCGGCGGCAGGTAGTGCGTCGCCACCTTGGCGGCGGCGTTGTTGATCCCCCAGGTCAGGATGATCCCCAGGATCGCGAGGTATTCCAGGCCGGTCAGCGGCGAAGACTTGGCGGACATGGCTCCGCTTGGACCAGACGGCGCCCTTCGGGTCAATCCGAGCCTCAGGCGACGCCGACCACCGTTCGGACGGCCTTGGTCAGAAGCTCGAGGTCCTCGTCCGGCGTGGTGAAGGCCGGCGTCAGATAGACCACCTTGCCCATCGGCCGGATCCAGGCCCCGAGCTCGGCGAAGCGCGCGCAGAGTTCGCCCACGGCCACGGGGGCGTCGAACGCCACGACGCCGATCGCGCCCAACGCGCGAACGTCGACCACGCCCCGGCCCGCCCGGCACGGCGCCAGCCCTTCGGCCAACGCAGCCGAAACTCGCGCGACGTTCGTCGCCCAGGTTCCGCCCGCGAAAAGATCCAGCGAAGCGTTGGCCGCCGCGCAAGCCAGAGGATTGGCCATGTAGGTGGGGCCATGCATCAGCGCCGCGCCTGGTTCGTCGGACCAGAAGGCCTCGAACACCGCGCGCGAGGCCACCGCCGCCGAGAGCGGCAGGGTCCCGCCGGTCAGGGCCTTGGACAGGGTGACGATATCCGGCTCAATCCCCGCCGCCTGCATGGCGAACAGCGTTCCGGTGCGACCAAAGCCCGTGAAGATCTCGTCGAAGATCAGCAGGACTCCATGCTTGTCGGCCAGGCGACGCAGGGTTCGCAGCACTTCGGGGGAATGCGGCAGCATACCGCCCGCGCCCTGGATTAGCGGCTCGACCAGGATCGCCGCGATCTCGTGCGCCCGTTCGGCCAGGAGGGCGTCCAGCGCGGCCTCGCCGGACGCGTCGCGCGGCAGGTCGGCGATCACCTGCGCGGGCATGACGCCGGCGAACAGGCTGTGCATGCCCTCCTCCGGATCGCAGACCGTCATAGTCGCCAGGGTGTCGCCGTGATAGCCGCCCCGGAACGCCAGGAACCGCGTTCGTCCCGTCACCCCGCGATTGATCTGGAACTGCAGGGCCATCTTCATCGCGATCTCGACCGCCACCGAGCCGCTCTCGGCGAAGAAGACGTGGTCCAGATCGCCAGGCAACAGCCCCGCCAGCCGCGCGGCCAGACGGTAAGCGGGCTCATGCGCCAGACCGCCGAACATCACGTGCGGCATGGCGTCGATCTGTCGACGCAGGGCGTCGGCGATGTGGGGGTGATTGTAGCCATGGCAGGCCGTCCACCAAGAGGCCAGGCCGTCCACCAGTTCGCGCCCGTCGGCCAACGTCAGTCGCGATCCTCGCGTCGCCACGACGGGCAGCGGCGGCCGCGCGGTCTTCATCTGGCAATAGGGCCGCCAGACGCTGGACGCCCCTTCGGTCAACCAATCAGGGTCGCCCTGTGATGGATGAGGCATGACGGCGCTTTCCGTTTGCGGACTCGGGGCGCCTTGCCTATTCCCGCCCACCGGTCTCGGCAAAGGGAAACGACATGCAAAGCCTCGACGCCTTCGCCGACGAGAAGCTGGCGAGCCTGGACGCCAAAAGCCTGCGCCGGCGCCTGAAGCCCTCGCGCCGCCACGACGGCGCGGTGGTCGAGCGCGACGGTCGGCGACTGATATCATTCTCGTGCAACGACTATCTGGGCCTGGCGCATCATCCGCTCGTCCGCGCGGCGGCGGCCGAGGCGGCTCTGAACTATGGCGCGGGCGCGGCCGCCTCCCGCCTCGTCACCGGCGATCACCCCCTGTTGTCCGACCTCGAAAAGGGACTGGCCCGTCTGAAGGGGACCGAGGCGGCTTGCGTGTTCGGCTCGGGCTACCTGGCCAATCTCGGCGTCATTCCAACCCTGGTCGGTCCTGCCGACGTGATTCTGGTCGACGCGTTGGCCCACGCCTGCATCTGGGCGGGCGCCCAGCTCTCCGGCGCAAGGATCGTCCCTTTCGCGCACAACGATATGGCGGACCTGGAGCGCCGCCTCGGGGCCGAGCGGCCGCGGGCTCGCCGCGCGCTGGTCGCCACCGACGGCGTGTTCTCGATGGATGGGGACATCGCGCCGCTGGATCAATTGTCGGTTCTTTGCCAAGCCCATGACGCTTGGCTGCTCAGCGATGACGCCCATGGTGTGGGCGTGTTGGCCCAGGGGCGCGGCTCGGGCGCTCTGTTCCCCGAGGCCAAGATCCCGCTGCAGATGGGCACGCTGTCTAAGGCGCTCGGCTCGTATGGCGGCTATCTCTGCGGCTCGCGGGCCGTTGTCGACCTGCTGAAGACCCGCGCCCGCACGCTGGTCTACGCCACCGGCCTGCCGCCGGCCTCGGCGGGCGCGGCCCTGGCGGCGCTGGACATCATCGACGCCGATCCTGGGCTGACCGAGACGCCGCTGGCCAAGGCGCGCCTGTTCACCCGCCGTCTGGGCCTGCCAGACGCCGAAAGTCCGATCGTGCCAGTGATCTTCGGCGGCGCCGAGGCCGCGCTCGCCGCCTCGGCGGCGCTGGAAAACCTGGGCTTCCTGGTCGTGGCCATCCGACCGCCGACCGTGCCGGAGGGAACCGCTCGCCTGCGCCTGGCCTTCAGCGCCGTCCATGACGACGCCGACGTCGTCCGCCTGGCTGACGCGATCGCCCACCTGAGAAAGGTCGCGGCATGAAAGCGCTGTTCGTGGCCGGAACCGGCACCGACCTTGGCAAGACCCACGTCGCCTGCGCCCTGCTGCGAGCCGCCCGGGCCCGAGGCGCGCGCGTCGACGCCTTCAAGCCGGTCGTCAGCGGTTTCGACCCGCTCGCGCCCGAGGCTAGCGATCCCGCCCGGCTCGCCGCCGCCATCGGCCGTCCGGACGCCTGGGCCGAGGTCTCGCCACGCCGCTACGCCGCCCCGTTGGCGCCGAACCTCGCCGCCCAGATGGAGGGCGAGACCCTGGCCATCGATGATCTGGTCGCCGACAGCCGGACCTGGCTGGCCGCGCGCGACGTCGACCTCGTCCTGGTCGAGGGCGCCGGCGGGGTGATGTCGCCGCTGACCGACGACGCCACCAACCTTGATCTGATGATCGCTCTGGACCTGCCCGTCCTTCTGGTCGCCGGCAGCTATCTGGGCACGGTCAGTCACGTTCTGACGGCGTTGGAGGCGCTACGCGCCCGCGCGCTGGCCGTCGCCGCCATCGTGGTCAGCGAGAGCCTCGATGCGCCAGACCTGAACCAGACGATGGAGATGTTGAAGCGGTTCGAACGCCGCGCGCCCATCGTCGTCGCGCCCCGGGAAACCGCCTGGAACGCAGAGCCCTTGGCGGACCTCGTTCTGGCCTGACCCGCGACGGCTCGTCGCTGCGCCTGGCAACGCCATCTTAACCATCCATGGGCAGGTTGAGGCGTGAAAGTTAAGCAGGCTTAAGCACGATGGCGGTCAACAGCGAACAGCCGATCATCATCAAGAAGATCAAGAAGGGCGGCGGCCATGGGCACCATGGCGGCGCCTGGAAGGTCGCCTATGCCGACTTCGTGACGGCCATGATGGCCTTCTTCCTGCTGATGTGGCTGCTGAACACGACCAGCCCCGAGCAGAAACAAGGCATCGCCGACTATTTCGCGCCGGCCTCGATCTCCTCCACGACCAGCGGTTCGGGCGGCATCCTGGGCGGCACCTCGCTGGGCGACGACGGCGCCAAGGCCGACGGCAAGCTGTCGGTCATCAAGCAGATGGCGCCCGAGGCCCCCGACAATGTCGGCAAGGAAGGTCAGTCCAGCAAGGCGGCCAACCTCGACTCGGCCAACGATCAGGCCCTGCGCGACGCCATGGCCAAGAAAGACCAAGACGCCTTCGCCTCGGCCGCCCAGTCGCTGCGCCAGTCGCTGCAGGACATGCCCGAGCTGGCCGAGCTGTCGAAGCAGATCCTGATCGACCAGACCCCGGAAGGCCTGCGCATCCAGCTGGTCGACCAGGAGGGGCGCTCGATGTTCCAGGAGAACTCCAAGACCCCGAACGATCGCGCCAAGATCCTGCTGCGCGCCGTCGCCAAGGTCATCAACCAGCTGCCCAACCGCGTGACAATCGCGGGTCACACCAGCGCCAACGCCTACGGCAAGAAGCAGGACGGCGACTGGAGCCTGTCGGCCGAGCGCGCCGACGCCTCCCGCCAGGTGCTGCGCGGCTTCGGCGTGCCGGACGACCGGATCTATCAGGTCTCGGGCAAGGCCAATTCCGAGCCGCTCTATCCGGACGATCCGACCCTGGCGGGCAACCGCCGAATCTCGATCGTGCTGCTGCGCGAGAAACCCGTTCTGCCCGACAACCTGTGACGGTTGGCCGCGAGCGGGTCTTGTGACGCTTGCGCAACCGAACGCTATGCCCCCTAATCCCGTTGAGGGTCAGCGAACGAGCTGTAAGGGGACAGGGCTAAAGTGACGCAGCATTTTCCGACGCGACAGCTTCGGTTTTTCCTGACAGCGCCCACGCCTTGCCCGTACCTGCCCGGCCGCGAGGAGCGCAAGGTGTTCGCCCACCTGCCGCTTTCCGATGGCCCGACGGTCAATGACAGCCTGACCCAGGTTGGTTTCCGTCGCTCGCAGAACATCGCCTACCGCCCGGCCTGCGAGACCTGCCGCGCCTGCCAGTCCGCACGGGCGCCGGCCGCCGACTACGTGCTGTCGCGCTCGGAGCGGAAGGTTTTGAACCGCAACGACGACCTGGAACGCCACCTGGTCGAGGCCGAGGCGACGCTGGAGCAGTTCGAACTGCTGCGCCGTTATCTGCTGGCCCGTCACGCCGATGGCGGCATGGCCGAGATGACCTGGCCCGACTATGTCGCCATGGTCGAGGATACGGCCGTCCGCACGCATCTCATCGAATACCGCCGCAAGTCCCAGGATCGCGGTCCGGGCGATCTGATCGCCTGCGTCTTGGTCGACGTACTCGCCGACGGTCTGTCGCTGGTCTACAGCTTCTACAAGCCCGACGAGACCCGGCGTAGCCTGGGTTCGTTCATCATCCTGGATCACATCGTCCAAGCCCAGCAAAGCGCCCTGCCCTATGTCTATCTGGGCTACTGGGTGCCCGGCAGCGAGAAGATGGCCTACAAGGCGCGCTTCTCTCCGCTTGAGATCCTCAAGCCGGGCGGCTGGTCTCTGATGTCGGCCCGCGAACGCGGCGCTCGCCCGCCGCCCCAGCCCGGTGGCCCGAAGGATCCCTGCGACCTGCCGCTCAGCGACGCCGAACCGGCCACGCTAGACGGCCTGGGCTAGAACGGCGCACCGTTGAGCTTTCGCAAGAAGACAACCGGAAGACACGCGCCTTATACTCACGTCGCATAGAGGGAAATTCTCGCAAATAAAGATTTGCGAGTCTCAATGCAACCCAGCGCTGAAGCCGCAATTTGGTTAAGACTCGCGAAACCAACCCCATCGCACAAAATCACCTCACGCTCTGCTAGGAGCTCGGCGCCAACTATTAGGTGGGGAACATGCTCTTCTCGGGTCGCAAAACCAGCGAGATCGATCAACTCAAGAAACAGTTCGCGGACCTGAAGGAACGCTCCGAGTTGCTGGATCAGGCCTGCGGCATCGGCCTTTGGGAATCGGTGCTGTATGACGCCGACGCTCTGCACCCCAAGAGCGTCTGGAACTGGTCGCCGGAATTCCGCCGCCTGATCGGCTATACGAGCGAGGCCGACTTCCCCAATGTCTGTCAGTCCTGGTCGGACAAACTGCACCCTGACGATGTCGAGCCGACCTTCGCCGCCTTCGCGGCCCACTTGACGGACCGGACAGGCGCCGCCCGCTATAACGTGACCTACCGCCTTAAGACCCGCTCGGGCGACTACCGCTGGTTCCGCGCCACGGGCGGCTGCCGTCACGCGGCGGATGGCACGATCCGCGCGTGCGGCTCCTTGACCGATATTCACGAGCAGACTCTGGTGGAACAGAAGGCCCGCGAGGAGGCCGCCGAGAACCAGGCGGCGCTGAACGCTCTCGCCGAAGGCTTGAAGGCCCTCGCCGAGGGCGACCTGACCCACCGCATCGATGCGCCCTTCCCGGCCCGGGCGCAGACGGTAAAGGACAACTTCAATCACTCGCTAGCCCGTCTGCGCGACGCCTTGAGCAATATCGCGCAGAGCGCGGGCTCGATCCGCGGCGGTTCGGACGAAATCGCGAGCGCTTCAAACGACCTCTCTCGCCGCACCGAACAGCAGGCCGCCAGCCTTGAGGAGACAGCCGCCGCGCTCGATGAAATTACCTCGACCGTCAATCGCAGCGCCGAGGGCGCTATCCAGGCTTCGAGCGCCGCCGCGTCAGCCAAGATCGACGCCGAGCGTTCCGGCGCGGTCGTTCGCGACGCGGTCGCGGCCATGGGCGAAATCGAGCAGAGCTCGGGACAGATCACTCAGATCATCGGCGTCATCGACGAGATCGCCTTCCAGACCAACCTGCTGGCCCTGAACGCTGGCGTCGAAGCCGCCCGCGCTGGCGAGGCCGGTCGTGGCTTCGCGGTCGTCGCCCAGGAAGTCCGCGCCCTGGCCCAGCGTTCCGCCGACGCGGCCAAGGAGATCAAGACCCTGATCGCCAATTCCTCGACCCAGGTCGAGCGCGGCGTGAAGCTCGTCGGTCAGACCGGCGAGGCCCTGTCGGGCATCGTCGGCAAGGTCGCCGAGATCACCGACCAGATCAGCGAGATCGCGCGTTCGTCGCGCGAACAGGCCACGGGCCTCACCCAGGTAAACACCGCCGTCAACCAGATGGACCAAGTCACCCAACAGAACGCCGCCATGGTTGAAGAAGCCACGGCCGCGGCGGCGAACCTGCGGGGCGAGGCCAGCGAGCTGAGCCAACTGGTCGGCCGCTTCCGTATCGGCGAACAGGTCCAAGCCCAGACCCAGGCCCGCGCTCGCGCCGCTTAGCATCTCGCCGTCGATCGAGAGGAAGCGCGCCATTCCGGTTGGGGTGGCGCGCTTCTTCGTTCACCGAGCGAAGCTGACGCCGCCGTCCACGGTCACCGCGCCGCCCATGACATAGTCGCCCGCCCGCGAGGCCAGGTAGATGGCCGCGCCGGCCATGTCCTCTTCCGTGCCGATACGGCCGGCCGGGATGGCCTTGGACACCGCGTCGGCGTGGTCGCGCGCCACCTTGTTCATGTCCGAGGCGAAGGCGCCGGGCGCGATGCAGCTGACGGCGATATTGTCGGGCGCCAGGCGCAGGGCCATGCGCTTGGTCATATGCAGCAGGCCGGCCTTGGACGCGCCGTAGGGATAGGTCTCGTCCTTGGTCACCGACTGGCCATCGATCGACGCGATGTTGATGACCTTGGCCACGTGGTCCTTGCCCGCCGCGCGCAGCTCACCGATCAGGGCCTGGGTCAGGAAGAACGGCGTCTTCATGTTGAGGTCGACGGTCTTGTCCCAGCCGCTCTCGGGGAAGGTGTCGAACTCGGCGCCCCAGGCCGCGCCGGCGTTGTTGACCAGGATATCGAGCTTACTCTCGCGCGCCTTGATGCGCTCGACCAGGCCCTGGATGCCTTCCAGGGTTGAGATGTCGCCCGGCAGCGAGACGCACTCGCCGAACTGGGAAAGCTCCTCGGCCGCCGCGTCACAGGCCGCCGCCTTGCGGGCGGTGATGTAGACGCGCTTGGCGCCGTAGGTCAGGAAGCCCTTGACGATCATCGCGCCGATGCCGCGCGAACCGCCAGTCACCAGGGCCACGCGGCCTTCGAGCGAGAACAGGTTCTGCATTGTAATACTCCTAGAAGCCGCGCGCGGCGGCCAGGGCGCCAAGACGCCCGGTGATGTCGTGGAACTGGGCGACGGTCTCGTCGATGATCTCCTGGGCGGTCTTCACCTCGTCGATCAGCCCGACGGTCTGACCGGCCAGGGCCGGCGCGGCCTCCATGTCGCCGCCGAAATAGACGTCCAGGATGTTCTTCAGAACGTCGGGCGGCATGACGCCCGCGTCGTGGATCTCCTTGGTCAGCTCCGACTTGATGGCCCGGATGCAGGGACTGGCCTTCTTGTTGAGCACCCAGGTGCCCGTCTCCTTGGCCCCGGTGATCGCGGCCTTGTAGTTGGCGTGGACCGGACTCTCGGCCGAACTGACAAAGCGCGTGCCCATCTGGACGGCCTCGGCGCCCAGAGCGAAGGCCGCCGCCATGCCGCGTCCGTCGCAGATGCCGCCGGCGGCGATCAGCGGAACGTCGGTCTTGGCTCGGATGGCCTGCAGCAGGACGAGGGTCGAAACCTCTTCCGGGTTCTTGAAGCCGCCGCCCTCGGCGCCCTCGACCACCAGGCCGTCGACGCCCGCCTCGACGCACTTCACCGCCGCGTCGACTGTCGGCACCGCGTGATAGACGACGATGCCGGCGTCCTTCAGCGGGCCGATGAACTTGGCCGGGCTGCCGGCCGAGGTGGTCACGAACTTGACCCCGCTATCGCAGACGAAGCGCAGCATGGCGTCGTCGCGCAGGAACATGATCGGCAGATTGACCCCGAACGGCAGGCCGCTGGCCGCCATCTTGGTGATCTCGGCCTTGCAGTTTTCGGTCTCGCCGGACGAGGTCTCGATGATGCCCAGCCCGCCCGCGCGCGAGACGGCCGAGGCCAGCGGATAGCGCGCGATCCAGCCCATCGGGGCTTGGACGATGGGGTACTTGGCCCCCGTATGTCGAAGGACGCGGTTCATGGGATCAGCAACACCCGGCCAACGGCCTGGCGTCCCTCGATATAGGCGTGGGCCTTGTCGGCCTCGGCGAGCGGGAACGTGCTGTCGATGACGACCTCAAGCTCTCCGCGCGCCGCCTGATCGATCAGGTCCTGGATCATGTCGTGGACGCGGTCGGTCATGATCTCCGCGCCGAGGAAGACCCCGGTCAGCGAGCGGTTGCCGCCCATCAGCGACGAGACGTCGACCTTCATGGGTTCGCGCTCGGCGTTGCCGACCAGCGAGATGCGCCCCCGATAGCCTAGGGCGCCGAGGCTGCCCTGCAAGGTCGCGCCGCCGACGGGGTCGACCACCAGATCGACGCCCTTGCCGCCCGTCAGCTTCATCACCTGCTCGACGAGATCGTCGCGGCGGTAGTTGATCCCGTGGTCCATGCCGAACGCCTTCAGGCGTTCCAGCCGCTCGTCGCTGGAGGCCGAGGCCAGGACCGTGGCCCCGGCCTTCTTGGCCAACTGGATGGCGGCCAGACCGACCGCCCCCGCGCCGGCCTGAACCAGCACCGTCTCGCCGGCCTTCAGATGGCCCGCGCCGAACAGGCACTCGTGGGCCGTTCCGAACGGCACCGGAATGGCGGCGGCCTTGCGGATGTCGAAACCGTCCGGAATCGGCCAGGCGTTTCGGGCCGGCACGGCGCGCAGCTCGGCGTGCGAGCCGAAGGCGTTCACGGTAACCACCTTCTGGCCGAACTTCAAATGCGCGACCTCGGCGCCGACCTCGATGATCTCGCCGGCGGCCTGATAGCCGACGATGTGCGGGCTGCCCGCCATCTGGCCGCCGCCGCGATTAAGGGTGTCGCCGCCCTCGATGCTGACCGCCTCGACGCGGATCACCACGCCCTGCGGATGACAGACGGGATCTGGAACGTCCTCGTAGCGCAAGACGTCCGGCGAGCCGGTTTCGTAATAGACGGCGGCTTTCATGCATCACTCCCTGCTTCTCCTCCTCCCGACTTTCCCGGCGGACGCCGGGCAAAGATCGAGCCCGAGGGTCTCCTCATTGAAGCCGGGGAGAACGGCGCGAGCGTCCCAGTCGCTCTGGGTGGATCTGGGCCCCGGCGGTCGCCGGGGAAATCGGAGAAACCTACTTCGACGGATCCTTGAGCGCGTCATAGACGAACTTGGCGCTGTCCTGGTCGATGTGGGCGATGGCGGGATCACCGTCCTTGTTGAGGATGTGGATCATGCCCAGGAAGAAGAGATCGTTGGTCGGGTCGATCCAGAACCAGGTTCCAGCCGCGCCGCCCCAGCTATAGGTCCCGTTCCCCTGCGGACCGGCCTTGGCGCTGTCGAGCACCACCGCGAAGTCCAGGCCAAAGCCACGCCCCTTGGCGGTGTTGAACGGCGGGACGTCGGAATTCATGATCGTGTCGCTGAGCATGTTCGTCCGCATCAGCTTGACGGTCTCGGGCTTCAGGATGCGCGCGCCGTCCAGCTCGCCGCCGTTCAGCAGCATCTGGGCGAAGCGGGCGTAGTCGGCGTTGGTCGAAACCAGGCCGCCACCGCCCGAGGCCATGACCGGCGGCTTCGAGATATCCAGCACCATGAAGCCGTCCGCCGGAACCAGCTTATGGACCTTGGGTCCCCAGGCATAAAGCGACGCCAGGCGGCTGGTCTTTTCCGCCGGCAGCCAGAAGCCGGTGTCGACCATCTTCAGTGGCGTGAAGATGCGCTTTTGCATGAAGTCGCCCAGCGACATGCCCGACAGCTTCTCGACGATCAGGCCCTGGATGTCGACCGAGACGCTGTACTTCCACCGCGTACCCGGCTGGGCCACCAGCGGCAGGGCGGCGACACGCTTGATGAACTCGTCGCTCGACTTGCTGCCCAAGACGCCGGTGTCGACATAGGCCTTGTCGATCGGGTTGTCCGGAACCAGGCCATAGGCGAACCCACCCGAGTGGCTCATGATCTCGCGCATGGTCGGCGGACGGTCGGCCGGCACGGTGTCGAACGAGCCGTCGGGGTTGACGCCCTTGAAGACCCGCAACGAGGCGAATTCCGGAATGTACTTGCTGACCGGATCGTCCAGCTTCCACCTACCCTCCTCGAAGAGGATCATCATGGCCACGCCGGTGACGGGCTTGGACTGCGAGTAGATGCGGAACACCGTGTCCTTCGTCATCGGCGGACCGTCGAAGCCCTTCTTGCCGTGGACCTCGAAGTTCACGACCTTGCCGTGACGGACCAGCATGGTGGTGACGCCCGGCAGGTGGCCGGCGTCGACCAGCCCCTGCATGTGGGCGTCCAGCGCCTTGAGCCCGTCAGCCGAAAAGCCGACGCTCTCGGGCTTGCTGGCCGGAAAGGCGCTGGAGGCCTCGACATGGGTCGAGACCGGCGCGGCCCAGCCGGGCGCCGCGCCGCCGAAGGCCAGAACCGTCGCCAACGCGGCCGCCGTCAGACGCCGAAGAACCATGTCCGCCTCTCCAAACACTTGTTCGAGGCGGGACCTTAGGGCGAATTGAGCAAGGCGCGCACGCGAATTTTTCTTCAACCCCGCTCGACCTCGAACCGCAGGCCCGCATGGGCCTCTAGGCGGTCGATCAGCTTGCGCCCCATGGCCGCGCCGGGCGTCCAGATCCCGCCCGGCGCGTCGGCGGCCTCCGAGATCAGGCACACCGCCGACTCGGCGATCATCTTCGAGGTCGAGCCGTAGCCGGGGTCCTTGTCGCCCTTGACCGAGACGCGAACCTGACGGCCGTCAGGCGCCAAGCCGACGAACAGGACGTCGTAGAAGCCGGTTTCTCGCTCTTCCTTGCTGGGACCTTCGCCGGGCTTGGGGCCGCCCTCCCCGCCGAGGCCGCCGCCGGAGGCGGCGATTTGCTCGGCGATCTTCTGGCCCTGCTCGCCAGGACCGGTCAGCACCATCTCGTCGTACACGAAATCCGCGCCGTAGGGATGGCCCATCAAGGCGTTCGAGCGATGGACATTGCGCGTATTGATCGCCGCCATCACGAACGGCGCGGCCCAGACGCCAAGATCCTCCTCCAGCATCGGGCGATTGCCGGACGGCTGCTGGGGTCCCTGAAAGCCCGGCGTCAGCGCGAACGGATTCTTCAACAGCGCGATGACTCCCGGGTCCTTGGCGGCGGCGGCCATCGTCGCCTTGAGGCTGGCGGCCGTGCCGCCGGAAAAACCTCCCTTCATCGCGCGAACCCGGCCCTTCACACGCGGAACCGGCGCGCCCAGGGTTTTCCGCGCGGTTTCCTGCAGGAACCAGACGCCCAGCTCAAAGGGGATAGAGTCGAAGCCGCACGAGAAGACGATCCGCGCGCCCGTCTCCTTAGCCCGCGCCTCGTGCGCGTCGATCATTCGCCGCATCCAGGCCGGCTCGCCGCAAAGGTCCAGATAGTCGGTTCCCTCCTCGACGCAGGCGGCGACCAGGTCCGAGCCGTAAAGCTGGTAGGGCCCGACCGTGGTCAGCACCGCCTTGGCGCGACGGACCATGGTTCGCAGGGATTCGGGATCATCGGCGTCGGCGACAACGAGCGGCGTGTCCAGCGGCGCGCCGATCTCGGCGCGCACCTCCGCCAATTTTTCCTCGCTGCGTCCCGCCATGGCCCAGCGCACGGCGCCGCCAGTTCCGAAGCGAGCCGCCAGATACTCCGCCACTAGCCGCCCGGTGAAACCGCTGGCGCCGTAGACGATGATGTCGAATTCCGCGTCGGCCCGCATGACCCGCCTCCCTCTGTTATTGGGAGGCACCATGCCGAGATCGCGGCCCGCGCGCTACCGGCTCGTGACCCTGGTCGGTCCCGGATGCGGCGTATGGGCCGGTACAGTCGGGATCGCCTGCTGCAGCGGCGGCTCGATCGCCTGATAGACCAAGGCGCGCGACTGAGCGTCCAGTTTGGGTCCGACACCACCCAGGCGCTGGATCATGCCGACGAAAAGCAGGTCATGAACCGGGTCGATCCAGAACCAGGTGCCGGCGCTGCCGCCCCAGCTGACCGTGCCCCGTCCCACCGGCGCGCCCGAGGCGGCCGGATTGACCGCCACCGCCATGTCGAGCCCATAGCCCATGCCGGCGGCGAAGGGGAATGGGCGAAGGCTCGGCTGCAAGACACCGGTCGTACCATTGGTCGTGACCACGAACCCCGGCGGCAGGTGGTTCTGGGTCATCAGGGCCACGGTCTCGGGCTTGAGGATCCGCGCGCCATGAAGCTCGCCCTTGTTCAGGATCATCTGGGCGAAGCGGGCGAAGTCGTGCGCCGTCGAGACCAGCCCTCCGCCGCCCAGCGGCGCGGCGGGCGGCTTGGTGACGTCGCGCCAAGCCCCTTCAACCGCGGGGATCAGCCGTCCCGTGCGCGGATCGGCGGTGTAGAGCGCCGCCAGCCGATGGGCCTTCTCCTCGGGCACATAGAAGGCGGTGTCGCGCATCTTCAGCGGCGCGAAGATGTGCTCTTCCATGAATGCGGGCAGGGTCTGGCCCGACAGTTTTTCGATGATGTAGCCCTGGATATCGGCCGCCACGCTGTAGCGCCACAGCTGGCCGGGCTCGGAATACATCGGCAGTTCCGAGACCTTCTGGACCAGCTCGCCCAGAGAGGATGATTGAAGCACGCCGGCCCGGTAATAGGCTTGGTCCGCCGGACTGTTCGGATCGTCGGCCAGACCGTAGGCGAAGCCGGCGGTGTGGGTCATCAGCTCACGCATGGTCGGCGGACGGCTGATCGGCGCCAGGATCGGCTGGCCGGACGCGTCGACGCCGCTGACGATGCGCAGATCGGCGAACTCAGGCACGTACTTGCTGATCGGATCGTCCAGCTTCCAGAGACCCTGCTCGTACAGGATCATCATGGCCACGCCCGTGATCGGCTTGGTCTCGGAGCGAATGCGGAAAATCGCGTTCAGGGGCATCGGCTGACCGCCCAGGGCCTGGCGGCCATAGGCCCGCGCGTGGACGATCCGGCCATGGCGCGCCAGCAGCGTGACGCCGCCGGCGATCTGGCCATGATCGACCATCGCCTGCATTTGGTCGTCCAGCTTCTTCAGACGGTCCGCGTTGAAGCCGACCTCTTCGGGCTTGGCCTTGGGCAAGGCAAGGGCCGGCGTCGCGGCGACGGCCGCGCAGCCGAAGGCGCCGGCCAGCAGGGCCAACGCGCGGCGACGCAACCGTCCCAAGTTCATTTGGCCACCATCACTTGGGTCGGAACCGCTTGCTGGTCGGGAACCCCCGAGGCGCGAGCTTGCCCGCCCCGGCGCGGCGACCGGCCCAGTCCTTCCACTCGGCCCATTCACGGCGACGGCCGGCGGTGTCGATCCAGAATGCGCCGGTCTCGGCGCTGAACGACAGGCCGTCGCGCAGGCCGCCCTCGCGGTAGGACTGCAACTTGACGCCCTTGCCGCGCGGCATTTCCGGCAGTTCCTCGATCGGGAAGATCAGGATCTTGCCGTTGTCGCCCACCACCGCGATCTGGTCGCCGACGACCTCCATGCAGAAGGCCGCGCCGGCCGCGTCGACCGTCAGGACCTGCTTGCCGGCCTTGCGGTTGGCCAGGGTCTCCTCCTCGGGCAGCAGGAAGCCGTAGCCCTGCTTGGAGGCGATGAAGCGCTTGCGGCCGGCCTTGAACGGGAAGACGTCGATGATCTTCACCTTGTCGTCCAGCTCGATCATCATCCGCACCGGCTCGCCGTGTCCTCGCGCGCTGGGAAGCTTGTCGCAGCCCAATGTGAAGAAACGGCCGTCGCTGGAGAAGATCAGCAGCTTGTCCGTGGTCTCGGCCGGAACCAGGAAGCCCAGCTTGTCGCCTTCCTTGAACTTCAGCTCGGACGGATCGTCGATCTTGCCCTTGGCGGCGCGGATCCAGCCGCGCTCGGACAGGATGATCGTGATCGGCTCGCGCACGATCATCGCCTCGATGGCGGCGTCGGCGTCGACGACCGGAGCGTCCGCGAAAATCGAACGTCCGGTCACGCCGGTCGGACGGGCCTTGTCCAGCGGATGCTTGATCTTCAGCAGCGTCGCGCGCACCTCTGACAGGCCCACGCCCACCAGCTTCCACTGCTGGGCGTCACTGGCCAGCATGGCCAGGATGCCGTCGCGCTCCTCCACCAGTTCCGCGTGCTCGCGACGGATCTCCATCTCTTCCAGCTTGGCCAGTTGGCGCAGGCGGGTATTGAGGATGGCGTCGGCCTGGATGTCCGACAGCGCGAACGTCTCGATCAGCTTTTCCTTCGGCTTGTCCTCGTAGCGGACAATCCGAATGACCTCGTCGAGGTTCAGATAGGCGACCAGCAGGCCGTCCAGGATATGCAGACGGGCTTCGATCTTGGCCAGGCGATGTCGGGCGCGCCGGGTCAGAACCTCGCGGCGGTGGGCCAGGAAGGCCATCAAGGCGGACTTCAGGCCCATGACGCCCGGCGTGCCGCGCGCGTCCAGCACGTTGATGTTGACCGGGAAGCGGCTTTCCAGCGCCGAGAGCTTGAACAGGCTCTCCATCAGCACTTCGGGCTCGACGTTCTTGGACTTCGGTTCGAGGACCAGACGGATGTCCTCGGCGCTCTCGTCGCGGACGTCGCCCAGCAGGGCGGCCTTCTTGCTGTCGATCAGGTCGGCCAGCTGTTCGACCAGATCGGACTTCTTCACCTGATACGGGATCTCGGTGACGACGATCTGGTACGTGCCGCGACCGGTGTCCTCCTTGTCCCACTTGGCGCGGATGCGCACGCCGCCCCGGCCGGTCTCGTAGGTTTCCAGCAGAGAAGCGCGCGGCTCGACGATGACCCCGCCGGTCGGGAAGTCCGGCCCGGGAACCTTGGCGAGCAGGTCCTCGGTCGTCGCGTCGGGATTGGTCAGCAGCAGTTGGCAGGCGTCGATCAGCTCGGCGGCGTTGTGCGGCGGGATCGAGGTGGCCATGCCGACCGCGATGCCGGACGAGCCGTTGGCCAGTAGGTTCGGGAAGCCCGATGGCAGGACCACCGGCTCCTCGTCCTGTCCGTCATAGGTCGGGCGGAAGTCGACCGCGTCCTCGTCGATGCCGTCCAGCAGAAGCGTCGCCGCTTCCGTCATCTTGCACTCGGTGTAGCGCATGGCCGCGGCGCTATCGCCGTCAATATTGCCGAAGTTGCCCTGCCCCTCGACCAGCGGGATGCGTTGACTGAACTCCTGGGCCAGGCGGACCAGGGCGTCATAGATCGAGGCGTCGCCGTGCGGGTGGAAGTTACCCATCACCTCGCCGACCACCTTGGCGCACTTGCGCGCGGCGGCGTCGGGGTTCAGGCGCATATTGCTCATCGCGTAGAGCACGCGACGGTGCACGGGCTTCAGGCCGTCGCGCACGTCGGGGAGCGCCCGCGAGCCGATCGTCGACAGAGCGTAGGCGAGATAGCGCCGCGACAGGGCTTCGGTCAGCGGCTCATCCAGAATGCGGTCGCCGTCGTCGGGACCGCCGGGGGGAGGAAGTACGGGCTTGTTCATGACGCCTATGAATCGTGGTCGGGCATCTTAGAGCGCGTCCGGCGAAAGTGTGAGCGGTTTCGGCGTCTGACGCGCTCCAAGCTCAAACAGACAGGGCCTTTTTATCCGGCTCGGATTTCATCTGAACCGGAAAGGCTCTGGCGAGCTTCGGGGCCGAAGATCGACCTTTCGGGCGGATTTTTCGTCGTCAGACCGTCATTCAAGCTTGTCATAAGACCCGCTCAAGTTAGCTGGACTTACGGATTCATGGCCGCCAAGACCCCCTCGAAGCTCATGCTGGCCGGAGCGGCCGCCATCGTCGCCCTGGTCGGCGGGACCCTGGCCTGGCGGGCGACGCACAAGCCGCACAACGTCATCATCTTCGTGGCCGACGGCCTGCGTTCGGAAATCGTCGACGCCCAGACCGCCCCGGCCCTTGAAGCGCTGCGCCGCGAGGGCGTCGATTTCCGCAACAGCCACTCGATGTTCCCGACCGTGACCACGGTCAACGCCGCCTCGATCGCCACCGGCCACAAGCCCGGCGACACCGGCGACTTCCAGAACACCGTGTCGGCCGGCAGCCCCGCCCTGCCCTTCCCGGTCAGCTCGACCCTGGCGCCGATCGAGAGCGACCCGTCGATCGGCCTGCTGAACCAGCGGTTCGGCGGCAACTACCTGAACGAAGAGAGCCTGCTGGCCCTGGCCCATGCCCAGGGCTTCGTCACGGCCGCCGTCGGCAAGGAGGGCCCGGTGGCCGTCCAGGACGTCACCGCCCGAGACGGCAAGGGCACCATCGTCATCGACGACGCCTTCGAGGACCGCTTCCCGGTTCCGGACTTCATCACCAAGGCCATCAAGGCGGTCGGCCTGAGCAAGACCCCGCCGGACCGGGGCCTGAACAGCTGGCCCGGCGCGTACAACATGCCGGGCGTCCGGGTCGCCAATGTCGAACAGCAGAAGTGGTTCGTGGACCTGGTGTCCAAGGTGCTGCTGCCGCGTTTCAAGCAGGGCGGCAAGCCGTTCGTGATGGTCTTCTGGTCGCGCGACCCCGACGGCACCCAGCATAACCAGGGCGACAGCCTCAACACCCTGACCCCGGGCATCAACGGCGAGACCTCGCTGAAGGCCGTGCGCAACGCCTCTGACAATCTGCAAGCCCTGCGCGACGCCCTCAAAGCGCAAGGCCTGGACAAGACGACCGACATCATCGTCACGGCCGACCACGGCTTCTCGACGATCTCCAAGGAGAGCGCCACCAGCGCGGCGGCCAAGCTGAAGTTCGACAGCGTCGTTCCGGGCTATCTGCCGCCGGGCTTCGTGGCCATCGATCTCTCCAAGGCGCTGAACCTGCCGGCCTTCGAGCCGATCGGCCTGCCGATGATGTTCGACCAGGGCATTGCCCCGAAGGGCGGCAACGCCCTGCTGGGTCCCGATCCCAAGAACCCGCTGCTTGAGATCGTCGCCGGCGGCGGTTCGGACCTGATCTACGCCAACGGCCCGGACCGCAAGGCGCTGGTCGAGCGCGCGGTGGCGGCCCTGACGACGCAGGACTATGTGTCCGCCATCTTCGTGGACGACGCGCTGGGCAAGATCCCCGGCGCCCTGCCGATGAGCGCCATCGGCCTGGTCGGTTCGGCCAAGACCCCGCGTCCGGCCATCGTGATCAGCTTCCGCAGCTTCCTGGCCCCGGGTTGCACGCGCAAACCGGAGGAGCTGTGCGCCGTCGAGGTGGCCGACACCACGCTGCAGCAGGGCCAGGGCATCCACGGCGCCTTGCAGCGCGCCGACACGCACAACTTCATGGCCGCCGTCGGCCCGGATTTCCGCAAGGGCTTTGTCGACCCGACCCCGGTCAGCAACGCCGACTGGACGCCGACCCTGGCAAAGGTCCTGGGCGTGAAGCTGTCGCCCAAGGGCCAGCTGACCGGTCGCGTGATGGCCGAGGCCCTGAAGGGCGGCAAGCCCGTCGCGGGCAGCCACAAGACGCTGACCAGCGCGCCGGCCGCGAACGGCTTCGTGACGACCTTGCAGTGGCAGGAAGCCGATGGCCGTCCGTACTATGACGCCGGCGGCGCCCCGGGCCGCGCGGTCGGCCTGAAATAGGCCTCGAACGCCTCCCCGCGCGCTCGGGACGCGGGGAGGAGCCGTGGTCTCAGGCCTGAACGAGCCCTGGCTTGCCCGCCTCGACCGCCCACTTGGCGCGGGTCGATAGCTTGCCGTCCTTGCGCGTGACGGCGTCCAGAACCTTGAACTCGGTCACGAACGTCTTGGGCGTCGCCTCGCAGATCGCGTAGCCGCGCTGGTCGTTGTTGAACTTCAGCATCGGGTTGGCGGCCTGGATCTTGGCGAACGTCTCCCGCTGGTCCATCCCGTCGCCGCCCGAGCTGATCGAGGTGACCACGAATTCGGACGCGATCGGCGGCCCGACAGGCTTGGCCCCGTCGACATAGAGGTCGCCCGCGAAGTTCTGGTGTTCGTCGCCGGTCAGGACGACGACGTTGCCGACCTTGTGGTCGCGGATCTGAGACAGCACCCGGCGGCGCGGCGTGTTGTAGCCGGCCCAGGAGTCCGGGTTGACCATCACGCCGGGACCAGGATCGCGATCCAGATCCATCATCATCACCTGCTGGGCGATGACGTTCCAGGTCGCCTTCGAGGCCGACAGACCGTCGATCAGCCACTTTTCCTGCGGCAGGCCCATGAACTGGGCCTTGGGATCGTTGACGCCCTCGCACCAGCTCCACTTGTCGCCGCACGGCTGGTCGCTGCGGAACTGGCGCGTATCCAGGAGGTTCAGGTTGACGAGCTGGCCGTAGCTGGCCCGCCGATAGATCTGAAGGCCGGTCCCGGCCGGAAAGCTCGACGCCCGCAGCGGCATGTTTTCGTAATAGGCCTGGGCGGCGGCCTGGCGGCGCAGATTGAACAGCTTGGGATCGGTATTGTCCTGGTCGATCTCGGCGGCCCAGTTGTTGTCGATCTCGTGGTCGTCCCAGATCGCGAACCACGGCGCGGCGGCGTGGGCGGCCTGGAGATCGACGTCCAGCTTGTACTGGGCGTAGCGGCGGCGATAGTCGTCCAGGCTGTAGATCTCGTCGCCGAAGTGCTGGCGGACGTTCTCGATCGGCCGACCGCCGCTGGTGGTGCTCCGAGCGCCCCGGCCTTCGTAGATGTAGTCGCCGTAGCAGAAGACGAAGTCAGGATTGTCTTCCGCCATCCGGCGATGGGCGGTGTAGTAGCCGTTCTCATAATTCTGGCAGCCGGCGACGGCGAAGCGGACCCTCTCGACGACCGCGCCCAGGGCTGGCGTCGTGCGCGCTCGGCCCAGGATGCTGCGGTCGCGGCCGGCGATGAAGCGGTACCAGTAGTCGCGGCCGGGCTGCAGTCCGCCGACCTCGACGTGGATCGCGTGCCCCAGTTCGGGCGGCGCGACGGCCGTTCCCTTGGCCACGATGGTCTTCATGCTCTCGGAGTCGCCGACCTCCCACGCGACCTCGACCGGCGCCATCGGCATGCCGTAGCCGATCTCGAACGGTTCGGGGGCCAGGCGGGTCCAGATCACGAAGCCGTCCGGCGACGGATCGCCCGAGGCCACGCCCAGCTGGAACGGATAGGTCTTGAAAGAGGCCGGCGCCAGGGCCGCCCGGCTCTCCAGGGGTATCGACAGCGCCGTCAAGGCCGAGGCCCCGAAGACGGTCAACAGGCGGCGGCGGCTGAGGGCGTAGCGATCGAGCACGGACATGGCGGAACTCCGGAAAGCTGAGGGTTCGCGATAGCTCCGCTGTGTGACGGTTCTTAAAGCCTCCCCGCCTCGGACAATCGGTCCAGCAGCCAGACCCGCGCCGGCGGCAGGGGGCGATTTAGCGGGCCGAAGACGAACTGCTCGAGGAAGTGGCCGGTGATGTCGAGGCCCGCCTTCACGTCGCCTTCCGCCAGCCCGCCCTGCGACGACAGCATGAACGGCGGCAACGGCAAGAGCTTGTCGTGATACGGCCGCCCGGCGTCGCGGCTGACGGCGCGGCCTGTGCGCGGGCTGACATAGACGAGGTCGTCGAAGACTCCCGTCGCCGCGCACTTAGAGAGATCCAGGCCAAAGCCCAGCTCCTGCAGCAGACCCGCCTCGTAGCGGACATAGACCGCCGGCCAGATGTCGGGCATTTCGAGAACACGGATCAGGGCCTCCAGCGCGTGGAAAGCGCCGGGATGGGCCTCACGCTCGGGCAGGGCCGCGGCGGCCACGGCGGCGGCGGCGGAAAGTCCGGCCAGCGCCAGGCGGTCGTCGAACAGGCTGGAAGGTCCCTCGCCCATCGGCTCCAGGCTGGCCGAGCCCAGTTGGTCGGACACCCGCGCCCGATAGCGGGCGATGACGCGCGCGCCCGGTTGCAGAAACGGCTTCATCCGCCTCGAAGCCGCGCCGGCCACGTGGGCGGCGAACTTGCCGCGATCCTGGGTGAGCAGCTCGACGATGGCCCCCGTCTCGCCGTGCGAGCGGGCCGAGAGGACGTAGGCTTCGTCCTCCCACTCCAGGGTCAAGTCGGCGTCCCCCAGGCGACGACCTTCTCCAGAACGGGCCTCCAGTCGGGCTCGACCGGCAGGCCGATCACGTCGCGCAAGGTGTTTTCAAGCTCGTCGACCGACAGGTCGCGCTGCTCGACCACCGCGCCGGTGACGTCGCGATGGGTGAAGCGATTGTTCTTCAGGGCGTAGCGCGCGGTCGGCGTCGTGCGCCCCACCGTCATGCTCCAGGTGAAGTGCGAGCTGGGATGCGTGTAGGTGAAGAAGTTGGCCTGCTCGTAGTCGACCTCGGCCCAGGCGCCGTTCGACACCTGGTACAGCGGCGCCCAGCGGCCCGAGAGATCGGCCTGGACCTGGCGTTCGGCCACGCCGCTGGTCTGGGTGTCGACGATGCGGAACCGGCCGTGCGGCGTGTCTTGCTCCGCGTCGGAGAACAGGCGCAGCGGCGCGGTCAGAACGCAGCCGCCAAAGCCGGCGTCGACCAGCCAGGTCTCGCCCTCCAGCATGACGCCCAGCACCTGATGCGAGCGCGGACGCGGCGGCGCGTCGTCCGGCGACATCCACTTCACGCGGGCCATCAGGCCCTCGACCTCGAAGCCCAGGGCCTCGAGCACCCGCTTCAGGAGGCCGTTCTGCTCATAGCAGTAACCGCCCCGCCCGCCCGCGATCAGCTTGGCGTCGATGTCGGCCGGGACGATGCTGACGCCGCGCCCCAGCAGCACGTCCAGGTTCTCGAACGGAATGGCGTCGGGATGGCGAAAGGCGATGGCTCGCAACACCGCGAGCGTCGGCTCGCGAGGCCCGTCATAGCCGATGCGTCCAAAATAGGCGTCGAGATCGACCGCCGCCGCCGAAACCGGGGCGTCAAACATCGAAGTCCAGCCCGATATCGCTGAACAGCCCCCGCTCCTCGGCCCAGTTCTCCTTCACCTTGACGTGCAGGAACAGGTGAACCTTGCGGTCGAGGATGTCGCACAGCTCCTCGCGCGAGGCCTGGCCGATCCACTTCAGGGTCTGGCCGCCCTTGCCGATGACGATGACCCGCTGGCCTTCGCGCTCGACCAGGATGGTCTGCTCGATACGCACCGAGCCGTCCTTGCGCTCCTCGAACGCGGTCGTCTCGACGGTCGCGGCGTAGGGCAGCTCTTCGTGGACGCGCAGATAGACCTTCTCGCGGGTGATCTCGGCGGCCAGCAGGCGGGCCGGCAGGTCGGCGGTCTGGTCCTCCGGATAAAGCCAGGGCCCCTCCGGCATCATGGTGACGAGCTTGGCCGTCAGGTCCTCGACGCCCGCGCCGGTCGAGGCGCTGATCATGAAGACGTCGGTGTAGACGCCGGTGTCGAAGAAGTCCCTGGCGACGGCCAGCAGGGTGTCGCGCTTGATCCCGTCGATCTTGTTCAGCGCCAGGATGACCTTGCGGTCGGCGGCCTTCAGGCCCTCGATGATGGTCTGCACGTCCTGGGCCGAGCGGTATTCGCCGGGCGTGGCCTTGTCGGCGCGGCTGGCCAGCTCGGCCTGGACGTCGACCAGATGGACAGTGGCCTCGGCTTCCTCCGAGCCGGCCCAGGCCGAGCGGACCATGGCGCGGTCAAGGCGCCGGCGCGGGCTGAAGATCCCGGGCGTGTCCACGAGGACGATCTGGGTGTCGCCCTCGATGGCCACGCCGCGCACGGGGAAACGGGTGGTCTGGACCTTCTGGGTGACGATCGAGACCTTGGCCCCGACCATGCGATTGACCAGGGTGGACTTGCCGGCGTTCGGCGCGCCGATGATGGCGGCGAAGCCGGCGCGGGTGTTTTGAGCGGTGGTGTCAGTCATTGCCGGGCGTGTAGCACCGATGGGCTCTTCGCGGTAGCAAGGCCTCAGTCGCTGCTGGCGGTGGCGATGGCCGCGTCGATCTGGTCCAGCGTGTGGTAGCCGGGCTCCATCTTCTTGCCGTTGATCTCGAAGGTCGGGGTGGCGTCGACCTCGTGCTCCTTGGCGTTACGCTGGGCGCGGTCGTTCAGCGCGGTCATCTGCTTTTCGTCGGTCACGCACTTAGTGAACTCGTCCTCGTTCATGCCGACCTGCTTGGCGATGCCCAGCAGGGTTTCGCGCGGCGCGTCGTAGAGTCCCGGATGGCTGGCGAACACCGCGTCGTTGACGGCGAAATACTTGTCCTTGCCCGCGCACCGGGCGAGCAGGAAACCGGCGGCCGCCACCGTCACTTCCGAGCCGCCGCCGACCAGCATCTCGCGGAACACGTAGTGGACCTTGCCGCTGTCGATATATTTCGACTTGAAGGCCGGATAGACCTCCTTCTGCCAGCGCGCGCAGACCGGGCAGCCGACCGAGGCGTACTCCACCACCGTCACCTTGGCGGCCTTGTTGCCCATGTCCATGTCATCGGGCAGGGCCTCGAACGTCCGCGCCTTGTGGCACGCCGCGAGGCTGAGGCTCAGCACGACGGCGACCGCGATCTGGAAAGGGCGCATCCGAAGGGATCTCCGTGGGAATCGTGAAGGCTTGGGTTGCATCAGAGGGACGAGCCGGGTCGCGGTCAAGGCGGGTGGCTTCCCCCCATTCCCCCTGGATGGGGGAAGGAACGTGTTTCAGCATCCTCGCGCCCGAGCGGCCGCGAGGGAATTGGGGAGGCGACGGAGCGGCCGGGCGAACCCGGAGACCGTAGGGTTTGTGGTGTTTCGGCTCGCAAGTCCGCTCCGCCAGGCTGTTCTTGCCCGTGAGGATGGGAGGCGTGAGCATATTTCAGCTCGGGTCCCCACTAGCCCCCGGACGGGCGCGGACCAACTGGGACGGCTACATCCGGACCCAGCCCGACGATCCACGATAGGCGGCTTGTACGATCACCGCCCTGTCGCTCCGCGCTCGCCCTCCACGGCCTCTTCCGAGATCCCGGATCTATCCAACGAACAGAGCCCGGCGAAACCGCTTCGAGACCACGCGGCCCCGCTCAACCTAGCCCCGCCGCCGTTTTGGGCCGGATCCAAACGCCCTCCCCCGCGATGGGGATGGCTAGGATTATGGCGCGGCGCTGAACGCCGAGGATTGACGGGCGTGTAAAATCGACAAGGTGTTGATTTTACTGGGTCCTAGGTCGCGAATTCCGAGGACAGAGCGCCTTCAATCCCCATACCGCCCTCTCCTCGGGGAGAGGGATTT
>Ga0209426_1000624_pt1 | contig 32060 bp, 30 predicted proteins | sample Deesub1362B_J571_FD_187697 | JGI IMG/M metagenome (GOLD analysis project Ga0209426, IMG submission 187697) | Deep oceanic, basalt-hosted subsurface ecosystem from Juan de Fuca Ridge flank, Pacific Ocean, CORK Borehole 1362B_J2.571 (SPAdes)... ...
GGTATCCCGACGGTCCATTCACCACAGCGATCTCGTGGACAGGCCGTTCCCAGTGGGCGTAACCACGGCGTACCAGCCGCAATTGATAGTCGGGGTACCAGCCTGCGCCGAGGGTGAGCCGGCCGAAGATGTAGTTGTGGCGTGGGATCCACCAGGCTACCTCTTCTAGATCCCCTGCGGTTACTGTTCGGACCTCCTCCGCCAGTTCCGGTGTCGCTCGCTCGTCGGCGTCCACGAAGAAGATCCACTCCGCCTCGACCCGCTCCAGGGCGGCGTTCCGCTGCTGGGCGTAGTTCTCGAAGGGGTGCTGGATCACCTCCGCGCCAGCCTGTCGGGCCAGTTCCACCGTCCGATCGGTGCTGAACGAGTCGAACACCACCCGCCGGTCTACCCATGCCAGGCTCGCCAGGCATTCCTCGATGTTCTCCTCCTCGTTCAGCGTCAGCACAACAGCCGCGATCTCCATATCCTCCCCCGGTCACCCAATCGCTCGGTCACCTAGTCACCCACTCCCAAGCCTCGAGCACGGCCTCACACGCCTCCCGCCACTCCTGCGAGGCCCTCCGCATTCGCCTCCGCATTCCCAGCCGGACCAACGTCCGTGCCAGGTGACGACGCACCGGCCCGTGGTGCTTCCGGTAGAGCCGCGCCCGGCTGGTCCACAGGTTCACGAACGAGGGGATGGGGACCTGTCGGGTGGATTGGCCGGCGTGGTGGACCACCTGTGCTGTCGGTACGCAGAGGGCTTTCCAGCCCGCCCTCCGCATTCGCCAGCACCAGTCGATCTCCTCGCAGTACATTCGGTATCCCTCGTCCAGCAGCCCCACCTGCCGGATCGCTTCCGTCCGGACCATCATCGATGCCCCCAGGGGGTGACCCACGGAAAACGGCGCTTCGCCTTCGTATAGTCGTCGTGGGTATCGCCCGTTAAGGGGGGTCTCGTAGAGGCGAGTGGGGAGGGGGAAGAGGTCGAACGCCAGTTGGAGGACGCCGGGGAAGCGGAAGGCGGAGTGCTGGAGGGAGCCATCGGCGTAGAGGAGCTTCGCGCCGACCACGCCGACCTCCGGATGGGCCTCCAGCGCCTCCACCAACGCCGCCGTCGCCCCCGGCAGCACTTCGGTATCGGGGTTCAGCAACCAGACGAAGGACGTTTGACGCTTGACGCTTGACGTTTGACGTTCGATGTTCGATGTTCGACGTTCGGCGCCCGAGTCATCCCCTGCAAGGATCTCGCGCAGCGCGAGGTTGTTTCCGGCGGCGAAGCCGAGGTTCTTCGGACTGGCGATGAGGTGGACATTGGGGAATTTCCGGGTCACCATTTCCGGGGTGCCGTCCGTGGATGCGTTGTCCACCACCCAGACCTCTGCTGTCCGTCCCCATCGCTCTAGGTCGGCAAAGAGGGACCTCAGGCACGTGGCCAAGAGGTCCCTCACGTTCCAACTAACGATCACGACCGCCAGTTCGGCCATATGTATCTCACCACGGAGACACAGAGGACACAGAGGTTCATGAAGTTTTCCTGAACCCCTTGGTGCCCCTCTGTGCCCTCCGTGTCTCTGTGGTTATCCTATACAAACCGCTGCCGGATCTCCGCGCTCACGTAGTCCAGGATCGCCACGGTGATGGCGATGAACCAGACGGCGATCCCCGCGGCTCGGTAGTCCAGCAACTTGATGTACTGGATCAGCACGAAGCCGATGCCGCCGCCGCCCACCAGACCGATGACGGTGGACATCCGCACGTTGATGTCCCACCGGTAGATCGAGAAAGAGACGAAGGGAGGGATCATCTGGGGGATGACGGCGTACACGATGGTCTGGAGCCGGTTTGCGCCGGTGGCCTGGATCGCTTCAATGGGGCCGGGGTCGATGCTCTCGATGGCCTCAGAGTAGAGTTTCCCCAGAGCGGCGATGGAGTGGATGGTGAGGGCGAGGATTCCCGCGAAGGGTCCCAGGCCGACGACCACGACGGCGATGATGGCCCAGATCAGCGGCTCGATGGAGCGGACGATGTTGAGGATCGTGCGGGTGAAGTAATAGACGGCGAGGGTGAGCCAGGAGCCGGACATCAAGTTCTTGGCGGCCAGGAAACTGATCGGGATGGAGAAGAAAATGCCGAAGATCGTCGCCATCATCCCCAGGAAGATGGTCTCGATCATCCGGGCGATGCTGATCCGCAACGGCTCGCTGGGCCGGGCCGGGCCGGTGCCTACCACCTGCCGTGCCTCTACCCGGTGGATCTGTGGACCGGCCGCGCTGGGTGGGATGAGCCGGTAGGGCATGATCAGTTCGATCTCGAAAGAGCCGGTGTCGTCCGTCTGGAAGACCACGTACTCTCCGCTCTGACGGACGACGAACTCGTTGCCCAGCGGGTCGACCCACCAGATCTTCGTCTCCGTGTTCGGCGCGAACCCTCGGCCGACGAGTTTGAGCGTGGTCCCAGGGATGATCTGGTTGTTCTCACCGAGTTCGGAGAGCTCCCCGCAGGTCGGCGTGGCGACTAGGTAGGGCTGACCGGGTACCTCTTCTGGTGGTGGGGGCGGGTTGTCGTCGCAGGGAACCAAGATGTCGGCTCCCGCGCTGAGGATCTCCTCCTCCCGTTCGACGGCTGCCGGCCAGGGCCAGAGGACCTGAGAGAGCGGTCGCCAGGCGTCGGGGAGTTCGCTGCCCAGTTTGTAGAGGTCGATCTCACCGATCTGCCAGCCGAGGGTAAAGAAGAGGACGATGACGAGGACGAAGATGCCTGCCCCCCCTTTGACGTCGGGCTGGGCCTGCCGGTAGGCGTCCCAGGCGTTCCACAACCATAGAGCCACGATGCCGATCAGCATCGGCACCACGAAGACAGGACGGCGAGCGATGGCTTTCCTGAGCATCGCCAGCGGACCGGGCTCCAGGTGCGCCAGGTCGTAGATTCGCCAGACCATCAGTCCGGTGATGCTGACCAGAGAGCCGAATAAAAGCAATCCCCTCCGTGTCTCCCGTGCCAGGACCTGTCCCAGGCCGGGGATGATCAGGGAGGCAATGCCGGCTACTGGCGGAGGGACCAGGCTGGGGAGTTTTTCTCTTTGGATGGTCCGTGTCGCCATTTACGCTCCTCCTTCGCGTGGGCCTACGCTCACCCGGACCGCTTCCTCGCCGTAGATCTCCTTGAACTCCTCATCGGTCATCCGGCGGATATCCTCCCGGGTGCCCCGGTAGACGATCCGACCGTCCCTCAGGCCGATGACCTTTGTGGCGTATCGCTGGACCAGGTCGAGGAAGTGCAGGCTGCAGATGACGGTGATCCCTTCTTCCTGGTTCAGTTGCTCCAGGTAGCCCAGGATGGAATGGGCGAGGACAGGATCCAGGCTGGCCACCGGCTCGTCGGCTAGGATCATCTTGGGTTGTTGCATCAGGGCGCGGGCGATACCCACCCGCTGCTGCTGACCACCGCTCAGTTCGTCTGCCCGCTTGTGCGCTTGATCGGCGATGCCTACTCGCTCCAGCGCCTGCATCGCCATCTCGATGTCCTCCTTGGGAAAGCGGTGCAGCAGGCTGGCCCACGGGTTGACGTAGCCCAGCCGGCCAGCAAGGACATTGGTCAATACGGAGGACCGCTTGACCAGGTTGAACTGCTGGAAAATCATACCGATCTGGCGGCGGATCTCGCGGAGCTGGGCCGGATCGGCCGCGGTGATGTCGATCCCGTTCCAGATGATCTGCCCCTCCGTCGGCTCGATGAGCCGGTTGATGCAACGAAGGAGAGTGGACTTGCCGGAGCCGCTCAGCCCGATGACGACCAGGAATTCACCGTCCTCCACGGTGAAACTGACGTCTCGCAAGGCGACGGTCCCATCTTCGTAGATTTTGGTAAGATGTTTGACCTCTAGCATCTTCCCTCTCGCTGTTAGGAGGGGGGACCCGGAGGTCCCCCCTCTTGCTTCCTCGGATCCGCTTTGTGGACAGGATTACTCCTGGACCAGTTCCTCGATGCTCATACCGGAGGCCTGGAGCACCTGCCGGAACGGATCGTAGAAGGAGTCGTCCGCCTTGATCAGGCCGGCCCACTGGTAGGCGATATCCAGCGCCTCCTTGCCCTCATCGGTCTCGGCGATGGCCAGCAGGCCCTCCACGATCTTGTCCTTCAGTTCCTGCGGCAGGGAGGGCACGAACTGGACGCCGTCGTTGGGGATGTCGGCGGTGACCTCGATGACCACCACCTTCTCCATCACGTCGGGATGCTCGTCCTCGATGCGGGAGCGAGCGTCCACGTAGGTGGCGCCAGCATCGCAGTCGCCGTTGTAGACAGCGGCGACCACCGCGTCGTGCGCGCCAGCGTCCACGATCTCCGCCAGATCGGTATCGGGATCAAGTCCGGCGGCCCGCATGGTGAGCATCGGGATGATCCAGCCGCTGGTGGAGAGCGGGTCGGGGCGGCAGAAGGTCTTCCCCTTCAGGTCCTCGATGCTGGTGATGCCGCTGTCGGCGCGGACGATGATCTGGCCGTTGTAGGTGGGGCTGCCGTAGCGGACCGACACTAGGGCGGCCTCGGCGCAGCCACGATCGGCGGCCAGGACGTAGGAGAACGTCGCCAGAGAGCCCATGTGGGCCTCAGGCGGATCGCTGCACATCGCCTCGATCACGCCGGCGTACTCGGTGGCGACGAAGGTCTTGAAGTAGAGGCCGGTCTGCTCATGCAACAGGTCTGCCACTTGCTGGGCCCCCGCCGCGACCCGTTCCATCTCGCCGGAGGGCACGAAGGCCCAGACGATGGGGTTTTCCTCAGAGCCCAGTTCCGGCTCGGCCGGCTTGCATCCGCTAAACACCACGACTGCGGCAACAAGCACCAGAACGAGAACGCTCCACGCTGTCTTTCGGGACATCTCACCTTCTCCTTTCTCTGATATGGTTGGTAATCAAGGGGTGAATCCTACCGGGGTAATAATAGATGCGATCCTTGTCGTCTACCGAGGCATCCCTCCTTTCTCCTAGCCTTCAGGCTGGATTTATGCTGTGAGGATCATGATATACCAGAAAACCGGAGGTGGCAAGTGGTGCCTGTCCTGACTTGATGCTTCTCTCTCTTTTGCAAATTCCTTTCCCGTGCTATAATCCTGGTAACGGTGAGAGGACGTTTGCGCATGGGGAGGGGAAGAGGGGGATGAAGAGGAAAGGATCGTTCCTGTGGTTGGTGCTGTTGCTGCTTCTGGGGTCTTGCAAGAAGGCGGAGCCCCTACCGTGGATCGACGATTTCTCCTCCCCTGGGAGCTGGCAGGCTGAATCGGACGCTACAGCGCAGGTGGTGGTGGAGAACGGGGTGTTGCGAGTGCACGTCATCGTTCCCAACCAGCTGGCTTGGGCAGTAGCGGGAAAAGACCTGAGGGATTTTCACCTTTCTGTTGAGGCTACGCAGGTTGCCGGGCCGGACGACAACGAGTACGGTGTCCTGGTGCGGATGCAGGATCCCTCCAATTTTTACCGCTTTTCCATCAGCGGGGATGGCTATTTCCTGGTCAGTAAGTTCGTGGACGGACAGCAGGTGCTGTTGGGGAATGATTGGACCCCCTCCGAGGCCATTCATCGTGGACAGGCGACCAATGTGTTGGAGGTGACCTACCGGGGGAACCGCTTTACTTTTGTGGTTAACGGGCAGCAACTGGCCCAGGGGGAGGATTCTCAGTTCTCTCACGGCGACATCGCCCTATACGCTGGTGCTTTCTATGAGGGAGGAGTCGAAGTCCATTTTGACAATTTGAGGGTGACGAACCCGTGATCCTGGTGGGCGGAAGATGCGACGCGCCTCGAAGGAGCGTCGCCCCTGAAAGGACAGGTGTAGTTGTCCCTGGATAAAATCGTGCTATACTGAACTAAATTTCAAGCCAGCCTTGACGAGTTGGGTGCGTTGTCAAAACCGCCGGAACCCGGTATACTACCGATGGGAAGCAGCGAGACCGACGCGGGGCGACAGATCGAGGCCTGGGTCCATCGTCTGACTGCCGCCGGGTGGTCGCCGTTGGTCCTGTTGTTGCTGGAGGGGGTCCGTGCGCTGGGACCTGTGTTAGGTCAGGCCGTCGTGCTGGGCGAGCCACTTCTGGAGGGCCTCGTCGATCGGCGGTTCCTTTCCGAAGTGTCTGAGTGGTTGATGGATGGTCGTTCCATAGACCGATTGCTGGCCCGCCTGGAGGAATCGCCTGCAGAACGGGAGTCGTGCTAAATGGGGAAGGCAGAAATCCTCGCGCTCTTGCTGATCCTTCTGGGGCTCGTTCTTCTGGCTCTATTCTGGGCCCGAGCCCGTCGCCGACGGCCTGTTTATGTTCGTCCGCTCTCCGCTTTTGACCAGATCCCAGGGGAGGTGGGTATGGCGGCCGAAGCGGGGAGGCCGTTACACCTGGGCCTGGGTTTTGGAGGGATCGGAGGAAGCCGGACAGCGACTTCCCTGGCGGGGCTCCAGGTTCTCGAGGGAATTGCAGACGCGGCGGTCGCCTACAGCACCCCACCCGTGGTCACGGTCGGTGATCCGACGCTGATGCTCCTGGCGCAAGACGTCCTGCGGCGGGCGAGCGGTCGGATCGGAGCTCCAGAGCGGTACGACCCTGCCTCAGTTCGATTCGTCGCAGCGGATCCCGTGGTGTACGCTCTTGGGGCCTCGGATGTCGTCTCCCACGACCGGGTGATGGGGAACGTGCTGGCAGGGGCATACGGAGAGGAGGTCTCCTTTATCACTGCCGGGGGGATGGGGATGCGGCAAATGGCCGCTGCCGATCAACTGCGGGCCGTCAGTGCTCTCTATCCTGCGGACACCTTCCTGGCCGTCGGCGAGGAGCTTTACGCGGCTGGTGCGCGGTTGAGCCGCCTCCCCCGCTATCTGGCGAGTCTGAAAGTGCAGGATTTGTTGCGTCTTGTAGTGATCGTGCTGCTCCTGCTGAAGGTCTTGGGGCTCTTCTGAGAAGGGGGCTGGATGGAGCGCTTCGGAAAGCGGATCCTTCCCACGGCAGTGGCGGTCGGGGCTGGAGTGCTGACCCTGCTGGGTTATCTGCTCCCCGTCCCGCCCTTTACCACCGTCCGGGATGAGATGGTGCAGTGGGCGGTGATCGTGGCCGCGTTCGCCTTTATCCTCGGGTTTTTCAACGTCCTGCGGGTCCACCTGGGTCGGCTGGCGCGCCGGGCCTCCGGGTGGGGATATAGTCTGGTTCTGATTCTGACGGCGTTGATCTCTCTTCTTATAACCGCCGCTGGGCTGGTGGCGGAACCTGCTCGGGCGGCGAGCGATTGGTGGTTCGGGTACGTGCTGTATCCCCTTCAGGCTGCAGCCGCGGGGTTGGTGGCGATCGTGCTCGCCTTTTCTGCCTTTCGGTTGCTCCGTCATCGGCGGAGTGCGGAAACGCTGTTTTTCCTCGTCGCTGCGTTGGTCGTCCTGCTGGGTACGACCCCGCTGCCGGGTGTGATCGGTGAGAGGCTGGCAGCCCTCCGCCAGTGGTGGATGGAGGTGCCAGCAATGGCCGGGATGCGGGGGTTCCTGATCGGCGTGGGATTGGGGACGTTGCTGATGGGGCTGCGCGTGATCACAGGAATGGATCGGCCTCACAGCGATGTATAGGTTGGGGTGCGTATGATCTCCTGTCCGAAGTGCGGAGTAGCCAATCCGGAAGACAGTCGCTCCTGCAGGGCCTGCGGCACGCCGCTGTCTGGTGGGGAGGAGGCCGGTCGCCGCTGCCCGATGTGTGGCGCGATGAACCCGGCGGACAGTGTCGTCTGTGAGCAGTGCCAGGCCCGTCTGGTCCCCTTGGTCGCCGAAGAAGCGGCGGAGGCCCAGCCGGAGGTGCCGTCAGGAGAAGAGGTGTCCGGGGCTGAGCCGTTCTCCGAGGAGGTCTCACTTCCCGCGGAAGAGGAGCCGGACTGGCTGACCGAGTTGCGCGCTACGATGGAAGAGGCGGAGGAAGAGCAGGAGCCTCCGGTAGAGGAGGCCGGGCCGGTTGCGGAGGTTGAGGTCCCCGATTGGCTGCGCGAGTTGACGCCCTCTGCACCTCCGCCGAGCGAAGAGGCTGAGGGGGAGGCAGAGACGGAGGTTCCTGAGTGGTTGCAGGAATCGGCCCCGGAGGCTGCCCCGCCGGAAGAAGAAGTTGAACGGGAGAGCGAGGTTCCCGAGTGGATACAGGAAGTGGTCTCCCCCGAAGAGGAGGCAGAGGAAACAGCGGAAGTTCCCGACTGGTTGCGGGAGGTGAGTCCGCCCGATGCTTCGGTGGAAGAGGAAGAGGTAGAAGCTGCTCCGCCTCCCGAGGGGGAGCTAGAGCCCCCCGCGTGGTTGCAGGAGGTGAGCGAAGAGGTCGGTGGAGGGCCCTTCGTGGGGGTTCCCACGGAGGAGGCCGAGGCGGTGCAACCCGGCGCGGAGGCTCCTGAGTGGTTGCGAGAGATCGCGGAAGCGGTTGAGCCACCTTCCACTCCACCCGAGAGGGAAGCCGAAGAAGAAGTGTCTCTCCCTCCCACGGAGGAGGCGGAAGAGCCGGAAGAGGCGGAGTTACCGACCTGGCTGCTACAGGCCGTGTCGCCCGTTGAAGCGCCGGCCGAGGAAGCCCCGACGGAAGCGGAGGAGCCAGAGGTTAGGAAGGGGGTCCGCGTCTTCACTTCCGAGGAGGGGGTCCCCACGCTTGAGCCAGGTGAAGTGCCGGATTGGTTGAAAGAGTTGGCTCCCACCGACGAGGTTCCTCTGCCAGTGCCGGAAGAGAAGGGCGAAGAGGAGATCGAGGGGCTGGCCCCCGCGGAAATACCGGATTGGTTGGAGGCCCTCCGTCCGCGTGAGGAGGGAGGGACACCAGAGGAGCCGGTCGAGACAGAGGGGGTGCTAGAGGGGCTGAGGGGTACGCTTCCTCCCAGCCCTGCGGTCGAGGCGGCGGAGAGGGCGGTGTCCATCCCCTCCGTCACTGCCAAGCCTGCCAGCATCGCGCGGGCGGAGTTGTTCCAAGAGTTGCTGACCCGTCCCATCATCTCGCCTCGGCGGATTGAACGGAGACGGGAGCGAGGGGTGGGGCTGGCGATTCAGCGGCTGATCATCGGACTGCTGCTGTTGGCGGCAGTGTTGGCTCCGATGGCGGGTATGTGGCTGCCCGTTGGGGAGGGTGGTGGTTCAGCCGCTCCGGCACTGCTTCCCGACGTACAGGCGGCCTATACCACCGTCGAGACGCGTGTCCACCAGGGGACTCCGGTGTTGGTATCTATCGAATACGGGCCTTCCGAAGCCGAGGAGGTCGACCTTGTGGCGCAGACCCTTCTTCGACACATTCTGGATCGCGGAGGGCGGCTGATCCTGGTGAGCACACGACCGGAAGGGCCGGCGCTGGCGGATCGTCTGCTTTCAGCTCTGGTGGAGGCGGCGGATCGGGAGGCGCGGGTGGTGAACCTGGGGTACCAGCCCGGTCAGGCCTCCGGCGTCCAGGGGCTCCTGGCCAACCTGGCCCGGCGCCCTGTCTATCCCGCTGGCGTACCGGCGTCGGAGATGCCGGCGATGGAGGGGGTGTCCTCTGCGGAGGATGTCAATCTGGTCGTCGTGCTCGGGGGGCAGGATGAGGATGTGCTGACCTGGATCGAGCAGACCTCGGCCCGCTATCCCGACCTGCCGGTCGTGGCAGGCGTCAGCGCGCGGGTGGAGGTGAGCGCGAGTCCCTATCTGGAGCGGGCAGGCGCAGGGGCACTGAAAGGCTTGGTCGTCGGGCTGCCTGGTGCTACCGTCTATCAGGACCTCCGGGGGGAGGAGGATAGACATCTGACGTACTACCTCCAGTCAGTGATGTGGGGGCAGTGGGCGGTGGCGGCGTTGATGGCGGTGGGGATGGTCGTTTTCCTCGCGGGAGGGAAGGGCCGATGACGATGGACCTGATCGGCGGGATCGTGGGGGCTCTCCTGACGGTCCTGATTCTCAGTTATATCCTGGGAGACAATCCCCTCTATCGACTTGCGCTGTACATACTGATCGGGGCGAGTGTTGGGTATGTGGTCGCCGTCGTTGTGGGGACCGTGGTCTTTCGCATAGCGTTGCCCTCGTTGCAACAGGGCGGCTCGCAGCCTTATGGTCTGTTGATACCCGTCGTGCTTGGGGCCCTTCTCCTTTTGAAGGGGTTCCCGCGTTTGGCTGTCCTGGGGAATATATCGACCGGCTTCCTGGTGGGAGTGGGGGCGGCGGTGGCTGTAGGGGGTGCTCTGTTGGGCACTCTCATTCCCCAGATCGATGCGTCCGGATCGGTGTTCGACTGGGCGGCGGGTGGCCCTTCGGGGTTGATCAACGGGTCGCTCGCACTGGTGGGGACGGTCTGTGCGCTCCTGGCGTTCACCTTCACCTTCCGCCAACGGCCCGGTCCGGGAGGATGGGGGGCATCGCTTATCGGGTTCTTCGGGAGGATCGGACGGCTGTTCCTGCTGGCGGCGTTTGGGGCGGTGTTTGCGGGCGCGCTCGTTGCCACGCTCACCGTGTTGGTGAAACGGGTCTACACTGTTGTCGATGTCCTCTTGGCGGTGTGGAGGCTCTTCGGAGGATGACGTAGCGAATATGGCGGAAGAGGGGATTCGTTCGATCCTGGTCGCCGATTGCGGGACCGTCCTGACGAAGGCCATCCTGCTCGATCGTGTTGCGGGGGCCTACCGCTTCGTCGCTCGAGGGGAGGCGTTGACGACGGTGGATACCCCCTGGCAGGACATCATCCTTGGCGTCCAGCATGCCATCGAGCAGATCGAAGAGACGACGGGCCGGACCCTGTTGGACGAACAGGGGGCGTTGATCTCTCCGGAGCGGGAGGATGGCGCGGGGGTGGATGCCTTCGTGGGGCTGGTCAGCGCACCCCCTCCGTTGCGGGTCGTCCTGGCCGGCCTGGTCCGCGACCTGAGCCTGGCCAGCGCGGAGCGGGCCATCGCCGGGACCTACTCTCAGGTTGTAGGGCTCATCACCCGCGATCCCAAAGTGGGGTGGATGTCGGAGGAGGAGCAGGTCCGGCTGGTACTGGATCGGAATCCGGAGGTGATCTGCCTCGTCGGCGGGACGGACGGTGGAGCGACCGAGCCGGTGTTGGAACTGGTGAGCGCGGCGGTTCTGGCCTGCTCGATGTTGGAGGAGGATCGACGCCCATCGGTGCTCTTCGCTGGCAACAAGGTGCTGCGCGAGCGGGTGGTGAAGGCGGTTGGCGGTCTGGCCGAAGTCCGTTCGGCCGACAACGTGCGGCCCGAGCCGGATGTCGAGTATCAGGAGGGCGTTCGGGCAGAGTTGGAGGCCCTCTACAATGAGCGGCGGCTGGGTCGACTGCCGGGCGGGGAGTGGCTCCAGCGGTGGAGTATGTTGCCGCTTGCCCCGACGGCCGCCGCTTTCGCGCAGTTGATTCGGTATGTTTGGTATCTGGATGAATCCCCCAAGGGGACGCTGGGGATCGACGTCGGTGCGGCCCATACGACGGTAGCGGCCGTTTTCGACGGTGATTTGCACCTGACGGTACGTGCGGGGAAAGGAGTCGCCTTTGGCGGGCTTGAGAGACTGGAAGAGGACCCGGACAGCCTCCTCCGCTGGGTCCCGGTGTCGATGGAACCGGAGACGGCGCGGGAGATCTTGCTGAACAAACAGATCTCTCCCTGGACGGTGCCGGAGGTGGCCGAAGAGCTGTGGCTGGAGCAGGCTGTGGCTCGGGAGATGATCCGGGACGCGATAAAGGTGGCAGAAGGGGGATGGTCCGCCGGTGGCAGTCGCCTTTACCCCCATCTTACTCCCCAGTTCGATCCGATCCTGCTGAGCGGGGGGATTCTGGCTGGCGCCCCTCGCCCAGGCCAGGCGGCGTTGATCGCGTTGGACGCTATCGAGCCGGTGGGGATCTCTACCTTGCTGTTGGACCTGCACGGGTTGGCACCTGTCCTGGGGGGTGTGGCTCAGCTGAAACCCTTAGCGGCTGTGGAAACACTGGATGGGGGAGGGATCCTCAACCTGGCGACCGTGGTCGCGCCGGTCGGACAGGCGAGGGAGGGGGAGCTCATCCTCCGCGTGCGTATCAAGTACGAGCGGGGAGGGGAGTTGGAACTGGAGGTGGAGCAGGGGGCGCTGGAGGTGCTCCCCTTGCCGATGGGCGAGGAGGCGATATTAGAGCTCCGCCCACGCAGCGGGATCGACGTGGGATTGGGGCGGCCCGGCAAGGGAGGAAAGCAGAGGGTGCGGGGAGGACTGGTCGGTCTGATCATCGACGCACGGGGACGCCCCCTCCGGTTGCCTGAGGATTCGGAGGAGCGCCGAGCGCGGATGCAGCAGTGGCTGTGGGACGTGGGAGGGTAGGCGTGAGGGTCTATCCGCCGCAGACGGTTGTGACGCCCTTGACCGTGATACGACGGGAGCGATTGCTGCCGGTTCCTGGCGATGTCCTGGCACAGGAGGGGAGCCAGGTGGAACCGGTGGACATCGTGGCTCGGGCTGGCCTCCCGTCCGGTTTCCGTATCGTGAACGTCTCCCATCGCCTGGGGGTGTCCACCTCTGCCGTCCGTAAGTATCTCAAGGTCAAACCGGGGGATCGAGTTAAGAAGGGGCAGGTGATCGCAGCGACCCGTGGGCTGATCCGGCGCACGGTGCGTGCACCGATCGAGGGGGTCGTCACCGGCATCGGTGGGGGGCGTGTCTTGATCGAAGCACCGCCGAGGGAGATCGAACTGAGGGCCAACCTGTACGGCGAGGTCGTCCAGGTGATCCCGGAGCGCGGGGTGGTGCTGCAGGCTCACGGGGCGTGGGTTCAGGGAGCCTGGGGAAACGGTCAGGAAGGGAACGGGATCCTGCGAGTGATCTCGAAGGCGCCGGATGCTCCATTGCGGGCGAAAGATATAGATGTCTCCTGCCGTGGGATGGTGTTGATCGGTGGGAGCCGGTTTGGTGTGGAGGTGTTGGAGCGGGCGATCGAGGTCCAGGTGCGGGGGATCATCTGTGGAGGGATCCTGGCAGAGGCGATCCCACAGGCGCAAGAGGTCCCCTTCCCGGTCATCATCACCGACGGGATCGGCGCAACGCCGATGTGTGCCCACGCCTATCAGTTGTTATCCGCGCACGATGGGCGCGAGGCGATGCTGGATGGGCGTTTCCGGAGCCATTGGGGAAGTATACGGCCGGAGATCGTCATACCGCTGCCTGCTGTGCCGGAGAGGGAGACCTCCTTTGATCCGGATACTCCGTTGCAGGTGGGAGATACGGTGCGGCTGTTGCGGGCACCTCACCGAGGGGTTGTGGGAAAGGTGGAGGCGTTCCCGGTCTGGGTGCGCACGCAGGTGGGTAGCCGGTTGCCCGCGGCCAGAGTGCGGGTAGAAGGAAATGGGGAGACCTTGATCGCTCCTCTGATCAACCTGGAGATATTGCGTTAAAGTTTCGACATTTCCACTGAGCAGGGTTGGCTTCGGCAGGCCAACAGGAGGAGGGAACGATGAGCATCGATTTAGAAGATCTGGACATCGAGGATTTCGAGGAGCCGGAAGAGGGAGAGGAGCGGCAGAACCGCACGTTCATCATCCTCGTGGGCCTGATGAGTGGCCTGCTGCTGATCGGAATCATCGCCTTCTGCGTTTGGGCGCTGCTCGTCGCCCGGGGCACCATCTTCGGAGGGAGTGCGCAGCCCCCACCGCCAGCCGAGGTGACCCTGACTGCTGAGGCAGCCGTGGCGGCGACGACGGAGGCGCAGATCGAGGTGGCAGCGGCGACTGCGACGCCTCCCGAGCCATCGCCCACACCGCTTCCACCAACGCCGACCCCCCGACCGACGGCGACGCCTTCTCCCACCCGCACTGGGGGAACACCTATCGGCGCGGCTGGGGTGACGCCGACGCGGGCGGCCGCAACGCCTACGCCGACCGCTGAGGTGCCCACCACGGTCACCCAGACAGGGATAGGGGCCTTCACCGCAGTCCTCCTGGGGGTCGGGTTCCTGTTCCTCCTGCTGGCTGCGAGACGGTTGCGAACGGCCCACTGAACCGCTCTTCGGAATTCGTCATCAGGGCGCCGACGTGTGACCCTGCGAGGTCGCCGTTGGCGTCCCTTGCTGTCCGCAGGGGGAACGGGTGTCCGAGACAGTCTTTCTTCACCAGCGAGAGCAACTTTGTGTGGAGTCCTTTCTGGAGGATGGACTCTGTTGTGCCGTAGTCGGGTTGAGCAACACGGGAAAATCCACGCTTCTGCGGCACCTGTGTGCAGCGAGGAGGTTGCGCGTTCGAGAGAGGGAAGCGCTGCCCGTCTATGTGGACTGCAATCAGATGGTGGACCTCTCAGAGCAGGGGTTCTACGAGGTGGTGTTGCGGACGGTACGGTCGTGGCTCGGGAGGCTGGAAGGTGGGAGTGACCTGCAGGCCGTGCTTGAGGACCTCTATCGGCGCGTGGTGGAACCTCCGAACCCCTTCGTGATCCCTGTGGCCTTCGCTGAGGGGATGGAGCGGTTGTGTGAGTGGATGGATCACCCGCTCGTGATCGTGTTGGACGAGTTCGACGAACCGTTCTCGGCGTTGGAGGGGCGGGTTTTCCTGAATCTGCGAGCGCTGCGGGACCGGTACGGGTCGGCGCTGGTGTATGTGGTCGGTGTAGAGCGGCCTCTGGGTGAGATTCGACGGGGGGAAGAGACGGTGGAGTTCCGCGAACTGTTCGCTGGGCACCTCTGCCGGATGGGGATGGCACCAAGCCCTCAAGTAACCCGGTGGATAAGGGAGATTGGTAAGGAGGAGGGGGTCGAATTCTCCGAGGAGGAGGTCGCTTTTGTGTTGACCCTGGCAGGGGGGCATCCTGGATTGGTGCGGGCGGTTGTGCGGTTGTTGGTGCGGGCGAAGACCTTGGCTCCGGAGACCTATGGGCGGATGGGTACGGCGTTGGTGGTCGAAGCGTTGCCGGGAGACCCGGTCGTTCTGGCTGAGAACGAGCGGCTCTGGAGCTGTCTGACGGATGAGGAGCGGCGTGCGTTGGTGCGGCTCGTGGGTGGGAGGGGGGAAGGGGAACTGGCGCTGGAACCGTTGCAGTTACTGGGGTTGGTGGATGAGGAGGGGCGGCCTTTTGGGGAGGCATTTGTGGATTTTGTTCGGAGGCAAAGGCTGCAGCGGGAGACTTTCCCGAGAGGGGTCCGGTTGGACGAGCGGACGGGGGAGGTCTACGTGGATGGTCGCCGGATCCCGATGCTGACCGACCTGGAGTTCCGGTTGTTGAAGGCGTTATATGAGCGAAAGGGGTACCTGTGCGATCGGTACTACCTGGTTGAGAGTGTGTGGGGAGAATCGTACATAGGGCAGGTAGATGATGCGCGGATCGAGAAACTGATCAGCCGCCTGCGGGCGAAGATCGAACCGGAACCGACCGACCCCCGGTATCTGCTCACAGTGCGAGGGCGGGGATACAAGTTGGTCGGGTGATCGGGCGGCTGGGAGGATGAGGATGGCGATGCGGTTGGTCGTCGTCGGTGGAGGACTGGCTGGAAGCGAGGCAGCGTGGCAAGCTGCCGAGCGGGGCGTAGAGGTGATCCTCTATGAGATGCGACCTCGTAGGATGACGCCAGCGCACGTCTCTGGCCGTCTGGCCGAACTGGTCTGCTCCAACAGTCTCGGATCCGATCTGCCCGATCGCGCTCCAGGGCTGCTGAAAGCGGAACTTCGCCGCCTTGGGTCGCTGATCTTGGATTGCGCTGATGTCACACGGGTACCGGCCGGGAGCGCGCTGGCAGTGGATCGAGAGCGATTCGCCGAGGAGGTGACGCGGCGCATCGAGGCTCACCCGCGGATTCAGGTGATCCGGGAGGAGGTGACGGAGATCCCAGACGGGCCGACGGTGATTGCCACAGGGCCGTTGACCTCCGAGCCGTTGGCGCAGGCCATAGCCGAACTGACGGGAGAGGAATACCTGTATTTTTACGACGCGATGGCTCCGATTGTGGCGGCGGATTCGATCGATATGTCCATCGCCTTCCGGGCCTCGCGCTACGGAAAGGGTGGGGCCGATTATATCAATTGTCCGATGACCGAGGAGGAGTACGATCGCTTTGTGGAGGCGCTGGTGACCGCGGAGCGGATCCCTCTGCGGGACTTTGAGCGGGAGGATCCCCGGTTCTTTGAAGGGTGTCTACCCATCGAGGTGTTGGCGGCGCGGGGGCGGGATGCGTTGGCCTACGGTCCTCTGCGGCCGGTGGGCCTGATCGATCCGAGGACGGGAAAGCGGCCGTATGCCGTCGTCCAGTTGCGGCAGGATGATCTGGCGGGGACCCTTTACAACATGGTGGGGTTCCAGACCAACCTTCGGTACGGGGAGCAGGAACGGGTGTTCCGAATGATCCCGGGGTTGGAGGAGGCTGAGTTTGTCCGGTATGGTCAGATGCATCGCAACACCTTCTTAAACGCCCCGCGCCTGCTGGAACCGACGATGGCCTTTCGCGGTCGCCCGGGTCTCTTCTTTGCTGGACAGATCACCGGTGTAGAAGGATACGTGGGCAGCGTCGGCAGCGGATGGGTGGCGGGTGTCAACGCGGCTCGTTTCGTCCTGGGCCAGGAGCCGCTGGTTCTACCCAGGACGACGATGCTAGGGGCGTTATGTTACTACGTGAGCCATGCCGATCCGGCGACGTTCCAGCCGATGAAGGCCAACTTTGGGCTCTTACCTCCCCTTTCTCCGTCAGTGCGGGACAAGCGCCGCCGGTATCGGGCGTATATGGAACGGGCGCTGACCGATTTGGAGAGCGTGCTGGCGGCTCAACCTTGATAGCATTTCGTGTAGTCATCGTAGGACCTCTGTTGTTTCGCGACTCGACATCCTAGATGGACTCAACAGGCTATGCGAAGATCGGCGAACTTGTGGACTTTCGTGATTCCGAATATAATTGAAACTGCATTGTCGCAGTCCACTGCTTCTGGAACGGATTCCTCCCCCGGTGGGTTGGGCCTCTGAGAAAGGACGAAGGAACGGACCGGATGTCGCCTCATATTCTTCTGGTCGAAGGTCGTAAGACGGGTCGTCGCTCGTGGGCCCCTACGTTGGTCGAGAAGGGATACGGGGTAACCAAAGCTCATACGCGCCGTGAAGCGTTTCTGCTTCTGGAGCAGACTCTGCCTGATCTGGTGATCGTGGACGGGCGACACCTCCGTTTCGACCCCTATCGCTTTTCCAGGTCGCTGCGCGCGGATGGGTATCAGGTTCCGGTTCTATTGATTGTGCCGACGGATTGGGAGGTCGAACGGGGAAGTGGGGTCAACGTCCACCTTCGAGAGCCTTTTACCGCCCGTAAGTTGCTCAACCGGATCGGTCGGCTTCTGCCGACGATCGGTGAGAACGTGTTGCGGGTGGGGGATCTGGTGCTCGATGTGCAACAGCGGACGGTGAGCCGCGGGATGGTAAACCACCGGCTCACTCCGAAGCAGGCGCGCCTGCTGGAGGTCTTTATGCGCCACCCTGGTCAGGTCCTCACCCGGCGCTTCCTGATGGAGCAGGTTTGGGAGACCGACTTCGTTGGCGACACCCGGACGCTGGAGGTCCACATCCATTGGCTCCGGAAGGCCATCGAGGACGATCCCTCCCATCCCGTCTTTCTGACGACGGTCCGTCGGGTCGGTTATCGGTTTACCGTCCCCTCAGAGGCGACCACAGGGAAGAAGGAGAAGGAGTAGCAAGTTTCGGGCTGTTTGCTCACCCGGCCACTTTGTGGTAGAATCAACCATCGGGCTAACGCCCCAAAACGCACGCCCTTGGACCGTCGGGGTCGTGCCGGACTGACAGCCGGTCCGGTCCCTCGGCGGGAGGAAGAGGGCGGAGGTCCAAAAACGATAAAAAGGAGGTATCCTCAATGGCTGTTACATCGATGAAAGCGCTCCTCGAAGCAGGGGCCCACTTCGGTCATCGCACCCGGCGCTGGAACCCCAAGATGAAGCCCTACATCTTCACCGAGCGCAACGGGGTGCACATCATCGACCTCCAGCAGACGATCCGCGCGCTGGAGATGGTCTACGGGGTCATCCGAGACACCGTTGCCGAAGGGGGAACGATCCTCTTCGTCGGGACGAAGCGGCAGGCGCAGGAGATCATCGCTCAAGAAGCGCAGCGGTGTGGGATGCCCTACGTTAACCAGCGATGGCTGGGCGGTACGTTGACCAACTGGCGCACCATCCGACGGCGGGTCGAGTACCTGCTGGACCTGGAGGCGCGACGGGACCGGGGCGAGTTCGAGCGGCTGACGAAGAAAGAAGCCCTGGGGCTGACCCGTCAGATCGAAAAACTGAACCGGCGGTTGGGCGGCATCAAGGAGATGCAGCGGTTGCCAGACCTGTTGTACGTGGTGGACGTGCGGCGGGAGGCGACCGCCATCAAAGAGGCCAACCGGTTGGAGATCCCCATCATCGCGATTGTGGATACCAACTGCGACCCCGACCCCATCGACTACGTCATCCCGGCCAACGACGACGCAATTCGTTCGATCAAGCTCATCACCGGGCTGGTCGCCGACGCCGTGTTGGAGGGCATCGCGCTGCGCAAGGTTGAGGAGCCGGAGGTCGCTGAGGTGGAGATGTTCACTGCGGAGGATGAAAAGTACCTCAGCGCTGCCACCATCGCCCGGTTGCGTGAGCTATCCTTCGCTGAGGAGGAAGAGGGGGAACCTGCTCTGGTTGAGTCGGCCGAGGCGGATGCAGCGCCTGAACAGGTCGAACCGCTGGAGGAGACCGCCGGCGCGGAGGAGGCTGAGGAAGAGAAAAGAGAAGAACCCGTGGCTTCGGAGGCGGAAGAGGTAAGAGGGGAGGCGCCGGTCTCGGAGTAGCCCGTCGAATTCAATAGCGAAGGAGGAGAAAGTTGGAGATCACCACTGCAATGATCAAGGAACTCCGGCAGGCGACCGGAGCGGGGATTCTCGATTGCCGAAAGGCGCTGGAAGAGAGTGGAGGGGACTTCGAGGCGGCGGTGGCCTATCTGCGGGAAAAGGGCTTGGCCGAGGCGGCCAAGCGCACGGACCGAGAGGCTTCTGAGGGGCTGATCGAAGTGTACGCCCACCCGGGCAACCGGGTCGGTGTGATGTTGGAGTTGAACTGCGAGACGGACTTCGTTGCTCGCACGCCCGAGTTCCGTGCCCTGGCGCACGACCTGGCCCTCCACATCGCCTTTGCTGCCCCCCGTTACATTTCGCGTGATCAGGTCCCCGAAGAAGTGATCGAGGCGGAGAAAGCCATCTATCGGGCTCAGGCCCTTGAGGAGGGCAAGCCGGAACACATCGTCGACCGGATCGTCGAGGGGAAACTGGAGAAGTTTTACAAGACGGTCTGTCTGATGGAGCAGCCTTTCGTCAAGGACGAGGACATCACCGTAGAGGCGTTGATCAAAGATCACATCGCTCGGCTGGGTGAGAACATCGTCATGCGCCGTTTCGCGCGCTATGAACTCGGGGAAAGCCTCGAGTAGGGACGTGGAGGGATGGCCGAACAGGGGAGTGTAAGGCCACACTACCGGCGGGTTCTGCTGAAACTGGGAGGGGAGTCCCTTGCAGGACCCTCCGGGTTTGGCATCGCACCCGAGCGGGTGGAACAGGTGGCCCAGAAGGTCATCGAGGTGCGGGACCTTGAGGTTGAGCTCGCCATCGTTGTGGGGGCGGGGAACCTGTGGCGGGGTCGGGATGGCCTGCGCCACGGGATGGACCGGGCTACGGCCGACCACATGGGGATGTTGGCTACGGTGATGAACGCCCTCGCCCTGGCCGACGCCCTTAGCCGCCTGGGGGTGGAGACGCGGGTGCAGACCGCGATCGAGATGCGGGCTGTCGCCGAGCCTTACATCCGGTTGCGGGCCATTCGGCACCTTGAGAAAGGGCGGGTGGTCATCCTCGGCGGAGGCACCGGTAACCCTTACTTCACCACAGACACGGCAGCTGCCCTGCGGGCTATGGAGATCGACGCCGACCTGCTGGTCAAGGCGACCAAGGTGGATGGCGTGTATGAGGAAGACCCGCAGCAAAATCCGAACGCCCGCCGCTTCGACCGGCTGTCCTATCTGGAGGCCCTCAACATGCGGATCGGCGTGATGGACGCCACGGCCATCACCCTGTGTATGGAACACGACCTGCCGATCATCGTCCTCGACCTGTGGCAGCCCGAGAGTCTGAAACGGGCGGTGCGAGGGGAGAAGATCGGCACGCTCATCGCTCGCTAGGGGAGCAGGAGTCGATGATGATCAAGGAGCTGATGAAGAACACCGAAGAGCGGATGAAGAAGACCTTGGAGGTGCTCGAGGATCAGTTGCGATCGATCCGCACCGGGCGGGCGAGTCCGGCCCTGGTGGAGCGGGTGATGGTGGAATACTACGGAGTGCCAACGCCGCTGAATCAGTTGGCCGTCATCAGTGCGCCCGAACCCCAGTTGCTCACCATCCGACCGTACGATCCCACCTCTCTCGATGCGATAGAGCGAGCGATTATGTCCTCCGATCTCGGATTGAATCCCACGAACGACGGCAAAATCATCCGGCTCGTGGTCCCCAGCCTCACCCAGGAGCGGCGTGAAGAACTGGTCCGTATGGTCAACCGGCGGGTGGAAGAGGCGAAGGTCGCTTTGCGGAACATCCGTCGGGAGGCGTTGGAGCGGCTGCGCGGGATGGAGAAGGAGAAGGAGATCTCTGAGGACGACTTCTTCCGCGCCCGGGATGATCTGCAGGATCTGATCGATCGCTACGCCGAGAAGGCGGATGAGTTGGGGGAACGGAAGTCGCGGGAAATCCTTGAGGTCTAGACTACTCTGGTGACCTCGGGTAAGAACTCTATGTCCTCTCAGGCAGAGAAGAGCGAGCAAGAGAGCACGGAATACCCTCCTCTTGAGAAGATCCCTGTCCACGTGGGAATCATCATGGACGGCAACGGCCGGTGGGCCCGGGAGCGGGGCCTTCCCCGGCTTGCCGGACACCGGGCGGGGGTCGAGAATCTGCGGCGGGTGTTGCGGGCTGCCGTGGAATTCGGCATCCAGGTGCTGACCCTCTATGCCTTCTCCACCGAGAACTGGGGCCGGCCGGAGGAAGAGGTGAGGGGGCTGCTCAACCTGATGGAGCGGGCCATCGACCGGGAGTTGCCGGAATTGCACCGGGAGGGTGTGCAGATTCGGCATATCGGGCGGCTGGAGCGAGTCCCCGAAAGGCTCAAACAGAAAATCCTCCACGCGCTGGATTTGACCAAGGACAATCAGCGGTTGATCCTGAACGTGGCCTTCAACTATGGCGGACGGGCGGAGATCGTAGACGCAGTTCGCCGCATCATCGAGGACGGAGTGCTGCCCAACGAAGTGGACGAAGCCCTGATCAGTCGCTATCTCTACACTGCCGGCCTGCCGGATCCCGACTTGATCATCCGCACAAGTGGCGAGATGCGGGTCAGCAACTTCCTGATCTGGCAAGGAGCCTACGCCGAGTACTACGTTACACCCACCTACTGGCCCGATTTCGATAAAGACGAATTGTATAAGGCGCTGGTGGCCTTCAGCAGGCGCGAGCGCCGGTTCGGGCTGCTACCAGGCTAGAACTCCTGCATTCTCTCTCAAAGTGTTTCGCACTCGTCTTCTCACCGCTCTCATAGTAGTGCCCCTGGCGGTGTTCATCATTGGGCGCGGGGGGTTGTGGTTGTTCGGCCTCGTCGCAGCGCTGCTCTGCATCGCTGTCCTCGAGTTCTGCCGAATGATGGAGCGGAAACGTTTCCGCCCCTCCTTGTTTTCCGCGCTCGCAACGTTGGGGGTGTTGTTACTGGACGCCCAGTTTCCTCGCTGGGGGCTGTTGGGTCCGGGGCTTACGGCGGTGCTGCTGGCCTCGCTGACGTGGCAACTGGCCCACCGCGAGGGGTCGCCAGTGGTCAACTGGGCGCTAAGTGTCGCGGGTCCACTCTATGTAGGGTGGTGTGGGGCGTACATCATTCGGCTTCGGAACCTTCCTGAGGGACAGTGGTGGCTGTTGACGGTGTTACCGGCGATATGGCTTGCCGACAGTGGTGCCTACTTCGTTGGACGGACGTGGGGGCGGCATCGACTGGCCCCTGTCCTTAGTCCGGGTAAGACGTGGGAAGGATACGTCGGTGGCATCGCCGTCGGGACGCTGGCTACGGCAGGCCTTGTCGCCTTGTGGCAAAGATGGTCGGGGCCGTTGGGGCCCACCCTCTATGACGGACTGGGTGTCGGATTGCTGGTCAGCACGCTGGCCCCCGTGGGGGACTTGGTGGTCTCGATGATCAAGCGGGAGGTCGGAGTGAAGGACACGGGCACGCTCTTCCCCGGCCACGGGGGGGCTCTGGACCGGATCGACAGCGCGCTGTGGGCTGTGGTGATTGGGTACTATTTCGCCGTGTGGATTCGAGGGCTGTGAGGGAGGCGGAGTGATCCGCTGGCTGAATGGAGGGAAGGAGGCCTATGGCCGAGCGACGTGTGAAGGACATCTATCATAAGGGAGTGATCTTCTGCCGTCCCAATGCCCCCTTGCAAGAGGTAGTGCGGGTGATGGCCGACACCGATATCCACGCCATCGTCGTGGCTGAGAAGGAAGGGGCAGAGCCAATGGGGGTGGTCTCTCACGTCGACGCGATTGCCCACTACGGAGAGGATCTTTCTCAGATCAAGGCGGCCGACGTAATGACACCCAACGTGATCACGATTCCGGAGAACGCTCCGGTCTCCGAGGCGGTGAAGAAGATGCTGGAAAGCCACATCCATCGACTGGTGGTGGTGGACGAGAGGGGTACACCGCTGGGGATCCTTTCGACCACCGATGTCATTCGGGACATGCGAGGGTCGAAGTGGGTGTGGTACATGGGATAGGACTGTCATAGTAGCGAGAGAGGGCTAGATGAACAAGGAAGTCATCACGATCGAGCGACACATCCTGGAGCAAGAACGAGCCCACCCGGAAGCCACTGGGGTCTTTACTAGCCTATTATATGACATCGCGCTGGCGGCCAAGATCATCGCCCGAGAGACCCGGCGAGCGGGTCTGGCGGAGATCTTGGGATTGGCAGGAGGGGAGAACGTCCAGGGCGAAGCCCAGATGAAACTGGACGTCTTCGCTAACGAGACGCTGATCCGCATCAATTCCTACACCGGCCGTGTCGCTATCATGGCCTCTGAGGAGGAGGAGGGCGTCGTCTGTGTCCCTGAGGGGTATCCAGTCGGCCGGTATGTGCTGGTGTTTGACCCCTTGGACGGCTCCTCCAACATCGATGTCAACGTCAGCATCGGTACGATTTTCGGGATTTATCGGCGGCGCTCGAAAGAAGGACCCGGCACGGTGGCGGATTGCCTGCAGCCGGGGCGGAACCTGGTCGCTGCTGGCTACGTGATCTACGGCTCGAGCACCATGATGGTTTACACAACCGGCAACGGCGTCCACGGCTTCACTCTCGATCCGGAGGTGGGTGAGTTTCTGCTCTCACATCCCAACATTCGCCTGCCGGAAAAGCCCAAGTACTACAGTGTCAATCACGGCAACGAGCCGTACTGGACCGAAGGGGTGCGGCGGTTCACACGTTGGCTCCAGGGACTGGATGAGGAGTCCCCACGGAAGCCTCTCTCCTCCCGATATATCGGCTCCCTGGTGGCTGACTTCCATCGGAACTTGCTGGCGGGTGGCATCTTCTATTATCCTGCCGATCGAAAGGATCCTAGCAAGCCCCGCGGCAAGCTCCGCCTTCTCTACGAGGCGATCCCGCTGGCCTTCATCGTCGAGCATGCGGGGGGGTACGCCTCGGATGGCACACGCCCCATTCTGGATATCACGCCGACCACCCTCCACCAGCGCACACCGTTGTTCATCGGTAACCGGGACCTGGTGGAGCGGGCAGAAATGTTCATCGCGCAGTACGATCAACCAGCGTCGTAGAGGCAGGAGAGATGGCAACAGAGGGTACCGAAACTGTAGAGCAGGAGAAGGAGAAAAGCGTGCAAACGATCGATCTGGATATGGCCGACCTGGAGGCGAAGACCCTGACCGAACTCCGGGAACTGGCCAAGGAGATGGAGGTCTCCGGCTACAGCCGTCTGAAGAAAGAGGACCTCATCCTCCGTCTCCTCCAGGCCAAAGCCGAACGGGAGGGGCTCATCTTCGGTGGCGGCGTGCTGGACATCGTAGACGACAATATGGGGTTCCTCCGCACGCGGAACTATCTGCCTGGGCCAGAGGACATCTACGTGTCCCAATCCCAGATCCGCCGCTTCGGCCTCCGGAGCGGGGATATGGTCGTGGGACAGGTCCGCCCTCCCAAGGAGAACGAGCGGTACTTCGGCCTCCTGCGCGTCGAGGCGGTCAACGGGATGGACCCCGAACAGGCCAAGAAGCGCCCCCGTTTCGAGCGCCTCACCCCGATCTTCCCCGACGAGCGCTTGGTCATCGAGACGAAGCCTCATATCTTGACCACCCGGCTCCTCAGCCTGATCGCCCCGATCGGCAAAGGGCAGAGAGGGCTGATCGTCTCCCCGCCGAAGGCGGGTAAGACCACGGTCCTCAAGCAGATCGCTAACGGGATCACGGCCAACCACCCAGAGGTCCATCTCATGGTCGTCCTCATCGGCGAGCGGCCGGAGGAGGTGACCGACATGGACCGCTCGGTGGAGGCGGAGGTGATCAGTTCCACCTTCGACGAACCGGTGTATCACCAGACGAAGGTGGCGGAGATGGCCCTGGAGCGGGCCAAGCGGCTGGTCGAGTGCGGGCGGGACGTGGTCATCCTCTTGGATAGCATCACCCGCCTGGCTCGGGCGTACAATCTGGTGGTTCAACCCAGCGGACGGACGCTCTCGGGTGGTTTGGACCCGGCAGCCCTCTATCCGCCGAAGAACTTCTTCGGCGCGGCCCGCAACATCGAAGAGGGAGGCAGCCTGACCATCATCGCCACCTGCCTGATCGACACCGGCAGCCGGATGGACGATGTGATCTACGAGGAGTTCAAGGGGACCGGCAACATGGAACTGCACCTCAGCCGCCGCCTCCAGGAACGCCGCATCTTCCCGGCCTTCGACATCGAGCGGTCGGGGACGCGGCGAGAGGAACTGCTCCTGGACCCGGAGACGCTGCAGAAGGTGTGGTTGATGCGGCAGCGGTTCCTCGACTCCCTCTCCGCAGGCTACGATCTACCCCAGGCGATGCAGGAATTACTGCGGCTGATGCGCAATACGCAGGACAACGAGGAGTTCCTCAATCTCTTCGCGCAGACGGCGAGATAGAGGGACAGTCGGGGACCCCGCTCAGGCCTGAGCGAGGAAGGCCGCCACGCGGTTCACGACCGCCTGGGGTCGTTCCAGGGCCAGCATATGCCCAGCCCCGTCGATGAGGGCGAACTCTCCCTGAGGGATCTGCTCGGCTAGCCATCGGCCGAAGCGAGGGGGTGTCATCCGGTCCTCGGAGCCGACGAGGACGAGGGTGGGGCAGGCGATCGCCGCGACTTGGTCGCGGATGTCGAACCGGTCGCAGGCGAGGAAATCTCCGTACAGGACCTGGGGGCCGCACGCTTCCATCATCTCGCGTCCTCGTTCGACCCACAGCGGGTCTGCCCCCGGCCCCCACGCCCATTGGGAGATGAGACGGACCGTCTCTTCGAAGTTGGTCCGTATCCCCTCCAGGATGGCTGGAGCGACACGGAGGCGGGCTGCTGTTGCCAGGAGAACCAGCCGGTCGACCCGATCGGGATGCGAGAGGGCGATCATCTGGGCGATGGCTCCGCCCATCGAGTGGCCGATCAGCACCGCCCGTTCGATCGCAAGTTCGTCCAGAAACGCTACCACATCGGCCGCGTAGGCCTCGATGCTCTCCTGGCCCGCGCCTTCCGATCGACCATGCCCCGGCAGGTCGAGGGCGTAGGTGGATGCGCCGGGCAGGCGGCGCAGGGCGGCTGGCCACGCCAGGTGGCTGCCCCCTGCGCCGTGGATGAGCACGGCCGGCGGGCCGTTGCCGGGGTGGGATGTGTAGTAGAGAGAGGGCGGCTTGAGATGACCTTCGTTCACCTTGCTAGGGCTCCTCTTCTTGCCGCACCTCGATGGTGACGACCTCGGACTCCGCTCGGTTCCCGGCCGCGTCGTAGACCACGGCGCGGAACCGCTGCTTTCCCAGTTCGGTGATAAACCAGTTGATGTTGTAGGGTGCCACGGTGCGCACGGCGAAGGGGGTCTCCTCGTCGTTGCGGTAGAATTCTACCCGGTCGATGGCGTAGTTGTCGGATACGTCGGCGTTGATGTTGACCCACTCATCCTTGCCGTAGGTGTACACCTTGCCGTCCGGAGGATACGTCAGGCGGATCGTCGGGGAGATGTTGTCCACCGTGACCTGGATGGTCGCCTGCCGGATCGCCTGGCTGTGGTCCACCACCGTCAACTGGAGGCTGTAGAGCCCGTCCAACCCGGTCACGTTCCAGAATTCCAGGATGTTGTTGTCTACCTGATTGTAGTGATCCGGCCCGATCTGTATCCACTCGGTGGGGTTGAGCCCTTCGCCGAAGGCCAGCCGGTAGAAGGCGAAATCGCCTCCACGGGCGTTACCCGTGATTGTGATGACCCCACCGCTGATGTAGGAGTAGGGGCTGGGATGGGTGATGGCGACCTCGGCGTCGGTGGGAGCGGGGCCGTAGATGGTGTCGTACTCGGTGGGCGGCGTTGGCGGTCGCTGATCCTCCGGGAGACTGGCTAGCCAGTCCTGGGCTTCCGGTGGATAAACCTCGTACACGCGCTCCTCGCAGAGTTCCGGCGGGGTGAAGACGGTGCAGAGCCGCCCTGTCTCTCGGTTGACCCGGAAGACCTGGTGGATGTTACACCGCTCCGTCGGCTCGGTGCCGGGGATGAAGAGTTCTGTCACCACAGGACAGTGCTCGGTGGGCAGTTTGCCAGAGAGGGCGCACACCTGACGCTCCACCAGTCCATCGGGCCGCACGAAAGGCTGGATCTCTTCGTCGCGGAGGGCGTATTCCATCACCGCGTGCCAGATCGGCGCGGCCCCCTTGGAGCCCGGGACGTTGTCCATCTCCGAGTTGTCGCTGTTGCCCACCCACACGCCGGTGACCAGTTGAGGGGTAAAGCCGATGGTCCAGGCGTCTCGCCAATCATTGGTCGAGCCGGTCTTGGCGGCAGCCGGGCGGTCGTTGGAGAGTTCCAAAGGGTTGGGGTGCCCGAACGCTGCCCAGCGGGCCTCTCGGTCGGAGAGGATGCTGATCATCAGGTAGGCCAACTGGGGGCTGAGGATTTCCTTTCGTTGTGGCTCGGTGTACTCGTACAGGACGTTGCCGTTTCGGTCCTCCACTCGCAGGATGGCCACCGGGTCCAGTTCTCGGTAACCAGGGCGGATCCGCTCTGGGGGGATGGGTTTACCGACCATTGCACCGTAGTTGGCGAAGACGCTGTAGGCGTAGACCATGTCCAGGAGTCGGACCTCGCCGCCACCCAGGGTCAGGCTGAGGCCGTAGTATTCCAGCCCTCGGTCCAGAGAATTGATGCCCATCTTGTGAGCGGTGCGGATCACGTTGTCGACCCCCGCCAGTTTGAGGGCGGCGACGGCGGGGATGTTGTACGAGCGAGCGAGCGCTAGACGAAGTCGCTGGGGGCCGTGGTACTTGCGGTCGTAGTTCTCCGGGACGTAGGGGGGCTTCCCCGGCTGCTGGAAGGCGGTGCGCACGTCCCAGAAGAGGTGGGCGGCGTTGTACCCCTGGGAGAGGAGGGTGACGTAGGTGAAGGGTTTGAAGGCGGAGCCGGGCTGGCGCAGCGCCAGGGCGACGTTGAACCGACCATCGATGTTCTCGTCCCAATAGTTCAGGCTGCCGACCATCGCCAGGATCTCGCCGGTGCCGGGCCGCATCACCACGACCGCGGCATTGGTGACGTGGTGGTCCTTCCCCACGTCGCTGGCCCGCAGGGGAGGGAGGTATTGAGCGGCCTCACATCCCTCGGCGATGGCCTGCTCGATCACCGTCTGCTCGTCCTCTCCGGAGAGGCGGCGGATGTGCGCCCGGGCTACGCATTCCGCCTGCTGCTGCAGGTCGTAGTCCAGTGTGGTGTAAACCCGCAGGCCGCCCCGGTAGACAAGGTCTGGCCCAAACATCTCCTCCAACTGATTGCGCACGTAGACGGAGAAGTGGGGGGCCTTCAGGTCGAACTGTTCGGTGGGGGAGGCCAGGTGCCAGGGCTCACGTTTGGCTGCTTCCGCCTCCTCCGGCGTGATACAGCCCTGTCGGACCATCTGGTCCAGCACCAGGTGTTGCCTCTCCCGCGCCGCTTCCGGGTTGTCAAAAGGGTTCAGCTGAGGGTATTGAGGGATCGCCGCCAGGGTAGCTGCCTCGGCCAGGGTCAGTTCGCTGGCTGACTTCCCAAAGTACACCTGGGAGGCTGCCTCGATCCCGTAGGCCAGGTTGCCGTAGAAGTTGGTGTTCAAGTACCACTCTAGGATTTTTTCCTTACTATATCGTCGGGTGACCTCCAGAGCTAGGATGACCTCTTTGATCTTACGGGCATAGTCGCGCATTGTGGGCCCCTCGGGGCTGACGACGCGCTCCTCGGGGGGGATGAGGACGTTCTTGATCAACTGCTGGGTGATCGATGAACCGCCCTGGATCTGCTCTCCCCGCAGGTTGGCGACGAAGGCGCGGGCGATCCCCCGGGGATTGATGCCGGGGTTCTCCCAGAAGGTCCGATCCTCGATGGCGACAGTGGCGCAGATCAGGTGCTCGGGAATCTGGTCCAGGGGGACCCACACGCGGTCCCCGGCGTGGGGATCGATGATCTCCCAGAGGAGGACCTTGCCCGTTCGGTCGTAGATGCGGGTGGTCTCAAAGTCTTCCTCGACGGTCTCGATCTGCTCAGGCTCCGGCAGGTCTTTGGCTACGTACGCGTAGACGCCGGCGATCCCGCCGACGATCCCGGAGAAGGTGAAAAAGCCAGCGAGGAAAACGAGGAACAGGGCAAAGCCTGTGATTTGTAGCAGCCGGCGCGGACCGGAACGGTTCCGGGCCCGTTCTCGCTCCCGACGTTGCAGAATGACCAGACGGATAGTCCGGATCGGCGTCAAAGCGACCTCCTTGCGGTGCGATAGGTTTGACAGTGGAATAGTAGCAGAAACGAGGAAATTGACAAGTGGAAAGGGGAGAGCGATTTCCCCCACAGTTCGCTCTCCCCTGGATGGGGCAGGCGTTGTCCACGCCTGCCAGGACAGCCCAGCGGCAGTCCAGGCCCCTATGGGGTGGTGTAGAAAGCCACCCCCAACGTCCCCGGCCCGGTGTGTGTGCCGATGACCGGGCTGACCTCAGTCATATAGATCTCCTGGGGGGACAGGGCCTCTTGAACCTGTTCCTGAAGTCGGCGGCAGTCCTCGACTGCGTTGGCGTGTACTACCGCCGCTCGTGGTACAGGATGGGCTCCTGCCCGCTCCTGGGCGATCTGAACCAGCCTTGCCACGGCTTTCTTTTTCGTCCGGACCTGTTCTACAGACTCGATCCTGCCGTTTTCCAGTTCCAGGATCGGTTTGATTTTCAACGCGGTTCCAAGGAACCGCTGCGCGCCGCCAATGCGTCCTCCTCGATGGAGGAACTCCAGTGTGTCCACGACGAAGAGGACGTGCAGTCGGTAGCGAATGGTCTCGGCAGCCTGCACGGCTTCCTCAATGGAACCTCCAGCGTGGATCACTTCGGCGGCGGCCATCGCCTGAAAGCCAAGCCCCATCGAGGTGGACCGGGAGTCTACCACGACGATGTTGAGGTCATCTAGGAGATTCTTTGCCGCTTCTGCCGAGGCGACCGTCCCACTCAGTTCGGAGGAGATAAAGAAGCCGAGGATGGTATCTGTGTTCTTCTCCTCCGCGACGCGACGGAAGAAATCGACGAACTCGCCAGCGGAGGGTTGAGAGGTCGTGGGCATCGTCGAGGCGGCCTGCAGGCGCTGGTAGAACGCAGTCGGGATAATATCCTCTCCGTCCTTAAGCACTTCCTCTCCCCAGACGAGGTTCAGGGGGATCACCGGGATATCGAGCCGTTCCTGCACGTCCGGCGGTAGGTAGGCTGTGCTGTCCGTGACGACGGCGATCTTCTGGTTGCCCATCCGCACCTCCTGTCTTTTGGGTTGGGGCACGTGTAGTCGCGCGTGGTGGCTCACCACCACAAAGGGATAACACCGAATGGGCGTTGGGGATACGCTATTTCGGCGGTTGGTGGCGGATCCACCACCGAGGGATCGTCTCTCCGGCGGGGCCCCGGAGGACCTCGTCGGCCAGGGGGGTGAGAGGGGTTTCGGCGGGGTTGACTTCGATCAAATAAGCGCCGTTTCGTTTGGCGGTGACGGGGAGGGACGCCGCGGGCTGGACCACGGCGGAGGTGCCGATCACCAGCATCACCTGGCAACGGCTAGTGGCCTCCCAGGCGGCTTCGAGGATGTGGGGAGGAAGTGATTCGCCGAACCAGACGACGTCGGGTCGCAGGAGCCCGCCGCACCGACAGCGAGGGGGGATCTCCGGCAACGGCACGCGTCGATCCTCGCCGCTCCATCTGCAGGTCGTGCAGCGGACCTGCCAGATGTTGCCGTGGAGTTCCAACACGTTGCGGCTGCCTGCGGCTTGGTGGAGCCCATCCACGTTCTGAGTGATGAGAGTGAAGTCCGGTATGACGGCCTCCATCTCCGCCAGCACCCGGTGGGCGGGGTTGGGCTGACAGGCAGCGATCCGCTGGCGCCGCCAGTCATACCATTCCCACACCAGCGCCGGGTCGCGTCGGAAGGCCTCCGGCGTCGCCAGATCTGTGGGCCGGAAGGACCTCCACAGTCCTTCCGGCCCACGGAATGTAGGAACGCCGCTCTCTGCGGAGATTCCCGCACCGGTTAGGACAACCACGGACCGGTGGGGAAGATCCGCTATTCGATCATTCATAGATCCAGGAGTCGACTTCACGGCTGTAGGAGAGGATTTCCTCCTCGGAGAAAAACAAGGGGATCTCGAAGGCGGCCGTCTCCGGGCTGTCCGACCCGTGGACCAGGTTCCGGCCGATGTCCATCCCCAGGTCGGCACGGATGGTGCCCGGCGTCGCCTTCGCCGGATCGGTTGCGCCCATCGTGTTGCGCACGATCTCGATGGCGCGGTTCCCCTCCAGAACCATCACCACGACGGGGCTAGAGGTGATGTAACGGATAAGGCCTTCATAGAAAGGCTTGCCCTTGTGGACGGCGTAGTGCCGTTCTGCCAGTTCGGGGGAGATCTGGATCATCTTCATCGCGGCGATGCGAAGGCCTCGACGTTCAAAGCGGTGGATGATCTCACCGATCAGCCCCCGCTGGACGGCATCCGGTTTGATGATGACCAGCGTTTGTTCCACGTTTCCCTCCTGTCGGTGTAAGAGTCTCGCAACGTTGCAGAAGAAACGGGCGGGGCGATCCCCGCCCGTCGGCGACGTAGGGTTTCGACACAGGTTACAGGTTCTTCAGCGCTTCGCGGTAGACCTCCAGGGCTTCTGCCAGCCGGTCGGCCCGCATGTAGGCATCCCCCAGGGTCCGAAGCAGGCTGGCATCGTCACGACGTTCTTCGACGTATCCCTCCAGGTCGGCCAGCACCTCGTCGACCAGTTTGTTGGCCCGCAGGAGACGGGAATACGCCTCCAGGGACTCCGCGTAGCGGCCCACCTGCCACATCGCCCGCGCCAGCGTCAGCCGGGCCTCGTGGTCGCGCGGGTGGGTTCGCAGGTGCTCCTGTAACGTTTCCAGGTCGGCCGGGGCTGGAGGGGGAGCCTCTGCTTCCTCGGGCACCGGCTCCGGGGTTATCTCTGGCAGGCCTTCCTCAATCTCCTCGATTTTCTCGATCTCTACGACCTCTTCGATCTCCTCGGCGGCCGGTGCGGTTGGGGCTTCCGGCACAGCCTCTTCCGGAGGCGGCGCCTCAACGGTGGGTTCGGTCGGAGCGGCTTCGCTCACTGCAGCGGCCTCAAACTCTGTCCAGCCAAATCCCTCCTCTGAAGGGGTCGGAGCCTCCGGGACAGATGGGGTTTCTTCGTCCATTTCGAAACCGGTCCAGCCGAACGCCTCTTCCTCCTCCGCAGCGGGGCCACGAGGTACCTCCGGGACCTCGGGCTCGGCTGCGGGAGCCTCCTCCGGGAAGGCTGCCTCCGCCAACCAGTCGGGGATAGATCG
>Ga0209426_1000625_pt1 | contig 32050 bp, 32 predicted proteins | sample Deesub1362B_J571_FD_187697 | JGI IMG/M metagenome (GOLD analysis project Ga0209426, IMG submission 187697) | Deep oceanic, basalt-hosted subsurface ecosystem from Juan de Fuca Ridge flank, Pacific Ocean, CORK Borehole 1362B_J2.571 (SPAdes)... ...
TTCCTCAACTACATAATGAAGAAGACCGCGGGCAACCTCCACTACGTCCGCATACTCCTGTCCAGTGGGGTGCAGTCGCGTGGTTCAATAACCAGCATCCTGCGCGAGAGGATTGAGTCCCTCAGCGGGGAGGAGAGGATGTTGCTACTCCTCGTCTCCATATTCCCGGGGGGTGCGCCTTACGAAGCCCTGCTGGAACTTCTGGACTCGCCGACCCTCCTTGATTCCCTTGAGCGCATAATGGACCTGGGCCTGGTGGAGGAGCACATGGAGCGCGTGGTGCCGGCGACGTCCAGCGTTAGGGACATCACAATATCCACGGTGCCGGTGGAGGTTTACCGGGAGGCGAACCTCAGGGTCGCGCGTTATCTGGAGGAGCGCGATGGTGGGGACATACTGTCTCTGGCGTGGCATTACAGGGAAGCGGGCGAGGTTGAGCGCGCTTCCCGGTATTATCTCAGAGCGGTGAAGGAGTTCATATCGGATATGTCGCTGCGGGAGGCAGAGGTGGTGCTTCACGAGGCGTCCGAGAGCGCCAGGGAGCCGGAGAGGAGCCGTATAAACGTTTATTACGTTCTCGTGCTTTACATGATGGGGGATCTCAATGCGCTTCTGGACGTGCTTGGCGAGATAAGGGAGGAGAATCTGGCACCCGAGGAGCGGGTGGCCTATCACATGACGCGATGTTTTCTGTACACGGACCTCGGGAACCTTGAGGACGCACGCAGGGAGGGCGAGACGGCCCTCTCACTCGCTGAGGAGCCGGGTCTGAGGTCTGAAATACTCCGGGCCATAGGGAACACGTATTTCTTTGAGGGAGATTATGCCACGGCCGAGCGTTATTACGCGGAGGCGCAGGATGTGGCGCCACCGGGCACACCCATCTGGGCCCGGGCGACGGTCAACCTCGCGCTCGTGGGGTGGGCCACCGACCCATCCGGCGCGAAGTCCGTTCTCACCGAGGCGATGCGCATTTTCAGGGAGCACGGTGATTACTATTCATTTCTCCGGACCCGCATAAACTACCTGCACATACTTCTTAAGGAGGGAAGGCATTACGAGGTTCTGAAGGGTGCCGAGGAGATGAGACGCCTGACCTCTGCCCTCGGCATGAGGTGGTTCACCGCCTCGGCGACCATGCTGGAGGGCATATCCCTCCTCGTTGAGGGTAGGTACGCCGACGCGGGCGAGCGCCTCTTCTCCGCCATGAACGAGTTCCGGGATATAGGGTACGCATCGGGATACATGCAGGCCAGGGCGCTGTACCTCTACGCGCGCCATCACATGGGGGTAAGCACGGTGGCTGAGATGGATATGCTGGCCGGGGAGGCCGAGAAACTCGGCTATGTCAAAACCAGCAGATACATAATGCTCCTCCTATCAGCCATGCTGAGGGAAATGGGCAGGGCGGAGGAAAGCGAGGCCATCCTTGCTGAGATGGGTGAATGGGTGAAAAGGGTGGGTATGGACCCGACATACGTGATAATAAACGGAGGGGTGCCGTATGCTTAGGTTTCTGGACGAGATGAACGCCGTGGTCGGCAGGGATGAAGAGCTGGAGATGCTGAAGAGAAAGTGGGATGAGGCCATGTCCGGCAGGGGCTCGGTTGTGATGGTCGTGGGCGAGGCCGGCATCGGAAAGACAACGCTCGTCAACAAACTCGGTGAGTACGCGGAGAGCAGGGGGGGCATCTATCTACGGGGGCAGGGCCTCTACCACGAGAACATAGAGCCCTTTCTCCCCATATACGAGATACTTAGGGAGTACGAGGCGAAGAAGAGCGGTGGCACCGGCGGTGGCATAGCGGCTCTTCTGATACCGGAGACCTCCTCCCGCGGGCGAGATGCCCTCGTTGGCATAACGCCGGAGGAGGGTTCTCCCGGCGACGAGAGCCTTCGTGTCATGGAAAACCTACGGAAACGCTTTGAGAAGATGAGCCGTGTGGAACCCCTCCTGATATTCGTGGACGACCTTCAATGGGCGGACATAAGCACGCTCAATTTCATACTCTATCTCGCAAGAAGTGTCAACCGCATGCGGATTCTCCTCGTGGGCTCCTACAGGCCCGAGGACGTCAAAATGGAGAGGGACCACCCACTGACCGACATCGCCCGCAGGATGGAGAGGGAGAAACTCTGCGTGGAGATCAACCTCGGAAGGCTGACCTGCGAGGACGTTCACACGATACTGAACGATGTTCTCCGCCTGGAGATACCCGAGGACGTTGTGCGGACGCTTTACGAACTCACCGAAGGCAACCCGTATCACCTCAACGAACTGCTCAAGGAAATGGTTAGAGATGGACTTATAGACCCCGAGGAAATGGTGTGGAATCCCGTGATAAGCAAGGAGAGCATAATACTGCCCCGGACGCTGGAAGACCTGGTCATGAGACGCGTTGACCGCCTGTCCGACCTCGCCAGGAAGGTTATAAGGGCGGCGTCCGTTCTGGGTAAAAGGTTTTCACTTGAAGACCTCGTTGAACTCACGGGCATAGGGGATGAGGCGCTCGCAGATGCCATGGAAGAACTTCTACGCCTGGACCTGATCAAGGAAGGCGAGCGGGACTATGAGTTCTCGCACATAGTGGTGCAGAGGACGGTGTACTCAAGCATGTCGTCCATCCGCAGACGTCTTCTCCACAGAAAGGCAGTGGAGATCATAGAGCGCAGCGACCGCCCTGACAAGGTGTTCCGCTTGGCCCTTCACTGCTACTACGGCGGGCTGAGGGAGAAGGCACTGGAGTACATGGTCAGGGCGGGCGATGAGGCCTTCAGGATGCTCGCCTTCCGCGAGGCGCTCTGGTACTATCAGAGGGCCGAGGAACTCGCTCATGAGATCGGGGCAACCATGGAGGACATCTACGAGATCCACGTGAGAGAGGGTGACTCTCTGTACGTCATAGGCGACTACGATGAGGCGCGCAGGAAGTACGAGGAGGCGCTTCAGTTCGCAGGCGAGCGGGAGAAAATAGAGGTGTGCATTCGCATAGGCAACATATGCCTTGACAGGGGCGACCTCAAATGCGCCGAGGAGTACTACCACAGGGCCATGGAGTACTCCGTGGACGGCATGAAAAGGGGCCTCGTGCTGGCCAAACTCGCCCATCTCTACATGATGCGCGATATGCTGGAGCGGGCCGCGGAGTACCTGGATGAGGCGAGGAAAATCGCGGAGGACACGGGTTCGCCGGAGTTGATGGCCCTCGTCCTGAAGGAAGAGGGCATTTTAAAATACAGGCAGATGGATGAAGAAGGGGCGCTCAGGTGCTTTCTCAAATCCCTTGAGGAGTACGAGAAGACGGATGAGGCCCTTGGCAAGGTCAAGGTCATAATGGACATAGGAGCCGTGTACATGTCGCTGGCGGACACGGAAAACGCGGAGAAATATCTAAAAATGGCTCTCAAGATGGCCGGCGAAATGGGCTATGTTACGCTCATAGCCAGCATATACCTGAACCTAGCCAACTACTACTCCGGCATAGGGGACCTCAAAAAGGCGGAGGAGTATCTGGAGCGTTCAGAGGAATACGTTCGCAGGATAGGCGATGTGCGCCTCGGCCAACTGGTGTACCGGAACAGGGCAGTTGAATTTTTCAGGGAGGCCAGATTTGAAGAGGCCCTGGAGAACATCAAAAAGGCGCAGGAGTACGCGCTGGAGATGAACAACGAGTACGAGCATGCGAGGCACAGGGCCCTTGAGGCGCTGTTTTTGACTGTGATGGGCAGGGCGGATGAGGCCGAGACCATACTCAACGATGCCCTGGCCGTGATGGGTGCGGTGGATGAGATCCCGGCGCGGCTTGATGTTCTCGGGTACAGGGCTGCATACCTGGAGTTTCTGGGGCGTTATGGCGAGGAGAGGGAAGTTCTCATGGAGAGCATAAGGGTGTGCGAGCGCGGCGGTCTCAAGAGGGAGAAGGGCCGCACACTGCTGGAACTGGCGAGGAATATGTTCCTTGAGGGGGACTTTGACGGGGCCGTGCGAACGCTGGAAGAGGCAGAGTCGCTCCTCGGGGATTTTCGGCCAACTGAACTTGACCGCTATATGCTGACCTCCAGGCGGTTCATGAAGCGCATAGCCGCGTGCGAGGACCCCGCGGAGGAGATAAGCGACTACGCCTCTGATTTGCTCCAGGGACGGTACATCCTGCGCTGCGTTGAGTTCCTTTACCACATGGGAGTGGTGTACGTTCGCTCGGGCAAGGAGGGTGGGAAATTCCTGAGACGCGCTATGGACCTCGCGGAAAAGCATGGCATGGGGTCGTACAGACGGCTCATTGAGGGCGCTCTTTCCGGCCCCCCGTGAGGGAGAACTCCCATCGGGTCACGGGTTCATCAAACTCGGCAAGGCAGTCGCCGCACCTCCACAGGCCGAATCTCTGGAATATGTCCTCGCTGCCGCAGTAGGGGCACACAGGGTCATCGTCTCCCATACCATGGACATGTAGACATCGCACTATATATGGCTTTCCCGTTTAGGGGTTAGATTTATTAATATCGGTGCAGATGTCATACGCGATAGAAATGGCAGGGGAATACAAGTTCAAGGTATGTCTGGTGGGAGATCCGGGCGTTGGCAAGACGTCCCTCGTCAGGCGCTTCGTGTACAATATGTTTTCCGACAAATATCTCACGACCATAGGCACGAACATATACAAAAAGAACCTGAAAATCAGGGGGGTGTCATGCACCCTGATGGTGTGGGACATAATGGGACAGCCCGGGTTCAGGGAAATACTCAAGACGGCGTACTTTTACGGAGCGCAGGGCATAATCGCGGTGGCCGACCTCACATCCCCGCAGACCTTTGAATCTCTGCCGGACTGGGTTGAGGCCGCCATGGGCGTGGTTGAGGAGAGCTTCCCCGTGATCATGTTTGCCAACAAGAGCGACCTTGAATGGAAGGTGGACGAGAATTACGTGAAGGAGGTTGCTGACAGGATAGGCGCTGAGGAGCACTACATAACCAGCGCCAAGACGGGGGAGAACGTGGAAAAGGGCTTCGTGAGCATGGCTAAATATCTCCTCCCCTGAACTTCCTGAGTTTACCGACCCACCTCAGGCGCATCCTGTAGGCCTTTTCGTCCCCCATCATCTCGCGTGAGAGTTCATACAGGTTTTTGATGAGCCTTTCAATCTCATCGTACGTTGGATTCTCCATGTCCTTTATATTTGCCCTCTCAAACTGCTTCCTTATTATGGGCATGGCATCCTCAAAGGAGCCGTAGGTTCTGGCGAAATCGGTCATTATGTAGTCCAGGACATCGCGCAGGTTCATAACATCTGCCTTCTCCTCTCCCCTCTCCCTCCTCACGGGTTCAAACTCCAGCATCATCCCTGCGAGGTTGTGGAAAGCCTCCTCCACGTTCTCGCCAGTCTTCGCGCTGGTGATGTACCACGGCGCGCTCAGTTCATCGGCAACCGCTCTCACATCGTCCTCGCTGACGGCCCATTCAAGGTCGCTCTTATTTGCCAGCAGAATCACGGGAACTTCGCCCGCCGCCCTCACGAGCACATCGCGCCAGTATCCGGTCAGACTGCTGAGGGTCTCGGGCCTTGTGAGGTCGCATACCAGAAAGGCGCCTTCCGAGCCCCTGAGGGAGGCCTCCTGCACCTTCGTGAAACCCTTCTGCCCCAGCACGTCCCAGATCATAAGTATCATTTCGGTGTCGTCCACAGTCACCGTTTTCTTGGAGACCTTCACCCCTATGGTCTGAATGTATTTGTCCGAGAACTTGTTCAGAACGAATCTGTTTATGAGCGAGGTTTTTCCCACCGCCCCGTCTCCGAGCAGCACGATCTTCCTCTTGACCACCTGCATACGTGGGGAATACGCGTTGAGGGTTATTTTACTTTTTCCCTTGACGGCCCCCAATCCCCAGAACGCGGAACCACCTGAGCACCACATCGTCCGATAGGCGGTACAGGCCGTTTCCGTCCCTCACCACTATGCCCCTCCCCTCCAGATGCGCGAGGTGCTTCCTGACGGTGTTGCGGGATGCGTGTCCCCTCTCCACACGCACCTCCTCCGCTATACGCGTTATGTTCGCCTCTCCCAGACGGAGAAGCGCCTCCACGACGTACCTCTCATCGCCGGAAACGTCGGGCAGGAAATCCGCCACCGAGAGCCGGCCGAATCTGAGAGCCAGTTCAACTATTCTGAAATAGGCGAGCACTATGCCTTTGACCTCGCCCTCCATCAGTTCGCGCAGTAAACGCTCTACCCTCTGTAATCTCTCCTCAACGTCCCCGCCCATCTCAGCATCTCTCCTATGCTCATGCTTTCACGGTATCTTCTGGCGAGACGCCTCGCGGTCTTCCGTGGAATGCCTCTCCGTATCAATTCACGCCGAAATCGGCGGACGCAGCGCCACCTCGCAAGGGCGAACCGCGGGAACAGTGCCAGGAGGCGCAGCACGAAGGATGCGACGAAGACGAGGGTGAGGCAGAGGCCCCCGCTCACTCCTCATCCTCCCGGGCCCCGCGGGAACGCTCGCCCAACCCCGCGTTCCCGAAGATGTCGCGGCTCAGGGACTTTATGCTGTAGTTGTCCATGAACTTCTCCGTCAGGCGTGCGGCCTCCTCGGGGGGCATTCCCTGTTTAACGAGTTCGCTGTAGAACTCCGCAACGGCTCTGCCAAATTCCCTGGCCCTCTCAGGGTCCATGAGCGCCTCCATAATGTCCCGTATTAGCCGGGGTATCTTCTCGCTCACCACGTCCAGGACCTCTTTCAGTTCCTCCACGTCCTCCCTGTCTCTATCTTCCATGTGCATCACCGCGGATGATTATGTCGGTCATGCGGGTATAAACTTTCGCTCAAAAGTGACCGGCGTTTCAAAAAAACCGCACGGTGCGGTAAAGATTTATATCCCACCCATGTGATGGGCGCCCATGCACCTGACCGTTGACATAGAGATGGAGGAGAAGATCCTCCAGGCGAACACCAAACTGGCGGAGATGAACAGACGGCTTCTGCGCCAGCACGGTGTGAGGGCCTACGACTTCATGGGCGCCATCGGGAGCGGGAAGACGGCCCTAATAGAGAGGATATCGTCCATCCTGATGGAAAGGGGTCTGCGGGTGGGGGCGGTCACGGGCGACGTTGCGGGCGATGACGATGCGCGCCGTCTGAAGTCCCTGGGTCTTCCCGTGGTGAACGTGAACACGGGGAAAGAGTGCCATCTGGACGCCCACTACCTCCACCACGCGCTGGAGGAGTTGCCTCTGGATGAACTGGACATAGTGTTTGTGGAGAACGTGGGCAACCTCGTCTGCCCTGCGGACTTCCCGCTGGGCACGGACATGAGGGTCGTGGTTGTGTCTGTGACCGAGGGGGACGACATGGTCAGAAAACACCCCGTCATATTCGGCATAAGCGATGTGGCGGTCGTGAACAAGATAGACATCGCGGAGCACGTGGGGGTGGACCCGAAGGTAATCGTGGAGGACTTCCACAGGGTTAAGCCCGGTGGGAAGATAGTGCTCACCTCCGCCAGGACGGGCGAGGGCATAGAGGAACTCATGCGTCTGATGGGTCTGTGATATGCCGTACCGGATCGTTGTTAAGGGCATCGTTCAGGGCGTAGGGTTCAGGCCCACTGTAGCCCGTGTTGCGAGGGCTCTGGGCCTCAGGGGATATGTGAGGAACGTGGGGAGTTTCGTTGAGATAGTCGTGTCCTCTTCCCCCCATGAATTTCTGGAGGCGTTGAGGAGGGATCTGCCACCCCTCGCGAGGATAGAGGAGGTGGAAGTGGAGGCCGTGGATGTGCCGCTGCCGAATGGTTTTGTAATAGAAAGGAGCGCGGACGCGGAGCGTCTGTCCCTTATTCCACCGGACACCGCCACGTGCGATGAGTGCCTCGCCGAGATGTTCAACCCCCGGGACAGAAGATATCTTTATCCGTTCACCTCCTGCACCTACTGCGGCCCACGCTTCACGACAGTCCGCTCTTTACCCTACGATAGAGATAGCACCGCTTTCTCGCGCTTCCCCCTCTGCCGTGAATGCGAAAGCGAGTACGGATACGAGGGGGACAGGCGCTATCACGCCCAGACGACTTGCTGTCCGGAGTGCGGTCCGCACTACACACTGTACGATTCCTCCGGCGAGGTCGTGGAGACCGACGATCCCCTGCGGGAATACGCGCGCCTCGTGGAGGAGGGGAACATCTGCGTGGCCAAGTCGTGGGGTGGAATGCATATAAATGTGATTCTGGACGAGATTCCGAGATTCCGCGAGTGGTATCGCAGACCGCAGAAACCCTTCGCCGTGATGTTCAGAGATCTGCGGGCCGTGGAGGTCGTGGCACATGTGAGCGACGTGGAGCGTGACCTCCTCACATCGCCAGCGCGTCCCATAGTGCTCGTGCGGAAGAAGAGCGACGATGATGTTTGGGAATGGGTTGCCCCCGGGCTGCCGAACATAGGCGCATACCTGCCGTACAGTGGCTTTCATCACATTCTGTTTCATCATCTCCAGACGGATTACGTGGTATCCACGTCCGCGAATATGCCAGGGAGACCCATGATAACGCGAAACGAGGAGGCGTTCACACTCGGCGCGGACTACTACCTCCTGCACGACCTCCCAATAGAGAACAGGTGCGACGATTCCCTGTTGAGGGTTGTGGATGGCGATCCACTCCTGATAAGGCGTTCCCGCGGTTACGTCCCGCTTCCGCTTCCCTTCCCGGGGAAGGGGAGGATTCTCGCAATGGGCGCGCAGATGAGCATGGCGGGGCTGGTGACCACCGGAGGAAAAGCCTACTTCACGCAGTACATCGGGAACAGCCCCGATTACGAGGTTCTGGAGTACCTCAGGGACGCGGTGGCGCACCTCCGCTCCCTCCTCGGCGTTGAGTCGCTGGAGGCCGTGGCGGTGGATATGAATCCGAGGTACACGTCGCGCATGCTGGGCAGAAAGATAGCGGAGAGGGAGGATGTGCCCCTCGTGGAGGTGCAGCATCACCACGCCCACGCGGCGAGTTTGATGGCGGAGTGGGGCGAGGAGGAGATGTTCGTCCTCACCTTTGACGGGACCGGCTACGGGACTGACGGCGCCTCGTGGGGAGGTGAACTTCTGCTGGCGCGCCCGGACGGCTTTGAGAGGGTTGCATCTCTCCAGTACCTCCCGCTGCCCGGGGGCGATGCGGCGGTCCGCGAGCCCGGGAGGATACTGAAAGCGCTGAAGGGCGAGTTGAAGACGCCGTTCGCTGCGAAATCATCCTCCATGGGCCGTCTCATGGATGCGCTCTCGGCGGCCCTCGGGATATGCGACCGCATGACCTACGAGGGTGAGCCCGCGATGAAACTGGAGAGGCATCTCCGCGAGGTGAGGGGGCTGGACGTGGAGGTGCGGAGGGAGGAGGGACGATACGTGATAATGACCTCCGAACATCTGCTGCGAGTTGCGGACGCCCCTCCCGGGGAAAGGGAAGAGATGGCGAGTTCGCTTGTGGTCGGCGTCCTGGACGCTTTCATACATATTCTGGAAGAGCACTCAGACATGCGCATTCCCGTGGGCATATCGGGCGGGGTTTCCTACAACGAGTTCGTGGTGAGGCATCTGCGGAAACGCCTGGATATACGGACACACAGGCAGGTGCCGCCGGGCGACGGCGGCATAGCGCTCGGCCAGGCGCTGGTTGCAGAGTCAAAAATTAAATAGGAGTACTGTAATCGGAGGTTGAGGTAAAATGAGAAAGGTGTCCGGCTCGCATCCCGTCAGCGGGATAAAACGGCTGATACTGGATGTGCTGAAACCCCACAAGCCATCCATCGTGGAGGTGGCGCTTCGCCTGAGCAGGGTGAAGGGCGTGAGCGGCGTGAGCTGCATGCTCAACGAGGTTGACCAGGAGACGGAGAACATAAAGGTGATCATAGAGGGCCCCGCCATAGATTTTCCCGGCGTGGAGATGACGCTTGAGGAGTGTGGCGCGGTCATACACTCCATAGATGGCGTATCGGCGGGGATAAAACTCGTGGAGGACGTGGAGACGCCTCAGGACAAGTGACGTACGGCCTCCGCCACTTTCCTTATAACCGCCGTCTTGCTCTCGTCGGTGAATACGCGGACCCGCACCCTGTCGTGCCACCACCTGCGCGGGTAGGACCTCTCCTCTATTTCGTACTCGTATCCGAGCGAATCGAGGGCTCTGAGAATGGTCTTCAGGTCCGCGTCGAAGGCGAGTTCAGACGGCACCCTCCTCCCGAACTTACGCGTGATGCGCCTGTCAAAATATGATGGATACAGGACTATGCCCCTCATTCTATCAGAACCGCGTTGAGGACGCCGTCCTGCCCGGGTCTGGAGGTGATGCGGGCCTTTCCGATCTCCGTCTGCACGACCGCCCCCTTGGTGATTATGTTCCTCTCAACGAAGTGGGGGTTGGCGCGGTTCTCCAGCACCGTTATGACCCTGACGACCTGGCTCTTGCCCGTCTTCGGGTTGAAAACGTTCACCCTGTCATCGCGGAGAAGTTTGACCTTGATGTTGCCGCCCCTCACCCTCACTATCTTCCTGCGCGTGGGGGCTATGTGCGTCAGGACGGGTTCCCTCCCTCTCTCGTAACGCCTCTTCTTCCTGTGGGGCCTTATGCGACCGCCGGAGGGCTTCCTCAGAGACCTCGTGTGCCAGACAGTCATCCTATCACCTGCTTTCCACCATAAAGGGATGGGATATTTAAGTTTTTACGTCCTTCTCCTCACGCGCCTTCCGTCCGTGAAATTTTAAATATTTTCTATCTTATGATGGGGTGTGTGTCCGTCTTCATCGGATAACTCCCGCGGTGAGTCGCCGGAGGGGTTAGACCTCTTTTACAGAAACGAGTTCGCGGAGGAACTCGTCAGGAGATGGTATCTGTATATAATAGAGGCAGTTCTCTTAATAGTATGTTGTTGCTGTGTACTGATGCTACCGGTCTATCTCTCTCTGTATCTTGAAACCCGGAGCGTTCTATACCTCTTCCTGGCCATGTCCATTCCCCTCACACCGTTTGCTATTTTCGCCGTTCATCTGCGTTTTCACGTGAACGCCTACATAAAAAAGCGAAAAGAATACGGATTTTTATTTGACCCACAGAGAGAATCTTTCCGCATAACCGCGCCAGATATCAGTAAAACAATCCCTCTACGCAGGCTCAGGGGGATAACGCTGGACATAGACACGACGGTCTTTCACTGTGACGATGGGGATCTTGTCTTTGACCATACCTTTCTGATTGTGGACCGCAGAAAGATGGGTGATGTCCTCAAAGGGAGAGGGCTCAACATAAAAATAGACCAGCGCTTCACTCAGGAGTCATGGAGGCGGCATTGCTGGCCCGTGCTGCGTACAAAGATGGTCTATCACCTCTCCATGGGTCTCGGGCTTGCCCTGCCATTGCTTGTACTGAGTACGCTCTGGCCACAACTCCTGTTTGTGGTCTTCGCGGTGTTGCTCGTGATGACCAGATATATGTGGGCGGACGTGCGTATGATGAGAGATACGGTGTTGAACTTTATCACCCCGCGCGGCCTCTATGAAATTCGCAGTGGTATGGTGGCGATGGCGAAAATGAGGGAGGCTATTACTGACATGTACGGAGACCATATAGCGGTCTCTTTCAAGGCGGATGTGAAAGTATTCAGAAAGAGCGATGGGCGGCTCGTGAAGGTCAGAGAGCGACACGGTGCCAGGTTGAAATTCTTCTTTGATTCATTTCTCATTCTCGACTATGCTCTCTACGCACTGGAGGCGGGAACTCTGGAATACATGCTCACCTTCCGCCACGTGAACATAAAAGATGCAGGTACATTCACATTCACGTTCTCGCCCCTGGATAGAACGCTCCGCATTTACGAGGTGTCGCGCGGTGGAGGTGTGATAGAGGAGCGCCCTGTCTATGCCCTCAGATATGATCCCGAGGACGTAAGGAAATATCTGACATGGATACTGCACCGCAACAGGGAAATTCTATCCATCGCCCGTACATGCGCTGTAGACGTGAGCACCGCTTCCATGCGAGGGGATAAGGCGATCTTTCACAGCACGTGTAAAACAGTCACGCCTGCACGGAGGGAAAAGCAATACCTGTGGGCGGGTTTTGCTCTGAGCGTCCTGCTGTTTTTCTCGTTGATCATGGCCATATTCTTTATGATGCTCTCCGACGAACCTGTCAGTATTCGCGGGTGGGCAATCTGCGCCTCCACATTGTTCATATTCTCCTTTCTTTTTGTTCTTGCCATTTATATCAATGATCTTCGCTGGGCTTCACGCGGCATTAAATTTGAAAAGGACCACTTGGTTCTCTGGAACGGCAGGGAAATCCCGTATTCCAAGATAAGACACGTGGCTGCGAACCCCCACCTGAACCACATATCGTTGAACTATGTGGATGAGAAGGGGAGAGAGAAGAGGGTGAGGGTTCCACCGCAGTCCAGTATTTCCGCGGATACACGGAGGAAAATAATAGAAACGTTCAGGGAACTCGGTGTGCGTGTGTTGGCGTGAGGTGTGCATAGTTTGCGATTCCTCGGCGAGACGCTGAACGAAAGTTTATAATACGCAATATCTCATTAGTTGAACTATGCCACCGCCTGACATAGAGATTCACGAAATACACAAGATGGACCTGAAGGGCGCGGTCATACTGGATGGATTTCCCTCCGTGGGGCTGGTGAGCACGATAGTCACGAATTACATCGTGGACACGCTGAAACTCAGGCAGATAGGCGTTGTGGATTCCATGTACTTCCCCACGGTTTCCCTCATAAGGGGCGCGGAGCCGCACAACCCAGTGAGGATATACGGGGGGGAGGTAAACGGACGTAAGATAGGCGTGTTCATCTCCGAGTTCTCCCCGCCCGGCGTTATGATAAAAGCCGTGGCCTCGTCCATCCTCCAGTGGGCGATAGACCAGAGGGCGGATATGATCATAACCCCCGAGGGTCTCATAGTGGACAGCATGCCGGAGAAGCCCGCCGTCTACGGCATAGGCAGCACGAAGCGCGCAATGTCCCTGCTTCCGGAAAGCATACAGGTGTTTGAGGAGGGCGTGATATCGGGCGTCACGGGTGTTCTGCTCAACGAGGGAAAGAAGAGGGATTTCGATGTGCTCGCCCTCCTTTCCGAGGCACATACCGATTACCCGGATGCGAGGGCGGCCGCACGAATAATAGAGGCGATGAATGCCATAATCCCCGAGATGAACATAGACCCCGAACCCCTCTACGAAGAGGCGGAGAAGATAGAGAAGCATCTGGAGGAGATACGCGCCCAGGCCGCGAAAATGAAGCATTCGCGGCCCGGCACGACCATGTACGGGTGATAATATGAAGGCGGTTATTCTGGCGGCCGGGGAGGGGGTGCGTCTTCGCCCCTTCACGCACCGCACGACCAAGGTCATGATACCGCTGGCCAACAGGCCTATCCTGCAGTACGTGGTTGACGCGCTAAGGGAGGCGGGTGTGCGGGATGTGATAATGGTCGTCGGCTACAAAAAGGAGCACGTGATGGAGTACTTTGAAGACGGCGATGATTTCGGCGTGAACATAGAGTACGTGTTCCAGCCGAAGCCCCTGGGCACGGCCCACGCCCTGTCCCTGACGGAGGACCGCGTGGGCGAAGAACTACTCATGGTTCCGGGAGACAACATCGTAGACGCGCGGGTAATCAGGGACGCCCTCTCGGCGGAGAGGAACAGCGTCATAGCCACGCTCTCTGACCGCCCCTCCGTCTACGGTGTGCTGCGCCTCTCGGGGAAGAGGGTCATAGCGGTTGAGGAGAAACCGCATCTGGACGAGAGTGCCCTCGTGTCCACGGGCATATTCAGATTCGGCCGGGAGGTGTTTGATTATATCCGGAAGTCCATAGAGGAGGACGGAGATTACACCATAACGGGGGCCATCAGGCATATGATACGCGATTCACGCCTGTTATGCAGGGTCACGGAGGGGACGTGGGTTGATGCCGTTTACCCATGGGACCTCATCCACGTCAACCGCCAGGCTCTCTCATGGGTTGAGACCGCCTACGGAGGGAGAATTGAGGAGAACGTGGTCATGCGCGGTGCGGTTGAGGTGGGGGAAGGCACGGTGATAATGCCCGGCGCCTACATAGAGGGACCGACTTCTATAGGGAAAAACGTCGTCATCGGTCCCAACTCCGTCATAAGGGCCAGTTCCATAGGGGACGGAGTTGAAATAGGGCCTCTGACGACCGTGGAGGAGAGCCTTATAATGGACGAGGTGATAATAGGGGGCGGATCCTATATCAGCCACTCTGCGGTGGGGTGCGGGACGGTGATTGGACCGAGGTTCACATCCTACGCGGGCGAGGCGGTCAAGGTCGTGGGCAACAGGGTGTTCAGAATCCGCGAGGTGGGGGCGCTCATAGCGGACGATGTGCGTCTCGGCGCGGGCGTGACCGTGGACCCCGGCGTGATGATAGCGGCCGGCTGTCACGTTGAGCCAGCGAGGAGGGTCGCCAACGACGTCCTGGAGAGGAGGGCCGTCCTCTGAGGTGATGGACCTTGTGCGGCATAATAGGTTACACCGGCAACAGAAACGCTCTGGAAGTGATTCTGGAGGGCCTGAAGCGCCTGGAGTACAGGGGCTACGATTCCGTGGGCATAGCCGTGGGAAACCACGAAATACGGGTTTACAAGAGGAGGGGCAGTGTAAGCGCTCTGGAAAGCGATATAAGGAAGACCTCTCTGAGTGGCACAATAGGCATAGGGCACACGCGCTGGGCCACACACGGAGAGCCCTCCGACAGAAACGCGCACCCCTTTCTGGACTGCACGGGCAGATTTGCTCTGGTTCACAACGGGATAATTGAGAATTACCAGGAGATAAAGGAGGAACTCAGATCAAAGGGCCACAGTTTCACCTCAGACACCGACACCGAGGTGATAGTTCACCTCATAGAGGACCTCTACGAGGGGGACATTCTCAAAGCGGTTATGGGTGCTGTGTCCAGACTGGACGGATCCTTTGCCATCGTGGTGATGGCTGCGGGAGAGAGACGTTTGATAGGCGTTCGCAAGGAGAGCCCTCTGGTCATAGGTCTGGGAGAAGGAGAGAATTTCCTCGCATCCGATGTTCCGGCGTTTCTGAAATACACAAACAGAGCGGTGTTCCTTCAGGACGGGGATATCGCGGTGATAACCGCAAACTCATGGAAGGTGCTGAACTTCGGCGGTGAGGAAGTCAAGAGAGAGGTCACGGACATACCGTGGAACGTGGAGAGCGCCGAAAAGGGCGGCTTCAAGCACTTCATGTTGAAGGAGATATTTGAGCAGCCCTATGCCATTATGAACACGCTCCGGGGAACATCCTCCCTCTACCTGCGCACCGTTGATGAAAACGATTTCGAGCGGATAAAAATAGTCGCCTGCGGCACATCCTACCACGCCGGGATGATAGGGAAGTACGTGTTTGAGGAGATGCTGAGAATACCCGTTGATGTTGATGTTGCCTCCGAGTTCAGATACAGGGAGAGGATTCGCGAAGATGCCATATACGTGTTCATAACCCAGAGCGGCGAGACGGCAGATACGCTCGCCGCTGCCCGCATAGCCCGCAGGATGGGGCACAGAACGATAGCGATAACCAACGTCATCGGCTCGTCCATCACACGCGAGGTGGATGAGGTCATATACACGAACGCCGGGCCCGAAATAGGCGTGGCCGCCACCAAGAGCTTCACAACGCAGATTGTGGCCATTTACCGCCTCGCACAGCACATCGCGGAGGTGCGCGGTCTCGCCGCTCACGACGACCTGTGGACAGAACTCCGCCTACTCCCCAGACTGGTGTCAAATGTGCTCCAGCGCCACTCTGAAATAGAGGACATCGCGCGCACGTTGAAGACCGCGCAAAATATGTTCTACATAGGCAGAAACATATCGTATCCAACGGCGCTGGAAGGTGCCCTCAAGATGAAGGAGATATCGTACATACACGCAGAGGGATATCCGGCAGGGGAGTTGAAACACGGGCCGCTCGCGCTTCTAACCCCCAAAACGCCCGTCGTGGCGCTCGTCCCGCCCGACAGGACGTATATGAAGATGCTGGGCAACGTCAAGGAGGTGGCCGCGAGGGGTGCCCCCGTCATAGGCGTGGGCGCGGAAGGCGATGAGGACCTCATCAAATACGTGGATCGCACAATATACGTCCCGAGGACCCGCCCCATATTCTATCCTGTGCCCATATCCGTGGCGCTTCAACTGCTGGCCTATTACACGGCCGATATGCGCGGATGTGAGATAGATAAACCGAGGAATCTGGCCAAGAGCGTCACGGTGGAGTGATGACCATGCGAGGGTTCCGTGAGTTTCTCAGATACCTCTCGCTCGTTGAAGCATCCCTTGCGGTGCTGTCCGCTGCGATGTCCATGTACATAACATCGGACACCGCGTTTTCCCCGGGGGTATTCGCCTACTTCTTTCTTATGCTTTTTCTCTTCACCTCCATGTTCGGACCTGCAACCGCCCTGCGCTTGGTGAGGGCACGGGGTGCTGGCCCCGTGGATGCACGCCTCCCCCTGGGCCTCGTCGCGTTTTTCTTCGTCGCCCTGATAGTTCTGACTTTCTTCGTCCCTTTCGGCTTTGGAGATGTGCGCACGGAGGGATACGTTCTCTACAACGAGCCCCTGCCACCCGCGTCGGTGACTCTGAACCGAGACATGGAGGGTCTCAACTACATAGGTGGAAACGTGGAATTTGAAGGGAACGTGACCGTGCGCAATGCAACTCTGGTTTTCTCGGCCGGGAGCAGAGCGTGGGTGTCATCGGGTTCCACGCTGAGAATGGAGAATGTCACCCTTGAACTTCACAGGTCTCAGTTTGAGGTTTACGGAACTCTCATTGCCGAAAACGTCGTCTTCCGCGATCCCTGGGGAGATGCGGAGCATATGAATGGCGACGGGGGTGTTGAGATATACGGTTCCGTTTTCATGGAAAATGCGGTCATAGAAGGCGGTGCAACAAACGGCCTTCTGCTACACAACGCCTCGGCACATCTGGTGAACGTCACTGTGGTGGCCAACGGTGACGACGGTATAGAGGTGCATCGCTCAACCCTGCGGGCGGAGCGCCTGACGGTAAAAAACAACACGTGGTCCATTGTGGCGTTTGAATCTGACCTTTATCTGACGGATAGCGCGGTCACGGGGAACACGTACGGCATAGCGCTGGACGATTCGCGTCTCACGCTCAACAGATCAACGGTTGAGGGCAACAGAGAGTGGGACATCCTCAGGATTGGGGATTCTCAGGTGTACAGCAGCGACTCCAGGGTAGGCGTTGAAGGCACGATATCCTTTGAAGACCCCAGTGCCGAGGCATACCTTATGCTGTGCGTGAGCATCTACATGATATCATTCATTATGGCCCTGACATACACTCACTGGGTGCTCCGCACAATGGGCTCCAGCGCCGGGGAAACCGAGGAAAAGTTATTTAATTACGGGTGATTTTCAGCCCACAGGGGACCGTGGGGTAGCTTGGCATCCTCCCGGCCTTGGGAGCCGGAGACCCGCGTTCAAGTCGCGGCGGTCCCACCATCACAGTTCCTTTGCCATGTAGGGCCCCAGGCGTTCGTATCCCAGTTTTCTGTAGTAGCCTCTAACACCCACACCGCTGGTCACGAGAAGGCGGTCCACACCCCACTCCGCTCTTGCGATCTCCTCCGCCTCCACCATGAGCTTCCGCCCCATTCCGCGGTGCTGCCATGCGCCCTCCATCCTCTTCCCTATGGGCACCTCCGCACCGAAGACCTTTAGTTCCCGAACGACCGCCGCGTTCCTCATCTCCGGGCGGTGCGCGGATTCGCCCGGGAGGCGGAGGCGGAGAAAGGCGGCTATGGAATCCACGGAAGGATCCTCAAACGAGAGGAAGACCTCTTTCCCGCCGGAGGCCCTGTAATCCCGCCTCATGGGGACGAAATCCTCTCCGCCCCTCCTCCCCACCTCGCGGCACCTTATGCACCTGCATGCATGGCCGAGGGAGCGCATCCTATCCTGCACCACCGCCCGGAGGTTGGAAATTCTGTTGCCGGCCGTGATGAGATGCGACGGTATGTCCCTCTGAATCCTCTGTATGCGTACCCAGGGGGGAACCATCCGCTTTATCTGCACCATGAGGTCTATCAGGGCATCCCCCTCCAGCGGGGCGTACTCGCCCCGGACCCACATGTCGTAGAGCGGCGTGCCTTCCATCACCAGCGTGGGGTATATCTTGAGCATGTCTGGCTTGAAGCGTTCATCGCTGAACACCGTGCGGAACATACGGAGGTCTCGCTCCGGGTCGGACCCGGGCAGACCGGGCATTAGGTGATAGCAGACCTTGAGGCCCGCGTCCTTTGCGAGTCGCGTCGCTCTCACGCTCTCCTCCACCCCGTGTCCTCTATTTATGATGCGCAGCACATCGTCGTAGATGCTCTGGATGCCCAGTTCCACGCGCGTTGCCCCCAGGCGGAGGGCAAGGTAGATCTCCTCCTCCCGGAAGCAGTCGGGCCGTGTCTCCACCGTGAGCCCTATGCATCTGTGTCTCGCAACCTCGTTAAGCGCATGGGCCTCCTCAAGGGTTCGCGCTTCCCTTCCGTTCATGGCGTCAAAGCAGCGCCTGACAAACCACTCCTGATATTCCCGCGGGCGCGAGGTGAAGGTGCCTCCCATTATGATGAGGTCTATTTTGTCGGTGGGATGCCCTATAGTTTCAAGCTGCTCGATCCTCGCCTTCACCTGTGCGAAGGGGTCGAAGGAATGCTGCGCGGCGCGGAGCGCAGCCGGTTCCCTCCCGGTGTAGGACTGCGCGGTGCCGAACTCCACTCCGCCGGGGCAGTATATGCACTTTCCGTGGGGACAGGGATGCGGTGAGGTCATGGCCGCCACGACCGCAACCCCGGAGAGCGTGCGTGTGGGCTTCTTGACGAGAAGGTGACGGTAGGCCTCCCTCTCCCCGGGAGCGAGCGCCCGGAGTATCTCCGAGTTCCGCGGAACGTTTACCCCGGCGGCCTTTGCAACCTCCGTCTTCACGCGGAGGAGGTCCTCTCTCGTCGCGATCTCACCGGAGCGAAGGCGTCTGATAACCTCATGGATCACGTCCACAGCACGACATAAAGGGGGTTGAGATAAAAAGGCTTCGCCGCCCCACCTCAGATTCCCAGCATCTTCCTGACCTCGGGGTCTATCCTGTCGGGCGTCCACGGCGGGTCAAAGGTCAGCTCTATGTTCACGTCCTCAACGCCCTCCAGTTCGCTCACCGCGCGCTTCGCGTGGGATAGGAGCATGTTCATGAGGGGGCAGCCCGGCACGGTGAGCGTCATCTTCACGTGCACCTTCCCGCCGTCCACCTTTATGTCGTATATGAGCCCGAGGCTCACTATGTCCAGCCCGATTTCGGGGTCGTAGACCTTTCTGAGAGCATTTCTCACATCCTCTTCCGTCACCATGGTTCTCACTCTGCCGTAAATCTCATCGGGTGGCTAAAAACGTTGCGGTGGTGCGGGGGGTGGGATTTGAACCCACGAACCGCTGACGGACGAGCCCCTCAAGCCCGCGCCTTTGGCCAGGCTCGGCAACCCCCGCGTGTGTATCAACTCAGGGAGGCCCTCTCCCTTACCTCCCCAAACCTCTCCCTCAGATGACGAAGGGCATAGGCCAGGACGTCCTTCGCGTTCAGACTCCCGTCAGTTTCAAAGCGGAATATATAGCGCGTGTCGTCCTCCTTTACCTCACACTCACAGTAGCTCAATACCTTCGCTATATCGGGGCATTCGTAATCGTCGGTGAACACGATGTAATCGTCGGTCTCCTCAACCACCGCATTGGGGCACTTCTCCTTGATCTCCTCCCATATCTCACACTCATCCTTGTGAACCTTTATTTCGCGGTGGTACTTGTAGGCCACGCCGCTGGTGACCTGCCACTTCGCGTGGTCCCTCGCGCGGCCCATTATGGCCTCCGCCTCTATCATAAGGGCCTGATGCGCGTTCAACTTCACTATGGGTATGAGCGAATCCACGGGGCTGAACCTCTCGTCGCCCACCGGGCGCAGGTCCCCGCTGTACACCGTGCCGGGCCCGAACTTGGTGAGCGTGTAGAAGACCGTGCAGTTGGGACAGCCCTCACCGCCGCACACGCACTCATCCCTGAAGTTCATGCTGAGGTCTGTTGGTATCGGTATGAGGGATATTCTGTGAGCCACAATCTCATCGAAGAGCGGTGTGGAGGCATCGTAAATCTTACCAGTCTCGTCGCTTATCCTGCCGTGGTGAAACCTGACCTTGTGTATCGCCAGTTTGGGTATATCCGCTATGAGCGTGCGCCTCAGCGCGTTGGCCACCCAGGGTGTTATGCCGCTTATCTCAAAGCATGCATACCGCTCAGCCAGTTCAATAATCTTCAGTTCCATACTCACACCCTTCTGCCTCTCTTCCCACCGGGCTTCCTGGTGCCGTCGTGCGGGATCGGGGTCACGTCCTCAATCCGGATTATCCTGAGCCCCGCCCTCGCCAGGGCCCTTATGGCCGCCTGCGCTCCCGGGCCGGGGTTGTGGCTCCTGTTCCCGCCGGGCGCGCGGACCTTCACTATGATCTCCGTGATGCCCTTTTCCTTCAGACGTTCGGCCACTATGTCCGCTGCCTTCATGGCCGCATAGGGCGATGCCTCGTCGCGGTCCGCCTTCACCACCATTCCACCGGAGGCCTTTGCGAAGGTCTCCGCCCCAGTTATGTCGGTAACCGTTATGATGGTATTGTTATAGGACGCGTATATGTGGGCCACTCCTATCCTTCCCGGCATCAGTTATCACCCTCCCTGACCTCCGCCTCGGGCCTCTCCACGACGTCCGGCCGCATGGGGTGTGCCTCATTCGCGAGCGGGGAGTACTCGCAGTACCTTATGAGCGGCTCCTCCTCCACCTTCACGAGATAACTGGGCACGGTGACCCTTCTATCCCCGATGGCTATGTGGCCGTGCACTATGAACTGTCGCGCCTGTTTCGGGGTTCTGGCCAGACCCTTGAGGTACACTATGGTCTGCAGCCGCCTTTTGAGGATGTCCTCGACTGTGAGGGACAGAACGGCATCCAGATTGGTATTGCTTTCATCCAGGATCCCGTAGCGCACGAGGCGGTCCATCATCTGCTTTAGCTCTATCTCGCTCTGCTTGTGTCCGTATCGGAGGCGTGCCTGGAGAACCCTGGCCTGTGCGCGGTACTTCCCGAGTATGGACTTCGCCTTCCAGACCTCCCTCTTGTTCTTCAGGCCGTATCTGCGCATAAGTTCTCTCTCCTCTCTGATCCTCTCGCCCTCCCATGGGTGCCTCGGGGTCTCGTAAGTTTTCCTGTTGAACTTGGGGTCTCCCATCACCTCACCTCACGACTTTTTCCTGCTCACGCCGAGGGCAAGACCGCGCCTGCCATTTGAGCGCGTCCTCTGCCCCCTCACGGGGAGACCGCGCTCGTGCCTTATGCCGCGGTAGCAGCGCATCCTCTTCATCCTGTTGATGTTCTCCTGAACCTTGAGGTCGTGCTCCGTGGAGATGAAGTGCAGCGGCTCTCCAGTGTAGAACTCCTTTCTCTGGTTTACCATCCACTCAGGGAGCACTTCGGAGAGTTCCTCCTCGATAATTCTCCTCAGTTCCTCTATCCTCTCATCGCCGAGCGCACCGATCTTCTCGTGAGGGTCAACGCCTAGCTGCCTCACGATGCCCTCGGCGACCCTTATGCCTATGCCCTTGATGCCTGTGAGCGCATAGACGACCTTCCTGTTTCCGTCTATGTCTGTGTTGGCGATGCGCACGATGTACCGGAAATTCTCCTCAACCTCGGTCATATAACATCCCCTGCGCTACGGTGCACAATCCCCTAATGCAATTCCATATATGAACTTTGCTAACGTCACCCCCGCAGCCGTCGCTGAGAAGTTTTATCTTCTCAGATTGGGATAACGCCCGTATGAAGATAACCGTCGTGGGTGCGGGGGCCATAGGGTCTCTGCTGGGCGCTCTCCTCTCCTCGGCGCACGATGTGGAACTGGTGGCGAGAGGCGAGCACCTAGCCGCCATAAGAAGGAACGGGCTGACCCTGAAAGGGCTTTCATCCGGTACCTTCATGTTGCCTGCACATGACAGGTACCGCGGAGGGGCGGATATGATAATAATGGCGGTCAAGGCCTACGACACGGATAACGCCCTGGGGGAATTGGCCCCCCTCCTCGGCGGCGAGATCATCCTCACCGTTCAGAACGGACTGGACACATGGAGGCGGATCGCAGCGGTGGTGGGCGAGGAAAGGACCTTCGTTGGCCTGACAACGTACGGTGCCTACAGAGAGGCGCCCGGCGTCGTGGTCCACGCGGGGTCTGGGTGGGTGAGAATAGGCGCGGTCAGGCGGGACCGCCGTGAGACCGCAGAGGTTATAACGGAGGCGTTCAAACAGGCGGGCATAAACGCTGAATGCGTTGACGACGTCATGCGCGAGATATGGATGAAGACCATGATCAACGCGTGCATAAACCCGTTTACAGCGCTTCTGGGCGTGAAGAACGGGGCCCTTCTGGAGGGTTCTCTGAGGGAATCCCTGAACGTTCTCATAGAGGAGTGCCGGGAACTGGCCCGGCGCCTTGACCTGAACGTGGACGTGGAGGCGGAGGTAATCCGCACGCTGGAGGATACACGTGACAACTACTCCAGCATGTGCCAGGACGTTATGGCCGGGAGGAGGACTGAAATTGATTACATCACGGGGGCCATGCTTGAAAGGGCCGGAAAGATGGGCCTTCCCATGAACGCCCATCGTTTTCTTTACGGCGCAGTCAGGCACATCTCCTGATTATATCACGGATGACCTCTGCGGCCTTCTCGGCGGCGTGCCTCGCCGCCTCGCTCAGCCCCTCGCCCTCCTTCACCCTCTCCACTCCGAGGAGAACCATAAATAGATCGGCATCTCCTATGAAGGACAGTTCTCTCATAAGACGCAGGGCGTCAACCACCCCCATGTGATGGGCGTCCGCCATGGGGGCGCATGCGCGTTCAAAGATTTCGTCGCCGTGCAACACGACAATCTCCCCGGGCTTTATTCCCCCGCAGGCGGCGTCCACTACAACGATAATCTCCTCACCGCGGTACACGCTGTGAAGCATAAAGGGGTCGGTGCCAATATGCTCCACCCGGATTCCACCGCCTCTCAGCTGGTCTGCAACCGCGTATCCCGCGCCGTCATCCTGCATCAGCGGGTTTCCCAGGGTCACCACCAGAGCGCGCCTCATTCACACCTGTATGGCGCCGGGGATTTTTAAATTGCGCACCCAAACTTTTATTATCCAACGTTGCAATAGGTTATCCATGGACGTTCCGTGGGAGGGTAGGTGGAGAAAGGGCGTTGTTGTGGCCGAGGATGTATGCGAGGGAGAGGTGTTCGCTCACGCAGTTTTCCGCTCTATGGACATCGGGAACTACGATGTGATGACGCCCTTCAACGTTCAGAATTTCACGCTCTCTGCCCGGGGTAAAAAGGCCCTCCTTATCCTGTACCCCGAGCGCATAGCATCTTACAACAACATGAGGTGCTGTGAACTCGCCGAGAAAATAGATAAACTGAAGTTTTCGCGCAAACTCATAATAACGGGTGAGATGGAGTGGTGTTTCTACTGCGACTGGGCGGTCAGCATAGAGGACAGGGTGAAGGATGGAATTGTTGCCCGGGCCGTGCGCGTTATGAAACCGCTCCACATGCGGTGTGAACTCCTGTACGTCTACGACGACGGTCGCATACGCATCCTAGAAATCCCGGAAATGACCTTCACAACGTCCTACGCTGACGACACATCCAGGGAGGTCCTTCCCGACCTGTCGGAGGACTGGTTTTACTCCCTCGTGGGGGGCGACGCTCGGGCCGTATCATTCAAGATACTCATAATGCTCGTCATGCCCGCCATCATGGAGGAGATACGCAGAAATCCCGATACCTACCTGGTCATATACGGCACGCCACAGACGCCTGAGATATTCGCAGATGTCATACGCTCAATGAAGAGCAACGGCCAGGGCGAGATCGCCGAGAGGACGTACTTCGTCTCCATAGACCCGCGGGGGACTCACGTGGAGCCGATAGAGAACTCCCTTGAGGACCGCCTGGAGATCAGCAAGTACCGCAGATATTTTCTGCGGCGCGTGGTGCAGGAGAACGGCCCTCACGGGATAGTCATAGCGGACCTGCACACGCTGTGGCACTACTGGAAGGATTACCCCCTCTACTACCTCAGGGTCGGACTGGAGTGGTTCAACGAGGTGAGGATGAGCGGGCTCAGGGTTCTCGCCTTCTCCCCTTACCACATAGAGCCCGTGTGGGAACTCTCCGAGATGGCCACCAAAAAGGTGGTGGCGGCCATAGTGAACGGCGTTCCCTTGGTCAGGGGTGTCGTCCCGCAGACGCCGCCCTACGCGATACAGGTGAGGGACGGCAGGGTGTCCCTCTTCAGGATTCCGTGAGGTCCCTCTCTATTCGGGCGATCTCCTGCAGAAGGTAGAAGTGGCCCACCTCCTCGGCCATCCGCCTCGCCCTCTGAAGGTGTGTGTTTGCGGCCGCCCTCTTTCCGGATTTCATAAAGGCGCGCGCTATGCAGACCTCGCATTCCGCCTCGGCCACCACGTCCTCAATCTCCTGAAAGTGTTTGAGCGCTTCCAGATAACTCTTAACGGCCCCGGAGAGATCCCCGGAAACTTCCTTCACGTACCCCTCTGCCATGAGGAGTTCGCCTATCTTCTTTCTGTTTCCGCTCTTCAGGGCGAGTTCAAGCCCCCTGGCGGCGCACTCGCGGGCCTCGTCCAGCCGGCCCCTGTCTGCCAGCAACTTTGCGAGGTCCCGGAGAGGTGCCGCCCCCACGCGGGGGACGCGGTGCTTTTCGTACAGTTTCCACGACTCCCTGAGGTATCTCTCCGCCTCATCAAGTTTTCCCATCTTGCGCAAAACGTCTGCGATGTTCAGCATATTCACGGCCATTCCGGCGTACTCCTCCGACTCCTCCGAGTACCTGTAGGCGGTGTTGTACAGTTCTATGGCCTCCTCAAACTGACCACGTATCCTGTAGACCTCCCCCAGGTTGTTGTAAACGACAGCGAGAATGCGCGGGTCGTTCATCTTCTCCGCTATCGCCAGACAGCGCCTCCACTGCTTTTCCGCCTCTCCGAGTTTGCCCATATCAAAGAGAAGTATCGCCAGAGCGTTCCAGAATCTGAACCTCGTTGTGATTCTCGCCTCTCCCAGGTGCCTCTCCGCAAGAGCACGAACCCTCTCCGCCTCCCTCTGAAAGCCAGATGTGTGGTAGAGGTCTATGAGGACGGTTGCCGCCGTGACTATGGCCTCGGACGCCTCTGCCTCCCGTGCCATGCGCATGGCATTCTCGGCGACCGCTATCGCCTCCTTTTTCCGCCCCTCCGCCGACAGCATGGCCGCCTTCATGGCGAGAAAAACGGCGGCGTAATCCTGCCTCCCCATCTCCAAAGCCCTCTCCACGGCCTCCTCTGCTCTTTTCACCGCGGCCTCGCGGTCTTTCCTCCCGAGAGACGAAATCTCTTCGCGGATTTTCTCCAGTTCGGGGTGCTCGCGAAAGGGTTCAGGCATGTGCAGGGTATTCCATTATAACATATAAAACAACTTTGGTCGGGAGTGGTTAAAAGCCGAATATACATCGGAATTTTTATTCCAGCGCTGTGCGATTCACCCGCCGTGATCCGCGCCGTGCTGTTTGACATGGACGAGACGCTCGTTGAGAACCCCTATCCCTACTCGGTCATACGTGAGAGGGTGCAGGATTTCCTCATATCCAGAGGGGTTCCACGCCGCGATGTCCTGGCAATGCGTAGGACATACGAGGACACCCTGCGCCTCTCCGCGGAACACGACCTCGGCGACGAACCCCTGAAATTTTTGGAGGATGAGGAGGTGCGAAGGGCGGAGATGTCCAGGCCACATCCCGAGGCGCTGCCTCTCCTCGGATGGCTGAGGGAGAGAGGGTTGAAAATCGCGGTGATAACACGCAACACGCGAAGGGCTGCCGAAATAGCGCTCGCACCCCTCATGGATTTCATAGACCTTGTTCTGGCGAGGGAGGACGTGAGGAATGCGAAACCGCATCCGGACCACGTCCTCACGGCCCTTGAGGCGTTAAGCGTCTCGCCATCAGAGGCGGTCGTCGTCGGCGATTACCCATACGACATTGAGGCGGGGAAGAGGGCGGGGTGCATAACGGTCGGCATAAACACGGAGGCGCATTACACCGTGGAGGGCCTGGGGCGGGTAAGAGACCTGCTGGAGCTTCTCAACCTCATAGAAGAAGGTTCGTCTGCTTCCCCAGCGATATCTCGTCGGGGTCAATAGTGAGTTCGTCCTCAAGTAGCCGCAGGGTCTCCCGAATGGGGACGTAGGGCTGAATGACACGCGTCCTCCCCCTGCCCCTGCCGAAGGACTTTATCTCCGTGTTTATGAGCCCCATCACGCTCAACTCGCTGATTAAATTGGAAACGCTTCTGGACCCAAGGGGTCTGATCCCGCTGATGTGTTCGCAGATGGACCTGTAGGCGGAGTAGACGCTTCCCGTGGTGGTTGCGCCATCCCTCTCCCCTAGGAGCAGAATGGCGTACAGGAGAACCTTGGCGTGGATCGGGAGCGTTCTGACGACCTCAGCCACGGAGTCAATCTCTATCTCCGCCTTGGCGGAGTAGACGTGGAACTCCGTGACTATCTCGGAACCCTCGCGCTCGGCGATGTCCACCGCCTTCTTGAGGAGCGATATTGCCCTCCTCGCGTCTCCATGCTCCTGCGCTGCGAACGCCGCGCAGAGCTTTATTACCGCGTCGTCCACAACGCCCTCCACGAGGGCCAATTCCACCCTATCCCTGAGTATGTCCTCCAGTTGCGGCGCGTTGTAGGGCGAGAACACGAGGCGCTCTCCCATCAGGCGCGAACTTATGCGCGGCTCCAGTTTCTCCGCAAACTTCAGGTCGTTTGATATGCCCACGATGGAGACGCCCCCCTCCTCAATCTCCTCGTTCATGTGGAGGAGAAGATAGAGCGCGTCCTCGTGGCCCTTGTCAACCAGGTGGTCTATCTCGTCCAGAACAAGTATGACCACAACACCCGTTCTGTCTATGGCGTTGAACACCTCTCTCTCCATCCTGTCAAGGGGCCAGCCCGTGTAGGGCACGCGTGTGCATCCGAGGTCCAGCGCTATGTTGTAGAGAACGGAATAGGACGTGTCCACGGACCTGCAGTTGAGGTAAACGGGGTGTACAAGTTCCCCCACACCCTTCATCACCATGAGGCGCTTCAACTCGCGCAGGACGTACTTCACCACGGCCGTCTTCCCCGTACCCGGCTTGCCGTACAGAATCGCATGGGAGGGCACCTTTCCACGGAGGGCGGGAGCGATCATCTTCGCGAGCCGCTCTATCTCCTTTTCCCTGTGGGGTAGCCGGTCCGGCACGTACGACGGCTCAAGGGCGCGCGCGTTCTCCCCCCGATAGAGGGTAGGGGTCTCTATGAATCTCTCAAACACATTAAGTGCCATCTACCACCCTCCGTGGTGCTCTGGGATGGTATATCCCCGATGCCTTACAAATACTTTTTTTCACCAGACCTGTTAGCAAAGGGTTATATCCCATGAGCCCCCCCACCATTTCCACTGTAACTGCCCCCGCAGAGGGAGATCAATTCCTCCACCTCGGATGCGTATCTGGCAGGTATCCTGAATTTCAGGTGAATGTCCACCCCGTATTCAACGTGTTCAACCAGTCCATGCTCGTAAACGTAGTGCAGCAGGCGCTGGGAACACGGTGCGTTTGGAAGTATGAGGTCATAGGACATCTCCATCGGAATGCTGTTGATTATGGCCTCAACGAGCGCGTCCAGGTTGTGCCCCTTCCGGGCTGAGATCTGTATGGGCTCCTCACCAACCAGCATACGCACCACGCGTGCCTTCTCCTCCACATCATCCGCCACGTCAACCTTATTCAGCACGGGCAGCACCTTCCCCTCGCACTCGGGGAAGAGGTACTCAAGGACGGCGCGCGTCTTCCTCTCCACCCCCTCCACCGGGTCGGAAGCGTCCACGAGGAGGAGCACGAGGTCCGCATGGTACACCTCCTCAAAAGTGGGCCTGAACGCCTCTATCATGAAGGCCGGAAGCCCTTCCACCAGCCCGACGGTGTCCGTGAGGAGAACACGGACCTTCGTGGGAAGCCGGGCGGTGCGGGTTGACAGCGTTGAGAACATCCGCCCCTCTATTATCACCTCCTCGCCCGTGAGGGCGCGCAGGAGCGTGGATTTGCCAGAGTTCGTATAGCCGGCTATGGAGACTATGTAGAAGCCGAGTTCCTCCCTGCGCTGTCTCATCATCTCCCTCTTCTCCGCCAGCGCCCGGAGCTGCTCCCGTATCTTCCGTATCCGCCTCTGTATGAGGAGATAGTAGTCCGCCACGGGATATTCGCCGCCGCCCATGAACCCCGCGCGCTCGCCCATCTTCTCCCTGTGTATCATCTCGCGTACCCGCGGCACCTCGTATTTCAGGCGTGCCAGTTCCACCTGGAGCTTCGCCTCCTTCGTACGGGCACGGTCGGCGAATATCTCCAGTATGAGGTTCACCTTGTCCAGAACCCTCACGCGGAACTCCCTCTCAAGGTTGAACCACTGCGAGGATTTGAGCGCCGCGTCCACGATAACCACATCTGCGCCTTCCCGCTGAACCAGCGTGCGCACCTCCTCCACTTTGCCCCGTGTCAGGTGATGGCGTGAATTCGTCTCCGTGAGGAGGACGCGACCGACGACCTCGTATCCCAGCGACGCCACGAGTTCGAGGAACTCCGGGTCCCCATCCCAGACGATCACAGCCCTCTTCACATCTCCAGACAATCTTCCACCTCCCCGAGAAGATGAAATGAGCCACACACGAGGACGGGCGGTCTCTCCATGGCGGTTGCGAGGGCTCTCTCAACGGAGGTGTGTACGAAAACGCTATTGAAATGGCACTTGGCAATGGCAGCGAGGTGATGTGGATCCAGTCCCCTGTGAGAGGGAAGAGGGGGAAGGTGAAGGGTTCCACCTATATCCGAAAGCACCCTGAGGTTGTTTATGTAGTTCTTGTCCTCCATGGTGGCGAAGACGACCGATGGGGGAGGCAGTTCAAGCATCTTCCACGTGCGCACCAGGGCGCGGAACGAATCGGGGTTGTGGGCCCCGTCCAGCACCACCAGCGGTTCAACGCTGCGAACCTCAAACCGCCCTCTGAGGGTCAGAGAGTCCATTCCCGCCTCTATGTCCGCCCGCGGAACGTCCATGAGTTCAAGCGTCCTCACGGCGGTAAGCACGTTCTCAACCTGGTGAGGGCCGGGCACCGGAATCCGCACCCTGTACGTCCTCTCAGAGGTGAATTCAACTTCCGTTCCGCCGAGGTTCACGGTCCACCGGTGCACCTCGCACTCCTCCGTAACGATGTGGAGCGGGGCGTTCCTCTTAAGCGCCTCACGCTTCACGGTCTCCATAACCTCCGGGGGGTTGTCACCCACGACCACGGGCACGCCCTCCTTCACGATTCCGGCCTTCTCCCTCGCTATGTCCCGGAGGGTGGTGCCCAAACGCTCCACGTGGTCGTACCCCACGCGGGTTATGACGGAGACCACGGGCGTTATCACGTTTGTGGAGTCGTATCGCCCCCCGAGCCCAACTTCCACCGCGGCGCAGGAGACATCATTCTCCCTGAAATGGAGGAACGCCATGGCAGTCGCGACCTCAAAGAATATGGGTGAATACCCCATATCCTCCGCCGCTTTAAGCACGCGTTCCGCAAGTTCCTCCGCCTCGTCCCAGGGGATTTCCTGCCCGTTCACGACTATCCTCTCCGTGAAGCGTGAGATGTGCGGGGACGTGTAGAGACCCGTGGAGCGCGAGCGCATGAGAACGGAGTGGAGCATGGACGCGACGCTCCCCTTGCCCTTCGTGCCCGCGATGTGCACCTTGTCGTATCCCTCCTGCGGGTTGCCGAGGGCGGAGAGCAGCGCCCTCATCCCGGTGAGGGACGGCTCTCTGCCGAAGCGGCGGAGGGAGTATATTCTCTTCAACCACTCGTCCACGTATTATGCATCGCCCCACGGGTAATTAAGTTTTGGCAGGTGTTAAGTAGGCCGCACACCATGTGGTATGGAAATGAAAACGCGGAGGAGAAGGATGGAGGAGATGCTCGCGGAGGAGCCCATGACGCCGTCGCAACTGGCGAGAGCGCTGGAGGTGGACATCTCCACCGTTATGGAGGACCTCACGCACGTGTGGAGGCGAAACAGGGGCCGGCTGCGTGTTAGACCCGCCGTCTGCAGGAAATGCGGTTATGTGTTCTCCCCCTCCATACGCCTCCCGAAGCGCTGTCCCCGGTGCAGGGGCGAGTGGATAGAGGAGCCGGAGTTCTATCTGGAGCGGTGAATCACTCCGTTTTCACTATCTCAACGCTGTTAATCTGTGTCATGGTGTAGCGTCCATCCTCCGCCTCCAGTCCCCTCACGGCGTCCCACAGCGTGAGAAGAGCCATAGTGACGCCGGTGAGGGCGCACATCTCCGCTCCCCCGTCATGAACGGACACCTCGCACTCCACGATGACCCTGTTTCCATCCACGTAGAAATCAAACTCCACACGTTTGACATGGACATGTGGATGGTGGGGCAGGAGGTCATGCGTCCTCTTGACCGCCAGCGTCCCGGCTATCTCAGCCGCCTGAAATGGGTCGTCCCTTCCGGGACCGCCCTCGCGCATGGATTTCACCGTTGATGTTTTCAGCACCAGTATGCCCCTTGCCCTTGCCGTGGCGCAACTCTCCATGGGGGATGATTGCGCAGGGGTGTAATTTACCTTACGCTCACAGGTCCTCCGAGTAGACGCGCTTCAACCACATCCGCATCGTCTGATGACCTGACAGGAGGCGGCGCAGGGGCCTCCTCTGCAGAAGGGAGAGTATCCACAGCTCCCTCTCAAGCCATTTCAGCATGGGTTTCAGCCCCTCCTCGTAGCGCCTCACACCCAGCAGATGCTCCCCCAGGGCCATGGCGGAGAAAACCGCACCGGATATGCCCTCGTAGTTCAGCGGGTCCGTTAGGGACAATCTATCACCCACGAGCCACGCATCATCACTCCTCGTGACAGGTCTTCCGGTGTAAGGGGCGATGAAGGCGCCCCTCCTCCGCTTCGCATCGCACATCTCTCTGAGGAATGCGGGGGCGTTCCTCACCACCCATTCCCTCTCACCGGCGAGACCCACCGAGTAGCCGTTGAGTTTTGGGAAGACCCAGCCGTACCCGACGGCCGGGGAGAACGTGAACACGTGGAAGAGAAACTCATCGTCTGCCACGTTGATGCGAACGTGGCTGGCGTGGGTCTCCACACCTATGATGCGGGACAGGCTCGCTCCACGCGCATCCACGATGTGGTCATAGCCCCTCATCTCCGCGGGGTTGCGTTCGCTCCGGTAATGCATGACCGCGCCCTCCGCCTCGGCTGCCTCCCTGAGGGGACAGTCCAAGTCGGCCCTCGTGCACGAGAGAGCCATGCCCGGCTTCCTGTAGGAAATCTCGCCCCAGGGGGTTATCACGCGCACGGCGTTGATCTTAACGCCCACGGGGTGGATGGGCAGGCGACGGAGCGCCCTGCTGAGGACTCCCCCCGCGCACACCTTCGCCTCGCCTCTTTTGCGCCTCTCATAGACCTCAACCTTCACCCCCTCTTTCGCGAGGCGATGGGCGAGCACTCCGCCGGCAACCCCTGCACCTATGACCGCCACTCTCATGGACCACCCGTTGAAGTAGGGGTGCAGGGGGTTATAACGTTTTCGCGGTGTGTACCATGGGGGCGGGGAGAGCCGTACCGCTCCGCCTGACGAGCGAGTCCGGTTTTCGCGCCCTGGGCGTCGGAAACATGCAGATTCTGTGATGTTATCCAGAAAAATTATATCTGATATGAGAGATGGATTGACCGATGCATCTGAGATGGGCAGGGGTATGGGTCCTGAGCATCGTGATCTCGGTG
>Ga0209426_1000626_pt1 | contig 32041 bp, 24 predicted proteins | sample Deesub1362B_J571_FD_187697 | JGI IMG/M metagenome (GOLD analysis project Ga0209426, IMG submission 187697) | Deep oceanic, basalt-hosted subsurface ecosystem from Juan de Fuca Ridge flank, Pacific Ocean, CORK Borehole 1362B_J2.571 (SPAdes)... ...
TTTAATTGAACATCTATCTGAGACCAGGCATTCTGAACTCTGAGTTTTAATCTTACTAATCTGTTATACATTCCTACGGCAATGACAATAAGGATTACTAAAATTACAACAAGGAGTATTAAAAAACTCACTTTTAAAACCTCCTTAAATAAGTTGGAATAGAACCATTTTAAATATAATGGGAAGGACTTGAAATTTGCAAGTAAATTTTAATACTATTAAATTTTAAAAAGGAGAAAAAAAATTGGGTTTTGATACGGAAACCTTGAATAAAATTCTGGAACTTCAGGAAGTGGATAGAGTTCTGCTTTCTTTTAGAGAGAGATTAAAAAAAATTCCGGAGGAGATCGAGAAGAAAAAAAAGGAAATTTCAGAGATTGAAAATAGAATAAAAAAAGAAGAAGAAGAAATAAAAATTATGGAAAAAGAAATAAAAAGTTTATATCTTGACCTTCAGGAAGAGGAGGAAAAAATTAAGAAATTTTCTGCTGACCTTATGAAAGTTAAAACAAATGAAGAATACAGAGCCTGTCTTAAAGAAATAGACCATGCAAAAAAAAGAAAAGATGATATTGAAGAGGAAATACTGGAAAGGGAAGAGAAGTTGGAGGAAAAGAAAAAGCTTTTTGAGGAGTTTAAAAATAAGGTTCGGGATGAGGTAAATAGAGAGAAGGAAAATTTGAAGAAACTGGAACAGGAAATGAAGGAGATTCCGATGAAAATTCAGGAGGCTGAAGATTTGAGAAAAAGAAGAGCAATGGTTATAGACAAAATTGCACTTGAGGAATATGAAAGAATTCTTGATGGCAGAGGATGGCCTGTTGTCTGTGAAATACTGATTCAAGCTGAAGGAGGAGAAAAGAGGTTTTTCTGTGGAGGTTGTAATTCACAGGTTCCCTTTTTAACTGTTGATGAAATGATTAAAACAGATAAAACAGCAAGATGCCATTATTGCGGGAGAATTCTGTATATTAAAAAAGAGAATTTATGAAAAAGCTCTGGGCGCCCTGGAGAATCCATTACATAAAAAATATAGAAAAAGAAAAGGGTTGTATATTCTGTGTAAAGTCAAAAGAAAAAAATGATAAAAAAAATTTTATTTTAAAGAGAGGAAAAAAAAGTTTTATTATGCTCAATAAATTCCCTTACAATTCAGGACACCTTATGATAGCTCCTTACAGACATACAGGGAAGATAGAGAATTTGAAGGAAGATGAGATGCTTGAAATATTTGAATTTTTGAAACTCTCTGTTTCTGCTCTTAAAAAAGCAATTAAACCTCATGGTTTTAATATAGGATTAAATCTCGGTAGAATAGCAGGAGCAGGTTTTCCAGGTCATCTTCATTTTCATGTGGTCCCGAGATGGAGCGGAGATACAAATTTCATGCCTGTTATAGGAGAGACAAAGGTTATACCCGAGGAAATAGAAAGAACATACGAAGTTCTTTATCCTTTTTTCAATGAAAAAAATAAAAGATAAGCTTATAAAAATTGTAAAGAATTTCAAAGGAAAAAAGATAAAGATTATAGGAGATGTTATTCTTGATGAATACATCTTTGGAGAGGTTGAAAGAATTTCACCTGAAGCACCTGTGCCTGTTGTTCTTGTTAAAGAAAAGAGATACAACCTTGGAGGTGCAGCAAATGTTGCCTGGAATATAAAGGCATTAGGAGCCGAACCTGAACTTTTCGGAATTATAGGTAATGATGAGGGGGCAACAGTGATTGAGGAACTTTTGATGAAGAAGAAAATTCGCAAGGATGGTTTAGTAAAAGTTGATTCAAGACCCACAACAAGAAAAACAAGAGTTATAGGACAGCATCAGCAGATTGTCAGAATTGATGAAGAAATTACAGAACCACTTAAAAAAAGAGAAAGGAAATTGTTGATGAAGAGAATTCTTGAAAATGATAATTTCTCGGCAATAATCTTTGAAGATTATGAAAAAGGGACAATTTCAAGAGAACTCGTTAAAAATATAGTTGATAAAAATAAGAAAAAAATCATAACATGTGATCCTAAAAAACATAACTTTAACTTTTATAAAGATATTACTGTCTTAAAACCGAACAGAAAGGAATTGGAGTTTGTATCAAAAAAAGAACTCAGAGAGAAAAAGGAAATGACAAAAGAGATTATAAAACTTTCAAAAAATCTTAACATACCTATTATTCTTCTTACCCTTGGAGAAGAAGGAATGATTTTAAAAGATAAAAATGTAATTTATGAGATTCCTTCTTTAAATGTGGAAGTGTATGATGTTACAGGAGCAGGTGATACAGTTATTTCTTCTTTTACACTCTCTCTTATTTCAGGTGCAACACCTTTTGAGGCAGCTGTTATTTCTACGATAGCAGCGGGTATTGAAGTTACAAAACTCGGGGCTTCAGCTGTTTTTCCTGATGAATTGATTGAAGCAATAGAAAAGAGGGGTCAAGAGATTTTTGAAGGAACAAGAAAGATTAAATGAAAATTTTGATTGTAGAAGATGAGGAAATTCAGGGAAAAAATCTGGAAAAGATATTAAGAGAAAAAGGGTTTAAAGTCAAATATACTCCAGAACCATCAAATGCCCTTTATCTTTTCAGAAGAGGTTATAAGACCGTTCTTCTTGATTTAAAAATGCCTGAAATTGACGGAATAGAACTTATGAAAAAAATGAGACAGGAAGGAGAGGGCAAATTTATAATAATAACAGCACACGGGACAATTGAAACAGCAGTTAAAGCACTTAAGGAAGGTGCCTTTGATTATCTAACAAAGCCTGTTGATATAGAGAAGCTTATAAATCTGTTGAAACAAATTGAGGAAAAGGAAAAACTTGAGGATAAAATTGAGGTTTTGAAGGAGGAAATAAAGAGATTGAGGAAAGAGGAGTTTATTATTATTAGTGAAAAAATGAAAAAGATTTTTTCAGATGCAAGAAAAGTGGCTCAAACAGATGCAACTGTTTTGATAACAGGTGAAAGTGGTGTGGGAAAGGAAGTTCTTGCAAGGTTTATTCATAAAGAAAGTAAAAGAAAAGGTAATTTTGTAGCTATCTCATGCACCGCAATACCTTCAGAATTGCTTGAAGCAGAGCTTTTTGGTTATGAGAAAGGAGCATTCACAGGAGCTGATAAAAGTAAAAAAGGGAAATTTGAACTTGCAGATAAAGGAACACTTTTTCTTGATGAAATAGGAGACATGCCTTTGAGTTTACAGGCAAAACTCTTAAGATTTTTACAGGAGAAACAACTTGAAAGACTGGGTTCAATTGAAAGCGTTGAGGTTGATACAAGAATTATATGTGCTACGAACAAAAATCTTGAAAATATGGTTAAAGAAGGTAAGTTCAGGGAAGACCTTTATTACAGAATTAATGTTATAAATTTTCATATCCCACCATTAAGAGAAAGAAAGGAAGAGATAATTCCCCTTTTCGAATTTTATATAGAAAAGTTTTCCGAAAAATATCATTTAAAAAGACCCATTTTAACAGATAAGGTAAAGAAAAAACTTATGGCTTACAGTTTTCCCGGCAATGTGAGGGAACTTATAAATCTTGCAGAAAGGGTTGTTCTTTTAAGAAGCGGAGAAAAGATTAATAATATACCTGAAATAGAAAGAGAAGAGGAGTATGAATCCCTTAAATTGGAAGATATTGAGAAAAAACATATTGAAAGGGTTATTAAGATGACAAAAGGTAAAATAGGAAAAGCATCAGAAATACTCGGGATTCACAGGAACACTTTAAGAGAAAAATTAAAGAGATATAACATAAAATTTGAAGAAGATTAAAAATGAAAATATACCTCAAATTGATTCCTTTTTTCAGAAAACACTTTTTGATATTCTTATTTACCTTTGTCTCAACTGTGCTTTTTTCCCTTGTAAACGGAATTTCCCTTACAATGATTCCTCCTTTCCTTCATATCATTTTTGGTGGAAAAATAGAAGGGGGAGGAATGTTTATAAACAAATTTATAAATTTTATTGAGAAAATTCTTATAACAGAAAATCCTGTTGAATCAATAAAAAGGCTTTGTATTTTAATTATAATTCTCTTCGGAATAAAAGCATTTATGGGTTATCTTTCAAAATTTCTTTCCTTTATGTTTCAAGAAATTGTGTCAAGAGATTTGAGAAATGCACTTTTCTCAAAACTTTTGAATTTACCGCTTTCATATTATGCGAAAATAAAAACAGGTTCACTTGTTTCAAGATTTACTCATGACCTTACAATTGTGAGATATGCTCTTTCCGAAGGTCTTTTTTCCTTTTTCAGAGATTTAATGAATGTTTTTGTTTATCTTTCCCTTGCCATATGGGCCTCACCTTTGCTTGCTTTGATTGCCTTTTTTATTCTTCCTTTTGCTTTTATATTCATTCAGATAACAGCAAGGGTTTTAAGAAGAAGAGCAAAAAGAGCTCAGGAAAGAATGGGAGAAATTGGCTCAAGAGCCCAGGAAATTTTGATGGGACTCAGGGTTGTTAAATCATTTGTAAGAAAAGAGGAGGAAATTGAAAAATTTAAGAAAGAAACCGATAACTTTTTCAGAGCACATTTAAGATATGAAAATTTATCAATCATGACTCCCCATCTGACTGAATTTGTAGGAGCTTTAATGGCTTCTCTCCTTTTATACGCAGGTGGAATATTTATTTTTAATTTTAAAATTCTGACACCAGATAAATTCTTTGTCTTCCTTGCTGCTGCTCTTTCAATGTTACAGCCTCTCAAAGGTTTAACTCTTTCCTATGCAAATCTTCAACAGGGTGTTACAGCTCTTGCGAGAACTTTCGGAATTCTTGCAGAGAGAGAAGAAAAAGGCGGAACTTTAATTTTTAAAAAACTTGAAAAAGGTATTGAATACAAAAATGTTAGTTTCTATTATGAAAAAGACAGATGGGTTTTAAATGATATAAATCTATCTCTTGAAAAGGGAAAAGTATATGCGTTTGTCGGACCTTCAGGAGCAGGGAAATCAACTCTTTTATCTCTTATCCCAAGGTTTTATGACCCTCAGAAAGGTGTAATACTTATTGATGGTGTTGATATAAAAGAGTATGATTTGAACTCACTCAGAAATAAGATAGGTGTTGTAACACAGGATACATTGCTTTTTTCAGGGACAATAAGAGAGAATATTCTTTACGGTAATCCCTCTGCAGATGATAAGGAAATTGAAAAAGCAATAGAAATATCTGCTCTTTCCGATTTTATATCAAGGTTACCTAAAGGACTTGATACAGACATAAGGGAACTTGGTAAGAGTTTATCAGGAGGAGAAAAACAGAGAATTTCAATTGCAAGGGTTTTTATAAAAAATCCTGAAATTTTAATTCTTGATGAATTTACATCACAGCTTGATGCAGAGTCAGAACATTTGGTAAGAGAGGCAATATATAATTTGTTCAAAGGAAGAACTTCTCTTGTAATTGCTCACAGACTATCAACAGTTTTAAAAGCAGATGAGATAATTGTTATGGACAGAGGAAGAATTGTTGATAGGGGAACTCATGAGGAATTACTAAAAAGGTCTGAACTTTATTCAAGACTTTATAAATTACAATTTGAAAAAACTTAATTTTTAAATTCTAAAGATGGCTCTTAAAATCCAGTAGAGAATTCCCGAGGTTATTCCCGCAAGCGGGAGTGTTAAGAGCCATGAAACAATAATATTTCTGATTACTTTTAGATTCAAAGCCGATATTCCTCTTGCAAGTCCTATACCTATAACTGCTCCTACAACCGTATGTGTAGTGGAGATGGGTATTCCAAGTTTTGAGAAGATTAATACAGTTGTTGCTGCTCCGAATTCTGCTGAAAAACCTCTTGTCGGGGTGATTTCGGTTACCTCCTCTCCGAGTGTTTTGATAACTTTGTATCCAAAAAGTGCGGTTCCAAGAGCAAGCCCCACACCTCCTACAAGCAGAATCCACATGGGAATTGTTTCTCCCGATATTGTTCCTTTTTTGATTACCATCCAGACACCTGCTGCAGGACCCACAGCATTTGCAACATCATTTGCACCGTGAGCGAAACCCATATATGTAGCTGTAAGTATCTGAAGGATTGCAAAAAGCCATTCAACCTCCTCAAATTTTTTCTTTGTGTTTCTTTTTCTTTTCAAAAATGCCCATGTTATAAGATATCCGAGAAAACCACCTGTGAAAGAAATTGCTAAGCTTTTTGAAAACGGGATTTTTAAATGCAGACCTTTGTAAATTATTGATAGCACGATTATAAAAAATACAAATCCTGAGAAAATTGGTCCATATCTTCTTGCTGCCTTTTGAGGAAAGTCATTCTCGAGTATGAATCTTCTTATAAATCTGAATACCCAGAAAGCAATAAAACCACCGAGAAGAGGAGAGGTTATCCATGATAGAACTATTTTGAGAACTTTCCACCATTTTACAAAAGGAAGACCTCCTGCAAAGAGTCCAAAACCGATAACAGCTCCTACGATTGCATGAGTTGTTGAAATCGGAAGTCCTAAATGTGTAGCCACCTGCACCCAGAATCCTGCTGCTATGAGAGAGGCGAACATTCCGAGAATAAATCTCTGAGTATGGGCATGGAAAAATTCAGGAGATACTATTCCTTTTCCTATGGTTAGACTTACATGTCCACCAACAAGGAGTGCTCCAAGAAGATTGGCAACAGCTGCAATTATTACAGCCTCTTTATAACTGATTGCTTTTGAACCCACAGAAGTTGCCATTGCATTTGCAGCATCATTGCCTCCGAGGGAATAAGCCATGTAAAAAGCTGCAAGTATTACAAGGATTAAGAATATCATTTTAAATTATTATTAGGGTTTTATTGTCCAATTATTTTGCAATCATTAATCTAAGTGCTTTTCCAAGGGAATCAGCATGGTCAGCAATTCCGGCAATCTCATGAATTATATTGAACCAGAGGACAAGGTCTGATGATTTTAATTTGTCTTCCAGAGAGAAGAGTTTTTTTGCAGCAAGATATGCTTTTTTGTCTGTTTTCCATTCAAGTTCACTTAATTTGTCTACCATTTTATGAACTTCTTCAACTTCTCTATCACCAAAGGAAGTTTCCATAAGTTCATCGAGTTTTTCTGTAATTTTGCAAGCAAGTTTTGCACATTCTATAGATTTTTCAAGGAGAATGAAGAATTCTTCTTTCAGTTCTTGTGGGAATTTTAAGTCTTTTAAGGAGACGAGAACCGCAATATCTTCAACTCTGTCAGGAAGTCCATCTTGCTCATGTAGATACCTCAGGAAATCCTCTCTTGATACAGGCATAAATAAACTTCTCGGAAGATGATCTCTTATTTCGTTTTTTAGAACATCACATTCATGTTCTTTTTTATATATCTCTTCAATTGTCTTCTCTACTTCTTCTTTTTTACCATCCATAAGATTTTGGAAAAGGGGATTTAAAAGGTCAACGACCTCAATCGCCTTCTTCATATGATCAAGAAGAGGTTTAAAGGGGGATTTTCTGAAAATTTTGAGCCATGCAGGTTTCATTTTGAAATTATTTTTACATTTAAGGATTTGAACCCTTTTAATTTTATTATCTTAATTTTACAATTTTTACACTCCTTTTTTCTCTATTTTTTTGAGATTTTAAGAAATAAATTCCTCTTTTCAATTTACTTTCTTTATAGAGATTGTAAATATTCTTCAGAGTAGTAATTCTTCTACCCGAGACATCAAATACGATAATTTTTTCCTTTTTTGAGAAAATATTATTTGCTGAACTTATTAGCTCTTTAAGATTAAGCTTTGCTGATATAAGTTCATTATTTCTGATAGAAGATGTATTTTTATTATCTCTGTATTTTTCATCCCAGTCAGGAGTTTCTCTGAAATCGGAAAGTTTAAGAATATAAAATGTTCCTCCTGCTTTTACACATAATTCTACTTTCCCGTCGTTGTCAATATCATTTATTAAAGGTGTGGAATTTGTAAAACCACCGAGATAAACAGGATATCCTATAAGTGGCTGAAGATTATTATTAAGAATATAAAGATAACCATCCGGTGTGATAACAATTGTCTCTTTTTTGTTGTCTCCAAAAAGATCTGCTATTAGTGGTGAAATTCTTGAGTTTTGTTTTCCTGTGTAAAAAATTGCCTTTATGTTTCCATTTCTGTCAAACTTATATAGGTTTCCATCCCTGGCATAATTGAGAATCTCTAAAGTTCCATCCTGTTCCAGGTTAGAAATTATAGGTTGAGATAGAGAACTGAATTGAGTTATATGTTTTATTATTTCCAGATTTTTGTTTAAAATATAAATTCCCTGGTCTCTTGTAGTGATTATTATTTCAAGTTCACCATCTCCATTTAAGTCTGCTGTAACAGGTGCAACTTCACAGACTCCATTGAGATCAATAGAGTTTAGAAATGTTCCATCTGAAGAGATGATGCCAACTTTAGTTCCCCATGTCACGAAGACAATCTCGTCACCATCGTATTGAGGATATAAGTTGTTTATAGAGAAGCCCATAACTGAACCTCCTGCATTTACAGGAAATCCAGATGCCTCTTCAAGGTTGTAATTTACCTTATGAATCTGGTAGCCGGAATAATAGTAAAGATAAGAATTACTTGAAAGGGATATGTCAGTCGAACTGGCCCCGTATTTAATTTCTATGGAATCATTATCAAATTTCAATAACTCATAATTTGTGCTGTAAATTTTTCCCATGAAAAATTCATCTTTTCCATCATCATCAATATCAAACACAGCAGGGGTACCTTCAATATATGTATTTTCAAATTCAAAAGTATCAATTTTTGAATTACCATACAGAATAAAAATCTTACCCCTCTGAGAAGGCAGTATTATATCATTTAACCCATCACCATCAATATCCCCTGATTTGGGTGAGGATACTCCATAAATTTTTCTTCCATTAACAGCAAAGTATCCTTCCATCGGAATTTCTAATGTTTTGTAAACCAGAATAGGATTTATGGTATCTGTTATCAGTTTTTTCATAAGATTTCCGTTTATATCTGTAAAAAGAATTTCTGCCCGGAAAGTTTCTGATATATTTTCAAGGTTTATTATATTTTTATTAAACACCTCTGAATAAACATATTTTTTATTTATTGCATTTAAAAGAACAATCGAATTGAACTTTATATTAGAGTTTAAGAATATCTTTACATTGTTGAGCTCAACATCTATATTCTCAATATTTACATTGAAACTATCTGGTTCTGAATCCAGAATAAAAGTTCTCTCTGCTATCTTTTTACCATTTTCATATGCATACACATTTATTTTCTTACCTATTAAAGGAACATTTATATTTTTCAAAACCTTTATACTTTTTCTCTCAATATCAACAGGAATGAAGTAATTTCCGATTTTTATAAACAAATATCTGCTATGATTTGAAAAATTTACAAGTAAAAGTGAATCAATTACTCCGTATGTATGTGGAATTGATGAGAATTTTATACCAAAGATTAAAAATGAATCTTTAATAACAGGTAAGTTTACGAATAGCTTTTTCTCGGTAAAAGGAATTCCTGTTTTAATTTTCAAAAAGAAACTTGCGTTTTCTCCTGTTATGATTCCTTTCAATGCTTCTATCTTCAATACTTTACCGGGGTCTATTCTGTTTATAAATATTTCGTTTTGTTTGAATCTTATGCCCTTTGCCGAATCTGCTTTTATTGTCATGTAATAATATGGAATTTTACTTTCATTTTTAAGATTGAGGTACAGGGTAAAACTTTTATTAATTTTCAAATTACTATCTGTATAAACTGATAAAATTTTCAGTTCGTTATCTTTTATTATTGAATCAATATAGAGATAATAGTCAGGATGATAAACAGATATTTTTATTTTCCCTTCGTTTATTAAGAGTATTTCAGTAATTCCGTTTGAATCTGTATAGTCTGTTTTTTTCTCAAAATCATTAAATATTGTAACTTTTGCATGTTTAACAGAGTTTCCCAATTTATCCTTTATATTAAAAATAATTGAAGTGTTGGTTAGTGTGTATTCTACTCTCAGGCTTTCGGGTTTGATTTTCCAGATTCTTGTTAAAGGATCACCTATAAGAGCAAGAACCTTCCTTAGATATATATCACCGGTCATTGCGTTTTTCCATGCTATACCTATATTTTCAACATTTTGTTTAATAAGAGAATAAAGTATGTTAAGTAATTGGTAACTCTGAGCTGTCCAGCCAGTTCTTGTATTCACAATTGAAACAATTGGACCTCCTGAATTTTCAAGCCATTCTTCTACGATACTTTCCTGATCAAAAGCTCCGACATCACATGCAGGACTCAGAAAAAAGAAAGGGCTTTGAGAATAAAAATTATTTATTTCAAAAACATTGATAATTTCGTTTTTTAACCATCCTGTTCCGAGAAGCAGATAACTGCCATGGTCAAAATGAATTACTGAAGAATATTTTGATGAAATAATTTGATTCAGAAAAGTAATTTTTGATAATTCCTCATCAGCATACCATCTTCCTCCGAATGAATATCCAGAATCAGGGTAATAAAGTTTATAGATATTCTGATTGTTTGTAAAAGCCGAGTCTTTTATCCATTCCAAGATTCTTGGTCCGTATCCGTCATTTTGATATGCTATTGAGGAACCAACAAAAAGAAAATTACCTCCTGCCAGATAACCTGTTCCATTTGATTCGTATTCCTTTAATCTATTTATATACTTTTGTATCAGATTCCTGTCAGATATTGGTAACCATCCCACAATCACATCAGGATAAGCGTCAAGGCTGTCAGAGTTTCTTTCTCCATAGATTCCATCTCTGTCAGCATCCCATGTTCCATCAAGGTCTGAGTAATAGAGAATTGTTGGGACAAGACCATGATACCAGAAAGAACCTTCATAGGCATACCTTATGGGAATTTCATTTACATCACCTACAAGAAATACATACTCAATACCATTTGTTTGGTATAAATTCTTTATAAAGTTTCTGATTTTCTCTTGAGAATCAGAACCTTCACTATTTCTGATTATTGAATCCACATCAAATAGAAGAATTTTATACCCGAATTTCTCTCTAAATTTTACATATTCTTTTAGAATGGTAAAATTTCTTTTTTTGGTAATTACAATGCAGTCAATTTTTTCTGGATAATAGGGTATTTCTAAGGTTTTTGTTTCAGGAATAAGTTTTAACCTGAAAGAAGTATATTTTATAATTTTTCCATCCTTGAATTTGTAAGGATATAGAAGAAAAGAAATATAAAAACTGTTTCTTCCTTTTTCTATTTTTACATTTAAAATTGGATATTCTTTTATTCTTTGTATTTTACTAATTTTTCCTGATAGAGGGAATGGCCCTTCAAAAATATTGAAGGTATCCTTGATGACAGTTGAATCTACAGGTTTGAATTCCCCTATCCTATAGGATATATTTTCTCCTAGGAATTTTTTTCCTATATAAAAAGGTAAATCCTTTTTAACAGGAAGAATTCCATTAACTGCTTTTAACTCATTTAAGCTTATGTTGATGGTCAAACTCAAAAGTATCAGAACAATCATTTTCTCACCTCCTGTTAGATATTTCTATATTTGCAAATTCTATTCCTGGTGTTGTGTTTTAAAATATACTGTGGCACAGTGATTTTTATAAAGTTTCAATTTGAGAATTGTAAATTTTTTTTGACAGATTAAATTAAATTTAACAATTTACTTGAGGAACATAATTATTGAATTCTGAAAGTTTTCACTGTTATTATTACATATGGAGAAACTTATTAATTTTTTTATTGAAAAAATTCTGAAGGTAAATAACATTGATGATTTTATAGAGGTACTGGAATGGCTTTGTGAAACCCTTAATTGTGGTATATCAATTAATACTCCTGATATTAATTGGGAATTCTATCCTTTTAAAAAAGAGGGCAATTTTTTTAAAATAAAATCAAATAAGAGTTTTGTGGAAATAATTTTCCCTGAAAATGAAAGTGTTTTAGAATTTAAAAAAAGATTTGAACTTCTTGTTAATGGTATTGAGAAAATTCTTGACCTTCTGATTTTAATGAAAAAAGAAGAGGAAGAGAGAAAATTACTTAATTCAATTCTGAATGCAATGGATTTTCCTGTATTTATATTTGATAAAAACAGAATTGTAAGATATGCAAATAAAAAAACAGGTGAGTTTTTTGGAGAGAACCCTGTTAATAAAAAGTGTTTTGAAATCTTTCATTATTCTTCCTATCCACCTGTTTTCTGTATTTTTGATGAGATATTGAGAAAAAAACAAATGGCAAGAAGGGAGATTTATGACTGGAATTTAAAGAGATTTTTTGAAATAATTCATTACCCTATTATAAAAGACGGTGAAGTTGAAGAAATCATCGGTATTATAAGAGATATAACAGGATTTATTGAGACACAGAGAACACTTACTCAATCAGCAAGGATGGTATTTCTCGGAGAAATGGCTTCTGCTATTGCTCATGAATTAAATAATCCAATCTCAGCAATAATGGGACTTGCAGAACTGATTTTTATAAGTCAGAATGTTCCAAAGGAGATACAGGATTATGCGGAAAAAATAAAAGAAGCAGCACAGAGAAGTTCAGAAGTTGTGAGGTCTATACTCAGATTTGCAAGAGGAGGAATTACTAAAAAGGAAAAAGTACCCTTTGAAGTAAATTCAGCAATTAATGAGATTCTTAATTTTATAAAAGTTTTTATAGAAAAAGAAGGGATAAAACTAAACTTTGAAAAAAGGGAAGATGTGATTTATTTGTTTGGTAATAAAAACCTGTTCCAACAGGTAATTTTAAATCTTCTGCTTAACTCAAAAGACGCAATTGTTGAGAAAGGAAAAAGAGGTAATATATGGATAAGAACATATAAAAAGAATGGAGAAGTTTATGTTGAAGTAGAAGATACAGGGAAGGGTATTCCACATGAAATAAGAGATGAAATATTTTTGCCATTTTTTACAACAAAAAAACCCGGTAAAGGTACAGGACTCGGGCTTTCCTTTGTGAAGAATATTGTGGAAGACCATGAAGGAGAAATTTTTCTTGAGTCAGAGGTGGGGAAAGGAACAAAATTTGTTTTGAAATTTAAGGAATATGAGAAAAAACCCATAGAGATTAAACCTCCTGCAGAACTACAGGAAAAGAAATCATATAAGATACTGATATGCGATGATGAGAAGGTTGTTTTGAATTTCCTGAAAGCAGGATTTGAGGCTCTTGAGCATGAAGTAGATATTACCTCAGAACCACTGGAGGTAATGAAGTTTGTAGAAAATAAAAACTATGATATAATTATTCTTGATATATTTATGCCTGTTAAAAGAGGGGATCAGATTTATGAAGAATTGATTAAGAAATTCCCTGAATATAAGAAAAAAGTTATATTTATAACAGGAGTTATTGCTGATGAAAAGATTGAAAAGAAGATAAAGAAATGGGAGATACCTGTTTTTTATAAGCCAATTTCTTATGCCGATTTACCCTATATAATCAATCAGATTAAGGGTATGTAACTTTTCCGTTTATAATTGCTTTTTTAATTTTTTTATTCTCAATAACAATTAAATCAGCTAAATATTCCTCTTTTATCCTTCCTGTTTTTTGTTCATCAAAGGAAAGGAAAGAACTTCCTTGGGTATAAATTTTTATTGCCTGCTTTAAGGTAATCCTTTCCTCTGGATTTGGATGGTTGATTGCCCCATCAATTCCATGTAAAGGTGATAAAGGCATACAATCAGAGCCAAATCCGAATTTGATTTTCAATTTAATGAGTGATTTTAAAGGATTCATCTTATAAATCCATTTTTCTCCCAACTTTTCCTCATACATACCACTTTTAAACTGCCAGTTTTTTATGAAATTGGGCTGGATTGAAAGGGTGAACCCCATTTTTTTTAATTCTTCCGCGGTTTTTAAATCTGTCATTTCAGCGTGTTCTATTCTGTGTCTTAAATCTGTCCTTTTTATTATTTCTTTACTCCATTTTAAAATATTTTTTATTGCCCTATCTCCTATTGCGTGTATCGCAAGCTGAAAGCCGTTTTCTTCACATTTTTTAAGAATTTCCTGAAATTCTCTTTTTGATATGAGCATTTCTCCTTTTTTTCTTGAATTTTTGTAAAAAAAACTTATTGCCGCTTTTTCAGAACCTATTGAACCGTCTGTGAAAATTTTTATCCCACAAAATCTGAAAAAATCATCTCCGTAGCCTTTAATAATACCGAGTTTATCAATTTCGTTTAATAAATCTTTTGGTGCATAATATCTTACTTTTAACTTTAATTTACCTTTTTCTTTTAGTTTTAAAAAATAATAAAATCCCCTTTTACCCACCATTTCGTGAACACATGTAATTCCCTTTTTTATTGCTTCTTTTATTGCTTTTCCAAGGGAATGTAAAAATATTTCTTCAGGAATGTTTAAAATTGTGAGAATTTTTAAAGGGATTTCTTCCCTCATTATTCCTGTATCTTTTTCAATTTCTCCGAATTTTGAAAAATATTCAATACCTTTCGTATTTGTTACTGCAAGATGACCGCATATTCTTCTGAATACAACAATTTTTCTTTTTGAAACCCTGTCAAGATCATTTTTTGTCGGCAGTCTTTTCTCTTTCCATTTTGATTCATCAAAGTTAAGGGCAAGTATAAAAGGTAACTCTTTATTATCAAAATCAATTACCTTTTGGATTGCTTCTTCCAGAGAATCTGTATTATATATATCCGGAAAAAATAGATTTAATCCGTAATGTATAAGATGGGTGTGTGAATCAATGAATCCCGGAATTATTATTCTGTTGTTTAAATTAATTCCTCTTTCTTTTCTAAAATATTTAATTTTTTTAATTTTATTTTTTTCTATTATTAATTCTTTAAAATTATCTTTGAGTTTTAGTGTCATTACTTTAATATAAGCTAAGGGGTTCTTTTATTTTTCTTATAATATTTCTTTATAAGTTCTTTATATTCTTTTTCCATTTTTATTTTTCTTCTCTTCATCATCTTTTCTGCAACTTCAATTGCTTTTAATAAATTATAATCTTCTTTTTCATCAGGCCCCCACCATGTAAAAGGTTCTATAAATCCTTTAAATAGAAGACCTCCATACAGATTACAAAACGGCATTATCACAGTTCCTGAAGATAATAAAGTTCCAATTCCTGTTTGAACATGGTCAGAAATAAATGCTCCTATTTTTATTTTCCCTGTTCCTATTCTTTTTTGTGGTGAGATATGTACTCTTATCTCAGAGTAAGTATTCTTGAGGTCACTTGTAGTTGTTAGAGCTCCGAGATTTACCCATTTACCTATGATAGAATGACCTATATAGCCTTCATGAGCTTTGTTGGAATATCCATAAAATAAAGAGGAATCAATCTCGCCTCCGAGACGAAGAACATCCATTAAAAATGAGTCTTTTACAAATGTCCTTAAAAGATGAACATCCTTACCTATATACAGGGGTCCTTTCAATGTAACAGGTGACATTATTTTTGCAAATTCTTCTATAAGGATTGGTCCATCTTCAGTATTAATATAAATACCGTTAGGAATCTTTCCTTTTTTTATATAAAAATTTTTTCTTACCTTTTTGAAATTTTTATCAAACCTTAAAACACATTCCACAAGTTCTCCTATCAGATAGGGGATTTCATGAAAGGTTTCAATAAATATCCCTTTGATTTCCTTCGCTTCAAGATTTTTGAATTTTTCAAAATCAAAGGGTGCTTTAATTTCTCCCCTTTTTAAAAATACCCCGATAATTTTCCCTTTATTTGTTAATAATTTTTCCTTTTTTAGAGAAGGAAATTCAAAAGGAATAAATAGAGAATCAAAAACAAATGTTTCCTTTTTTATGATTGCTCTGTCAGAGATATAAGGCGTTATATTTTTTAATTTAAAAATTAATTCTTTTCTAACCACCACTTTCGGTTTTAATTTTTTTATTAAAATCTTGTATAAGGGATTGAGTTCAAATGTGGAATTGAGCTCTGTTAGAAAGAAAAAGTTTTTGATTCCTTTTTTCGTTTCAATGAAAATAATATTCATCATTTCTTATTATAAGAATTATGATTTTTGGTTCTCTATTTGCCCTTCTGTCAAGTGTCCTTTCAGGAATTACGCCCAATTTGTTGAGAAATGTTACAAGGAGAGTTCATCCGATTTATGTTAATTCTTTTAAACTGCTTTTTGCCCTTATATTTTTTTCTTTTTTTCTTCCTTTTATTATACCCGAAAATTTAAATCAGATTTCTTTAAGGTCAATTCTACTTACGGTTTTTATCTCTTTTTCAGGTCCGTTTGTTGCATGGACAAGTTATATGTATGCCATTTCAAAATCCGATGTTTCACTTGTTCATCCTGTTATGGGAACCTATCCTGCTTATGCAATTTTATATGATTTTATATTCTTTTCTGTAAAGCCAAATATTCTTTCAATTTTCGGATATTTTTTTATAATATTTGGACTATGTTTTATATCACGTGATGACAGTGGAATCAGAATTTCTTCAAAAAAAGGATTACCCTTTGCTTTTTTCACAGCTTTTTTATGGGGAACAAACTCCTTTCTTTTTAAAATTATTCTTGAGGATATAAACCCGCTTTTTCTTTCTTATCTCAGGATACTTTTTGCCATTCCTTTTGCATTGCCCATCATGATTAATTTTTTTGTAAAAAAGCATAAGTTTTCAAAAAGAGATTTTTTACTGATTTTGCTTTCAGGGATAATAGGTGATTTATTTGTGGTTTTCTTTTATTTTAAATCAATATCACTTGCACATCTTTTTATAGTAGTTCCTATATCAGCAACATCACCCGTTTTCAGTGCTCTGATAGCAATGGTTATCCATAAAGAAAAGATAAGTATAAAAAGAGCAGTAGGCATTGCAGGTGCATTGATAGGAACACTTATACTTGTTGTAGTATCGTATATATTTTCTTAGTTTTCCTTTTTAATAAAAGGTTTTAAGAGGTCAAGCGGAATAGGGAGGACTATTGTTGATGCTTTTTCGGTGGCTATTTCTGTAAGTGTCTGGAGAAATCTGAGTTGTATTGCTACCGGACTTTCTTCGATCTTCTTTGCTGCATCAATTAATCTCTGTGCTGCCTGATATTCACCTTCAGCAGATATAATTTTTGCTCTCCTTTCTCTTTCTGCTTCTGCCTGTCTTGCCATTGCTCTCTGCATTTCCTGAGGAAGGTCAATGTGTTTGACTTCAACCATTGAAACCTTTATTCCCCAGGGATCTGTGTGTTCATCTATTATTTGCTGTAATCTTGCATTTATTTTTTCTCTTTCAGCAAGAAGTTCATCAAGTTCTGCCTGACCGCAAACACTTCTTAGGGTTGTCTGTGCTAACTGACTTGTAGCATAAAGGAAATCTTCCACTTCAATTATCGCTTTTGCTGGGTCAACAACTCTGAAATAGACAACAGCATTTACTTTTACAGAAACATTATCCTTTGTTATAACATCCTGAGGAGGGACATCCATTGCTATTATCCTTAAAGAAACTTTTACCATTTTATCTATCACAGGAATCAGTAATATAAGCCCTGGTCCTTTAACTGATTGAAATTTTCCGAGTCTAAAAATCACCCCCCTTTCATATTCCCTGAGAATTCTTATCATTGAGGCAATAAGAAAAATCAAGAGAACAAGTAAATAAATTCCCCACATAAGGAACTCCTTTGTTTTTATTTAAGGGTTTGAACCTATTTTTAGTCCTCAAATTTTCTAACTATTAATTTTAATCCATCAAGTCCTGTTACTATTATTTTATCTCCCTTTTTTATTTCTTCTTCTGAAATGGCTTTCCATATTTCTCCATGCACAAATACAAGTCCTTCCTTTCCCTTTTTTATATCTGTTTTAGCTGTTCCTTTTTCACCTACCATTCCTTCTTTGCCTGTAACAGGTCTTTTTCTCTGTGCCTGAACTGCCTTCATAACAACGATAAAGAAAAAGAGTAGTGTAGTTACAAGCACTGTGAATATTGCAATTTTTGAAATTCTTAAAAAAGGCACATCAGAACTGAAAAGCAAGAGGGATCCAAGAAGCAATGATAATACACCTCCGGCTCCAAGTATACCTTGGGATTGAACCTTTATTTCAAGTAAGAATAATATCATTGAAAGCAGAATTAAAAGGACTCCTGCATAATTTACAGGTAATGTTTGAAATGAGTAAAAGGCAAGTATCAGACAGATTGCTCCTATAACTCCTGGAAAAATTGCGCCCGGATGGGTTATTTCAAAGAAAAGTCCGTAAAATCCGAGAATAAGCAATATATATGCAACTGTGGGATTTGATATAACCATTAAGATTCTTTCCCTTAAGCCCATTTCAACTTTTTTAATTTCTCTATCTTTTATATCTATTTTCTTCTTTTCCCCGTTGATTTCAACTTCAAATCCATTTAATTTTTCTATTAAAGAGTCCACAGAAATTGCGATGATATCAATTACATTTTCTTTAAGTGCTTCTTCAGCTGTGACAGAAGTTGATTTACGAACCATATCTTCAAGAACTTTTACATTTCTTCCTCTTTTTTTACCAATGCTTTTTATATATGACACAGCGTCATTAACCACCTTTTTTATCATAACAGAATCCATCTGACCCTGTATTGCAACAGGGTGTGCAGCACCTATATTTGTTCCCGGTGCCATTGCAGCTATATGTGCTGAGATTGTCATGAATGCTCCTGCTGATGCAGCTCTTGCTCCCGGTGGAAATACATAGACACAAACAGGAACATCACTTTCAAATATTTTTTTTATTATTGTTCTCATGGATTCATCAAGACCACCAGGAGTATCCAGCTGTAATATATAAACATCTGCACTATCTTTCTCAGCTGCTTCTATTGTTCTTACAATAAACTCAGCTCCAGGAGGATTTATAATCCCCTCATATTTTGCAAGATAAATAACAGAAAATATCAAAAGATTAAACATTTGCATATTTTTCCCATTTTACATTTTCTTTTATCTTTTCTATAACATCTTTTGTTTTTATATTTTCGGCTTCAGCGTAGAAATTCAGAATAATTCTATGCCTTAAAACAGGTTCAAGCAGATATTCTATATCCTCTATTTCAACAGAAGAAACACCTTTTAAAATTGCTCTTGCCTTTGCACCTATTATTAAAAACTGGGATGCTCTGGGACCTGCTCCGTATCTTACATATCTTTTTACAAAATCTATTTCTGTTGATTCAGGTCTTGTTTCTCTTATAAGCTTGACAGCATATCTCAGGACAAAGTCAGGGACCGGTATTTTTTTTACCATATTTTGAATTTCAATTATCTCTTTTTTACTGAGTATTTTTTTATATTTTATTTCTTCTCTTTCAACAAGTTTAGCAATCTCTATTTCTTCCTCTTCAGAAGGGTAGTCAATTCTTATCTCGAGCATGAATCTGTCAAGTTGGGCTTCAGGAAGAGGGTATGTTCCTTCCTGTTCAATGGGATTCTGTGTGGCAAGCACAAAGAAAGGCTCGTCAAGTTTATAGGTAACACCTGCAACAGTTACTCTCTTTTCCTGCATTGCTTCAAGAAGAGCTGATTGCGTCTTTGGAGGTGTCCTGTTTATTTCATCTGCAAGAAGACAATTTGTAAATACAGGACCTTTGACAAATTTAAATTCTCTTTCTTTTGTTTCCGGATTTTCGTAAATCATCTCGGTTCCTGTTATATCCGAGGGCATAAGATCAGGTGTGAACTGTATTCTTTTGAAATCAAGGTCTAAAAGTGATGCCAGATTTTTTACAATCATTGTTTTTGCAAGTCCTGGAACCCCTACAATCAGAGCATGACCCTTTGATATAAGGGTTATTAAAATCTGATTTATTACCTCCTGCTGACCGATTATGGTTCTTGCAAGTTCTTCTTTAACTTTATCAAATTTTTCCTTTATTTCTTTAATTTCATCCATCTATCTATTATAAAGAAATTAGATATCAAGAATAAACCTTGTTTCAAAATAATTTCCTTTGTTTTTTAGATAATACTCATGATATGTAACTGCCTTTACATCTTTCTTAAATTTATGTTTTTGAGAATTAATTTTTTCACCTTTTAAATTTAAAATTACTCTATCATCTTTAATTGATACATAAACATCTTTCCATATAAAGTTTTCTGTTTCAAAAAAATATAGGAGTTCTCTTAATACATCAATTATGATTAGTTTTTTATCTGAAATTTCAATCTCAATTGTTTTTGTTTCTTTTTCTTCCACTGTTTTTTCTTCAATCATTACTCTTGAGAGAATCAAAGCAGTTTTCTTTATCAGTTCTTCTAAACTTTTTGACCTCACTATGAAACCTATATCAGCAGTATGTTCTAATTCTATAATTTCTTCTTCCATTCTTGTAATAAAAGCCTTGCTGTACTTTTCACAGCTATATTTGATTCATTTGTTAATTTTTCTATTACCTCTATCCATTCAGGGAATGGGTCAAAGTTTCTAAGTGCTCTTAAAATCATGGTTTTTACTTCAGGAGGTTTTGATTTTTTTGCTGAAAAAGGTCCTTCTGGTTTTAATGCTTCAATGAATATATTTCCAACTTCAAATTTTTCATTAAAAACAGCAAGAGAATTTACAGCTTCCTTAACAATAGATAGTTCAGGTTCTGGTGAAAATTTCCCTCTTTTTTCTACAAACTTCATCAGTTCAGGTATTGCAGACTCAATTCTGTATTTTCCTGCAAGTCTTATGGCAAAAATTTTTTCTTTGTTGTTTCCTTTTGCGATTTTTCCAATCAAAATTTTTTGTCCCTCTGCAGGTTCATTTATAATCATAGCTTCAAGTGCCTTGATTCTTATTTTCTCGTCTTTATGATTTAAAAATCTTTCAAGTATTTCCTTATTTATATTTATTTTTTCCTCAATGATTGTATCAAGAAATATCTCAAGTGTTCTGATAGGGGTTTCTTTTTTTAATTCAGAATTTACAAATTCTTCACCTGTTTTTATTCTTTCCCTTAACATCTCTTTGACAAGGTCTGAAAGAAGAGGTTCCCTTTCTACTTTTTCAAAAAGATAAGGAATAGAGATTGGTTCAAGTATCCTAAAAAGAACCCTTATTCTTATCAGGTCATCTCTCCTATCTCCTCTCTTTAACTCAACATATTTATCAGAAATTGTATCCAGAAACTCTTTTTCTATTTCTTCATTTTCTAATTTTAAAATTAACTCCGCAAAATCCTGAACTTCTTCAAAATATCCTTTGTTAATTTTTTCTTTTACATAATTAGAAAATAATTCAAAGTATTCTGCAAGAATATCTTTATTTTCTTCTTTTTTCATATATTGAATACTTGTCATGAACAGAAAATCCTGATTGTTTTCAAAGAATTTTTTCATAAGATGAATTGTTTTTTTTCTTATGAGTGATGAACCGTCTGAAAGATTCTGTATTATCTTTTTAAGAATTATTTTTCTTTCTTTTTCAGATAGTCTATCAAAAATTTCCATTAAAATACGTTGTGTTTCTTCTTTTAAAAATTCTTCTCTTTCATAATTTATAAGTTTATTTTTTTCTTCTTCAATTAGTTTTTCCCTTTCAGGGAGATATTTAAGAATTTTTCTTATTTTTATTGCTTCTTCGACTTTCTCAGATTTTTCTGCTTTTTCAAGTTCTTCTTCAAGCGTCTCTCTTATCTTCATTGCTTCTTTTGACTCCAGTTTTGAAAGTTCTTTTAAAACTTTTTCATCTTCTGGTAGATTATAAAAGAGTTCTTTTAAGTCTTCTGATTTGAGGTCTTTTATAATATCTCTTAACTTTCCTATCCATTCATCAGATTTTTCTGGCATAGTTTTTATAACATCAAGAACCTCTTTTATTCTTTCAGAGGTATCCTCCGGGATTTTTTTTAATGCTTCAAGTTCGTCCCCGATAGCAATATAAACCTTTTGATTTATTACAATGTTTTCAAGTGCTTCTACTTCTTTTAAATTTTCTATTCCTCCTGCTTTTTTAACATCAGTTGGCCTTTTTGAAAAAATAGATAGGAGATTTTTTACTTCCTGTTCGTTTACTTCGTATATAAATGAAATTGATTGGACTTCAAATTCATTTATCAATTCCACAAGTCTGCGAACTGCATGTAATCGTTGATTGGGAAATTGGACTCCGTCAACAATAAGATTATTCTCATGCACAGATAAGGTCAATGATTTTCTTTCCTTTAAAAGTTTATTTATATTTTCTTTAAATCTTTCAATGTTATCGTGAACAATTTTTGAATTTTCAGGATAAATACGAAATGATTCAAACGCTCCAAAAAAGGATGTTATTGCATCTTTAATCATGGGAAAATCTTTTTCCTGGGGTGGAGGAGTGTATGGAATTTCTTTTCTTTTTAATATTTTTCTTTTTTCAAGTAACCTCTTTATATCTGTTCTTTCCTCAAGACGTTTTGCTAAATTTGAGAGTTTAAGAGAGGCTTCCATTGCTTCTTTTGTTTTTCCTGCGAGTTTTGAATGGAAGGCGAGTGTTCCTGTCAATACCTCTTCAGGAATATCTTTTAACCTGCTGGCTATCTGTGTTATTCTTGTATGTAGTTTTTTCCTTGAGTCATCCGAAAGTTTTTCATATATGAACTTCCTGAAATTTTCATTTATAAAAGAATAACCTTCTCTACCATAAGGTTCGAGAATATGAAGATTAACGGCTTTATCAGCAAGGTCAATGAATCTTCCTGGGTTTATTCCTACATATCTTGACGCCACGTCTATTTTAAAAGATTTTCCAAGAACAGAAAGAGACACAATAAAGTTTTTCAACTCTTTATCAAGTGATTTTATTTTATCAAGGTAAATCTCATTAATATTTGATGGTTTTTTTTCAGGAAATTCAGAAAATTTAAATTTACCCTTTTCTATTGTAATCCAGTCCTTTGAGACAGCGTATCTGAGACACTCCTCTATAATATAGGGAATACCTTCTGAAATTTCATAAACCCAGTTTAGAAATTTTTCAGGAATCTCTGTGTCAGGAATGAGTTTTTTGACATATATCTCTGTTAGTTCTTTATTTAAAGGCAATAATTCAACGATTTTAGATTTCCATTTTGAATTGCATGTTCCTGCTGAGATAATGGATGAAAATTCTTCTGACATACTTTTTAAAAATTCCTCAGAGTGTTTATCTATGTAATCAATGTCATCAATTACTATAAAATCAATTTCTTTTTTGTCCATTTTTTCTTTTAGTATAAAAGGAATTTCATCAAATTTTTTGCCAAAATATTCACAGAAAGAAGAGAAAGGCACATCTTTCAAATCTTCTTTGAAGGAAATCTTTATGAATTTCTTACCTTCCTTTATCAATTCATTCACAAAAAAGGAAAGCAGTCTTGTTTTTCCCGTTCCATGCTCTCCTTTAATATGAAAGGGTTCAGAAGGGTTATGTAAAAAATCTGTTATTTCTATAATTTCTTTTCCCCTGTCTATTATTTCATCTGGAGTGCTTTTTTCTTTAAGGAACTTCTCTTTTTTTATTTCATCTTCTACTTCCGAATAAAATCTGAACTGAAATTTACCTTTTCTCTTGCCAAAGTAAAGAGCTGAATCAGCCTTTTCAAAAAGCTCATATACATTCTTGCCTTCTTCAGGGAAAATAGCTATACCTATACTTGCTCCTACATAGATTCCCTCGGAACTCACAGGGATCCGATATGGGAAGGTCTTTATTAAATCAAGCAACTTCTGACTTTTTTTACTCAGTATATCCTTATTATTTTCTTTTGTAATGATAACAAATTCATCCCCTGCATATCTGATTAATTCTTTTTCTTCACCTTCAAAAGCAGAATAGAGACACTTTGCAACTCCTCTTAGGACTTCGTCACCTGCTAAATGTCCGAATTTATCGTTAATCTGTTTGAAATTATCAAGGTCAAAGATAATAAAACTGCCTTTACCCCATTCATTTAAAATTTCATCTCCCTTCTCAAAAAGAAATCTTCTATTTTTAAGTCCAGTTAACTCATCAAGATAAATTTCAATTTCATTTTTCATATAATTTACCCTCGGTTTTATCCTATAATTTATTTTATAGTATCCAATCTATAAAAATTCAAAGGTTCAATCCCTTTAAAAATTCTAATTTTTTTAAAAATGATTGAAAAGCTTTTAAAAACTGATTTTGAAGATATTTTGAATTCTTTTAAAAAAGAGGAACTTGAGGAAATGGTTCGGTTACATCTTGCACCTAATTATAAACCTCTACCTGTGTGGATAAAAAGAGGTTCTGGTTCAAAAATGTATGATATCGAAGGTAAAGAATATCTTGATTTTATTGGTTGTTACTCTGCACTTTCTCATGGACATCTGGATAATAAGATAATCGAAAGGGTTAAAATACAGATGGAAAGATTAACCCTTACAGGAAGGCATGTAATTTATCCTGAACTTGCTTTATTTTCTGAAGTTTTGGCAGAATACACCGGTCTTGAGATGGTTTTACCCATGAATTCAGGTGCTGAAGCAGTGGAAACAGCCATAAAGACAGCAAGAAGATGGGGGTACAGGGTAAAAAAGGTTGAACCTGATAGTGCTGAAATAATAGTAATGGATAGAAATTTTCATGGAAGAACAATTTCTGTTATAAGTTTTTCAACAAATGAAGAATATAAAGATGGTTTTGGACCTTTTACCCCGGGTTTTAAAATTGTGAGATTCGGGGATATTGAGGAGATTAAAAAGAATATAACAAAAAACACGGTTGCAGTTTTATTTGAGCCAATACAAGCAGAAGGTGGTGTTCATGTGCCTTATGAGGGATTTTTAAAAGATGTCAGAAAATTATGTAATGAAGAAAATATTTTGATGATACTTGATGAGATACAGACAGGTATGGGAAGAACAGGTAAACCTTTTGCTTACATGTGGGAAGATGTAAAACCGGACCTTCTTACTGTTGGAAAAGCACTCGGCGGAGGTATTATGCCTGTTTCTGCTGTTGTAGGAAAAAGGGAAATTCTTTCTCTTATGGATCCGGGTTCGCACGGGAGCACCTTTGGAGGAAATCCTCTTGCATGTGCAATAGGTGTGGAAGCAATTTTACAGATGGAAAGAGAAAAACTTCCTGAAAAGGCAAAGGAAAAGGGTGATTATTTGATGGAAAAATTAAAGGAAATTGAATCTCCTAAGATTAAAGAGGTTAGAGGAAAAGGGCTTCTTATAGGAGTTGAAGTGCATGAAAAATACGGGACAGGGAAAAAGCTTGCCGAAATTCTGTTAAAACACGGGGTTATTACAAAAGAGACGCATCTAATGACAGTAAGAATGACACCGCCTCTTACAATAAGTTATGAACAGCTTGACGAAGGTATTGAGAGATTTAAAAGAGGACTTGCAGAACTTTGATTTAGTTAGCAATTTAAAAGTTTTTAAAAGGGTCCTCTATTTCTTCTTCCTCCTCACTATAGGTTATACCTTTTGCTTCATGGTATAATTTTGCAAGTAGGAAGAGAGAAAAAGGGATTAAAATTCCTGATGTAAGGAAGAAAATATAAGGATTTACGTTAAAAGCCTTGGAAGGCGTGTATCTCATAATGTTGAAAATTATAAGTGACACAGAAAACCATATAACTGCAAAGTTTGATAAGGGGTTTATGGATTCTGCGAGTCCTAAGCCCGGTATCCTTTTTTTTGTGAAAGGCCAGAAAAAATTCACCCCCATATAACCTAACTGGTCAAGAAAACCATGGGATATAAATCCTATGAAGAAAATAAGTGAATTCTGAAGGTAATAGGGACTCTTTATCAAATATAAAAATCCTCCAAGCAGAAATGAGAACAAAATTGCAGGTAAAAAACCATGCGTCCATTCTCTATGCCATGGGATAAAAACTATTCTTATTTTATCTCCTTCAGGAATAAAAGCAAGTGAAGGACCGGAAAAAATATCAATGGTTATTTCCCGGTACTTATATTCAAATGGTATATCAAATTTTTCCTCAATTTCCCTTTGAGGTTCCTGTTCTTCAGGAACAGGCATTTGTGATGTATTTACTGAAGGTCCATAAAATGCTTTTATTTTATTCTCTTTGTCGTCAAAAATTATCCCATATCTTCTCCACAGGTCAGGTCCTATTAAAAGGGTGTGAAGTTTAACCCTGACTTCTCTTTTTTCTTTCCATGCTATTTTTATTGCTTTCTTAATGAAATCAATAATTTCCTGCGGGTTTTTACCTTCAGGATCAGGTTCAAACTCAAAATCCCATTTTTCAAGAAACCTGTAAACTTTAAAATCAAGAAAGTCTGGAAGATATCCTCCTATACCTCCCCACACAAGGTCAAGAGTTCCTTTTGTGGCGGCAGATTGAACGAGTTCAGGAAAGAATGTTCCAAGTGCAAGACCGAATGTAAAATGAGTTATTCCTTTCATAAAATAGAATTATAAGATTTTTGTTATGAGTTTCCAAATAATAAAAAAATCAACAGAAAATAAGGCACGGTTTTCTGTCCTTAAAACACCTCACGGAGGTGTTGAACTACCAAATTTTATGCCTGTTGCCTCTCAGGGCACTGTCAAAACACTACCTCCAAAGGATTTAAAAGAAATAGGAGTTCAGATTATTGTTTCAAACACATATCACCTGCATTTAAGACCAGGAGAAGATTTGATAGAAGAATTCGGGGGGCTCCATAGATTTATGAATTTTGAGGGAGCAATTTTAACAGATTCAGGAGGATTTCAGGTCTTTTCTCTTTCTGAATTAAGAGAAATAAGTGATGATGGTGTGGAATTTAAATCACATATAGATGGAAAGAAAATATTTTTTACACCTGAAAAGGTTATTGACATTCAGTTAAAAATAGGTTCAGATATAATGATGGTTCTTGATGAATGTCCTCCTTATCCTTCAGAAAAATCCTATGCTGAAAAGTCATTAAATTTGACACTTAAATGGGCTGAAAGGAGTTATAAACATTTTAAAGGGAAAGTTATGGATAGAGGTGAAAGACCTCTTTTATTTGCAATTTCCCAAGGTTCAACCTTTCCTGATTTAAGAAAAGAAGGAATGAAAAAATTACTTGAATTTGATTTTGATGGGTATGCCATAGGCGGTCTTGCGGTTGGAGAACCGAAAGAGATAAGGGAAGAAATAATCACCGAAATTATTGATATGTTTCCTGAAAATAAACCGAGATATATCATGGGAGTAGGTTATCCTGAAGACATATTCTTCTGTGTGGAGCAGGGTATTGATCTTTTTGATTGTGTGTTACCGACGAGGAATGCAAGAACAGGTCTTGTTTTTACATCCGAAGGAAAAATAAGAATTAAAAACTCTATTTATTCAAAAGATGAGAGACCCTTGGATCCTGAATGTAACTGTTATGTTTGCAGGAATTTTACAAGGGCTTACATAAGACATTTATTTAATGCGGAAGAATATCTCGCTCTTTATTTGGCTTCCTATCATTCTGTTTATTTTTACATAAATTTGATGAAAAAAATAAGGGAGAGTATAAAGGAAGATAGTTTTTATGAATTTAAGAAAAGGTTTTTTGAGACATATAAAAGTGAATAAAATAAAACAGTTTATTACCTTATCTAAATTTGTTTAAGCTTATTTTAGCTTGTTTTTAAAAGTTTCTCTATTTTGTTTTTCAACTTTTCACCTGTTCCTTCTAAGTATCCTATTTGTTTAAAAACAACTTTTCCTTTCTTATCAATTATAAAATGTGTTGGAAATGCGTTTACTTTAAATTCCCTTCTCAGCTTTCTTCCATTAATTGCTACTTTGTACAAAAATTCCTGTTTTTTCAGAAAATTCTGAACAGTTCTTTTATCCTCATCTGTTATAGCCAGAAATATAACTTCCTTATTGCCTTCAAATTTTTTCACAAGCTCATTCAATTCAGGAATCTCCCTTCTGCAGGGTCCACACCATGTTGCCCAGAAATTTAAAACAATGACTTTCCCTTTATTTTCACTGTATTTAAATCTTGAGCCATCAGTTAAATTAACCTCAAAATCAGAGACTGTTTTTAACTTTGATATTATTTCTTTTTTTATTCTTTCAATTTTCTTTTCATAATCTTTTCCAAGAATACTTTTAAGTGTATCTTCATACTTTGTATCTCCGTAGTAATAGGCAAGATAGGCATAAGCTTCTACCGCCTCTTCTGTTTTCTGGTTTTTTCGGGCTGATTTTGCTAATAACTCAAGAATACTTGGATCTATTTCCTCCGGTTTTTTGTTTTCGACTACCTTTTTGATATAAAAATATGAGGAATCAAATTTATTATTCATAAGATAAAAGTTTGATAAAAAAGAGTACATACCATTTTGAGTTTCTTTTACCACTTCAAATACATTTCCAATTTTGGGTGGGAAATTACTGAAAATCAGATGTTTTCTGAGTTTAATAGGGTCTTCAATGATTTCTTTTTCCTTTTTAATAAGTATTTTGAGCTTATCCCATTCCTTTCTGTTAAATAGAATGTTTCCAATGGTTCCAAGTTCTGCCAGCCATATAAATTCTTCTTTTTCTCTTTCTCTTATGTAATCAATTAATTTATTGGTTTCAAGAACAGGATAGATAAATTTGAAAATTGCATAATATCTGAAGTCCTTTATAAAATAATCAATTTTTTTCTCCTTTAAATATGAAGCAACCTTATCAATTCCCTTATTTCTTAAATAAGTTATATATGTGCTTATTTTGTAATTATCTTCTGGTAAATATTCAAAATATTTCAAAATTCTATTTGCAAGAACTGTGTCATTTAAAACCCAGTCTGCAGTGAGGTAAGCTGCATGCAAAAAAGAGGGATTATCCTTTTCCTTATTAAGTTTTTCTTCTATTTTTCTTTTTACCTCTCCAGAAGTTTCTGCACCTTCCTGAATTGCAAAGTAGTATTTATTATCCATGAAATCATAATGATCTTCATAATATTCATTTTCTTTTAACCATAAAGAGGAGAACTTTCTCAAATTTTCAAAAGGAGCATTTTTACTGAAATAGAAAAATCCAAGCATTGATAGAGCAAAGGGAGCAGGTTTTTTTTCTTTTGTGTAAAAAATGATATAATACGTGGAATCAATTTTTAATTTACCATCTTTATTCTCAAAGGCAAAAAGTATAAGGGAGGTGGTTGGTTCTTGGGGTTTGATTTTTATCTCCTTTGCTTTCTTTATTTCTTCTACATGAGGAATTAATTTATAAGGGTCACCTCCAGAAAGTTCAAGCCACCAGAAATAACCTGAAAAATTTTGAGAGAGTTTCAATTTAACTTCTTTTCCCTGTAAAGGTGTGCCTGGTTCATAAGTTACCCTGAATTCTGTTTTTTTACAGGATGTAATAAAAGATAAAACAAATAAGATTGATAAAATTCTTGTTTTCATATTAGAATTATATTTAAAGTATTTTTAAAGGTTCAAATCCAATTAAAACTAAATAATAAATAACTATGATTAAATTGTTGTTTGTATTCATTATATCTCAGATGCCTTATCCCATGCCTCATATGAAAAAGGGTTCTCAGGGTGGAGAGTGGAGACCCTATAATTTTAAGGGAACTGAATATTTTAAATATGAGGTAAAAGGTGTTGAAGATGGGAAGGTTAAAAAAGGTTATGAGATTATTGATATTAAAAAATCAGGAGATAAATACAAAGTAAAAATAGAAGGTAAATATGGAGAAAGTGAAGGAACTTTTACCACAACTGTTGAAAGTAAGGAAGATATACCGGGTGCCATAATGGGTCAGGCAATGTTCAATCCTTATCTTGCTCCTTTAGCTATTGCACTTTTTTCGCCTGCATGGACTCTTTATTTTGGTTTTACAGGAATGTCACTTGAAGAAGGCTCAAAATGGAAAACAAAGGATGATGAAGGGAATGTGACAGAAATGGAAGTTACAGCTTCTGGAACCTATGCTGGAAAGAAAGGTAAGAAACTTATTGTTAAGGAAAACGGAAAAGAAACCTGGGTTATAGTATGGGCAAAAGATGTTGCATTACCCCTTTATATAAAAATGGGAAAAGAGGGTGAAGAGACCTACGAATTAAAGCTTGTTGAATACAAGGAATAAGTTTTAAATATAACTCTCTAATTCTTTAAGGTTTTTTACATAAGGGATTTTATAGGGTTTATCTATTTCAAACCCATAGGTAAATATTTTCTTTTTAAAGGCAATTGCATAGGCAATTTCCGTAAATGTTCCTTCTGATAATCCGCATACAATTACAATATCAGCAGAAAGTATTAGAAGTACATTTCTCATTCTTCCCATACCTGTGGGTATAACGATATCACAATACTTATTTGCATCCTGCTTTTTATCAGTGGGTATAATTCCAAGTGTTAATCCCCCTTTTTCTTTAGCGCCTTTCATTGCTTCTTCCATTACACCTGAAAGTCCTCCTGTTGCAATTATATAACCTTTATCTGCAAAGAATTTTCCTGTTTCATAAGCCCTTTTTCTTTCAATTACATTTGGCTGTGATGGACCTATAATGACAGCGATTTTTTTCATGGTAATGTTACCTCCCTTATATATTCTTTATTTATTTTAAATTCTTTTTTTTCTTTAATCTTCTCTTTAAATTCCTTTATGGCTTCAATCGCTTCTTTGTATTCAGCTCCTGCATGCCACATATAAAATTCTCTTACACCTGAAACATAAGCTCCCTCAATCTGTGATTTTATATAATCTTTACCAAATCCAGGAGCTCTGTAATTAAATGCTTGCACATAAACTGCAATTTTTTTATTTATTATTTTTCTGGCTCTTATGGGTGCAAGTGCATAAATCAGATATTCTCTTGCATAAAAATACCCGTTTTTTCTTTCAACATATAAAAAGTTTTTTCCGAAATGTGATGGATATAACATAAAGGCAAATTTATCCAGATATTTTCCCATTATTTCAAGATTTTGTGCCTCTCTTATAAGCCTTCCCCAGTAAGCAAGAAATCCGAAGGAACATCCCGTTATGGTTATATCTTTTAAACTATCCTTTACTTCTTTTAAAAATTCACCCAAAACTTCCTCTTTTTTAATGGTATCCATTTCTTTAAAATCCATGAGGTATAAGTCGCCATCCGAGGGAAATCTGATGTAATCTAAATGAATTTCTTCAAATCCTGCTTCTTTTACTTCTTTTAGTAAACTTATAATAAAACTTCTAAGTTCTTTGTTATAAGGATTCAACCATGTTTTACCGTGAATATCATGCCACGGTTCTCCTGTTTTTTTATTTAGAATAGCCCATTCAGGCTTTTTATACGGTAAGTTAAGGTCTCTGAAACATACAAATCTCGCTATAGGTTTTAACTTATTTTCTTTTAACTTCTTAACAAATTCCTTTAAATTACCAAGTGTCGAAGTCACAATCCCCAGTTTTTTTGCTTCCTTATTTTGTGTTTCAAATCTTATATATCTTTCATCTTTAACATCAACAACAATCCCATTTATATATTTATCTTTTGAATATTCAAATATTTTTTTTAGTATGGAAGGATTTGAAGCAACATGGGCATTTAAATAAAGAGCAAAGAAGAGCGAATCAATCAATTTATTTTATTCTTATTATTTTCTTTGTTTTCTCCTTCCTTATAAATAAAATTCTTCCATTCTTATTTTTTCTTCCTGATATGTCATAGATACCTCTTTTTATATTTAAAGTAGAATTTGTGTTTGTGAATCTACTTTTCTCTTTTATTCCAAGACCTGCAATAAGATCATAAAAAAGATGCCCAAGTGAATCAGATGAATTTACATCGCGGTATATTCTAAGAGAGAATTTAACCAGGTCAGCAGTATCAGGAGCTACATCAGAAACAGAGAGTTCCTGCCATGTATTCTGATTATAGGAGGGTGAGGAACGAGCATAGGCACCTAAATAAACAGTATCAATTCCCTGAATCTGATACCATGATACTGTTATTCTTCCATAAACGTCAGGGTCATTATCAAAAATATAACCTGTGAATTTATATTCCATTCCAGGATAATCAACAATTATCCATTGTGACAATGCTTCTGTATTGGATGTTGTTTTACTTGCTCTTACAACTTTTACACTGT
>Ga0209426_1000627_pt1 | contig 31882 bp, 30 predicted proteins | sample Deesub1362B_J571_FD_187697 | JGI IMG/M metagenome (GOLD analysis project Ga0209426, IMG submission 187697) | Deep oceanic, basalt-hosted subsurface ecosystem from Juan de Fuca Ridge flank, Pacific Ocean, CORK Borehole 1362B_J2.571 (SPAdes)... ...
CTTCAATTACATCCCTTTGAGGATGATTCTCTACATCATGTATATACCTCATAAGCCAATTATAACCACGAAAATAACTCCTAAGATAGATCTGACGCAATTTTAATCCTTTCCTTTTCCCTCAAGGGAGTCCAATATGTTTTTGAACTTTTGCATATCTTCGTAATTATAGTTAATTAGTTCCCTAAATTGATTATGGGAAAAAATTAGTTTAAAATAATTTTAAATGAAGGAAATAAGAGTTCGATTTGCTCCAAGTCCAACGGGCTATCTTCATGTTGGAGGAGCAAGAACAGCCCTTTTTAACTGGCTTTTTACGAGGAAACATAGAGGGAAATTCATTCTTAGAATTGAGGATACTGATTTAGCTCGTTCTTCAGAGGAAATGACCAAAGGAATTCTTGAAGGAATGAAATGGCTTAGTCTTAATTGGGATGAGGGTCCTCATTATCAATCCAAAAGAATTAAAATTTATCAGGAATATGGAAAGAGATTGATTCGAGAGGGTAAAGCTTATTATTGTTATTGCACTCCTGAAGAAATTCAAGATAGAAAAAGAAAAGCTGTTGCCGATGGTAAATATTGGAAATATGATCGCTATTGTTTAAAACTTACACCTAAACAGAAAGAAACTCTGGAGAAAGAAAGAAAAGAGAAAGCAATAAGATTTTTTGTTCCTGATGGAAAAACAATTTTTCGCGACTTAATTCATGGAGAAATTACTTTTGAGCATGAAAATATCGAAGATTTTGTTCTTCTCCGTAGAGATGGTATGCCAACCTATCATTTATCCGTTGTTGTGGATGATTATGAATCAGGAATTACTCATGTAATAAGAGGAGATGATCATCTCTCTAATACCCCTAAGCAAATTTTACTTTATAAAGCTCTTGGAGCACCAATTCCACAGTTTGCTCATTTAGCATTGATTTTGGGGCCTGACAGAAGGAAATTAAGTAAAAGGCATGGAGTTACTTCTATACTTCACTTTAGAGACGAAGGTTATCTCTCTTTAGCTATGTTTAATTTTTTAGCTCAATTGAGCTGGTCTCCTGGTGAGGGAAAAGAAGTATATTCAATTGAGGAAATGATTGAAAAATTTTCTTTGGAACAGATTAAGAAATCCAGCCCAATTTTTGATTTAGCAAAGCTGGATTGGCTGAATAGCAGGCTGATTTCAAAAATGAGCGCAGAAGAATTATTGCCTTACATAAAAGAGTTTTTGAAAAAAGAAAACTTATGGAATGACAAATATGAAAATGAAGAAAAAGAATGGTTTTTAAGTTTAATTGACTTATTAAAAGATAGATGTCGAACCTTAAAGGATTTTGTTTTGAACAGTCATCCTTATCTTACAGATGATTTTACTTATGATTCTAATGGAGTTGAGAGATTTTTAAAAGATGAGAGACTAAAGAGTTTACTTCCAAAGTTAATAGAAGATCTGAAGACTCTTCGCAGTTTTAAAGCTGAAGAAGTGGAGAAAGTTTATCGTCATAGAGCAGAGAAGGAAGGAGTTAAAGCTGCTCTTTTTATTCATGCTACAAGAATGGCTGTGACTGGTAAACCAGTGAGTCCTCCTCTATTTGATGTTCTTGAAGTAATTGGAAAAGAAAAAACCATATTAAGATTGAGAAAACTGATAGATTATCTTAAAAATTAGCTTTTTGATTTATTTTAATGTCTATGATAAAGTGAAATAGAAAATGAAGATAAATTTAACAAGCTTCAATTTCTATTTATTAATTCTTGGTATATATTTTGTTCTTGAAGGATTACCATATTTTCTTTTTCCACAGTGGATGAAAAAGCGGTTGGCTTTAATTATGAGTATGAAAAGTTCCTCTCTTCGATGGATGGGCTTTCTGGCAATGTGTGTTGGGATTTTATTAGTTTTTTTAGGAAAAAGGGGATAAAGATAAAGGAGGGGGTAAAATGTCCCAGCATATTTTATATAAAAAGAAGGAATTAAAATATCAGGAGATAAGAGCACCTCGAGGTACAAAATTGAATACAAAAGGATGGGCTCAGGAAGGTGCTCTGAGAATGTTAATGAATAATTTAGATCCAGAAGTAGCTGAAAAACCTCAGGAATTAATAGTTTATGGAGGAACAGGAAAAGCAGCTCGTAACTGGGAATGTTTCTGGGCAATAGTTGAGTCTCTTAAAGAATTGAAAAATGATGAGACATTGATTGTACAATCAGGAAAGCCTGTTGCTATATTTAAAACAACTCCGGAAGCACCGCGAGTTTTAATAGCAAATGCTCTTTTAGTTCCTAAATGGGCAACATGGGATGAATTCCGTCGTCTGGAAGGATTAGGTTTAACAATGTTTGGGCAGATGACAGCAGGAAGCTGGATATATATTGGAACTCAAGGAATTCTTCAAGGAACTTATGAAACGCTTGCCTCTGTTGCAAGAAAACATTTTGGTGGAACCTTAAAAGGTAAATTAGTTCTTACTGCTGGTTTAGGAGGAATGGGAGGAGCTCAGCCATTGGCAGTTACAATGAATGAAGGAGTTGCTATTGTTGTGGAAGTGGATAGAAAGCGAATTGAACGTAGGCTTAAAACCAGGTATGTAGATATGATGGTTGAAAGCTTAGATGAAGCTTTGGATATTGCTTTTAAAGCAAAAGAAAAGGGAGAAGCAGTGTCAATTGCTCTCCTTGGAAATGCAGCAGACATAGTTCCAGAATTTGTAAAAAGAAAAATTGTTCCAGATGTTTTAACAGATCAGACCTCTGCTCATGATGAATTAAATGGATATGTTCCAAATGGCATTCCTTACGAGGAAGCATTGCGTCTTAGAGAAGAAAATCCTCGGGAATATATAAAAAGAGCTTATGATGCAATGGCAATCCATGTTAAGGCCATGCTTGAACTCCAGAAAATGGGTGCCAAGACTTTTGATTATGGAAACAACATAAGAGGTCAAGCTCAAAAAGCAGGTGTTAAAAATGCATTTGATATTCCAGGTTTTGTCTCTGAATATATAAGACCTTTATTCTGTATAGGAAAAGGTCCGTTTCGCTGGGCAGCTTTATCAGGAGATCCAAAGGATATATATGTGACAGATGAAGCTGTTTTAAAAGAATTTCCTGAAGATGAAACTCTGAGAAGATGGATTACAAAAGCACAGAAAAAGGTTAAATTTCAAGGTCTTCCTTCAAGAATTTGTTGGTTGGGATATAAGGAGAGAGATAGGTTTGGAGTGGTCATAAATGATTTAGTTAAAAAAGGAAAAATTTCTGCTCCAATTGTTATTGGTCGCGATCATCTTGATGCAGGTTCTGTTGCTTCTCCAAATAGAGAAACAGAGGGAATGAAAGATGGTTCAGATGCAATAGCTGATTGGCCAATTTTAAATGCTCTTCTTAATGCAGTAGCAGGTGCAAGCTGGGTCTCTGTTCATCATGGAGGAGGAGTTGGAATTGGACTTTCAATTCACGCTGGGATGGTAATTGTTGCTGATGGAACAGAGGAGAGTAAAAAGAAATTAGAGAGAGTATTGACTGTTGACCCTGGACTTGGAGTTGCTCGCCATGCAGATGCTGGATATAAGGAAGCAATTAGAACAGCAAGGGAAAAGGGAATCAAGATTCCAATGTTGAAATAAATACAAGGCACAGAGGCACAAAGGCAGAAAAGAGTGAATATAAAGAAAAATTTCAAATATTTTTCCCTTCTCTTCATAAAAAATGATTTCCAAAAATAGAAATTAAATTATTTTAAAAAGGAGGAATAAGTGAAGAAGATTTTAATATTATTCGTTAGTATTATTCTTGTTTTTTCTATTAACTTATTTAGTAAAAAAGGAGAGGAAATTTCTGTTAAAGAAGTTGTTCCTTTTACTTATTGTGCAATATTTCATCAAGGACCTTTTACAGAAATTGAAAGTGTAATTCAAAGATTAATGACTGAAATTCACACTCAAGGTATTATTCCTCAAGGTCCAATGATTGGTGTTTATTATAACAGCCCAGAAGAAGTTAAACCTGATGAGTTAAAATGGGAAATAGGGTTTCCCGTTGCTAAAGAAACTAATACCAAGGAACCTCTTGAATTAAAAGAATGGAATTTTACTTTAGTTATTTCTGCAATGCATATTGGTCCTTATGAGAAAATAGCAGAAATTTATCCTAAAATTTTTGAATGGATGAAGAAAAATAATTACAGAATAATTGGTCCCATAATGGAAAGATATTTTGATGATCCCTCTACTGTTAAACCAGAAGAATTACGTGCAGAAGTTTGGATTCCGTGTGAGAAAATAAAATAAATTAATTACAATAAAACTCTCTTAAAAGGAGGTTGCAGTGAAAAAGTCTGTTAAAGTCTTTTTATTTATATTTACGCTGTTTCTTTTTTATTTATTTTCTTTTGCAGAAAAAGGGATAAAAATTGATTCAGCAATATTTGGGAATCTCAAGCCAAGGAGAATTGGTCCAGCAGTTATGAGTGGAAGAATAACTGATATAGATTGTGTGATTAAAAATCCAAGAATTATATATGTTGGAAGTGCAGGAGGAGGAGTATGGAAGTCCACAAATGGAGGAATAACTTTTAAACCAATATTTGAGAAATATACAATGTCAATTGGGTGCATTACTATAGACCAGAATAATCCTGATACTGTATGGGTTGGGACTGGAGAAACATGGGTGCGAAACAGCACTTCAGTTGGAACAGGCCTTTATAAAACTACAGATGGTGGAAAAACATGGAAATTTATGGGTTTTAAAAATTCAGAAAGAATTAGCGAAATTATAATTCATCCTAAAAATTCAAAAATTGTCTATGTTGGTGTTCTTGGTCACTTATGGAATGCCAGTGAGGAAAGAGGTGTGTATAAAACCATAAATGGTGGAAAAACATGGAAGAAAATTCTTTATATCAATGAAAATACGGGTTGCGCTGATTTGGCAATAGATCCTCAGGAGCCAGATGTTCTCTATGCTGCTATGTGGCAATTTCGCCGAAAACCTTATTTCTTTACCTCTGGTGGACCTGGAAGTGGGCTCTATAAATCAACTAATGGTGGAAAAACATGGAAAAAATTGACAAAAGGTATTCCAAAAGGTGAACTTGGCAGAATAGCTATTGATGTTGCTCCTTCTCGACCAAGCACTATTTATGCTCTTATAGAGGCTAAAGAAACTGCCCTATACCGCTCAGATGATATGGGGGAGAGCTGGCAAAGAATGGGAACAGGCCTTGGTGTAAAAGCTCGGCCTTTTTATTTTGCAAATATTGAAGTAGATCCAAAAAATCATAATCGGATATACAATACAAGTTTGTTTTTATTCATGAGTGATGATGGGGGGAAGACTTTTACATCACCTATTTCTATTGAAACTTTCTTCTCTTCAAAAATTCACCCTGACCTTCATGCAATATGGATTAATCCTAATAATCCTGACCACATTATTATAGGGACAGATGGAGGAGTTTATATTTCTTATGATAGGGCTCATCATTTTAAGTTTGTAAAAAATCTTCCTGTATCTCAGTTTTATCATGTTAGTTATGACTTTCAATTTCCTTACTGGGTATATGGAGGATTACAGGATAATGGTTCCTGGTGTGGTCCTTCACGTGCATTCAATATTGTTGGAATTCAAAATAAAGATTGGGAAAATGTGGGTGGAGGAGATGGGTTTTATGTTTTTGCTGACCCTTACGAGCCTCATATAGTCTACAATGAATGGCAGGGTGGTAGATTGCAGAGATACAATAAGAAAACAGGAGAAATGAAGGATATAAGACCGCTTCCCAAAAAAGGTGAACCAGAATATCGTTTCAACTGGAATACTCCAGTAATTCTCAGCCCAAATGACCCAAAAGTTATTTATATGGGTGCACAATTTCTTTTAAGATCAAAAGATAGGGGTGATAGCTGGGAGAGAATATCTCCAGATTTGACAACTAATGATCCAGAAAAACAGCGTCAAGCAGAGTCTGGAGGATTAACTATAGACAATACTGGAGCTGAAAATCATTGTACAATTGTAACTATTTCTGAATCTCCTCTTGATTCAAATGTAATATGGGTTGGAACTGATGACGGAAATCTTCAGATTACTAAAGATGGTGGTAAAAGTTGGACAAATGTAGTGAAAAATATTCCTGGACTGCCTCCTAATACCTGGTGCGCTTATATAGAAGCAAGTCATCACGATAAGGCAACTGCCTATGTGGTTTTTGATGGGCATAGAACAGGAGATATGACTCCTTATATTTATAAAACCACTGATTTTGGAAAAACTTGGATTTCCTTAGCAACAAAAGATATTGAAAATTATTGCCATGTTATAAAGGAAGATTTAGTAAATCCTAATTTATTATTCTTAGGGACTGAATTTGGTTTGTATATTTCCATTGACGGTGGAAAGAATTGGGCTCGATTAAAAACCCTTCCAAAAGTTGGAGTAAGGGATATTGCAATTCATCCTCGAGAACATGATCTAATTCTGGCCACCCATGGACTTGGAATTCAAATTATAGATGATATTACTCCTTTACGATATCTTACTTCTGAAATTCTTAATTCAGATGCAGCTGTGCTTTCTTCACGTCCTGCAATTATTTCCATTCCTGGTTATCTTCAAGAATTTCCAGGCCATGATGAATTTTACGGATCAAATCCACCTGAAGGAGCAATTATTACCTATTATTTAAAGAAAAGACATATTTTTGGAGATTTAAAAATAGAAATTTATGATTCTAAGGGTAATTTAATAAAAACTCTCCCAGGAAAAAAAGAAAGAGGCCTTAATAGAATTTACTGGAATATGCGTTTAAAGGCACCTAAAACTGCTCGTGCACCAGCACTTACAGCAAGAATATTTTTTGGCCCAACTGTTCCTGAAGGCATTTATACTATTAAATTGATAAAAGGAAATAAGACTTATACTGGAGAATTGAAAGTAATTCCAGATCCAGGAGCAAAACATAGTATTGAAGATAGAGAGCTTCGTCATGAAACAGTTATGAAGCTTTATCGAATGCAGGAGCATTTAGCCTATTTAGCTGATGCCATAGCTGATGCTCGCGATAAAGCTCAGGAAATTGAGAAGGCCAATAAAAAGAAACTTGGGAAAGGTTTGTCAAAAACTCTTAAAGACTTTGCCCAAAGATTAGATAAAATTCATAAGTTTCTTGTTCAAGAAGAAGGACTATTTAGTGAACCTAAGCTTAGGGAGAAAGTTATTGATCTTTACTCCTCCATTAGTGGATACGGAGGAAGACCAACACAATCTCAACTCATTTATTTAAATGTGCTTAAGGAAGAAATTAAAAAAGTTGAAAAGAAATTTGAGACAATTAAAAAGAAAGAGCTTGTTGAATTAAATAAAAAACTTATTAAAAAGAAAATTAGTCCAATTAAAGTAATGAGCGAAGAAGAGTATAGAAAGAAAGAGGTAAAATAGCATAGAATAGTTTGATTTCAGCTATTTCCTTTGATATAATGAGATTTGCTTGGAGGTTTAAATGAAGAAGAATATTCATCCACCATATTATGAATGCACTGTGTACTGCGCATGTGGAAATAGTTTTAAAACAAGATCTACCAAAAAAGAAATAAGAGTTGAGATTTGTTCAAAATGTCATCCTTTCTTTACTGGAAAACAAAAGTTCGTAGATAGTGCAGGTAGAGTAGAAAAATTCATTAGAAAATATGGAGAAACTCCTTCCTAAAAATTTAAAATGTTTGCAAAACTTGAATCTATTGAGGAAAAATTTAATCAACTAACTAAATCTTTAGCTGATCCCTCCATTGCTTCAGATATTAATAAGTATAAGAAATTAGCAAAGGAGCATGCTGAATTAAAAGAGATAGTTGATAAATATAAAGAGTATAAGGAAGTAGAAAAAGGAATCAGGGAAGCTGAGGAAATTATTATAGATTCCTCTTCTGAGCCAGAATTAAAGGATTTGGCCAAAGAGGAATTAAAAAAACTTAAAGAAAAAAAGGAAAAATTAATTAGAGAACTAAAAATTCTACTTTTACCAAAGGATCCAAATGATAAGAAAAATGTGATTCTGGAAATTAGAGCTGGAGCAGGTGGTGACGAAGCTTCCCTTTTTGCTCAAGAACTTTTTAGGATGTACTCACGCTATGCTGAGAAAAAAGGGTGGCGCTTAGAAGTTTTGAATACAAGTTTTTCTGCTATTGGAGGATTTAAAGAAATAATAGCAAGTATTCAGGGACATAAAGTTTATAGCCGTCTTAAATACGAAAGTGGTGTTCATAGAGTTCAGAGAATTCCACAAACTGAATCAAGTGGAAGAATTCATACTTCTACAGTAACAGTTGCTGTTCTTCCAGAGGCTGAAGAAATTGATGTAGAAATAGATCCTAAGGATTTAAAAATAGAAACTTTTGGAGCTTCTGGTCCAGGAGGACAACATGTTAATCGCACTTATTCTGCTGTTAGAATAACCCATGCTCCTTCTGGAATTGTGGTTTCATGTCAAGATGAGAAATCCCAACACCGCAATCGGGAGAAAGCTCTTAGAATTCTTCGCTCAAGATTGCTTGAGAAAATAAGAATAGAAAAGGAAAAGGAAATTGCAGAGGCAAGGAGAAGCCAGGTTGGGACTGGAGAGAGGAGCGAAAAAATAAGAACATATAATTTTTCTCAAGGAAGAGTTACAGATCATAGAATTAATTTAACTTTATATAAATTAGAAAATGTCTTAGATGGAGAATTGGATGAAATTATAGACAGATTGATTGCTCATTTTGAAACTCAAAGATTAGAGTCTGAAATAACTTCTGTTCCTGCCTAAGGTGAATTCTATTCGCCAATCCTTAATTAAAGCTAAAAAATTATTTGAGAAAAAAAATATACCTGCTTTAGAAGCAGTTTTATTACTTGAAAAAGTTCTTTCATTACCAAAAGAAAAATTATTTGCCAATTTAGAGAGAAATTTAAGTCCACAGCAAGAAAAAAAATTTTTTGAATTAATAAATAAACGGTTGAATAATTTTCCAATTCAATATATTTTGGGCTATCAGAATTTTTGGTCGCTGAAATTTCAGATTGGTCAGGGAGTTTTTATTCCAAGGCCTGAAACAGAACTTCTCGTGGAGAAAGCATTAGAACTTTTTTCAAAGGAAAATGAGATAATTATTATTGATATTGGAACAGGATGCGGAAATATTGCAATTTCATTAGGAAAAGAATATTCAAATTCGAGAATTATAGGAATTGATGTTTCAAAGAAAGCACTTTATTATGCTAATAAAAATGCTCGGTTTCATAGAGTGCATAATGTTGAATTTTTAAAGGGAAATCTTTTTTCACCTTTAAAAAAATTAAATTTATATAGAAAAGTGGATTTAATAATTTCAAATCCTCCATATGTCTCTGAGGAAGAATGGATGGAATTAGATGAAGAGATTCTGAAATATGAACCAAAGGAAGCTCTTGTGCCAGGTAAAAGTGGATTAGAATTAATTGAAAAGATTATAAAAGAATCACCGAAGTTTCTTAAAATTAAGGGATTTTTACTTTTAGAAATAGGCGAAAAGCAAGCGGATAAAGTTAAAGAATTATTTAATGAACACTGGAAAGAAATTGAAATTTTTAAAGATTATAACCACCTTCCTCGCGCCATAAAAGCTCGCTTGAGTTAAAAAGATTACAAATTTCTGATTGAAATCTAAAGCGATTCTTGAAAAAACTGAGATTTAAAGTTATGGGAGAACCTATTGATGGGATTAGAGGTTCTGTCATTCCAAATAGCCTTTTGCAAAAATTAAAAGAATATTTAAGATTTCGTCATCTATTTAGAAACATTTATGGTTTTGACCTAAAGTGGAAAAGTTTTGAAAGACTTTGCTTAGAAATGCAAGAAGTTTTTGAAAAATTAAAAGAGAGCCTCTTTAATTTTTTGAAAGAAAAGTAGAGCCCCTCGGAAATATAAAGAAGATTTCAAAATCCAAATTGCAGATAAAGAAAGCCCAGGGTGATAAAGGGAAGTTGAAGGATTTTATGTTTTAAGACTTGTAATGTAGAAGTCCTTCTTGCTAAACTTCTCCCTTTAACCTAAAAATTTCTTGAAAAAAAACCCAATAAAATTTCTTAAAAAACCGACTTATATATATGGGAAGAATCTAGCCAAGAGGAAAAGAGAAAATAGTGGATTTTAAAAAGAAAATGAAAAGAATGATTTCAATTAAAGAGAGAATAGATTTTCGAATAGACACTTTATCAGATTATGAGCGAATGTGTATAGAATTTTTAAAATTTTATAAAAAAGATTTAGACTTTATGTGGGAAGATGAATGGTTTAAAAGGAATTTTAATAAAATAAAGAGATTTTCACATTCAGATGAGCCAGTTTTACTTATTGGTGAGACAGGAACAGGAAAAGAAATTATATCAAGATTTATTCATTTTCTGAGCAAAAGAAAAAAGAATACGTTTTATCCAATAAATTGTTCTGCACTGAGCGACGAACTCCTTCAATCTGAACTTTTTGGACACGAGAGAGGAGCATATACATCAGCGGATAGAAAAAGAGAAGGAAGATTAAAATCATCAGATGGAGGGACAGTATTTTTAGATGAGATTCAAACATCTTCTCATAAGTTTCAACAAGCGCTTTTAAGATTTCTTGATTATAAAGAGATACAACCTCTTGGCTCAGATAAAATAGAAAGAACAAATGTAAGAATAATTACAGCCTGTTGCAAGTCTCCTGAGAAATTACTCAAAGAAGGGAAACTGCTTGAACCATTTTATTATAGAATTTCATTTCTAAGACTTTATATTCCACCTTTAAGGGAAAGGAAAGATATAAAGAAATATATTTATTATTTTCTTTTAAAAGAATGTCATACACTCGGAAAAGAGGAGAAAGAAATAAGTTATCACGCATTAGAGGCTTTAAAGAATTATCCATGGCCAGGCAATCTAAGAGAACTTAAAGGAGTTATTCATAATCTTGTTCTTGATATACAAGATAAAATAATAAAACTCGAAGCACTCCCAGAAGAAATAAAAAACCCAGAAAGATGGATATCTAAACAACAGAAATTATCTCAGTCCATCCAAGATGAAGGCGCATCTTCGAAGCTTTTTTCACATGCAAAAGAAAAAACTTATGATTTGACCTTGGATAATGCAATAAAAACGCACATTCAAAAAGTATTAGAACTTACAGAAGGAAATAAAACCAAAGCTTCAAAACTTCTTGGGATACCGCTTACAACATTAATTAGCAAGATGAAGAAATTGGGAATGGATTAATCTACGATATTTCGTGGATATTACGAAATATAGAAACCTTATAATAATGTGCAAGTTAGCTCTTTTGATTTTTTTAAGATGAACTTACGAAATATCGTAGAATCACTGTAATAGTGAAAAACAAAAATCTTTTATTTTCAAACACTTATAATTTGGCACGAAATTTGTATATAAATTAACATGAAGTTAATATGAGAGGTAATAAAAATGAGGTTTTTAAAGAGGCAGTTTTTAATTAAAAGTTTTATTTCTTTGATTATCTTTGTAATGATTTTTTCATTTATTTCTTCTAGTCGTCTGGAAGCAGGTGGTGATTGTGAAGCTGCACTATTAGAGTGCTTAACAGATATTGGGGGATGGATATCAAAACTCATAGTTCTTCATCTTGCTTATTGTCTTAACGGATATGAATTCTGTAAAAAATATTATGAACCCTATTTATAAAAATAATATGCAGGAGAGGCAACTATGCATAAAATTAGAAATTATAGGCACACAATTTCAATAGTAACTCTTTCTGTGTTTATTGTTCTTGTTTTAAATATTTTACTTCTATTAAATGCAAGTGAGTGGACATGTGAAGATGCCTTCGCCCTTTGTGTGGCCTCAAATTGGTTAGATGGGAGTGAAATATTGAGATGTGCAATGGGATATAATTTTTGTAAAAAATATTTAGAATAGAAAAATAGGAAAAAATAAGGAAGGTGAATGTTTAAAAATGTGTTAATAAAATTCCTAATTATATGTGCGATATTTTTATTTCAATTATTTCCTCTTCATTCTCAACAAAAACTTCAAATTTTGTTAGAAGAGATCCTATCAATCGGGACCGAAGATGACAATTTAATATTTCAGTGGGTTGGAATTACAACAGATGTTGAAGGAAATATTTATATAACTGATTTAAAAGACTATTCGATTAAAAAGTTCAATGAGAAAGGAGAATTCATAAAGAAATCTGGAAGGCGAGGTCAAGGCCCTGGAGAATTCCAAAGCCCGGGCATACTAAGGTATTATAAAGGTTATCTTTTTGTTGCAGAAATTCAGCACAGAGGAATCCAAGTTTTCGATACTAATTTGAATTTTAAGTTTAAGATTCCTATTGATATCCCAGTATCAGATTTTGAGTTAATTGATAAAGATAAAATTGCTATCACAACAATTAATGAAAATTGTATTTTAATTTATGACTATAAAGGAAAAAGGAAGGAAAAAATAAAATATGCTGAAGATAAGAGGATGATGTTAAATACTGTAACTTTTAAGATTAATAATGATAATTATTTTTTAGCATTTCAATGGAAGGATATAATTGTTAGACTTAATAAAAATGGTCAAAAAATATGGACAAAAAATTTGTTAAATATAAAAAAAATAAAAATAAAAAAAACCGGTTTTTTTAACATTCCAGTTAATATTGTATATAAAACAATAGAAATTGATTCTAAAGGAAATATTTTTATATTAGGTGGTCATCTTTCAAAACATAAGAGCAGAGATGTTTATGTGTTATCTAAGAGTGGTAAATATTTAACAACTATAATCTTACCAGAACCAACTCATACAATTTATATTGACAATAAAAATTATTTATATTCAAGGTCTGCGATGGGAATTTGTATTAAAAAATACAAATTAAGATATATGGAGAACAATTAAAGAAGGAAAATTTTATTTTCGAAAGGAATTTTTTATTCTGAAGATTAATTTATAGAAAAATTATAAATTATTCTTCGTGTTTTTGAAAAAATATTTCATTAATTTGACTTTTTCTTAAAGGAAATTTATATTTCTTTATAACTCTATCTTGAATATCAAAGAGGATTAGAGAAACGCCTTTTTGATTCAAACTATTGAATATACCATTTTTATCCAATATAATTGGAAATTTTATATCATTTCCAATTGTGAATCCTCTTAATTGTTTTTCGATGATTTTAGCATGTTTTTTAGTATCAAGCTCAGTTTCTACTTTAGGATAAATTAGTACCCCAAGGACTGAGTTTTCAAGTTTATATGAATTAATTATGTTAATGAAATCTATCAGTGATTGCATGCAAGGTGGGCAATTTAAATAAACAAAGTCAATTAATAAGAGAAATTTCTTTTTCAAAACTATATTTGAATCATTCTTTTGAGGATGTGACTCAATATTTATAAACCATGAAACTACAAAAATTATTAATAATGCAAAAGCAATCTTTTCTCGATTCACTTTAAAAAGAAAGAATTTTCCTTTTGGGATAAGATGAATACCTCTCTTTTTAGTTTGATTTTTATTTACTAACATTTTTGCTACTCATACCATAGTAAAAAATTTTTGTCAAATGGACATAGAATCCAGAATCTACCCACCTAAATTTTTTTCACTTTAAATTTTGTGTCTAAAATGGAAAATTTTTAACTTTTTAAGTTATCCAAGTCTTAGGAGTAGAATTTGCCTTTAGATCATATTTATTTCCTGAATTCCATTTCGAAAGAGATTCCTTCGGTATTTTCTCCCCACTTCAATCTTCCTTTTCTCTTTTCCCTGACTCAGGGGGCGTACTAAATATAATCTTTGCTTTGGCTTCTTTTAACCAAAAAAGGGATAACCTTTTCTCAATTGAATAATTAACTTTAAAGATTCTATTATCTGAGGATCTGTCCAATCTTGGCTGGCTTCCTCTATCTGCAACTTACACACGTCTATTACCTGCGGTAAGTCAAATACAATGAATCCTATAAGAAATATTATTCCTCTATGAATATTAGAGAAAAATATTATCGTCTAACTTTAATTATTTAAGAAAAATCATTAAAAAATTGCCGAAAAACATTAATTTTTTCTTGACAAATTTATTTCTCAATTGTAAATTAAAGATTTGGAGGTGTTCTATGAATAGGATTCGAAATCTAAGCAGAATCATACGCATAATAGGACAGGTTATTTTTTATTTAACCCTTATTGGTGTAATTGTTGCGCTAACAATTCTCTCTTTCGGGAGTAAAATCGATCTAATTGAAAAAAGTGCCCGTGTTTATTTATTCGGACATAAAGTGGGTTTGTTTTCTTTAGGAACTGTGGAAAAAATTCTTATAAGCTTAACTATTCTATTAACAATTGGAATTTATCTTTTTGGTCTTTATCACTTTATTAAGCTTTTTAAGTTGTTTGAAAAAGGAGAGATATTTACAGAAAAAACAATTCACCAATTTAAAATGCTTGGCTTAGCATGTATATTCTATTTCCCTATTTCAGTGGTGTCCCAATTAACAAAGTGGTATGTAGTTCTTTCAGTAAAACTTGATGCACATCCTGGTATTAGCCAAATATTTAAAGATTTTGACATTTTTGTCGTTGGAATAGCTGTAATTCTTATTTCTTGGATTATGAATGAAGGGAAAAAACTGAAAGATGAACAGGATTTAGTTGTTTAATTCGGACGGAAAGGAGAAAAATATGGCTATTGAAATAAACTTGGATGTAATGCTTGCGAAACGGAAAATGCGGCTAAATACACTCGCTAAAGAGATAGGAATAACTCCCCAAAACCTTTCTATTCTCAAAACTGGAAAGGCTAAAGCCATCCGTTTTTCCACTTTGAATGCAATTTGTAAAGTTCTCAAATGTCAGCCAGGAGATCTTTTGGAATATAAACCAGATTAAAAGCTTATTATTTCATTTTCGTTTCCCTTTCTCTTTCCTTTTAATTATTTTTGAAATATTCAATCATTTTTTACAAAGAAATATCTTACATTTTATTTAATAAAAAAGGAGAATATCTGTATCGGTTAGGACTGAATTTTAGAGCTTATTTAATAAAAAATGGTTTTGTTTTTACAGTATTTATAAATGATAAAAAGGTAAAATTAAAATATTTCGATATCGAATCGAAAATTGGGATAGACTTAAACTTTAAGAAAATTATTTTCGAATTAAAAGGAATTACATAAATTGTCCTTACAATAGCAGCAATAGAGCAATAGGGTCAGAGCATAATTGAACAATGGTTCAAGATGCCCTGTTTGAATCTCATGCTTCATTCTTGATTTTTATTCTTAAAATTTCTATTATAACTTGGGTATAAAAATGAAAATAATTACACGAGCCACGCTTATAATTATATGCATTTTTCTCCTCATCTCATGTGGCCCTAAGAAGGAAAAGGTGGAAAGAATTGTAGAAGATAGTGTGGAAGTGGTCATCAATCATTTGAAGCCGTATAAAATCGGTAATAAAAGTTCATTTACTTTAGAAGAAATCTTTAAAATTGATACTGAAGATACTGAAATAGTAAATCTTGGAATTCCTGATATCCGAGGGTTTGTAGTTAATTCTTTAGGAGAGATATTCATTTTAAGAACCGCAAGTGGAGAAGGAGATTTTGTTTTTAAGTTTGATAGAAATGGAAGATTTATAAAATCGTTTGCACCTCAGGGCCCAGGACCTGGAGAAATACAGAGCTCATCTTACATTGGATTAGACAGTGAAGATAATATTTTGATTATCGACTCTGGAAAACGAATGATATTAAAATATGACAAAGATGGTGTTTTTATCAAAAATTATGATGGGAGAGGAATAAGGGTTATTACTTCTGGTCCTAAGAAAAATTTGCTTGCACTGAAAAGTTCATTTGCTCCTGAAAATAAAAAGTTAAAGCTATCATATGTCTTAAAATTGCTAAATCCTGATTTAGAGGAAATCAAAGTTATTGATAAATTTAGCTATGAGATGCAAAAAGGGACAAAATTCAGAGCAATAGAGCCTTTATTCTGCTGGAGTACATCACATGACAATATTTATGTTGTAAGAGAAGATAGAGGATATGAAATTTGGGTATATGATTTCAATGGGAAGTTGAAACGCAAGATACGAAAAGAATATAGAAAAATACCAATTTCTGAAGACTATAGAAAGAAGATATTAAATCCATGGCCAAAGGGAATGAGAGAAAGGGTATATTTCCCTGAATTCCATCCTGCTCTTCAATCCATGGTTGCTGGAGATGATGGGACGCTTTTAGTGGCTACTTTTGAAGAAGGGAATAATACTGGGGAATTTTTGTTTGATATATTTAATGAAGAAGGTGTTTTTATTGGAAGAAAAAGCTTGAATGTATTTATTTGGGAAAATCGTTTATATGCACAAATTAAAGCTAATAAATTCTACTGTCTTAGAGAGAAGAATTCAGGATATAAGGAACTTGTTGTATACAACATGAAGTGGGAATAAAAGCATGAAACATCTAATAGCTGAAACGACACTAATAGTGTGAGATGGGTCAAATGGGGTCGGGTCTTGCAATATGACATTTTTGAAATTGGCGACATAATGAGGACTCCTTATAGAAAAATCAGTCCTGATAATAAGCCATAATCTTGAAAAAATTAATAAGACTTAAGAGTTAAAGGGTCTGACTTTGACATAGGACATATCCACAGATAGAAGTGCAAGGGATTCCTAATCCCTGTGTCGAGAAGAAAACCCTAAATTTTCAACTTTGACAAATATTCCATTAATGATAGCTATCAAACCCAATTACTACAAATCTCAAAAACATTCGTCACCAAACATTCATTATTTTTCAATCTTTTGTTTAGTAATAATAGGAAAGAAAGTTAAAATTTTTGAAACTTTATTTTAAAACAATCGTATAATTTTTCTGGGTAATTTTTAAAATTTTGCAATTCGAAAGAAAATATTGTATAAGAATTTAATGATTAATTAAAACAAAAAGGTGGGGAAAAATGGGAGTGAGAGAATCTTTGAAAAAAGGAATTTTTATAATCTTTATTTTTTTGTTATTTAATTTTCTTGTTCTTGGATGGAAAATTCCTTCTTCTATTTCTCTTCCTCGAATTCCCTGTCAAGAACCTCAAATTGCAATTGACAGCCAGAATAAATTACATGTTATCTATAGTGGAGAATATGCAAGAAATTTAGAAATTTTTTACAGCGTAGTCTTTAAGGGAAAAGTGCTTTATACAATTAATATTTCTAATAATTCAGGGGATTCTATTTCTCCTTCAATTGCTCTTGATTCCAATAATAATCCTCATATTGTATGGGTTGATTCCTCTCTTGGTAATAAGGATATTTTTTATGTTTATTTTTCTAATGGAAAGTGGTCTTTTCCTATAAATGTTTCAGATAATCCAGGAGATTCAGAAGAACCTCAGATTAAAATAGACTCAAAGGATAATGTTCATATTGTTTGGCAGGATAATAGTAATGGAAATTATCAAATATTTTATAGGAAATATTCGAATGGAAACTGGTCTCCAATAAAGAGTCTTTCAATTGAAATTACTGAGTCTTATAATCCCTGCATTGAAATAGGTAGCAATAACTGTTTGCATATTGCGTGGTCAGGAAGTGTCTCTGGTGTTTATAATATATACTATGTTAAAAAAATAAAAGGTAAATGGACCCCTCTTTTTAATGTTTCAAACAATTCTGAAGAGTCAATTTATCCTTGTTTAGCAGTTGATAGTAAAGACAATATACATTTAGTATGGCAAAATAAATCAAATTCAAAATCCTATATTTTCTATACTTATTTTAATGGAAATAATTGGGCAACTCCTATAAATATTTCCAGTAATAGCGGAAAATCAACTCATCCGTCAATTGCAATTAATAATGAGGACTATATTCATGTTGTATGGACAGAAGATGAAACCGAAGCAGGATCGTCTGAGGAAAATCATGAAATATATTATAGAAGTTTTTATGACGAATGGTTATCTATAAAAAATATTTCGAATAATTCAAGTAATTCCGAAATCCCGAGAATTAAAGTCGATAAGAACAATCATCTTCATGTCATTTGGCAAGACAGTACAGCTGAAGATTCCATAATTTTTTATAACTATCAGAGAAGACCTATTGCACGAGCAGGCTCAGATAAAAAGGGAGAGAAAGGAGATTTAATTAGATTAGAAGGTTCACGTTCCTATGATCCAGATGGTGAAGAAATTTATTATCATTGGTCTTTTAAATTAAAGCCTAAACGAAGCAAGGCTATTTTATCTGATCCTTCAGCAATAGATCCAAGTTTTACAATTGATGTTCCTGGAACATATGTTGTTGAATTATATGTTGATGATGGTTCAGAAAAAAGCAGGCCAGACACAGTTGTAATATATGATGAGAATAAACCTCCAATAGCCAGAGCTTTAGCAGATAAAACTATTGCTGTTAAAGGAGAAAATATAAAATTAGATGGGTCTCGTTCTTATGATCCTAATGGAGATACTCTCTCCTATTATTGGTCATTTAAATCAAAGCCTAAGTGGAGTAAGGCTTTTATTTCTGATTGCGAGGCAGAGAAAACTACTTTTAAACCTGATTGTGTTGGAGAGTATATTTTGCAATTAATTGTAAATGATGGGGAATTAAATAGTGATCCCTATGAATTCAAGATTTTTGTAAAAGAATATGCAATTGATTTCTCAAATGATAAATCTATAGGGCTTGTTCCATTAACTGTGAATTTTAATGCACAAGTATTTACTATTTCACCTTTTAAAATAGAATCTTATGAATGGGATTTTGGTGATGGAAAAACTGGAAAAGGAAAGTCAGTCTATCATACCTATTTAAAGCCAGGAACTTATACAGTAAGCCTCACAGTAATTGAAAAAAATGATGAGGAGATTTCTTATACAATAATAAAGGAAAATTTGATTAAAGTAGTAAATATTTTCCCTCCATTAAATGTTGGTGTTGAAAGAATAATGGATAGAAGTTTCACGCATATAAAGTACATTAATAAAATTACCTGGGAGAAGAATTCTAAAAATAGGGATGTATCACAATATAAAATTTATAAAAGAGCATTTAATCAAAGTGATGATGCATTTATTTTAATTGCAACAGTTGATAAAAATATTTTTGAATATTTAGATAAAGAAATTGGGAAAGTTAGAGGATATGTTTATGCAATTACAAGTGTGGATTCTGAGGGAAATGAGAGCCTAAAATCAGAATATGCAATAGAATGGTAAAAAATAAATAGGAGTAGAGAAAATGAAGAAATTTTTATTTATTACAATTATATGCATATTATTGACTTTTACTCTATATGGAGGAGAAAGAAAAATAGGGTTTTACATGGGTTTTAATCATATTTCAGATTCTGCATTTAAAGAAATCTATGGAAATGGAGGATTGATTTTTGGTGCAAATTTTAGTTATGAGATATTAAATAGAATTGATATCTGGACTTCTATAAAGCGTTTTTCAAAAACAGGAGAGACAACTGTTTTAAAAGAGAAGGTTGATTTTAAAATTATTCCTATCTCAATTGGAGCTAAATATAAAATTGAAGTGGATGAGGGATTAGAAACGTATTTTGGAGGAGGCGGGGATTTATATTTTTATAATGAAAAAGGAGTTGATTTTAATACAAAAGATTCTGAGTTAGGTTTTCATTTACAGGGAGGAGTTCTTGCTAAAATTTCAAAAAGATTACAGTTAGATTTTAATTTTAAATTTACTCGAGTAAAGTCAAAACCAGAAGAAAATCTGGAAATAAATTTAGGAGGAGTTGAAGGTGGAATTAGCTTAGTATTTTTATTTTAATTAATTTTATAAATAAGGAATATGCAAAAATGAAAAACAAAATTTATTATTTTTTAATTATTATTTCATCTCTTCTTTTTCTTTCTTATTCTCAAGATATTCAATTAATGTTAAATCAGGCAGAAGATCTATACAGACAGAGAGAAGATCTTTCAAAAGCAAAAGAGGCTATGAAACTTTATGAGGAAATTATTGAAATTGATCCTCAGAATTATGAAGCACATTGGAAATTAGCAAAGACAATATATTATATTGGTGAACGTTCACCTAAAGCTGAAAGACTGTTTCTTTATAAAAAGGGGATTGAAATTGCTAAAAAAGCTGTAAAGCTTGGCCCAAATAAACCAGAAGGACATTTTTTTCTTGCAGTTCTCTATGGAGTTTATGGGCAGACAAGAGGAGTTCTTAAAAGTCTTTTTCTTGTGGATGATATAAAAAAAGAAGTTTATAAAACCATAGCTATTAATCCAACAATTGAATGTGGAGGTCCTTACCAACTTCTTGGACGTCTTTACTATGAACTTCCAGGTTTTTTTGGTGGTTCAAAGAAAAAAAGTTTAAGGCTTTTATTAAAGGCAAAGTCCATTTGTGATTCAGATCCTTTAACCTATTTGTATTTAGCGGACACTTATCTTGCTTTAGGAGAGAAAGAAAAAGCTAAAGAGGAATTGAAAAAGGCAATAGAAATTGAGCCTCATCCAGATTTGATTCCAGAAGCAAAAGAATATAAAAAACAAGCAGAAGAAAAACTTGAAAAACTTGAAAAATAAAATCTAAAATTTCCTTTTCAGTTAAGGTTTGAATCATTCTAGAGGAAATGCTAAAATAATTGTGTTCCTATCTAAAATGAGGACAATTCTTTTTACTGGAAAAGGAGGAGTGGGTAAAACAACAATTTCAGCAGCGACTGGTATATTGGCCTCGCAATATGGACATCGTACAATAATAATTTCTGCAGATGCAGCACATAGCTTATCGGATGTCCTGGAAATCGAGCTTTCTGACTTTCCTCGGAAAATAACAAAAAATCTCTATGCTCAGGAAATTGATGTTCAAAGAGAAATTGAGAAAAATTGGGGTACTATTCAGGAATATTTAACTAAATTTTTTAATTCTCAAGGAATAAATAATATTGAAGCTGATGAGATGAGTATTTTTCCAGGGATGGAAGAGTTATTTAGTTTAATGCAAATAAGAAAATATCATGATGACAAAAAATTCGATTTAATAATTATTGATTGTGCACCAACAGGTGATACACTTCGCCTTCTCAGTGCTCCTGAGATAACAAACTGGTATTTAAAACATATTTTCCCAATTCAACGGACTGCTGCAAAAGCTATAAGACCTGTGGCAAGTCGGGTTCTTCCTTTTCCATTTCCTTCAGATGATGTTTTTGAATCAATTAAAATAATAACCTCCCAAATTCAAGGATTAAATGACATTCTTAGAGATTCAGGGAATTCAACTATTAGGCTTATTGTCAATCCAGAAAAAATGGTGATAAAAGAAGCACAAAGAGCTTTTACTTATTTTAATCTATTTAATTATTCAGTTGACCTCATAATTGTGAATAAAAAAATACCTGAAACAGTGAAGGATCCTTTTTTTAAACAATGGAAAATTATTCAGACAGAGCATAGAAAGACCATCTCTGAACGTTTTTTTCCGATACCAATAAGAGAGTTAAATCTTTTTGAAGAAGAAGTTGTAGGAATTAAACAGTTGGAAAAAATAGGAAGAATTCTATATGAGAACGAAGATCCCACGAATATCTTTTATTCTGAAAAGCCCTTTAAAATTGAGAAAAATGGAAATGTTTATAATTTTTCTATAAATTTGCCTTTTGTAAAAAAAGAAGAAATTGATCTTTACCAAAAGGGAGAGGAATTAATAATAAAAGCTGGAAAATATAAAAGAAATATCCTTCTTCCTCGCGTTTTAATAAATTTAAAAATTAAGGAAGCTAAATTTAAAGATCATACTTTGTCAATCCTTTTTACAAGGAGGTGAAAAAATATGCCTGAAAAAGCTGTAAAAGAAATAAAAATTGTTATTCCAGAAGATATATTTTCACTATTTATTTCTGAGGAAGCTATTCAGCATGGTTTAATGGCTAAAAAAGAAATTCTTTTAGCTCTTCGTTCATTAATTGATTCTAGGATTCAGGCCATTGAAAAAAAGTTGGAGAAAAAACCAGAAAAAAAGAAAAAAATTGATATTTCATAAGGGCTAAAAATGTTAAAAACTTTCAATGAAATAAATGAACATGCTCTAAACTTTGGGAAAAAGAGAGTTGCTATTCCAATGGCTGAGGATGAGACTTCTCTTAGAACAGCTGCATCTGCTCTGGAAAAAGGATTAGCTGAGTCAGTTTTAATCGGAAGAGAAGAAAAAATAAAAGAAATATTGAGTAAAATTAATCAATCTTCACGAGATTTTGAAATCATTAATGCTCAGAATCCTGAAGAAGCATCTTTTAAAGCTGTGTCCTTAGCGAGAAATGGAGAAGTTGATATCATTCTTAAAGGATATATGCATACTCATCTTTTACTTAAGGCAGTTCTCGATTCAAAAAATGGTCTGAGAACAGGAAAATTGTTGAGTGATGTTTTAATTGCAGAGGATCCAGCATCAACTTATAAAAAAATTGTAGGCATGAGTGATGGAGGAATAAACATTCTTCCAAATTTAGAACAAAAAAAACAAATAATTGAGAATGCAGTTAAAGTTTTTCATCTTCTGGGTTACTCAAAGCCAAAAGTAGCATTATTAACAGCAGTAGAAGTGGTAAATGAGGCAATGCCTGCGACAGTTGAAGCAGCGGAATTGACTCGGATGAATAGGGAAGGGAAAATAAAAGATTGTATAATTGATGGTCCATTAGCGCTTGATTTGGCAGTTTCAAAAGAGGCTGCTGAAAAGAAAAAAATAAAATCAGAAGTTGCTGGGGAAGCAGATATTTTAATTGTTCCTAATATTGAGGCAGGAAATATTCTTGGAAAAGCATTTACATATTATGCACACGCAAAAGTTGGGCATGTAATTATAGGAGCTAAAATCCCAATTCTTATACCTTCTCGAAATGAAAGCGAAAGTGATAAACTTAATTCTATTGCTCTGAGTATAATTGTTACTCATCATAAAAATCTTATATAGGGTAAAAAAATGAAATTTCATATATTAGCAATTAATCCAGGCTCCACTTCCACAAAAATTGGTCTATTTTTCAATAATAGGAAAATATTTTCTGAGAATATAAAACATCCTGAAGAAGAAATAAGAAAATTTTCAAAAATTATTGAACAGAAAGAGTATAGAACAAATACAATTCTGTTCTGCTTGAAAGAACACAATTTTGAGCTAAATAAATTGTCTGCAGTTGTAGGAAGAGGAGGACTCTTAAAACCGCTCTCCAGTGGAACTTATAGAATTAATGAGAAAATGATTAAAGATTTAGAAGAAGCTAAAAGAGGCGAGCATGCTTCAAATTTAGGCGCTATAATTGCCTATTCTATTGCAAGTTCAATTAATGTCCCATCCTTTATAGTTGACCCTGTGAGTGTAGATGAGTTTTGTTCATTAGCGAGGTATTCTGGCTTAAAGGAATTAGAAAGAGAAAGTCTTTCCCATGCTCTAAATACAAAAGCAATTGCAAAAAGATATTGTAGAGAAAAAAATAAGGATTACAATAAAATTAATTTAATTGTGGCTCATTTAGGGAGTGGTATATCTGTTTCTGCTCATTTAAGAGGGAAAATGATAGATGTAACCAATTCTCGTGAAGAAGGCGCATTTTCTACTGAAAGGGCAGGAAGTGTTCCTTGCGTGAAATTAGCAAAATTATGTTTTTCTTCAAATCTTAAATACAAGGATATAGAGTGTATGCTATTTAGAGAAGGTGGTTTATATTCCTATCTTGGAACAAAGGATTTACCAAAAATAATGGGAATGATTAAAAATGGAGATGAATTTGCTAAAGAAGTAATCGATGCAATGATTTATCAGATTGCAAAAGAAATAGGAGCAATGGCTACAGTTTTAGAAGGAGAAGTAGAAGCAATACTTATTACAGGGGGTATGGCTCATGAGCCATATATAGTAAATGAATTAAAAAAGAGAATATCTTTTTTAGCACCAATTCATATCTATCCAGGAGAGGATGAACTTCTGGCCTTAGCTGAAGGAGCATTTAGAGTTCTTTCAGGTCAAGAAGAGGTTAGGGAATATAAATAAAATATTGACAATAATTTAAAAAATAAGGTAATTTAGTAGTTGAATTTCAACAAGAAGAAAATGAGTAACTTCTCTCAAGATACTACTCGATTTCTAAATAAGAGAGTAAGAGTATGGTTTCTTGAATTTATAAATCCTTTAGCAGATCTACTTGCAAAATATAAAGTTAATCCCAATTTAATAACTGTTATAGGTGTATTATTTGGATTAGGGGCAGGAATTTTAATATATTTTCATCATCTTTTTTGGGGAGGTGTAATCCTTTTAATTTGTGGAGCAATTGATACTTTAGACGGAAAAGTTGCTTCAAAGCTGAAGAAGAGAAGTTTATTTGGAGCTATTTTTGATTCAACACTTGACCGATACTCGGAATTTTTTGTATATTTAGGATTAACCGGGCATTTTTGGACGAGTTGGATAATATGGCTTATTTTGTTTGCATTGATTGGATCAGTGATGGTAAGTTACACAAGAGCAAGAGCAGAAGGATTGGGAATCTCATGCACCACTGGAATAATGCAGAGAGCAGAGAGATTATTACTATTAGCTCTGGGTTGTATTTTTAATGTCATAATCAATTATCACGACATTATTCTGATCTGTATCCTATTTCTAATTGCTGTGTTCTCTAATATTACTGCTTTTCAAAGAATAATTTATGTAAGAAAAAAAGAAATCCAAGGGAAAGGAGGTAAAAATGGGTAAAATAAGAGTAGCTATTATAGGAGTAGGCAATTGTGCCTCTGCTTTAGTTCAGGGAGTACATTTTTATAAAAATGCAAAAGAAGACGAATTTATACCAGGAGTTATGCATGTAAATTTAGGAGGTTATCATATTGGAGATATAGAATTTACAGCAGCTTTCGATATTGATAAAAATAAGGTAGGGAAGGATCTTGGAGAAGCAATTTTTACAAAACCAAATTGTACTACTAAATTTTGTGATGTTCCTAAATTAAATGTTCAGGTCCATCGTGGCATGACCCACGATGGATTAGGTAAATATTTATCTCAAATAATTGAAAAAGCACCTGGTCCAACAGCGGATATTGTTGGAATTTTGAAAGAAACTAAAACTGATGTTGTTGTGAATTTTTTGCCTGTGGGAAGTGAGGAAGCTACTAAATGGTATGTTGAGCAAATTTTAGAAGCTAGGTGCGCTTTTGTAAATTGTATTCCAGTATTCATTGCAAGTGAGGAATACTGGAGAAGAAGATTTGAACAGAAAGGAATACCAATTATAGGAGATGATATTAAATCTCAAGTTGGAGCAACCATTCTTCATCGTACTTTAGTAAATTTATATTTAGACAGAGGTATGCCTATTTTAAGAACTTATCAATTAAATACAGGAGGTAATACAGACTTCCTAAATATGCTTGAAAGAGAAAGATTGGCCTCTAAAAAGATTTCTAAGACAAATGCTGTAGTCTCCCAAATAAAAGCAAGAGGCCTTGATATTAAGTCCGAAGATGTTTATGTAGGGCCAAGTGATTATGTTCCATGGCAGAAAGATAATAAAATTTGTTTCATAAGAATAGAAAGTTTACATTTTGGTAATGTACCCACATATTTAGATGTGCGTCTCTCTGTGGAGGATTCGCCTAATTCAGCAGGAGTTGTAATTGATGCTATTAGATGTTGTAAATTAGCTCTTGATAATGGTTTGAAAGGAGCTCTCACCGGACCTTCTGCTTATTTTATGAAAACACCTCCTAAGCAATTTACTGATCCAGAAGCCAAGGCTCTAACAGAGGAGTTTATAGCTAAATATGGAAAGAAAAAAACACAATCAAATATAAAAAAAGGAGATTGAAATATTATTATAAAATTTTTAATGATTAAAAAATTTCTTTTATTAATAAGTTTTTTTCTAATCCTAATAAATTTACTCTTTAGTATAGAAACTGGGGAAATAACTGGAAAAGTAGTGGATGAAGAAAATTCTCCCTTACCTGGAGTTACTATTACAATTAAAGGCCCAAGTCTTTTAAAAGAAAGAATTACATATTCTTTAAGGGATGGAAGCTTTAGATTTCCTCTTCTTCCTACAGGAACTTATACTCTTACTTATGAATTACCAGGTTTTGTGACAGTTATACAGAAAGAAGTGGTAGTTCGACTTGGTATGACAACTCATCTGTCAGTTAAAATGAAAATTGCAAAAGTTGAGGAAGAAATAACTGTAACTGCTAAACCTCCATTAATAGACAGAACTTCTTCAGATACAAGCTATCGCTTAAGTGCTGATGATTTGGCAATTATTCCTACTCGAGCACGTACTATTGCTGATGTTGTAAAATTTACACCTGGAGTAACAGGCGTTAGAGCGAGTACCCGGAGGGGAACTCCTGGGAATGGTTTACCAGTTTTCCGGGGAGAAGGAGAAGAAGGTAATAATTGGCTAATTGATGGACTTTCAGTAAGAGGAGTGAGACTTAATAATGCAGGAATGAGACTGAATTATGATGCTATTGAAGAAATTCAAATTATTTCAGATCCTTTTACTCCAGATTTTGGTTCCACTTTTGGAGGAATAATTAATGTAGTTACAAGATCAGGAGGAAATGAGTTTCATGGAGAAACAGGAATTATATTCAGAGATAAAAATTTACAGGCAAAAAGAGAGGAGCAATTGTCAATCTCTACAGAGCCTGAATATTTCTCACGCTATCATTGGTATTTTAATCTTGGAGGACCTTTAATTCGTGATAAACTTTGGTTCTTCCTTTCAAATAATTTTTATCTGAATTATGATTTAACGCAAGATAATTATTTAAGTTATTTATTTATTCCAAAAGGAGAGAGAACTCTTACAACTGATAATATATTTGGTAAACTTTCATTCGCATTTAATCCAAATCATATTTTCTTTCTTACATGTTCTCTTGACAAATTTATTAGTCAGAAAGGGGGAATAGGGCTTCCTGAAATGTATGAAAGGAAAGAATATAAAGACTATTTCTTTAGATTGAATTACAAAGGAATTCTTTCACAAAATACTTTTATAGAAGCAGCAATTGGGCAAGTAAGGAGAAGTTCATTAATCAAACCCGATGATGGGGATTTAGGTCCTGCTTTGTACTTCATCGAGGATTTAGCTCAGAATGTACATAATTCTTTAGGTGAAGTAAAAGACGAGGAAGAAAGAATAGACTTTACTTTTAGAATAACTCATTATCTTGAAACAGAAAGGTCAGGAAATCATGAAATAGGAGCAGGTTTTCAGTTTTATAGAGCAAGTTCGGAATTCAGAGTAAATTTTTCAGGCCAGGAAGAAGATCCTTTTCCAGGAAATGGATTTGATAGTGGGACAAAATATCATTTTAATACTTGGAAAGGAAATAGAGGCACTCCAACTCTATTATGGGAATATGGACCTTTTGGTTTTGTTAATTCAATTCAAGGAATAGGCATATATTTTAGAGATAAGATTATCTGGAATAGGTTTACTGTAATGTTAGGTTTCAGGAGTGCTACCCAGACTAATTATGATGATCAAGGAAATGTACTATGGAAATGGGGATTAAGTGATTTCTTTTCTCCGCGAGTTTCTCTTACTATTGATTTAACTAATAATGGAAGAAATGTTTTAAAATTAGGCTGGGGAAGGTTTTCTGATACAACAACTACCATGCATTTAGGATTTTTTAATCCTCAGGCTCCTCTCCAATTCAGAAGATATAAATGGATTGGCCCTTTAAATCCTAATGAAATTCAATTGCATGATCCAGTGAATTGGAAATTTCTTAATGAAGAAAAAAGAGGACAATATAAGATTGCACCTCATATAAAACCAAATTTTGTAACACGATATTTATTTGAATTTGATAAATTAATTAGCACTAATTGGGCTTTAAAAATAAGATATGTTCATTCTCGAGCAAGAAATCTTCTTGAGCTTCTTGGCTTATTTGCATTAGAACCTCCTTATTATACTTTTATTTTTGACAATTTTGAATTGAAAAAAAGAGATTATTCAGGTTTTGAGATAGAAATAAATGGAAAGATAAAAGATAAATTTTTATTGAATGCTTCTTATTGTCATGCTTCTGCAAAAGGAACCAATCCTGGACAAGTTGAAACCGGTTCATGGGGTCAGGAGGAAGGTAGCACTTATTATGTTGGGTTATTTGGTAATCATATTAAAGTTCCAGATATTCCAGAGCTTAAGGAATTAAAGGATTTAATTGACTGGGGATTTGGAGGATTAGGAGGAAGAGGAATTGGTGACGAAGGTTGGTATGGTAAGCTTCCTTACAGTATAGATCATAATGTAAAAATGAATATAATTTATTTTGCTCCTTATGGTTTTATTCTTTCAACTGCTATGGAATGGATATCAGGATATCATTGGGAGAAGTTAGGTTTAGTTCCTTTTTTTGGTTATTATGCTTTCCCAGAAGGCCGAGGTTCAAGGGAAACTCCTCCCCACTTTTATGTGGATATTGGAATTGAGAAAAGTTTTAATTTATCAAAAATTATTTCAAGTCTTTCTCAAAATGTTTTTCTTGATGTTAGATTAGATATATTTAATCTATTTAATAGTCAAAAACCTATCTCTTATGTGAAAGAAGATACACCTGCTTTTGGTCAAATTTGGGCACGTCAAGAGCCTCGTCAAATTCAGATTATTGCTAAAATTAAATGGTAGAGAATTAATCAAGAATTTTTAATGGAAGTTCAAGAATAGAATAAGGATCAATTCTTGCGCCATTTAATTTAAATCCCCAATGTAAATGAGGACCTGTAACTCTTCCTGTTGCACCAACTTTTCCAATTATATCTCCTTTATTCACCTGCTGGCCTTCATTGACATTTATTTTTGAAAGATGACAATATAAGGAGAATAATCCAAAGCCATGGTCAATAATTATTGTTTTACCTGAATAATATAAATCCTGGGCTAAAACAACTTTACCATTATTACTTGCCTTTACTTCCTCTCCTGATGGAGCAGGAATATCTACTCCTGTATGACGTGATTCTCTTTTGAGATTGAAAACCCTTATTTCTCCAAAATTTCTTTTTCCCTTTTCTACAAGAGGAGGAATAAATTCCTTTTCAAATAAGTATTGAGGAGTAAAAATTTGAAGAATTCTATTTAAAATTTCTTGTTCTCTTTTAATTCTATTTATGACTGAAGGAGGAGGGGTAACATATTTTTCATCTACATAAATTTTTTTTATAGGAAAATATTTTTCTTTTATTTCTATAAATCTTTTTATTTCAATTGTTTTGGATGATTTAGTTTTAATTTTTAGAATAATAGGATAGTGATCTGGCTTTGTAAATAAATCAATTCCAATTAGGGTAAATAAAATATAATTTCTTCGAGACCTATAAAAAGGAAATTTTTTTTGAAAAATCCAAGCTTCTGCATAAGTAATTTCAGAATTTTCAATCATAATCATTAAAACCTCACCAGGACATAGTTCTCTATAATAAATTTTAAATATTAAATTTTCTTTTTCACTCCATATTTCTTCTTCCAGGGAAAATAGAAAATCAAATAAAAACAAACTAAGAAGTGTAATGGAAATAGAACTTTTTAAAAATTTTGGTAAATGACCCATTTTGGTACTTTACCCTAACAAAATTACCTTTTTAAGTCAAGCAATCTGAACTTGCAATATTAAAAGAATTGTTTATAATTAACTCAATAAATAAAAGGAGGTTAAGAATGGAAAAAGTTCATAGTGGAATCGCGATTTGTTTCATATTGCTTTTAGTCTTTGCTGGTTGTGTTACTACAACAGTAACTTCCACTGGAGGTCCAACTATAGAAGAAGCACGAGCTGAACCATATAATGGTCCAAAAGCCCGAATAGCTGTATTGGAATTTAAAGATAAAACAGCTAAAAAAGGATGGATGGGCGGATGGTTTAAAATGTGGGGAGTTGAGTGGAGTCAAGTAGGAGAAGGTATGAGGGACATGTTGACAACTGCTCTTTTTAATACTAATAGATTTATAGTCTTAGAAAGAGAACTCTTAGAAGAAGTTTTAAAAGAACAAGATTTAGGTGCATCAGGAAGGGTTAAGAAAGGAACAGAGGCAAAAAAAGGTGAACTTTATGGAGCTGATTTATTAATTACAGGTGCAGTAACTGAATTTCAAGCAACTCAAGCAGGTGGAGGTTTGGCAACTAAAATTGCTGGTATTGCATTAGGTGGCGGAGTAAAAAGAGCTCATGTGGCAATTGATATTAGGATTATAGATGCTAATACTGGACAGATTGTTGCTGCAACTTCTATTGAAGGTAAAGCTACTGACTTTGGTGGATTAATTGCTGGGAAAATCGGATTGCCTGTTGGTCTCGGTGCTTTTGCAAGAACACCTATTGAAAAGGCCATAAGAGTCTGTATTCAAAGAGCAGTTGATTTTATTGTAACTCAAACACCCCCAGAATATTATCGTTATTGAAAATTAAGTAGGATATAATCAATTAATTTTTTGAGCTAAAATTTCTCTCATTCCGTTTTTCACATAGAAAGTTTCTAAAATATTAAAATCTTTTAAAAGCTTATAAATGTCCCTATTCTCATAAAAGGTATAAAAAATACGGTGAAATTTAACTTCATCATAGAGAAGATGACTATTATCACACATAGTTATTTTTTTCCGTGTTAATTTTTTACTTTCTGGCTTTTTCGTATCAAACAAACAGAAAAGTAATCCTTTCTGTTTTATTATTTTTATAATTTCATTAATTAACCATGGTCCATGTTTGATATCTAAGTAATCAAATAAATCCCAGCAAATTATTCCATCAAAAAAATTAGATGGATATGAGAAGCTTTTAAATTCATATACATATTCAAATTTTTTTGTTTTAGAATCTATTTTTTTCACGGAAAGAGAATTAAGATAGTCTTCTATATAAATAATAAATCCTTGATTACTCATAAACTCGATATTCTTTCCACAAACATAACCAAGATCAAGAATTTTAATATTTCCTCTTTTTTTCAGTTGGTTAATATACTTTGGAAGAACTTTTGAAGTATAAATTTTTGTTGAAAATAATTTTTTATTTGCTAATTCGTTTAATAACATATTTTAAATATTTTTAGTTTTTTTCTCCTCTATTTTTTGCTCTTTTTTTCCTTCTTCTATAGGCCTTTCTTTCTGGAAGGGGGAGGAACAGGCTATTTTTTCCATTTTTACAGAACCTTTAAAATGTGCTCCATCAGCTATGGAGATGCGAGGGGAAAAAATATCACCTTGCAGAGAACCTGTTTTATTAATAATAACAATTTCAGAGGCATGAATATTCCCGTTAACACTTCCATTAATTGTTATTCTTTTAACATGAATTTCAGCATTAACTTTTCCCTCAGGTCCTATAATTAAAGTATTATCCTTTAAAAAAATTTTACCCTCTATACTACCTTCAACATAAAGATCTTCTTTTCCAGAAAGTTCTCCTTTTACAATAACAGTTTTTCCAACAAAAGCCATTTTCTCTTCACTTGGTTTTCTAAATTCTTCTTTTGAAGGAACTCCTGTGCTAAATACAGGAGACTTCACTTCCTGTTTTTCTTTCTTCCACATTTCCCTCCTCCTTTCTTGGCAGAAGTATTATAATTTTTATAATAAAATGTGTCAAGAAATTGAAACTTTATTTAATGTAATAAAATCTAGCTAATAACTGCAAAAGTTCAAAAACATATTGGACTCCCTTGAGGGAAAAGGAAAGGATTAAAATTGCGTCAGATCTATCTTAGGAGTTATTTTCGTGGTTATAATTGGCTTATGAGGTATATACATGATGTAGAGAATCATCCTCAAAGGGATGTAATTGAAG
>Ga0209426_1000628_pt1 | contig 31876 bp, 37 predicted proteins | sample Deesub1362B_J571_FD_187697 | JGI IMG/M metagenome (GOLD analysis project Ga0209426, IMG submission 187697) | Deep oceanic, basalt-hosted subsurface ecosystem from Juan de Fuca Ridge flank, Pacific Ocean, CORK Borehole 1362B_J2.571 (SPAdes)... ...
TTCGCATCGGCGGGTGCCAACACCCAGGGGTCGATTACCTTCGGCGGCGGCGGTTCGGAAACGCAAGCACAGTGCATCAATGTGATCCAAAACCTGAAGGATTACGTCTCTCTAACGGCGGGCACGAAGACCTTCACGCAAACCGCGCTGCCGGACCCGGTTTCGGCAGCGGCAGCTTGCACGGTCGCCGGCACGAAGATCACGCTGGTCTTTCAATAACAGTTATGTCGGTCGAACTTGCCATAGAGCGGCCGCAGGAAGGCTCGGCGGAGCCTTCCCTCCTGCGCGCCATACGATTCTCCGATCTGTACTTGCAAGCCGATGGAGAAGCCTGGTTCAAAAGGTCACCGCGGGACCGGGAATGTCTTGCTCTGTCAGGCGCAGAGAGAGCGGAAGCCCATGCGCTGCGGAATCACGTTGATACGCAGAACCGGGAGACGGATTTTCGTGTGACTTGGCGCGGCATGCACATGCGTGCCGCTCGCCTGCTGACCGTCGAAGGGCCTGTTCTGGTTCTCCGCCGCCTCCTGCCAGAGCCGATGCGATTCGATCAGCTCGGATTCCCCACTCGCCTATCCAGTGATCTGATGTCCAGCAAATTCTTGCGAGGCGGCCTGGTGCTCTTTGTCGGATCGACTGGTGCAGGCAAGTCAACCAGCCTCGCATCGTGGCTCGTTGGTCGACTGCGTTGCTTCGGTGGTACCGCCTGGACCGTCGAGAACCCGGCGGAAGTGGCGCTTCAAGGGCGCTACGCGGAAGGTAACGCGATTGGTACCTGCTACCAGATCGAGGACGAAGAGCACAACTTCGCGGCGCGCGTGCGCGACATCATGCGCGCTGCGCCGAACATCATCATGCTGGGCGAGATCCGGACGCCGGCCACTGCTGCACAAGCAGTCCTGGCCGGCACCGCTGGCACGTTGGTGGGGGCGACGCTACACGGCAATGATCTGATGACCGGCCTGGAGCGACTGCGCGCCATGCTCCGGGAAGCGAAGTTCGATGACGGGCTCTTGTCGGATGGCCTGGCCGCGATCGTCCATCAGTCGATGGAGGTTAGCGGAACCGGCGAAGATCAACGCCGCGTGCTGCGCGTGTCTCCACTGCTCGTGACTGGCGCACCGAACGAAATCGGAGTGCGCGCGCACCTGCGCTCCGCCCAGCTCGTGCAACTCTCGTCCGAGCTTGAGCACCAGGCTCGCACCTACCGTTAGGCCAAGGCTATGCGATTTGCGTTGCTCCCTCTTATCACGGTCCTCATCTGGTGCGGCTTCTCGATGCAGGCATGGCAGCTATCCCAAGCGGCACCGCATGCTGGCGTGCCTGGCGGCATGCAGGCCAAAGCTCAAGTGTCCTCGGATCAAGCGATTCTCTTCGGGTCGATGTGCATCGAGGTCGCCGCCGCAGCGCCGGGCCTAATCAGCAATGCGATCGCGGTCACGCTGCCGACCGGCGTCGCCCTACCGGCGGGCGCAACCTGCATGACAACTCCGGCGCCTGGCGGGCGCAACGTCTATGCGTACATTCCCGCTGCGCCGGGTGCAACCGGGATCCTCATGCGGGACTCGCAGATGAACTCGGCTTGGCATCGCGTGCGAAGCGCAGGCGTAGCCGCCAACCTTGTGACCGGGCAGCTCGTGGCTGTCCCGCCCACGATTCCAGTCGGCTCGCTTGTCGATTGGGTTCAAACCAACTCTTGAAGGTAAAGCGCGATGGATGCAATCCTCGGGACAGTCGTAGCCCTTGTCATCTCGATGCTAAGCCTTGGCGGTATCGTCGCCTGGGGAAAAGTCGGCGTCGAAAACGTGCAAACTGCCGCCACAGCCAACCAGATGCTGATCTTCAATAAGGCGACCCAGCAGTATGTGCAGGACTATGGGACGCAGATCGCGTCGACCGCCACTGCGACCGTGCCCGTGACAATCAGCGCGGCAACACTGGCAGCTGCGGGATATCTTCCGTCTGGAACCTCTGGCGTGAATCCCTTCGGGCAGACTTGGCAGGCGCAAGTTCTACAGCCCACGCCGGGTTCGCTCCAGACGCTAGTCTCGTCGCAGGGCGGCAATCCAATCTCCAACACGAAGCAACTGGTGCAAATCGCCGCCCAGGCCGGCGCACAGGGCGGATATGTCCCTTACCCCGGCCAGGCCGGCGACGCCACATTGAACGCGAACACCGCCTATGGCTCCTACGGGGCGTGGAAACTCCCGATGGCGAATTATACGAACCCGGGATCCGGCCACCTGGCATCGCTGCTCGCCTTCACCAACGTCCAGTCGAACAACAGCTACTTGTATCGCGTGCAGGTCCCAGGGCATCCGGAGCTCAACCAGATGCAGACCTCGATCGACCTGAAGGGCAACGATCTCAACAATGTCGGCAAGGTCAATGCTCAGACGGCGACCGTCTCGAGCTCGCTCACTTCGAATGGCGAAAATTACCTGAATGCCAAAGCCGCTAACGGTACCGCTTGCAGCAACACGACTCTCGGCTCGATTCGCACCAACACCAACGGCTCCGGCCTGGTGATTTGCGACGGCGCGCTGTGGCAGCCGATCGGCACAGCAGTATCGGGGGTGGCCAACGGCATGGCCTGCGCAGGTCCGGGAAAGCTTGCCACTGGCAGCGATCAGCGCGGCTATGTGTGCCGTGGCGGCGTCTACGTGTCCCTCGATACCGCCTTCGGGACCATTACAACGCTGCGAAAGATCAACAACGTGACGGACGGTATGACCTTTGGGAAGGACAGCTGCCCTGGTGGCACTGCCTGGGCGCTCTTTACCCCAGCGAACTTCATCATCAACGTGACCGGCGATATTCTGCCGCCGATTCAAGGCGCGTACTTCATGGCAATCGATCAGGGGGCAACTTGGTATGCGCAGGCATCTGGACGGTCGCCGTCCGCCTGGTACGGCGGGAACAACACCGGCGCCCTGGGCGGGCAGTTAGTGGGAACACTTACGACGGGCTGCGCTTACTAACCAGCGAATTTTAAATGGAGTTCGACATGTACTTTCAGAAGCCGCTTCAACAGCTCGCGCGACTGGCTCCTGGCCTGGCCTTGGTCCCTCTCACGATTTTGAGCCAGCCAGTCGCTCACGCCGAAATCATCAACCTGCCTGCCGTGCCGATCACAGTGGCCGATTGCCGTGCAGGCTACCATTGGGAAGTGTACGGAGGGATTACACGCTGCCGGCCCAATCTACCACCGGACAACTGCGAAAACCACGGCCTCTGGTCCTACGATCAGGGCGGCGGCTCTACCTGGATCCCTGGTGTTGGCCCCTGCTATTACCAAAGGCCGCCGCCGCCGCCACCACCACCGTCCTGCTATTACTCGGACAGTCGGTATATCAGTATCGTTGGATGGGCTTCTGATTTTTCTTCGGAGCCGGCGTCAGTAACTGTGCGATACGGTTGGGACAGCGACATGCGGGTGGTTGCGACGTTAGCCGGGAGATGGGATTGGCCCAATTTTTCAGAACTTTCTCCTGGTGGAACGATGTATAGCGCGATGGTGCCGGTGATGGCCGCGCTGGGGTTCCGGCCGGGTGGGGTGGAAAGCCGATGGGGCGCCTGGAATGACGGTGGTCCCTATGCGTCGGCGTGGGGTGGGGTGGTCTACCAGATCTGCCCAAAGTGATGGCTGCCCGATCGGGCGCACCAACAAGAAAGAAAGGCCGCGGAAGCGGCCTTTCTTATTGCTGGGCATCTATGGGCTAGAAATAGGTCTTGAACGACCAGCTCTTGCTAATCGGCACACCGTTACGTGCGCCGCTGAACGTTGCCGTGTACGTCTGGTTCGATCCAAGCGGGCTGAGCGGCAGGAAGAAGGCGACGCCGGGATTGAGGTTAGTGTCAGTGGCCACGCCCGAAACGGAGGAGGCTGATTGCGCGTTCGGTGCAATCAGGATGCGCCCTGGCACGTCCGCGCCCGTGCTGTCGACGAGCTTGAAGGCCGCGACGCTAAGCACGTCGCTCATCTGGTCAGCGCGCACACGAACCATCAACGGATGACCAGGGCGAGCTATGTCAGGGGCGGGGCGGGGCGACTCGCCAGAGTCCGCGAAACGATCCACCGTCGTGCCGTCGATCGGTGTGTAAGCGATGGACGATGCCGCCATTTGCTGGCCACCACCGATCGGGATTGCGTTGAGCGTCGGCGTACCGACCTGGCCGGTGATCGTGCCGAAGTTCATGACGCAGAGGCTATTGAATCCGAGGCCAACGGTCTCCTGATTCCCGGTGACCGCCATCAGGTGATAGACGCTGTTCGTGATGATGCCCAGGCAATCAGCTGCCGTGCCGGTACCGGAAATGGTTTCGCCAACCCAAGTTGTCGCCGGCACGCCAGCCTTGGTCGCGCGATCGCGTGGATAGGCGGCGTAGAAGGACGCCTTAGCAGGGTCTTCGACGTGACCATCCGTGACGCCGTTCGCCACCATGTAGCTGACGTGCGCCTGAGCGGCGATATCAAGCTGCGGATCCTGGCGCAGCATGCCGACGCCGATCTGCGACCGGAACGTATTGAGCAGATTGAAGAGCTTAAGGCGTTCATCGGTCGACGCGTAGGTCCCGGCCGGCACACTGGCAGCGGTGGATGCCGCATCGGGTGTTTGCGGCGTGCTTGGGGTCGGGGTCGGCGTCGGCGTCGAGGGCGTCGGCTGGGTTGTGGAAGGCGTAGCGCTGCTGCCGCCGTCACCGCCGCCGCCGCAAGCCACGAGGGCAAGCGTGGAGGCGATAGCGATAGCGGTGATACCGGTTTTCCAGATCTCTTGCATTTCTTCTTCTCCTTTGTTGTTGGGCCCCGGAGAACCGGCACGGTCGCTCGCGAGGGCTCTCGTTCTGATGATACTTGTTAAAAGCACTTGTTACAAGGATGTTCTTGGACTCGCAACGACATCAATACCATATCGCTTGATCTATCATTTTGCACTATTTTGATCTATATTGGCGAAGCGTCGCATATGCGACATCCGTCGATGAAACCATCACACTCACGATGAAACGCACCCTCGCAGCTCTCGCCACCGTCGCCGCTCTCGGATGCACTGTCAATGCGCACGCCGGCGGCATCCCTGTTATCGATGTAGCCGCCATCGCACAGATGGTGGAACAGATGGTCTACCTCAAAGGCCAGCTTGACCAGATGAAAAGCCTCTACAACTCGACAATTGGATCCCGCGGATTGGGGGGATTGATTAACAATCCGCAAGCTCGGTCCTATCTTCCGTCCGATGTGAACGGGGTATTGACGACGGTCCAGACAGGCAAGTCTGGTGACCTCGTAGGCCTGGCGAGGCAAATTCTAGGGCAGAACTCCGTGTTGAACACCAAGCAGCTAGGTGCGCTGAGCGGAAATAACCAGACCAAGATCAATGATCAACGTGGACAAGCAGCAGCGCAAAGCGCTGCAGCGCAGTTGGCGTTTAAAGCCGCGAGCGAGCGATTCGATACGCTGCAGGTTCTGGTCGATTCCATTGATGCTCAAACAGACCCGAAGGCGATACAGGATCTGCAAGCCCGCATCCAGGCGGAGCAAGTGATGCTGCAAAATGAGAACGCGAAGCTGCAAGCATTGGCAAGCGCTACGGCCGCGCAGAAGCAATTGAACGAACAACGTTCGCGAGAAGAAGCTGTTCGCTTCATCAATACCGATCCTCCCCGCTTCTAGTCGCCCAGGCACTCCCTAAATAGCGCGCTACAGTTCCGGATATACATGCTATACGCCGATATCTTTTCCAATTTTCAGAGCGCGGTAGACGCCTTCACTAATGCGAGCTACCGGCGCGCAATCTCGTCGTTCCTGCCGGTCGTCACTACCCTGCTTGGGATCTACTTCGTCCTCTATGCGTGGGCCGGGATCCGAGGGCACGTACAAGATTGGGGAAACGATTTCGTCGTGCGGTTCGTCAAGCTTTCGCTAATCATTGGAATTGGCTTTACCACGGCGGGGTACGGACAGTTTGTCTTGGACCCTGTTCTGGCAATGCCAGCCGACCTGACAGCCATTGTCACCGGGACGACTGCAGATAATGTGGCGGGGGCATCCATTCTCGACAATCAATTCAAGAAATGTCTTGACCTAGGTAAGGAAGCGATGACGCAAGCTTCGCTTTGGAGCGAAAATGGATTTGCTTTCTTGTTCACAGGTTTGATTTTTTTTATTTCCGGCCTGCTTATTACCGTATATGCCGCATATTTGATGCTGCTCTCGAAAGGGATGCTAGCACTCCTCCTCGCGGTTGGGCCATTGGCAATAGCTTGTCTCATCTTCGATGTAACAAAACGGTTTTTTGATGCCTGGGTCGGATTGCTAGTGAATTACGTGATGGTCTACGTGTTTGCTGTCGCCGCAGTTTCGCTAACATTCGTTGCGTTTCAAAATTACTTGGGACAGTTGACGCCAGATTCTGGGATGGGGGCTGCCTTCGGGCTGCTGGTAATGGCGATTATCGACGTTCTGATAATTATGGGGGTTACGCATATGGCCTCCAGTCTTGCTGGTGGATCCCCAGTCGGGAACGGCTTCGGGAATTGGATTGTCTCTACCGCTACAGGCGGGGCATCGCGGTTCCTTGGCCGGAATGCTTGGAAGGGGGCGTCAAAGGCTGGCGGGCTTGCAAAAGACGGTTTGGGGAGGGCGGCCAGTGCCGCGACACGTCGATTCAGGACGAACAGTCTACGGAACGCTGGAGGTTGAGCCACGGGCCGCAGCGAACGATCGAGGGATGGCGGCAAAGCGTCTTTAGGGCACACACACTTCCCGTGCTTTCGCGGCCCCACTCAGGCCGTTTTTTTTTGCCCAACGAAATCAATTTGCATCATTTTGATTTATCATTTTATGTTAGATTGATGATATCGCGATGACCAGATCGCAGCACTCATCACGCGGAGCCTTATATGAATCTCATTACCCCGGCACAGGAACAGAAGTACTTCGAACGAGCCAAGACCTTTGAAGATTGCCAGCTTGAGCAGGCAGAAGGTTTGATTCGGAAATTGTGGTACGCGCTGCTTGGGGCGGGCACGATTATTTGCTTGCTCCTTGCGGTGGTCTTCATTGTGCTCGCGACACGGCAGGTCTATCCGTTTCTTATCACGCAATACAAGGACGATCGTCTCGAAGTGACCGATTTGATCTCGAATCCAAAGAAGACCTATGACGAAGTGATGAACGAATATTGGGTGCGGCTGTATGTGGCGAACCGTGAGAACTGGAACTATAGCCAGGGCCAGTCGATGTTCGACACGACTCAGCTGCTCAACTCCCCCGCGCAGCAAACTGCTTATCGCACGGAATCCGATCCGAACAATAAGGATTCGAAAACGAAAAAATATGGGCAAAACGCAGACGTCACTTTGCGAGAAAATAGCCCGCCGGTGCCTGTGGACTACAAAAAAGATACAGGCTTGCACATCATTACGTATCGTTGGACGCGCGTTGTGACGTCTCGGGTCGATAACCGGCCTCCGGAGATGACTAACCTCGTCAGCACCATCTCCTTCCGCTACGACGCCCTACCGGCTGAACCCTCTGTGCGGAAGGTCAATCCTTTGGGCTTCCAAGTGGTGGACTACCGCACGGATATTGACCAGGGAGGAGCGCTGAAATGAGGACAACCACGCTATCCCTGCTTGTGGCGGCATCTGCCACTCTTCAGTTGGGTAATGTGTATGCCGAGCAGATGCCCAGCGCCAGCCCATTGGATCCTCGTATCCGTGTCGTTCCATACAACAGCGCGGACAGTGTTCGCCTGAACCTGGCGTATGGCCAGCGGACGCATATCGAACTCGCGGCCGACGAAGTGACCAAGTACATCAGCACAGGCGACGATCCGGCCTGGGATGTTGGTCCGGAGAGAAATATCCGGAATCACATATTTATCAAGCCGATTGCTGCCAAGCCCGATACGAACATGGTTATCGTTACCAACAAGCGGACGTATAACTTCAATTTGTACTTGGTCAAACCGGCGGAGTATTACGCGTCGCTGTTATTCACATATCCTGAAGAAAAGAGGGAAAAAGCGGCAACCAAATCTCTAAAGAACTCACTTGATGAATTCAAAGCAAGTAGTGAGCCGAAGGATGGTGACAACACCAACTATTGGGCACAAGGCGCGGAAGGACTCACGCCGATTCGTGCATGGGACGACGGTCGCTTTACCTACCTTTACTTCTCACCAGGCGCGATGTTGCCGGCGATGTATGTGGAAGAGGAGGATGGCGAAGAGACCACGGAAAGGCCTGTTGTCGACCCTGAAACGGGCCTAGTCACGATTACTCGGCTCGTGAAAAAAGTGATATTGCGGCGCGGCGACAAGCTGGTTGCAGGCGTTTTCAATATGAGCTACTCCGGCCCCGGATTCGTCCAGTCAACCAAAACCGTATCCGACAGCGTTCGCCGCGTCGTTAAGGAGGCGAAGTAATGGGCCTGAAAGAATTGTTCAGCCGGAAAAATGCGGAAGACGATGACGCAATTGCGGCGCAAGCTGATCAGACCACGGCGGAATCGATCGGGGCTGACCGGGGCATCCCCTCCATCAACACAAAGCGCCGAACTTCCGCGGGCACGCGCGCTATGCAGTTGCTCATCCTCTTGATCGGCCTCGGCATCTTAGCGACGTCCGTCAAGGTGATCGTGGGCAAAATGGGCACAAGAGCCGAAGAAGCTCCGCGAGTGGAGAAAAAAAAGGACGAGCAGGAGAAGATCAGCAATCGCGCGCCGCTGTCTCTGGCGGAGGGAGAAGCGGCGGCCGGTGGGACAAGCGCCCCGGCCCTTCCGGCGTCGAGCCCGGCTGTGCCGCTGGTCCAGGCGACGACCGGCAGCGAGCAAGCGGCAGGGCCAGTAGGCGTGCGGCCGAACGCTGCAGGCAATGGTCGCGGCGGCCCCGGCGACGGCAAGGCGGTGCCCGAAGATCCCGAAGAGCGGCGCTTGAAGACCGGCTTGAAATACGGCCAAGACGGCGTGCAGGAGCTGCGCCAGGCCGCGGGCGGCGGTGACTCACTGCTCGGCGGTAGCGGTGCGGGTCTGCCATCGGGGGGCAACAACGGACTGGGCCCGTTGCTCAACGGCACAAAGACCACGATGAGCTCGGCACGAACGCTGCCCGATCCGGATTTTTACATCCCCAAGGGAACCCCCATCGATTGCGTCGCCCAAGAGGCCATTGATACGACGCAGCCCGGGATGCTCAACTGCATTGGGTCCACGGATGTCTATAGCAAGAGTCAGCGCGTGGTGCTGTTGGAACGCGGGACCATCTACACAATTGAGTATCAGAAGGGTCTCACGCAAGGTCAGAACAGGATCTTCCTGCTAGCAAGCAGCGCGCAGACGCCCAGCAACGTCGAAGTCGACCTAGACTCCCCGGGCACAGACTCGCTCGGACGTGCGGGCATTGGCGGCACCGTCAACACGCACTTTTGGGAGCGGTTCGGCGGGGCAATCATGCTGGGGTTGATCAGCGATGCCGGGCAAGCGTTGGTTGGCAGTGTATCGAATGGCAGCAGCCAGCTCACGGTGACCAATACGGCCGGCGGCGCGCAGCAAGCGATGGCTGAGGCGTTGCGCGCTACGGTCAACATCCCACCAACGCTCGAAAAGAACCAGGGGGCTCACATCAAGCTGTACCTGGCCCGTCACCTTGACTTCCGCAATGTCTATGCACTCGCCGCAAAGTGACCCTGTGGGAGGCGGTTCGGGAGGCTCCTCGGACCCGAGGGCCGCCACCCTCCGCCGCTACCTGGCGGACGGCTTGGGCGAGTTTATGAACAATCCAGCGACGACGGACATTGCGATCAACTACGCAGGCGTCGTCTTCACGGAAACCAGTGCTGGCTGGCAGCGGCACGAGCGCCCCGCCATCGACCATGCCTATTGCCATAGCATCGCCATGGCTGTCGCTGGCTATCGCAAGCAGCAGCTTGGGCAGGAAAGGCCGTTGCTGAGTGGAACCTTGCCGAATGGCGAGCGAATCCAGATCGTTTTGCCGCCGGCATCGGGGTTGCACGATATCTCGATCACCATCCGTCGCCCAGGATCTACCCGAAAGACGCTCGCGGATTATGACGAGGATGGAACCTTTGAGGACACGATTTGCGAGTGCCTCTCAGATGAAGAAACACGCAAAGGGATAACGCTGACGCGTGGTGAGCAAAAACTGTGGGAGTTGTTTCAGCAGCGGCGCTTTACGGAGTTTCTCCGCCTGGCTGTGCGCTCGGAAAAAAAGAACGTTATTGTTGCCGGTGCCACGGGAAGCGGCAAGACCACGCTGACGAAGGCACTTGTAGATCTCATCCCGAGTGACGAGCGGCTCATCACGATCGAGGACACCCCCGAGCTCGATCTACCTTTTCATCCGAATCGGGTCCATCTCTTCTACACAAAAGGTGACCAGGGCACAGCACAGGTCACGGCGAAAGACATGCTCGAAAGTTGCTTGCGCATGAAGCCGGATCGCGTCTTGCTGTCAGAGATCCGATCGGATGAAGCGTACTACTACCTGCGCAACGTGAACACCGGACACCCTGGCTCGATGACGACGATTCACGCCGACTCGGCACTCCTCTCCTTCACGCAGCTCATGCTGATTCTGAAGGACACACGCAGCGCAGGGGCAATGACGAACTCTGAGTTGTACTCGCTACTGCACTCCCTGGTCGACGTTGTTGCGCATTTCAAGTTCGATGCGGAGAAGCGTCAGCGTGTCTGCACCGGCATCTACTTCGACCCTTATCGAAAAAGGATGGCGATCCGTGGTTAAAGCTCTGCGCATACTGGCCGGCATCATCCTCTCGGCCATCCTCTTAGGCTTGATGTTCGGCTACTTGTCGAGCGCGCTATTCGTGGTGCTGTACACGCTCAATTTCGACGTGCATCAGGTCGGCTTGCTGCGTACGTTTGAGTATGCGCGCTACTACTGGACCGACCACGCCGTAAGGTGGCGCCTGGTCGCTTCGTGGTCGATTGCGGGCCTGATCGTCGCCGCGCCTATCATCGGTATGGTCGCACTGTTGATCCGCAAGCTGCTCGCCGGCGAGAAGCTGTTCGGTGACGCGAAGTGGGCCACACCGGAGGAAGTGCAGCAGGCGGGCCTGCTGGGAGTCCGCGGCATCATCGTGGGCAAGTACAAGGGCCGCTACCTCATGTTCGACGGGCAGCAGTTCGTGCTGCTTTACGCACCGACACGCTCTGGCAAAGGTGTCAGCTGCGTGGTACCGAACTGCCTAAATTGGCCGGACTCCCTGGTGGCTCTCGACATCAAACCGGAGCTCTGGCGGCTCACGTCAGGCTTCCGACGCAAGCATGGCCAGGAGTGCTATCAGTTTTCGCCGCTGTCCCCGAACACACATGGATGGAACCCGCTGCACTACATCTCCGAAGACCGCCATCGGCGAATCACGGACATCCAGCAGATTGCCAACATGCTGTGCCCGGATCGTCAGGGCGTGGACCCTATTTGGACCGCCACACCGCGCAAGCTCTTTCTTGGTGTCGTGCTGTACCTGTTGGAGACACCTGGCGTCCCCGTAACGCTTGGGGAAGTCCTTCGGCAACTCTCAACAGCTGAAGACACGGCGAGCTACTTCACCCGCGTTATCAATGAGCGCGCGGATAGTGAAATTCCGCTTAGTTTCCCCTGCACGCAGGCGCTGCTGGGCTTCATAGGCATCGAGTCCGAGAAGACGCGCTCCGGCGTGAAGGAGTCGCTAACGTCCACGCTTGAACTGTGGATGAACCCTGTAATCGACGCTGCGACAAGTCGCAACGACTTCGATCTCCGCGACCTGCGCAAGCGCCGGATGTCTATCTATCTGTGCCTCCAGCCGGATCAACTGCTCATCCTCGCACCACTCATCAACCTCTTCTATCAACAGGTGTTCAACCTGAACACCAATGAGTTGCCGGAGGCGAACCCGGAGCTGAAGTACCAGGTCCTGTTCGTCAATGACGAGTTCCCGTCGATCGGCAAGATTGGCATCGTGGCCAAGGCGAATGCGTATATCGCGGGCTTCGGGCTGCGCTTGCTCACGATCTGCCAGAGTCCCGCGCAGATTCGATCGGTTTATGGCGCCGATGATGCAGAGAGCTTTTTTGACAACCATGCGGTGGAAATCATCTTCCGACCGAAAAATTTCAAAATTGCCAAAGAGATTTCGGAAAAGCTTGGCACCAAGACTGTCGATTCTATGTCCCGCAGCCGACCTCACCTAGGAGGCAAAGGGGGTTCGAACAACACGTCGCAAACAGGCCGCCCATTGGTGATGCCACAGGAGCTGAGAAAGCTTGGCAAGGGCTACCAGATCCTTATGCACGAGGAGATGGATAACCCCCTTTGGTGCAACAAGATCGTGTACCACAAGGATCGGAACTTTAAGTCACGCCTGATGAAACAAGCCCCTGTGCCAACACTCGACATGACGAGAGTTGAAAGCCGGCTAGCTGAGCTGCAAGCGCAGTTCATGGGCGTGCCTCAGGAAGCGGCGGCCTCGTCCGAGCCGGAGGCCTCTGAGTTTGTGGACGTCACGATCGAAAACCTCGATACGGTCGCCGCCGCACCCCACACCATCAATCTGAGTGATTTGGATTTTCCGGAGGAGCTTGCGGAGCGTTTGCCGGAAGTGGTTGCAAGTGAGGAGGAAGTTGACGCGCTTGTGAAGTTGTTTATGTCCGAGGCCGAAGCCGCCTGAGAGGCGGAATAACAAAACAGGGTGAACACCATGAACGAACAGACCTATATCGTGCAGTCGTCGCGCGGCGAAGAAGCGTTTGCGCAAGCTTACGCCGCCGGCGAAGCCTTCTGCCGCATCGACGCGACGGATCTTCCGCAAGTGGTCCGCCGAGAGGGTTCGGAGCCGGATCTTGTAATTGCATTCACGGCTGGGGATGCCAGTAAGGGCGAGTCTCTGAAGAAGCGGACGATACCGGCAACGAGGCTTGATGCGACCGATAGGCAGGTAATTGATGGATACGCGGACGCCCTGGAGCACGCGGTTGTGCTGCAACTGGGGGACACGGATTGGGCTAAGTCGGGCAGTGCGACTGTTCAAGGAAAGCTGGCAGAGGACTTGGAGGCGCTCCAGGGCGTGGACGCCGCCCGCGCAAGCCGCGTGTGGATGAAGCACGCGCCGGACCATATGGATGCACCTGAATTCCTCGAACACCCGAATTCGGCGGACCTGAGCGCGGCCGCGGTGACTGCGACTTCGGCGAGCACCGCTGTCGCTGCAGCGCCGCCGGCGCTGGGAAGCCGGCCGGCGCCATCGCGAGAGGTGGCGAGGAACCAAAAGCGCCTCGCGTACCTGACGGAGATTAAGCAGGCTGCGCAGGCCATGATTGCCAACCCGACGGATGAACTGCCCCGCTCGGAGTGGACTGCGATCGAGAAAGGCTATGGGGATCTTCTGGCGGTCCCTGCCAACGCGCTGACACCGGATGAGGGCTTGGCCCTTGCGCGAGAGGACGTGACATCGTTTCGGAACACGAGGAGCCGTAACCGTGCTGCCCGATCAGCACTTGCGATGGCATGGAAGGCTCGGAATCAGGCTGCGTACCGGGTCGCGATCGAGACGCTGAGCCCCGATATCTCCGGCATGCTGGAGGGGCTTTCCGCTGCAGAGCCGGCTGCGGCAGAAGCGGCTGACAATGGCCGCACGAACAGCATCGAGCCTGGTGCGCTGTTGGATAAGGACGTGCGCACCTGGGTGGAGCGAAAGTGGGGGCTCCAAGCTGCACAGGTGCCCGCACGTGATGCTGCGGAAGATGTGATGGACGTCTTGGACGATGAGGCTCGTTCATCTGTGGCTGATACAACAAGCCAGGATCCTGTCGGCACGCGCACCCAATATCGTCGCGTGACCCCCGATATCGAAAAGCTGCTGGCACCGGTACCGCAGAACGTTCGACGCCGGTTTTTCATCGGCGAGAAGGATCATTATTTCTTCGACCGCAAGCACGAAAAGTTGGCCTTCGTGGACAAGGGCCTGAGGCTTGAGACGCAGGATAACTCGCCTGTCGTCGCAGAATCTTTTGTCCAGATCGCGATGGCGCGCGGGTGGGACACGCTGAAGGCGAAGGGCAGCAAAGACTTTCGGCGGGAAGTATGGTTAGCCGGCGAGCTCGCCGGCGCCAAGGTAATCGGATATGACCCGACCGAAGGAGATAGGGAACTGTTGGAGCGCAAGCTTGAAGCGCGCGGCGTGCCGCGCGAGGAAGCGGCGCAGCGGGCGCACGTGGAGCTGAATACGGTCGAGCCAGGCTTTGAGAAGGGGATGACCGTGGAGGCAGGCGCCCGCGGAAAGGGTAAGGCGGCTGGTGCGCCAAAGGATTTCGCATTCGATGAAGAGGAAGCTGTCCTTGTCGCGCCTGACGGTACTCGCTTCGACCAGGCCGACATGCTACGCATGGAGCGGCCCGCAAAAGGCACCTTCAAGGAAGACTCTGCGGAGTTCTTCCGCTGGTATGAATACGGGGGCGTGGCGCGCGAGCGCCCTCTTGATGCTGCGGAGCTGGCCACCGTCCTAGTCGAACGCGGTTACTCGTTGGAAGAGGCCGAGGATCGGGTGCAGCGTGATTCCTACGCGCACCCGGATGACAGGGCGATCTGGCGTGCCGTGTCGGCGTTCCGGCAGAAGGAAACGCAGGTGAAGGCGACGGCGGCGGACCAAGGGGAAATCGTTCGCACGCACAACGGGAAACTCGTCGAGCATGGCCCGGCCCCCTTCGACTTCAATAAGGAGAACGGGGAAAACTACTACGTTCGCCTTGAACAAGATGGCGGGAAAACGCGCGATGTATGGGGTAAGGGTCTCGCGGAGGCAATGGATCTGTCGCATGCAGAGGTCGGTGATGTCGTTTCGCTGAAGAAGGTGAGCGCCAAGCCTGTTACGGTGCAGGAGGCAGTGCGCAACGACGACGGCAAAATCACTGGCTATCGCACGAAGGAGTCTGTGCTGAATGGCTGGCTCGTTGAGAAAGCACAGGACTTCCGGACGCTAGCGCCGGAGCACTCCTTGGCGAAGCATCCTGATTTGATCGACGCGCACGCGACGATGGCAACCACTGCAGCTGCCCTGGCGAATCGGTATCCGAACGTCGCCGGCGCGATCAAGGAGAAATTCCGCGACGGGCTGGCTGAAAAGATCCAGCGCGGCGAGACGATCAAGGCGCCGCGTGTCGCAGCCACCAAGGCCGCGGCGCGCGGCCCTGAGGCAGCACGTACCGCCGTCCGTGAGCAGGAACAGGAGCGGTGATGGGACTCTTGGTGAGACAGCATCGAGATCCTGATGTCACGCCTGAGATCTCCACCAATGCAGGAGGCCGGTTTCACTGGAGCGGCCTCCACGAAAGCGTGCTTGCAGCCTGCGACGTGGTGCTGATTCTGGACTTCTGCCGCAGTGAAGGACGAAATATGGGCTGGAACGACGCCCTCTATGATCGGGTGTTTCGGACTGAAGAGCTGCGTGGCCCTGGTGCATCGGGGAACTTGTTTCACCCTGAATTGCTCGGCGGCTACCCGCACGAAGAGTTTGCCCGCAGCTATGAGCGCGGTGTTCAACAATTTCGGGAATCGGGCTGCGCGGCAAAGAGGACGTGCGATGGCGCGAAAAAATAAAAACGGCCTGCGAATTGTGTTCGACCTCGCCGCTGCGCTCCCATGGTGGCTTGGCGTGGCATTGGCTGTTGCCAGCTACGTGATATTGCATCACGTAGCTGGTGGTCCCTTCCCCGCCTACACGATACGCTCCCCCGATCAGTTTGCGAGCACGCTCGTGCAATCGATTGTGCATGCAGCGGCTAGCATCTTCCAGTATTTGATTCCTGGGGCGCTGCTGGCTGGCGCTATCGCCTCGGCATTTGCGAGGCGCAAGCGCCGGACCTTGTTGGCCTTTGTTGCCGGCGGGCATACGGCATCGCGCTTGCGCCAATTGTCTTGGCTCGAGTTTGAAATGCTCGTCGGTGAGCATTTTCGTCGGCGTGGCTTCTCGGTCGTAGAGACCGGGGGGAATGGCGCTGACGGTGGGGTGGATCTGCAGTTGCGCAAGGGCGGCGAACTCTTTGTTGTCCAGTGTAAGCACTGGAAGGCAACGAAGGTGCCAGTCCATGTCGTGCGGGATCTCTATGGTGTGATGGCGGCTTGCGGCGCAGCTGGGGGATTTGTTGTAGCGACTGGCCGTTTCACAAGCGACGCCGAGCGATGGGCGCGAGGGAAAGGGATCGAGCTAGTGGACGGACGGGCACTGTCGGCAAGGATCTCCAAGCGGCCAATCGCAGGCGCTAAATAGTACGTGTAAGGCCCTGGGCTGAGCGGGGGCCCTCTTCGAGAAAAGTAGTAAGATACTGGATATCCATACAGTATTCTGACTGCCATATGAAATCGGAACCTGCAAAGCGCCCCGTCTGCCAGGCCGTCCGCGAGCCGCTGCGCGCGGTGCAGTGAGTGCCATGGCGCCGAAATTCCCGGTCGGTCCGGATGGTCGTTACCAGTACCCGAAGCGCACTGCGGCCGAACTGCGCGCCATCTATGAGCGCAATCCATGCCCTGAGGTCCGAGAGTTGCTGTGGGAGATCCACCGCCTGCGTGTCCTGCTGCTGCGCGCCAACCAGTTGCAGAAGACATACGGCGGGGGCTGCCATACGTCGCACATGCAGGTATTGGATACTTTCCGCGCCGAGATCCGCGGTGAGCCTTGTATCGAGGAACGGGAGGCCTGGGAACGAGAGCTCTTCGGACCTCCCATGCAGAGCGCCTACACTCGCAAGAAGAACCGGAGGGACTAGCCGTGTGCAACAACTACGCCCCAATCCAGCGCCAACTGCTGCGCGAAATTTACTGCGTTGAGCCACCGCCCCTCGACTACCCGCCTGAGACTTGGCCAGACTATGCAGCGCCGATCGTCGTGGCCGGCGCCGGCGGCACGCGCCAGGCGCTGGTGGGCACGTTCGGCATGGTGCCCAAGAACCGCATCCCTTCGGGCGTGGCCAAGTTTGACACCACCAATGCGCGATCGGAGACGGTCGGCGAGAAGCGCTCGTTCTCGGGCCCCTGGAAGAAGGGCCAGCTCTGCCTGGTACCGGCCACTAGTTTCTACGAGCCGTTCTATGCGGATGGGAAAAAGAAGTCGGAGCGCTGGCGGATCTGGCTGAAGGAGGAGCGGGAGCTCGCGATTGCGGGCCTGTGGCGGGATTGGCCGGATGGCGCGCTCTCGTTCACGATGCTGACCATCAACTCGGACAAGCACCCGCTGATGAATCGCTTCCACGCCCCAGGCAAAGAGAAACGCATGATCGTGATCGTGCCGCGAGCGGAGTGGGATGACTGGCTGACCTGCCGTGATCCGGAGCAGGCGCGCAGCTTCTTGGTGCCCTACCCGCCTGAATTAATGGTTGCAGAGCCGGCGCCGCGCGCGCTACGCGCCAAGGCTGCCGAATAGGCAGCCTTGGCCCGCTGCCCTATGGCGCCGGTCAGCTGGTCCTCTCCGTTTTTCGCGTCCGCGAAAACAGCTTCCCAATCTCTGCCCGGCGCCGGCGTGCGCCTGCCTTGTTGTAGAGCGCGGTGGTCGCTGGGGTGGCGTGCCCCATGTAACTCTGCAACACGTCGACCGGCACGCCGGCCTCGGTTGCGTGGGTGCCGAAGGCATGCCGGAAGGCGTGCGGATGCAGGACATTGGCCTCGGCCAGCATGGCCGGCCGATGCGTCTCGAGGTAGGCCCGAAAGCCCGTGGCCGCCTCGTCGACCAGGTTGCGCAGGCCGCGATCGCCGTAGCCACGCCGACCAGCGTCGGCCTTGGCCCGGCCCCGGGGCGTGGTCTTGCCGGGCAGGGGCGCCAGCAATGGGCCATCACCCGCGGCCGGCCACGCGAAGTCACGATCGAGCCAGTGCGCGCACAACGCCTCGTAGGCACGGTGGCTGATGGGCACATAGCGTTCCTTCTCGCGCTTGCCCACAATCCGCAACTCTCCCCATAGCCCGTCACTGCGCGTGCCCTCCCCTGTCGCCGGCCGCAGGCCCGCGCAGCTGGCGCCAGCCAGCTCGAAACAGCGCATGCCACTGTCGCGCAAAAGCAGGACGGTGGCGCGCAGCGTGCGCATCCTGGCACTGTCGTGCGCCTGGTCATCGAGCCACGCCGCCAGCTCGCCCCACACGGCGCCGGAAACGGCCTTGTCGACGTGAATGTCAGGCCCCGCGACGCGCAGCCCAGGAAGTCCCTCCCATGGATTGCTATCGAGATAGTGGCGCCCCACCAGCCACGCGCACAGGGCCGTCAGGACCTGCTCGGCATAGCGCCGGCTCCTGGGCGACAACGGCCCATTGAATGGGCGCCAGCCGGGAAGGCTGCGGGCAATCCGGGCGCCGCTCCAGCGAGGTGGCAATTGCGGCTGCGCGAGGAACAGCCGGTAGGCGAGACAGTCGTCGGACAGCAAAGAACTGAACGCCTTGCCGCGCTCGATGATGGCCCACGCAAGGAAGCGCTCGGCTTCCTTGCGGTAGGCGCGGTAGGTGTGCGAGGTATCGGGCCACAGCGACAGCCAGGTCTGGACGGCCTGATAGTCGTTGTCGGCCGCGATGCGGCAGCGGTCTCGCTCGGCACGGTTCGCGCCGGCGCCACCGTTGAGCGCCAGTGGTATCCGCATCGCCTCAAGCGGCACGGCGAGACCGGTGCCGGGCTGCAGTGGCGCGGCCAGGATTGGCACCGGCAGCGGCTCGCCTGTGACATGCGCGCCCAGCTGGCCGAGCGTCGGCGCGAAGCGCTGCAGCGCCCGCACCATCGTGCAGGCAGCGCGCGGACCGATGCGCGGTACCTGGCGCCACCAGCTGCGGCCGCGGTCATTGCACAATGCCATCAAGTCGCCCAGCGTGTCGATACCGGCGGCCCGTAGGCGCCGCGCGAAGGTGCCCGCCAACCAGAGAGTAACGGCATGGCCGGGCAATGGTGTCGGCGTACCCAGTTTTTCCAGCTGGCCAAGCGAGTCGATCGCGCGATCCATGCCCTTGCCGGAGCGGCCAGGCGTGGCCACCGCCTCGGCCAGTGCCGGCTTGCCGTGCTGGTGCGCACGCTGCACCAGCAGGTCTCGCACGGCATGCATCGCCGCAATGGCCTCGCGATCGGTTGGCACCTCGTCAGGGTCTACCGACAGCCAATGGCCGGCGATCGCGCTGGGGGGCAGGCCTTGCAGCCAAGCGCGGTAGGCGGCGTACTGCACCCGTGTGATGTCGTGAGCGGCCGGAAGTACGGGGATGCTCATTCCGTGTTCTCCGATGGCTTCGCCAGGGTCTGGAACGCGAGCTTGAAGGCCGCACGCGCGGCGGTCTCGGCACGGTCCGCGGCATCCTTGGCCGCCAGGCAGTCGGCCTCGGTCACGGTGGCATCGCCATCGAGAAAGCGCACCGCCAGCGCGCGATAGCGCGCATTGGCCTCGCGCAGCACGGCGTACTCATCCGGGCAGGTCTGGGCGATGTGCAAGTCGAACAGGCTGGCGCTCATGAAAATCCTTGTTAGGTGTTCGGCTGCGCGCACTCAGGCAGCGGCATCACGGCATCGCGTTTACGTGCTTAAACGTAACCCCGCGAATCCAATGCAGATTGCCGAATTGATCGATGATTGCAACATCCGCCTTGAACCAAGGCTTAGGTGCCCGGTGCCTCGGCACGAAGTGAAAGGCTACCCGTATCCACGTCATCTCATTGGGCGGAATGGGGTAGTTGCCGGAGTATTGCGAATACAGATCCTTAACGGATGTGTCGCCGCGCTCCGTTCGCAAGAGCACGCCCCAGCGCCGATATCGGATTAGCGCGCCGGCCAACCGCACGTTGGCCGACCAGACATTAGTGGCATTGAAGTCGCCCACGATCTGCAGCATGGGCTTGTCCCCCAGCGTTCCCATGGACCACCACAGTGCATTGATGCGCGGCTGCTGGATCGCCGTGATGGTCTGTCGGGGAAAACTCGCGAGTTCGAGCTTCGGCGCGAGGCGAGAGCGGCACCACGCCCAACCGTGTGCCAAAACGGCCAGGATCTTGCCTAGATTCACCACTACTCCAGCGAGGAAGGCGATGACGGCCCCGATAGCCAGCCACGTCGGATCTAAGTTGGGCATAGCACGCGTCCTATCTCAGCTGATTGGCTTTCACGTGGAAGCCCTCAAGATTCGCCAATTAGGCCGCCCCGGCCAGCCAGGCCCGCATGGCCGCCTCGGCCCTGTCCGGGGTGGGACTGGTGCCCTCGGCCAGTCGGCTCGCCATGTCGGCGCTGTGGATGCGCCATTGCCACACGACCTGTTTGCCGTTCAGGAGTGGTTCGAGGAAACAGGCCTGGTTGCCGGCCTCGTGGCGGGCGTGGAAACCGTATTGCGTGGCGGTAAAGCGGAAGGGAGTGGGTTCTGACATAAGTCGTTGTTTTTGTTGAAGATTGGTCTGACACGATTTGGAACCGGGCCCTTTTGTAGCTTGAAACGTCATGCCGATAATAGCAGTTATCGGCATGATGGCGCGTGACAAAAAAGCCGCCTGGGGCGGCGCGTGTGTTGTGGTTTTAGCGGCTGCTGGCGATCGCGCGCAGGCTTTCGGCAATTTCCTCCAGCGCCGAACCGATCACCTTGGCGGTGGCCGCCGCGCCGAAATCCGCTACGGCTGTTTGCATGAAGGCCGCTACCAGGGCAGGATTCGCCGCCGCGTACCCCTCGCCAAAGGCTTTATCAATCGCGCTTCTCGCCTCGTACATGTAGGACGACGCGGCGCCCTTTGCTTGGTCCATCAGGGTGTCAAAGGTGGCAACGATCTCGGTCACGGCACTCTCCAGTGGAAAGGTACGAGTGTGCCCGAAGGTTCTTTCCTCGGAGCGTTTTCTTCACTCTTCTTCGGACGGCCGGATCGCGTCCACCGCGGCTCATGTCCCTCAACCCTGGCGCCGGGCTAGTCGTGCACGTCGGGCGTCAGCTTGCACTTTGACGGCTTCTTCCCTCTGCCAGAAGCAGGCTTCCGAGCAGCATCCCATCCAGTTGCCTTCGCCAAGCGCTGCGAGCTGGCCACATCCGTTCGCGCACCATTTAACGCGCTCCAGATATGCGGCCAAGGCAGCTTGCTCGGCCTTGAGGCGCTTTGCGCTGGCGCGCTTGCGGGCCGCCTTATCGGCGGCGCGCGCCTTGGGATCGGCAATCGTCCATTCGCGGATGTAGTTGCGGCCCACTTTGACCTCCAGGGGCGTTTTCGGCACAAGGGCTGGTTCCGAGAAACGCTTCGCCCTACAGGATCACTTGCCGCCCCGCCACGCCGACGTGGTACCGCTGCGGCCTGTCGCAGCCGATTGGGCAAGCTCCACGGACTTCGCCACGCAGTACACGGCGACCGCACTGCCAATGAGGCCCATGGCAGCACGAACGTCGCCCCGCACCATCAGGCAATACAAACTCAAGGGCACCGCTGCCACCGCCATGCAGACGGTTGCAAGGTTTAGCAGCTTCTGGCTGTTCTTCATATCGGCTCAGTAATCGCGGCGTTTTTCGTCCGCAGGTTCGGATAGTGGCTCGCCGTCTTCCCAGCCTTCGCCACTGAGATTCAACACTGCCCGATTGCGCGGCGAGAGTGCGCCAGGCTCACTAGACTCGAATTGGGCCTTCAACTTCGCGTAAAGCCCGGCCGCTTCAGCTTCCGTCACGAAGGCGATTGCCAAGTGGGGATCGCCGCCCCAAATGCGGCTTTTCTCAATCTGGAGTTCCATAACCGCACACTGAGGAACATAGGCCATCTTCAGTTGCTCCTTGCCCCAACTAGGGGCCGTTTTCTCATTCGTCCTCGGACGGGCCGGATCGCGTCGACCAAGGCTTGAAGCCGGGCCGCTCGGAAGCGGCTTGCTGATGCCTTTGCTCAGCCGTTGTGCGGCCTGCTACCGGGTGCGTGGTTCGGCGCCATCGTTACGCCGCCGTCCCACTCCAAGCGAACAACGCCGTCACAGAACTCGCACCTGTCCACAGCGCCGGCGTAGGAATCGTCTTCATAGTGTACTTGGCCGCGATGACCACATTCGCAGTGATAGGTGTACAGCACTCGGTCCGAAGGGTTCATGCCCGTAGCCTTCCTTGTATTGTTGGCCGGCGGCCGGCCGGTGCGGGGCGCGGCGGGCGCCTGGTGCCCTGGGGCTTTTTCCTCATTCGCGTTGTGGTCACCCCGAGCGCTGCGCTGCAGGCCTGTGATGACGGCCCGGGTCTGCATGTCCGTGTCGATCGCCTGCTCGAACGGCATATCGCCGGGCAGCTCGATGCGCCAGCCGTCGGCATGCGGCTCCGCCAGCGACATCAGATGCCGGAAACGGCGAGCGTCTTCGCGGAAGCCGTCCAGCAAGGTTGCTAGCCTTTCCGCGCGTGCTTTCCAGTCTGTCTTGTCCCAGCTACGGTCGTCTTCCATTGTCGGCCCTCCTGGGCGCTGTCTGCCCTAATGTTGCCTCACTGTTGCCACCCCGGTTGGAGCGGCAAGGATCAAGTCTTTCCGGCAAAGCTCGGAGGCTACTTCGAGCCAGAGGCCACTGCTTCCTTGAAGGTCTTTCCAGCGGTGAAAGCAGGAACAGTCGTTGCGGCGATCTTGATGACTTCGCCCGTCTTAGGATTGCGACCGTCACGCGCTGCCCGAGCGGAACTTTTGAAGGCGCCGAAACCCGGTACCGTAACGTCGCCTCCGGATGCAACTGTGCCCTGGATAATATCGATGCACGCATTCACGGCGCGCTCAGCATCTGTCTTGGTGAGGTCAGCCTTGATAGCGATGGCCGCAATTAGTTCGGATTTGTTCAAGTTCGTTCTCCTGAAGTGGGATAACTTAATTTCAATTGGACAACTCACGGTTCTGGCTTGCTATCGCCCGGAAGCCAAGCGGGCACCTTTCCACCAGGCGCGCACCGTAAGAGCTAAGCCGATCAGCAGGCCAGTGATGTATGTGGGTCGGCCAAATATAGACACAGCCGACTCAAACGCCTGACTCGGTGGATCTGGCACAAAAGTGAGCAAGCTGTAGGCGGCCCAGGCCGCGAGGGCGATGCCCCCGAGAAAGCTTGGAGCTTCCCACCGCAAAACAAATTTCAAGGTATTCATCGATAACTCCCTATATCTTGGCGGCACGTCCGTTTGGTCCGCCGGCTGTGTATCGTGGTTGGTCGCGTGTCGGGATGACTATGCAGTGCTGAGTACGTAGCGCTTCCCTACGCGCATAACGTCACCAGTGGCAACCATTTCGGCGAGATAGCGCCGCGCAAGCTCTTGGGTCGCGCCGTGAGCCGCATAGATAGCGGGTAGCGACGGCTTGACCTTCCCGGCCAGGATATCCGCTCTAACGCGTTGGAACCTGGAGCCATCATCGTTGCTGGTTCCTGAATTCTGCAATGCAGTGCGTTCTACTGCATTGCCCGCATCCGCGTCCAGTGCATCGGCCTGCCGCATCATCGTCGGTGCAGTACCGGCCGGCTCGACTGGCGAGCACGCCTGCATCGCTGCAAGCGCCTCCGATACGATCGATTGGGGTGCTTCTGGTGCAATGTGCGGAGCGGCGGGGAAGAGGCTTGCCGCCTGCAGCGCATCGGCCTCAGGGAGTCGTGCGGGCTTTGTTTGCCACAGGCGTTTGGGTGCATCCGCTTTACGCGTAGCAGTTAGGCTGTAGCGAGCGCGCAGCAATCCACCCGACACGGCTAGCAAGACGACGCTCATTACCACGATCAACAACGAACGGCACAGCGCGTAGAAAACCATGCCCTGGTCGCCTAACACGTTGTCCAAGGTGGGGCGCATGGCCGCTTCGAGCTGGGCGAGCTCCGCCGCCTGCGTTGCAATGCCGGCCTCAACGGTCAGCGCCTGGGTCGCCTGTTTCGCCGCCATGTTGCGGACCCATTCGCTGCGGCTCTCTGCCTGCCGTTCAGCGGTGGCACGCAGCGTCGCTGCAGCCTGGCGCTGCGAAGCAATGGAAGCCCTGAGTGCAGTAATTCTGGTGCTTTCGCCCTGCGATGCGGCTTGACCAACGCGCACCATAGCCACCTGCGTGACAAAGAGCGTGCCCGCTTCGAAGATAAGCAGGCAAAGCCCCAAAACAATCAACTTGAAGCGCATGGCGCGCATGGCCTTCCGTGGCAGCAGTGCCGCTACACCGAAGGCGAGCAGCTCAACAGCTATCATCAGAATGCCGGCCGCGGTGAGGACTTGCCTTGCAGATAGATCAGGCTCGAGACGCTCCATCCCAAGGATGAAGAAGCGGGCGGTGATCGCAGCAGCTGCGATGCCGGCTGCGCCTGTAATTATGGCGAGCGTACTGTAAGCCCAGCCTGGTAGATGTGTTTCGGTGGTATCCCCGATAGAGTCAGCAGGGGAAATTTGCATCGACATCCCAATCTCCGTGAAAGAGTTGGGGTGCATCGCTTTCCCATTAAACCGTGAGCCACCCCGTTCCAGTGAAATCAATTATACATGTTTTGATTTATCAAAACAGTGCTTTTTGATTTAACACGGGCAAAATGCTCAGAGCTACCTTGCCGGGCCCTGGTCGCGGCGTTTCGTTGCCGCCTCCCCTGTCGCCGGTTGCGCGCCCGGCTTCTTGTCCTGGACGGCTACGCGAGCTTGAACGAGCCGGCGCATATCGGCCTCAATCACTTGGCGCTCTGTCAAAGGCGCAGGCATGGTTTTCACGAAAGTCCGTATCTGCTCCGCAAGCGTTCCATCGACGGGGGCACGGGTGCGGTCCAGTGCGTCGGCCAGATCGAGCCAGCCGGCCCGGATAGCCTTCTGGTTCGTCGCGATGCGGATCTCCCATGGTCGGGCACTGGCGTTCCCTTCCAGCACAGCCTTTGCAGCTTCGCGAACCGTGGCCGCTTTCACCACAGAGCGGTCCTTCTTCGCGGCCTGGTAGACAGGCTGCTTTACGCCCTTCCGCACCACGCCGCGAACATCGCGCGGCGTGGCGGCTGCCTCGATGCCCTTCTCCCGGAGCTTCTCCGCAAAGAGCTCGCGCCACTCCTGCAAATCCTTCTTCTGCCTGGCCAACCGCTTGCCATTGTGTCCGCGCATCCTCACACACATGTGCACGTGAGGATGGGGCGGAGCATCAGGGTCCGGATCCGTTTCAGGGGTGTGCAGCACAAAAACGTAGTCGTGATTCGCAAACCGGTCTCGCCCGAACTCGCGTGCCGCTTCTTTGAGCAACTCGGGATTGGTGCCGGCCGGCATGGAGAAAAGCACGTTTACCGTCTGATTCCCGTTTGCACGCCGCTTGCCAATCAGCTCGGACCACGCTTGGTGTAGCTCTTTGACTTCATCCAGTCCGTGCAGAGTCTCGCCGCTCTCGTTCTCAGCCTCGATCTTTCCGTTGCGGGTGATGTAAGTCAGGTGAGCCAAAACCTGCTTCGACTCCTTACCGGAGCCGCTGATTTTCACCATGACCTCAGGAGCCTTGCGCACGGCCCGGGAAATCGCTTCCCTGGCATTGCGTTTGGATTTGGACGGAGCGCCTCCGCGGGGTCCTGTTGGGACGCCTTGGGGGACCGCGCCTTGCTTCGCGCGAAGGTTGTGCTGAAAGTCGTCAAGGGTGTCGAACAGGCCTAGCCTGTCGAACACCATCCCAACGGATGTCTTACTTGCCACTGCCCACGCCCCAACGGTTGAGATTCGAGTCGAGCAGATCCGAAACTACTTTGCGGTGGGCCTTGATATCAGCAGCAAGCTTCTGGATCGAATCAACGGTTACCTGATAGCTCGCGTTCGGATCGAGGTTCAGGGTCTTCGCGATCTGGTTGAGATTTCGGCCAACGGCGGCGAGCTGACGATTGGATTCCATCAAAGCATCAACCTCTACTGCAGTGACCTGCGGCTGGCGCAGCAAGTGGGCGCGAATGAGTTTCACGATCCACTCTACTCGCGTGAGCCCGACTGTCGTTGCAGCCTCAACCACCATCGTTGCCTCGTCGCTACGAAGGCCGACGTTGATCTGTACGCGCTTGCCGTCTTGCTTCTCAACAGTCGTCACATCCACTGCGGGCTGTGTCTTGAGAACGCGTTGGATGATGAGACGCAGGAATCTCGTTTCACTCGTTCCGTGCTCTTCTGCAAGCGCCTTAAAGGCTTGCCCAACTTCAGGGGATACGCGGGTCTGAATCGCTTTTTGAGTCATAGGGCTTTCGTCAACGAAAGACGCACACGCGTGAGTGTGTTGCAAATTGTAGCACAATTGCTATCCTGCCCTAGAATTAACCGCCTCTACTGCCTTTCGTTGACGAAAGTCCGCAACCGCCTTACCCCATACCCCGCGCGCAGCGCCACTTGACTGCCGCGCAAGCGGCCGCCATCGCAGAAAATGGATTGCACAATCCATTTTCTGCACCCAGCCGTTTGGCCACGCGGCCAAACGGCTCACTTCAGGCCGCCTCGCCAGCAGCGTCCCAAACAACTCCCCCAGCAAATCTTTCTATCCCAATACCCGTCTCAACTTCTGTTTTGTGCAATACAGGACTTTCGTTGACGAAAGTCCGCAACCGCACTACCCCACACCCCGCGCGCGACTGCCGCCAAGCAACCCACCGCAGAAAATGGATTGCACAATCCATTTTCTGCGCCCAGCCGTTTGACCGCGCGGTCAAGCGGCTCATTTCAAGCCGCCTCGCCAGCAGCCTCCCAAACAGCTCCGCGCTGTTTTGTGCAATACAGATCGCCTCCACTTTCCCGTTGCTTGCCGAGCATGCACAGCACCCACGCCAACTTCATCGCTAGCTTCTTCTGTAATGTGCAATCCAGATATTTCCTCGCGGAAATTCTGGATTGCACATTACAATTCAAAATGCCTAGCTGCCCTCACAGCTCAGAGATGGAATCCAGGGACGAAGCTCGCGTATACGAGCTCGCCTCAGAGCGCAGCGTAAAGGGACGCTCAAAGGCCTGCACTTGCCTTGCGGAAACGGCCGGCTGCTCCCGCAGCCGGCCCACCAACTAGCCTGCAGGAGGGAGGGGTTCCCCCTCGACGCGGCTCCCGCCGCAAAACATCAAAGAGAGGGAAATTGATCGATGGCAACGCCAACAAGTGAAGCGTACACAGAACTTCAAAGCGCCTACGATTTTTTCAACGGCGAGCTCTTCGATGGATCGTTGCCGGCATGTTTGATAACGCTCCAACGAGACAAGCGATCGTATGGCTACTTCTCTGCAAGCCGCTTTGTGAACGCTGATGGAGCAACGACGGACGAGATCGCGATGAATCCGGCGTACTTTGCGACGGTGCCACTAATCGAAATCCTCCAAACGCTGGTGAAGGAAATGGTGCACATATGGCAGCTGCATCATGGCAAACCTGGCCGCGGACGGTACTGCAACAAGCAGTTCGCGGAGAAGATGAAATCGCTCGGCCTGGTGCCGACTTCTACCGGTGAACCAGGCGGGGCAGAGGTTGGCGACAAGGTGATGAGCTATCCTGGGCCGGGAGGTCGATTCCTGCAGGTGTGTGAAGCACTCCTGCAGACCGAGTTTCGGATCTCATGGATGGACCGCCATCCAATCCGCCCGGAACATATCGCCACCCCTGAAGGCTTGGAAAGCGATCCGGCGGCGACAGCGTTGGTCGAGCTCGGAGCCTTTTCGATTCCCGAAGTGGCCGACCTGGCTGAGGAAGTGGGGCCGAAGAATACGAGCAACCGGACGAAATACACCTGCATCACTTGTGAACTCAATGTATGGGGCAAGCCTGAATTGCGCATCGGCTGCCTGGAGTGCGGTGGGGAATTTGTCGCGGCGGAAGGGGAGGGGGTAAAAGAAAAGCCCGCTGCTGCGGGCTCTGAGGAACTTGGCTGAGGTGTTTGCGCTAGCGCCGAGATCTGTTGGCGGCAAGCTTCGCGTTCTAGCCTGCCATACGCTTATCCCTTTCTTCGAACTTCTTTAGGCAGGGGAGGTGCTACTCGATCGTATGCCTCGACCCAATCGACCAGACTCCGCAATTCGTCCTTGTCAGGCTGCTCATCCAGCGCCTTCAATACCGCGCCGTAAAAATCGCCATCCTTATCTATCCCGAAACGGATTCCTCGCCGGCGGAGAAAGCCTGCAGCAATCCGCAGTCGACTCTTGGCGCGGTCCGTCAGAGCCTGGAAGCCCACGATCAGATGCCGGCGAGAAGCGTCTCATCGTCGCCGGCCAGGCGGCCCAGCAGACAATCGTAGCCCCACGTCAGCAGCATTCCGCCGATGCCGGCCACGACCAACAGGATCTTGCCGCGGAGGTCTAGGGCATCCGGAATCAGCATCGTGAGGACAAGCACCGCGAGCGAGGCGTAAGACACTACGCGCAGGGGAAGCCGGACAACTGGACGCAGCCACAGGAGGGTCACCAGCAGCACTGTACGTCCGCTGCGCTTCGCAAGGTTCAGGGCTGAAGTGCTCATCTTAGGCTCCCGCCGGATCGACATTTTCACACCTCCATTATACTTGTTATTTGTACCTGTAACAAGTAATAAGATACAGGGAAACCCGCTCGGGAGCGGGCAACCTTCCTTGCGTTACTCGACAGCCACCGAGACAACCTGCTGAATCGTATCGGCCGGAATCTCCCGCTCGTGGCCATCTTCCTCGTACTTGATCCATGCAAAGCCCGCACTGCTCGGAACCTTCAGCAGCAGTCGAGCAGGGCGGTCATCGTGCCGAATCTCGATGGCGGTCACGCGAATCTTGGATGACTTCTCCTGCGGAGCCGAAGACGGGTTCGGGCCGGCGTCCCCTGGGGGATTCGAGCCTCCGCTGTTAGTAGAACCGTTCGCACCGTCCACCGGCCGCGGATTCTGTCCGCCATCCCCGTCCGTCGCTTCCTGCTGTCCCGTCTGCAAACTATTCAGCTGCGCATCTCCGCTTATGGCTGCACCAGGTGCAGGGGCAGGCGGAACCTGCGGCGGCGACGCCAACTCGCTCACGAGCTTCCGCACCTGGCTTTGCGTGAACTCCTCGACCTGGCTGCAGAACTCAGTGATCTGCTGCGGGTGGTCCGCATACGCGCTGCCCAGCATGTTGAGAGCAGTCACGTCAGAGCTCTTGCCATGCTTGACGAGTTGGGCAACAGGCTCAGGCAAGTTCAACAGCTTCAGGTGATTGGACACGTAGCTCGGCGAGTAACCAATCTCGTTTGCGATCGCGCTCTTGCTCAGGCCCTGGTCGGCGTATCGCTTAATCCGCTTGGCGATATCCAGCGGATCGAGATCGCGGCGCTGAATGTTCTCACTGAGGGCATCGAAGCCGTCGTGCTGCGTGTCGATGAATACCGGAATGGTTTCGCGCTTGGCCAGGGCCGACGCCCGCCACCGGCACTCGCCGTGATTGATCTTGCGGAAGTCCTCCAGAGAATCCGGCAATGGCTTGCCCGCGGCAGTGAAATACGCGACGACTTCCTCGGAGGTGGCCGGCTGCACCGAAATCGGCGACTTCACGCCACGTCGCGCAATCGATCGGCTCAGCTGCTCGATATAGGCAACGACGTCCGGACGATCGAAGTCGGTCCGCGGGTTATCGCCCGGGATAATCTTAGCTACAGACCATTCGAGCGGCTTGCCGTCACTCACCGCCGGTGTTTCGACGATCCCGGAGAGGGCTTCGAGATTCGACAGATCCATGTTCAAAATCCTCCTACTTTGGTGCCGATGAGCTCAAAAGCTGCACGCACTTCTTTGGTTGCTTCACGCGCCGCAGTCTGCGGCACCTTCCAGATGGGTATGCCGTTATCAGCCGCCAAGGGCATCGATGCGCGATTGCTGATAGCGGTTGGTAGGACGTGATCCTTGTACATGGCCAGCAGCTGGCTCAAATGCTTGCCCATTTCTTTGTCAGATGCCTTGAACTGATTTGGCAAGACTCCTATCAATTCCAGCTTCGGATTCAGGTGTTTTTTTACGTTCCAAACACGCTGCAATACCTTGACGACGACGGGAAGGGAGTACGGGTCGATAACGCTTGGTACGAGAACGAAATCGGCGGCAATCAACGCAGCATTGGGCACCTTGCTATTCGAGCCCGGAGTGTCGATCAGGCACCAGTCGAACGCCCCTGAAATGTCAGCAAGTCGATTCTTGAGGTTCTGAACGATCGGGGGCAACAAGAGTCGTTTGTTGGCATCAAGCTGCAACTCATCGTCCATCTTCTCGACCTTGCGCATCTCGACATCATTGGACACAAACGGAACAAGCATTCCGTCGCCTTGAACTTCGATTGGCTTCGCCCCGAAAAAAGTGTGGGCATAGTTTCCCTCGGCAACGTACTTGCGCAGCGTGGTGCTGATGCTGCCCTGTTCATCAGCATCGATGACGGCAACTCGTTTGTTCTTCGCAAGTGCAAGGAAGAACGCCAGTTGGCACACCAGAATGCTCTTGCCCTGGCCGCCCTTCTGATTGACAACAGCAATGGTCTTCATCGTTGTTCCTTCATCAACTTTTCCCGGGCCGACTTTTCCATTTGAGTCACCACCTCAGCCATTTCCGGCGGCAATACGGCTGTTACTTTTTTCCAGTCCGGGGGGATCTTGATCCCGTTCCGTTCCTCATAGTCCTTCGCGTAATGGCGCCACACGGTACTGACGGCATCGTAGATAGCCTGCTGAGTGACTCCGAGCTCTTCGGCCATCGCTAGCTGCGTTTTACCTGCCACCAAAACCTGATAGGCCGCGTCGACGTTCTCAGGCTTCATCCTTCTCAAGCGAGGCTGAAGCGCCTTGAATTCTTCCGGGGTCAATGATCGTTTCATGTTGGGTCCTTCGCCTGATCGACGCGGGAACGTCGACCAGGGGAGTGGGGGAGGGGGTCAAGCGTCCTGGGCCCGCTGGGCCAGACGATTGCGCGTTGTCTCGCCAGGCGCACCGAACTCAAAGCTGTCCACGATGAAGTTGTAGCCGTAGTGCGTGCCTCCCTCGCCTTCGTAGTTGTTGTTCTCGATGCGGTAGTAAACGATCATCTGATCGCCTGTGGCGAAGTTCCTGGCGATTGCTTCTGCCTGCGAGTCGAAGGCAGTGAACTGCAGCGTAACCTTCCGCGTAGCACGTTCCTTGCCCGCGTACTCGTTGCGAATCAGGACGAATTTCGTAACCGTCGTGTTTCCATGACGGCGCTGTATGGGGGCATCCGGCAGGCGGCCGATAAAAGTATTGATAATCGCTTGTGATGTGCTCATGTGGTCATCCTTCTGATGAAAACAGAGACGTCGCTTGGCCATGTCGCTTTGGACACCCCGGAATGAGGTCCGGACGAAGGAAGCGGTTTGCGTCCCTTGCTAACTCCAAGTAGTGAAATCGGTGTGTCGTAGTTCCCGCTACGGCGCACCGGCAATACCGTCAAGCATCACGACGGCATGGAATAATTTTACCTGTTAATATTACCTGTAACAAGCAAATACAAGCGGTCCATTCACGGCCCCTCACATGTCAGCAAATGCTGTTGCAGCTCCGCGACGCGGCCTGAGGGCGGACGCACTACAGGCTGCTTGCAAAGTGGTAGACCTCCTGCCCCCTCAGCTGCATGGCGATCGCGTCTCCACGGGCCTGTATTCAAGGCTCAGCAGGTAAATCAGAGAAGACCCCCCCTCTTCTTGCAAGCTATTTGGGCCTCTGCGAATCGAAGCCAGGGCGATTTGAGGCCGGAGGCGAGGCTTTGCCTCGCTGGACCGGCAACGGCCCGTTCAGGGCCGTTCCCTGGCCGCCCACGCGCGAGAGCGCGTGCGTGTGCGGTCGTTTTGCGATCGGGGGCCGTCAAGCCGCCGATAGGCGGCGTGAGTGCCCCTTGGGGCGTAGATTTACTTGGGTGAATGGGCGAAGCCCAGAGGGCGGAGCCCTGGGGGGATGGGAGACGCGCATAGCGCGTCGGGTGGGATCGAGAAGGGGGGATACCCCCCTTCGGCG
>Ga0209426_1000629_pt1 | contig 31863 bp, 38 predicted proteins | sample Deesub1362B_J571_FD_187697 | JGI IMG/M metagenome (GOLD analysis project Ga0209426, IMG submission 187697) | Deep oceanic, basalt-hosted subsurface ecosystem from Juan de Fuca Ridge flank, Pacific Ocean, CORK Borehole 1362B_J2.571 (SPAdes)... ...
AAGGATGAGATTAAAAATTCTAAGGGAACTAAAATATAAGGCAAAAGGCGCTATACTTAAGTAGTAGCGGCGAACTATATTGATTGGGGAGCATGAAACGCCAGATTTCAATGCGGGAGTATGCATTCGGGATTTTCCTTATGAGCCTTGGGGTAATGTTGAACATCCTGTATTGGGTGACTGAGCTTTTCATACGCAAGAAGACCCCCTACGAAGATTTTATGGAAGACCCTGTAGCTCATGCGTTGATCATCCTCCTCATACCCATAATGGCCGTGGTGGGATATCAGTTTCTGCAGGAGCGCAAGCTAAGGGCGCAGGTAGAGGAAGCGAGACTTAAAGCTGAGCAGTCACGGGAGAAGCTTCAGGAGTTCTTCAGAGAGCTTGAAGGCATAATGCACACAGTGCCTGCGGCGGTGCTCACCACCAACGGCGATGGGCTTATAAACTTCTTCAACCGCCGCGCCATGGAGTATCTCAAGAGGAGCGAGAGGGAAATTCTCGGCACTCCAATATGGGGGTACTTCCTGGAGCCAGAAGTTGGTGAGACAATACGGAAAATGCTCAAAGGTGAGCTTAAGGAAAAGATGGTGACATTGGAGGCCACGCTCCACACCGGAAAGGCGGTGCAGCTCTCAATTTCCGCCGTCCCTGGGGGCGACGGGAAGGTGGAAGGCGTCGGCGTTGTCGCATCCTTGCTGGACATAACCAAGCTAAAGAGGCTCCTAGAGGAGCTTGAGGAGACAAATCGCTATAAAAACCTTTTCCTGGACATACTTCGCCACGACCTGCTCAACCCCGCTGGCGTTATAGATAATTACGTAGACCTCATGCTGGAGGACGCTAGGGAAGGCGAGAAGGAAGACCTCCTCGCCATGAAGCGTGCTGTTAAGAAGATTTTAGGTATAATAGATGACGCCGCCAAGCTTGCTAGGCTGGAGAAAATTAAGCTAGAGTTCAAGGATATTGACCTGGACAGTGTAATCAGAGAGGTGATAGAGGATCTCAGACCCATGCTCGAGAAAGCAGGGATGCAGGTTGAGTATGCCTCCAGGGGCAGCCTTCCCATAAGGGCGAGCCCCCTGCTATATGATGTATTTGCCAATCTTTTGAGCAACGCCATAAAGTATGCGAGGGACGGCAGGAGGGTGGTTATAGAGGTGGAGGATGAGGGGGAGAACTACATTATCAGGGTGAAGGATTTTGGTGAGGGTGTTGCTGATGAGTTCAAGGAGTCGATATTTGAGCGCTTCAAGCGCAAGGAGAAGCGCGGTGTTAAGGGCACAGGCCTGGGCTTAGCTATAGTTAAGAGGATAGTGGAGATGCACTCCGGCAGAGTATGGGTGGAGGACAACTCTCCTAGGGGCGCAGTTTTTGTAGTTATGCTGCCCAAGCACAGAGAGAGCTGAATATCAGTCGGCCCCATACACAAGCTAGGAGTAACTCATCTGATTCTTTTTTAAGCTATACACCAGCCGCCAGTAGCGATGATCATAGAGGCACTGGCTGTCTTTTCAATGGCTGCAGGCATTGCAGGAGCCCTAGAGGATCACAAAACAGGGTACATATCTGAAAAGAACAACATCGCCGTGCTGGTCTTGCTGTTCTTAACGCTGGTTTACTTCGGCCTCAGAGACCCGTTTGTAGCAGCCGGCGGTGTTGTGGCAATTGCACTTCTGATGTTTATCGGCGTGGGAGGTGCAGACATAAAGTTTGCGGTGCTCTACTCACTGCTCCTCGCGCACTGGAGCAAAACAGTCGCCGTCCTCTTCCTACCCTTTTCGCTTTCCCTGCCGCTGTTTGTGCCTTCCAAGGAATCTCTCAGGTTCTTCCTCACAAAGCCCATTGGTGTTGGTGTTATAGTACTATCTATTTTGACTGGATACTATCTCCTAATACTGGTCGCCTACACCATGTACCGCATTGGCGAGTCACAGACGGGGATGTACGAGTACAGGCCCCTCAAAGAACTCACGGAAGAAGACCTCGTGCAAGAGGTGATAACGAGAGATGGGAGAGTGATGCCCTTCGACGAGGTCGACCTGGGAATCCCTGTTCCAGACTTTCTCAGACCGGTCCTGTCCGAAGTTGCAGTGAGGCACCACCCCAAGGTGAGGGAGAGGTTCCTGTACGTACCTCCAAGGGATCTGACAGAGAATGATGTGGAGAAAATACGGGAACTCTGGTCCAGGTACGGTGCAGAACACGTTAGGGTGGCAAGGACCAAGAGGATGCTTCCGTGGATTGTGGCAGCTTTTCCCGTTTCTGTGATTCTTTTATATGTGTTTCGCTTCTTTTCGCTTCGGTGACTCCGCATGTCCGGGATTTTTAAAGAGGTTTACAGGAATCTCATCGAGGGGAATGACGCAGTTGTCAGCAGGGGTGAGATAAAGTATTTTCTGAATAATAAGGAAAAGGAAGAGGCGCTCAAGAAGTTCATTTCTGCCCTGAGCGCTGCAAGCATACACTTCGAAACCGGAGCCCACTGCCTACCGTGCAGGGACAGGAGAGTCTCCTTCTTCGTAGACTTTGTGGCGGCGGCTGAAGAGGGTGACAGAGAGAAGCTTCACGCACTGATCTCAATGCTGCCCTCAGAATCTTTCAAAGGGTGCAGGAGATGCACGGAAAAGGCGCGAGAGGAACTCGTGAAGCTCATAGAGGCTATGCCCGACATATCCCTGAGCGACTTCACCATTGCACCCTCTGCAGCCCTCTCAATGAGGCAGGAGGTTCATGGCGAGGTGGTTGAGAGCTACACCGTAAGGGACGCCACAGTGAGGATAATAGAACACAGGGGGGAGTATTACTACGACATCGTAACTCCAATCTTCACCCTCAACCTCCGGGAGCGCTCAGCAATCTCAGAGGCTCTGGAGATAATGAAAAGAAAGGCAATAAGCGTGTCCAACGCAGAGCCTGTAATAAGGTCGGTGTGCGCCGAGAGGGGCGTGCCTTACCAGAAGGTGGCCTCTATATTCGACACATACTACAGGAAGATGGGTGACATTCAGTACCTGATAGAGGATACCAACCTCACTGACATCTTCATAAACTCCCAGGGCAGGGTAGTGGTCGTGCACTACGACTACGGGGAGATGGACACCACACTGACACTAACCAAAGAAGGGCTGAGAACCCTGGCAGCAAGCTACGAAAGGCTCTCGGGCAAGCCATTCGACAGCAGCAGTCCCTACTCGGTGTTCTTCTGGGGTGAGCACAACGCCAGAATCTCAATCGCAGGGTACGTGGCAAACTACAGCGGAGTTCCAGAGCTCGCAATACGAATCTGGCCACCTGAGCCCTGGAACGTATTGGAGCTGGTGAGGAGAGGTTCCCTCGACCTGAGGTGCGCAGCGCTGGTGAACCTCCTCGTCTACAGCGGCTGCGCCTTCATCGTTGGTGGCGATAGGGGTGGAGGCAAGTCCACCTTCCTGCAAGCAACGCTCTTCATGTTCCCCAGGAAGAGCAGGAAGGTTGCGATACTCACCGACAGGGAGATTCACAGGTTCTTCTACGAGAACGACTTCAGGATCTCCGAACTCAGAGTGCACACAGGCGATGCAGTCTCCTCGCAGGGCATCCCGATAAAGGATGCGGTGAGCTTCATGCTGGTGTTCGGCGAGAGCCAGCTGATACTGTTCAACGAGATAAAGTACAGGGAGGAGGCGAAGCCATTCTTCGGCACGACCGCCGTCGCCGGGATGAGCAGCATAGCCACGACAATGCACGCTGACGACCCGGAGGGCATCCTGCACAGGCTGATATACAGCTTCGACCTAGACCCCGAGGCTATAAGGAACATTGACTTCATAATCATGACACAGGTGCTGAGGGACGTTACCGGAAGGAGAAGGAGGGCGCTTACCAGAATCTCCGAGATACTTAGCTTCAGGAAAAACCCGCTGCACGAGGGCAGGATTCTGGATCTCGTGAGGTTCAATGGAGAGAGCTGGGACATATCCCTGGAGAGAAGTGAGTACCTGGAAAGGCTCAGGGAGAAGTGGGGGATGAGCAAGAGAGAGATGGACTCGCTTTACGGGGAGCTGATAGAATTTTACGAAGAGAAGTACAGAGAGCACATCGCAGGTAAGCTGAGCAGCCTCGACCTCGTAGAGCAGGTTGAAATGTTCTTCAAAAGCTGGGAAAGGAGCTAAAACAGGGGGAGGCCGATGAGAAAGGCGGAGGTTTACTTCGCGGGCATCAGTCTGCCCTCGGGTATTGCAGCTTATGGGGTCATTGTATCTGTGCATGAGCGCCGTGACATGGCCAGGCACCTGAACTTGGAGCGCCGCGAGGAGAGCGGCATAGCCAGCACCTGTGGTATCAGCGACGGTACCGCACTGCGCAAGGCTTTCGTGAGAGCTCTCTGCATCGCGCGTGAGCTTGGTTGCATCGCCGTGGAGGCCATCGCGGAATCTGTGGAACGGCTGGACTCGAGGAACATGCTTGCCGAAGCCAAGGATGTAATTGAAGGTTTCAGGGAGGTCAGCATCTCTCAAGTGCCACCTGCCATGGGAGGGGGTGCAGCCAAGCTTGCAGCCAAAGCAGTGGTTGAATATTATGAAGCGATGGCTCAGCAAAAGGCGCAGAGCATATCTGTGGATGAGATACAAAAAATGATTAGGCAAGCTTATGGTTTTAGCAGCGCGGAAGATTAAGAAGCATGGGTAGAGGACCCATGAGCGAGTACGTAAATCACCCGCTCATTAAGCCCGGCAAAGTGGAGGCGAGACTTTATCAGCAGGTGATAGCAGCCGAGGCCTGCTCCAGAAACACCCTCGTGGTGCTGCCAACAGCGCTGGGCAAGACCGTGATCGCCGTCATGGTTGCAGCGCACGTCCTGCACCGCTTTCCCTGGCTCAAGGTGCTGATGCTAGCTCCCACGAGACCTCTGGTGCTCCAGCACCGCGATTCCTTTGCGAAGTTTCTGGCAATCTCCGAGGATGAGCTTCTAGCCGTCACCGGCAGGTTCCCTCCAGCAACCAGAAGAGCGCTCTGGAGCAGAGGCAGAATATTCTTCGCAACCCCACAGGTGGTGAAAAACGACATCGAAGCCGGTATCTTGGACCTATCACAGTTCTCCCTGATAATCTTCGACGAGGCGCACAGGGGTGTGAAAAAGTACGCCTACACTGATATAGCGAAAGTCTACGTCGAGAGCAATTCGTATCCTCTGATACTTGCCCTCACAGCCTCTCCGGGTGGTAAGCGGGAACGCCTGGATCAGGTGTGCAGGGCGCTTTTCATAGAAAAAGTGGTTTACAAGAGCGAAAGCGACCCAGATGTCATGCCATTCATCCCGGGCATCAGAGTGGAGTGGAGGCTGGTTGAGCTCCCAGGCGAGTACGGGAAGGCGGAGGAAGTGCTGAGAGAGATGATACAGCAACGTGTCTCCAGGCTCATAAAGGCAGGGCATATAGCGAAGAGTGCCTCCCAGGTATCTAAAAGCGACCTGCTTGAAGCGGGTAAGAAGCTTCAGGAAGCGCTGGAGCAGGCAGGTAGAAACGAAAAAGGAGCAATATTCCAGGCAATAGTGTTCCAGAGCGCCGCATTATCCCTCGCTCATGCTCTTGAGGTCCTTCAGACGCAGGGAGCCGCGCAGGCGCTGAACTTCGTGGAAAAGCTCGCCAGAGAAAGCGATGAAAAGAGAAGCTACTCGAATATAATAAGCGACGAACTCTTCCCGTATCTGCGCTCTACACTGAGGCGCGCCGCCACGGTAGAACACCCGAAAACAGAGGCGCTGGTAGAGATAGTGGATGAGCAGCTCCGGAGGTCTCCCGGGTCCAAGGTACTGATTTTCACCCAGATACGCGACACTGCCACGAGGATCGTGGAGAGCCTCAGAAGAGAGGGGATAGCCTGCGAGCGCTTTGTGGGGCAAGCTTCCAAGGGGGATGACAGAGGGATGACGCAAGAGGAGCAGCGTGACGTGATACGCCGCTTCAGGGCAGGCGAGTTCCGCGTGCTCGTGGCGACGAGCATAGCTGAAGAAGGGCTGGACATTCCAAACGTCGATATGGTGGTCTTCTACGAACCAGTTCCCAGTGAGATACGGTTCATTCAACGCAGGGGGAGAACGGGCAGGAAGGCACCCGGGAAAGTGGTGATACTCGCTGCTAAAGGTACGGCTGACATGGCCTACCTGCACAGCTCCCGGCGGAAGGAGAGGGCAATGAAGGTGATGCTTGCCAAGCTTAACGCTGAACTGAAGCCGCTGGAGAGGGGCAGACCTCCAGAGCCGCCTGCAGATTTCAGGGACGTAATAATGCATGAGAGTACCTCAATTGAAGACACAGCCACTCCCACTGGCGAGACAAAAAATAATACCGGTATCATTTCCGCAGGTGCTGAGAACCCGCTTCAGCGATGTCTTGATGAGTGGCTCCCTTCCGGGGAGGTGCATGGTGTTGGCAGGGCGGAGAAGGCAGTGCTCCATGTGCTTGCGGAAAAGCGCAGGTTGGCAGTTGATGAATTGATTGAAGTGCTGACGCAAAATGGCACTTTAACAGTGGATCAGGTTAAGGCAGCAATACACGGTCTGCTCGCCAAGAAAGAGATTTACGTCCCAAAGGTGGGGGAGGTGGCACTACCAGAGGCAGAGGGAGAAAACATTTACGATGCTGTAGTGGAGCGCGTCTACCCCGGCGGCGCGACCCTGCTGCTGAACGGCAGGTTCAGGGCGAGGCTTGATGAGGCAGACTTTCCGGAAGCTAGCGGAATGCTGAAGAAGGGGGCAAGGCTGAGGATCCGCGGCAGGCTGTACAGGCTGAATGGCGTGCTGCACGTCAGACCTGTGGAGGTGCTGCCTTGAGCGACGGTCAGGAGGAGGCGCTGATCAGGGTCATTGAGGAGATTAAACAGCTCAGAAAAGTAGCGGAGGAACTCAGGGAGATCTCTATCCTCATTGTCGGCACAAAGAAAAAGTACGTAGACCTGTTTAAGACACTCTCCTTCGTTGCGGAGAGAGGTTCGGTCCACCGTAAGGAGGTTGCAGTCCTCTGGGACGGCGACGGCAGGAAGGCAGTCAGCCACCTGTACAGGCTGAGGCAACTCGACTTAGTGAGGAGAAGAGGCGACGTGCACTACATAAACACAGGGAAGAGGGGGGCAGAGCTGTATAAGGAGATGCTTGAGAGGGAGATTCTGCTCAAAACTTCAGTCATTGAAGAGCGGAAACGACTTCAAATTTGATCTTATTCAGCTTGCAATAAGCCTTGTTAATATGGTAGAAGTCTCCAGTATCCTCGAAGTTTGCTGCATAGCATGGCGAGCACGGCTCGACCCTGCAGTTCCTGCACTCGTCAAACTCCTTCAGAACCTGCCTGAGCCTAGCAAGCTCTATGCCGGTCCTGACATGCCCTACCTCGAACTCCGGGTAGAGAAGCCTCTGGCAGGGGTAGAGTTTCCCGTCTGGTGCTATTGCAACACTTCTGTTCCCGGCACCGCACCTGAACCTCTTTCTCAGGAACTTCGGGTATGCTGCGCATGTGAAGGGTTCGAACGCCTCAACGAAGCTGAGTCTTACTGGCAGCTGCACCACCTTCTCAAGCTCACGCTGGAAGGCGGCATAGTCATCCTCGTTCCAGGGTTTGTAGCTGTCCACCACGGTGTTTATTGCAACCCTTCTGAACCCGAGTGATATGATGTAAGCAACATTTCTAGCAAAGTATCTGACGTTGTCTGGCGACACCTGTACGGCAACGGTGGGGTTCAGCTCCAGAAGCCTGAGCACACCCTCCTTGCTGACCCCTTCCCTGAGGTTGCCGAAGATACCGTCATAGCTCACCAGAACCCCGAAGTCGTGTTCTCTGAGAAACTCCACCACCTCCGGAGTAACCAAACTTCCGTTGGTGGTAATGCTGAACCTGACACCCCTGTGCGAAAGCCCCTCAGCGAAGAACCTGATAAGATCCATTCTAAGGAGAGGCTCGCCGCCAAAGAAGTGCACCCTGCTGCCGCTGTCCCTGAGGTGGTCCTCGAGGAACTGCAGGGCAGCCTTCGCCGTGCAGGGGCTCATATCAGCCACCCTCCTGCTGAGACCTCTGAAAAAGCAGTATCTGCAGGACATGTTGCACCTCAGCGTCGGGAAAATTATAGCGGAGTCTATCATGCCCTTTGTTCGCAGCTTGCAAATAAAAAAGAATCATAATGCACATCTAGGCCCGTCATAGTGAACTACCCCCTCGCTTACGCAAGTGGCTTTCTGCTTCATCGAGGAGACTTGCCCCCTCTATGAAGCTTTTGCTGTCACGGGGAGTAGTCTCCTCTCCACTGAAGAGAGAATTCCCGCCTTTAGGCTTTTCCTAACTGAAGCGTGAGGTTTTCTCAGCAACAAAAATATATTGCATGGTCACTATTGCAAAAATTAACATTTCGCAGCTAAAATCCTGTCCACAATCCTGAGGAGTTCCTCCATATCAAAGGGTTTTTTTATGTGAGCGTCTGCGCCGCACTCACGGCTCTGCTCCACATCCTCCTCGCTCCCATAAACGGTGAACATGACCACAGGAATGTGCCTGAGTTTCCAGTTTGCTTTGATCTTCCTGCACATCTCCCAACCGTTAATGCCCGGCATTGCAACATCCAAGAGCACTAAATCCACCTTATCTCTTTCCAGCATCTCCAGTCCTTCCTCGCCACTCTCTGCCTCCACCACTTCAAAGCCAGCCCTCTGGAGCATCGTCTTGGTTAAAAACCTTATGTCAGGCTCGTCGTCCACAAGCAGGATCCTCGCCATCCTATCAGCCTTCTATACACTGGCAGGGTTAAGCATATGGCACCTTTAAACTGTGGCTACCCTATTCCTCCATGCCGTCGCAGTTTATGTCTAGGGCATCGTAGTCTTTGATATAGGGGTAGGAGGCATTCCGGGAAATCTGGGCAATGCCAGAGATAATGGGCACAGCACCTGCATCACTTATCGAAATCAGGAAAATTGCAATAATCGTTGAGGCGATGAACACCTTCTTAATGTGGCCTTTCATTTCCGCTTCCCCTCCATTTGCATCGTATTTCCTGATTCAAGATTTCAAGTATTCACGTAATACTTGTAGCATGTATATAAACTTTACTGTCAGAAAGACATTCATGAAAAAAGACTACTTCGCCCATGCAAAGGTGACAACTAGGAAGCAAATAGCAATACCAAAGAAGGTACAGGAAAAGCTTGGCGGATTAAAAGAAGGGGATTTCCTGCTTTTCTATGAGGAAGGTGGGAAAATCTACATTGAAAAGGGTGTGCTCGTGCCGGAGAAGAAATAAACCGGCAAGCTTTAACAACACCTCCGGGGTCTACCTCATCAAGGCAGATGTTAAAATCAGGGAGGGAATTTTTCTTAGCAATGTTTTTTAAATAACAGGCTTAAAAATAATATGGGAGGATTAGATGAGGTCTGCATCGTAGAGGGGGTGAAGGAGAAAATCTATGAGCTGAAGAAAAGGGTGGTGAAGGGGGGCAGATACTTACCCTCTCTACATGATTGGTGGTGGGAATGAAGTACGACCTTATTATTGTAGGAGGTGGCGCAGCCGGGTTTGCGGCAGCCACTAAAGCGAACGAGCTTGAAGCTGATACGCTAATGGTGAACAATAGCGTTGTGGGTATAGGAGGCACCTGCGTAAACGTGGGCTGCCTGCCTACGAAGCACCTGCTGCATGTGGCTGAGGTGATACATAGGGCAAGGGTTTGGCTCAGCACCTCGCTCTCCTTCGATTTTAAAACCATTATAGAAGAGAAAGACAGGCTGATTGAAAAATTAAGAAAAGAAAAGTACGAGAAGGTTTTGAGAGATTTGACCTACGTGGATTTTATTGAGGGAAACGCCAGATTTATATCTAGGACGGAGATTCAGGTGAATGGTGAGGTATACACAGCGAAAAAGTTCATCATAGCCACTGGCTCCTCAACTTTTATTCCGCCCGTTGAGGGAATCGAGAATGTAGACTACCTCACCAATATTGAAGCCCTGAAATTAAGGGAACTGCCAGAGTCAATGATAATCCTGGGCGGAGGTGCTCTCGGAATAGAGTTTGCTCAGATGTTCTCAAGGTTTGGCACACAGGTTATGCTGCTTCAGCGGGGCGAGAGGATTGCTAAGAGAGAGGAACCAGAGCTGGCAAAGCTTTTGCAGGGGTATCTTGAGGAGGAGGGGGTGGAGATTATCACCGGCGCGAGAGTTAAGAGGGTATCTCAGCAGGGCAGGGATAAGGTTGTGAGCGTTGTGGTTGAAGGAGAGGAGAAAACCTTTAGAGCAGAGCACCTACTGATCGCCACGGGCAGGAGACCAAATACCTCAAATCTGGGCTGGAAAAGCTTGGGATAAAGCTGGGCAAAAAGGGAGAAGTTGTGGTTGATAGATTCATGCGAGCTAGCGGCAACACCTTTGCAGCTGGCGATGTAACTGGCGAACCCATGCTTGAGACCGTCGCCGCCAGAGAGGGCATGGTAGCAGCGAACAACGCCCTCTCAGAGGAGAAAATAGAGATGGACTATCGCGTTGTGCCCCATGCGGTGTTTACTGACCCCCAGCTTGCAGGAGTTGGGCTCACGGATGACCAGGCGATTAAGCGGGGGATAGCGTGCAGGTGCAACACAGTAGCGATGGAGCTTGTTCCAAAAGCCCTGGCGATAGGCGATACCAGAGGTGCAGTTAAGATGGTGGTGGATACCAAAACGCAAGAGATAATAGGGGTGCATATCCTCTCTGCGAATGCCGCCGACCTAATACATGAGGCGGTGATGATAGTCAAAAACCGCATGAAGGTGGATGAGGTCATAGAAACGCTGCACGTCTTTCCAACGCTTTCTGAGGCAATAAAAATTGTCGCTCAGAGTTTTAGGAGGGACGTAGCTAAGATGAGCTGCTGTGTGGAGTGACATTTGTATTAAATCTTTCGAAACCGGGACTGGTGACAAAAAGAGACATCCTCCCTCACGAATGGTATCCATGCCGTATGCCCCGGAGCCTCGGAGCGAAAGTTTTAGATACTACTTGGCTGGAAATTGCTTTTTGGAGGGGATGGTGATGGCAGAACGTGAACTCGTTGACATGGTGCTGGTGAGGTACTGGGCAGGCAGATTAGAAGAAGAGGATAGACAAAAACTCTGGCAATTTCTTTACGGCTACGATACCAACGAGTTTCTGTGCCAGGACAATGGATACGTGCGTGAAAATGGGGCATGAAGCTGAGCAGAAATTGCTTTATGATACCAGAAGATTCCTTTGATACCGTCGAAATTCGGCTCAATAAATATAAAGTTGTGTTTGACATTCTTGGGAAAATAAAAGCAGAGCCTGCTCGCAGGTATATAGTGTCTTATGAAAGAATTGCAATTTGGACGGTCCTAAGCTTTGCCTACCTGATGAACCTCCCGTTGGAGATACTCGTCCATCCCGTTAAGGGGGAAACACTCTCTGTCATTAATTCTGAAATATATGAGGAACCTGCGAAGTTTTCATTCAAAACTGCCAATCTGGTGGCTGCGAGGTACTGCACCAACTTCAGCGGAGGAGGGGAAGAACAACTCCGATGGGTACTGGAATTTGTGAAGAAACATGATGTCGAGTATTCTGCAAGATTAGCAGAGGTGGGGGAGGACTTCAAAGACTGGAAATCTGAGGGTACCGCTTTTTACGACTTCGCTATGCATGTTCCTAACCTCCTGCCCAACGAATCTTTCTCTTACTATCTCAAGCAACGCCTGAAAATTCGCTAAAAGAACTTTTCCTTTCCCACTGAAGCTCCAGCGGCATATTTAGAGCGTCTGGACCTTCTGTGCACACGAGTATCACCTGGCAATTCGTGTTGGTCAGCAGATGCAGAACCACCTCACTCAATGAGTAAGGGATCATGTCCAGCACGACGACGTCTGCGAGCTTCACTGCATCCGACCCCCTCAAATACCTGTTCAGCTCAGCATCCCTGCAGCTGACAACTACCACATCCGGCCGCCAGAAGAATTCCTCGTACTCCTCTGGTATCCCGACCACAACAACGCGCTCTCCATCTTCCTGAGGCTTGCTGCGGAGCCACTCCTTCACCACGTGCGACTTCGCACAACCTGTCTCTCCGGTTACCAGCTTCAGCCTTCCACACTCGTAGAACTCAGCCCCCTGCATCACTAATCACCCAACGAGGGAAAAGAAGCAGGAAGTATTTAAAGGAATCAAATGCCAGCGCACCCATATCGGCGTGGAGCCGGCGGGCTTTGGCTTGGTGAGGCGGTAGTTCCCTGCGAGTCGGTGTAGACCACGTAGGTGGTGCCCCAGCAAGCGTGGTAGATGCGCACCGCCTCGCCAGCCCTGTTATCACAGTGTCCGTTTAATCTATCAGTCTAACATCTACCTTGTCCTTCGGGATGATGCCTTTTGATATTAGAATGTTCAGTGCTTTCTTCCCTTTTTTGTAGAACTCTCTGTCGCTTGTGGTGATAACAATGTTTTCTGACGTTTTTAAAGAGCAGGACTCACAAAATATCTGAAAATCTACAAGATCTTTAAAGTTCACTTTTCTCACCTCTCTGCTGACCCGTTGGTACAGGGAGTCATCTATATCTACAGTTTTTGATGCTCTGGGGAGCTGTATGTTTGCGGCCTTTCTGATTGCATGTTCGTTGAGCATTTTTGGCAGTTTGCCGATGTTCTCGATTCTGACGCCGTAGTTTTGAATCTTAATTTGCTGACAAAATAATGCGGGGGAAGGGATTTGAACCCTCGCAGGCTCTACGCCAACAGGTCCTAAGCCTGTCTCCTTTGACCGGGCTCGGACACCCCCGCAAAGATTAAAAAGAAAGAGATTATCTCTGCTGGAGCTTTCTCTTTCTTCTTCTCTCCTTCAGCTTTTTCTTTCTGGTTTTCCACCGACATTTCCCACGCTTCTTCCATTTTCTTGACGAATGCTTACCTGCCATTAAACTCCTCCTTAATGATTATGGCTCTCTTAATGAGGATTACTCACGAGGTAAACTTTTCCGAAATCAGAAGAAGCTGTGGGGGAATACCTCTGTTATGTAGAGCAGGGGCGCGCGACGATAGATAATAACGTAGCTCCTCTCCAGCAAAAGCTCGCCCTGCGCGATGCCAAATATGCTGGCTAGCTGAGAGCTGGCCTTGAGGGTGGAGAAGCCGAGTATCTCTCTCCGCGACTCTATCTCAAGCTCAGCCATTATCTTGCCTATGGGTTTATCTGCACGCATTACTGCATCCTTGAATCTGGGCTCAAGCCTGCTGAGCGGGGCGTAGGAAGTGGCTCTCACCAAAGTTCGCCTGCAACTGCGAAGGTTAACCACACGGTGATTGACATCCTCTCCCGCTTCTATCCGCAGCACGCCGGCGATTTCCGGCGTTGCTTTGTCCACCTCCTGAAGCACCGTCTCCACTCGAACTTCGCATCCTTCGAGAGCTTCAAGAATCCTCGTAATTGAACCGTCGGTTGTGAGAAGGATTCTATGCACCGGGCTGAGCTTCACCCGCGATGCCAGCTTCTCAAGTTCGGCAATCATTTCAGAGCAAGCCCCACTATATCTCTAACATGAGAATATCCCCTCTCCTCGAGGAACTCCTGAATCTCTAAGGCCACCTTCTTGAAAACGCTAATCCCTCTGGTGAGCACTGCGCTGCCAATCTGCACCGCCCTAGCGCCTGCCATGAGGTACTCCACCGCGTCTCTGCCAGTGGTAACACCACCACACCCCATTATGGGTATCTCAACTTCCTGAGCAATTTCATATACGCAGCGCAGGGCAACCGGCTTAAGACATTGCCCAGAGAGCCCGCCAACTTTGTTACCCAGCACCGGCGCCTTCGCTTTTATATCTATGGCCATCGCCTTGAGTGTATTTATCGCGGTTATCCCGTCAGCGCCGCCTTCTTCGCATGCCTTGGCAATCTCCACGATATCGCCAACGTTGGCGGTGAGCTTCGCAAACACAGGCAGAGAAACAGTGCGTTTAACCTCACGTACCACCTCATGCGCAAGCTCTGCGTCAGCACCGAAAAGCGAGCCCACCTTCTCCACATTTGGACATGAAAGGTTGAGCTCTATCGCTGAGACGCCTGCGCGCGAGACGATTTTTGCAGCCTCTGCGTAGTCCTCAATTCTGAAGCCGTACACACTGGCTATTACCGGCACACCCCCGCGAAGCGCCTGCCTTAGCTCCTCTGTGAACTCCTCCACCCCCGGGTTCGCTAAGCCAACGGCGTTGAGAATTCCCTGCTCTATCTCCACAACGGTGGGGTTTGGGTGCCCCTCCCTCGGCGTTACTCCGCAGGATTTTGCCACAACCGCACCAGCGCCGTTGCGAGCCACCCTTAGCAGCGACGCTGCGGTAGTGCCAAGAATGCCGGAGGCAAGCACCGTCGGGTTTTTCAGCTCTAAACCAGCTATCTCTACATCGAGCATGGTTGTAAAACCTCTTGCTGCCTTTTTTAATTTTCTATACCAAAGAGGTAAACCTTCCCATCCCTGCTGCCAACGGCTAAGCTCTGTCCGTCGGGGGCAAAGTCCACTTCGGTGGGCTCCTGCTCAAACTCAAGCTCTGCCATCACCTCGCCAGAGTAGCTGAGTATGTAAACCTTCTTATCCCAGGAGGATAGTGCTATTAACTCTGGGTTCTCAGCAATAGCCACGTCGTGGTTGGAGAACCCAGTTTTAAACTTCCAGAGCAGCTTGCCTTCTAAGCTGTAGACGTACAGCACTCTGTCCTGCGCTGCTCCAGCGACAAGCTCTGGCGATAAAGCGCACCCATACAGGTGGCTTCCCTTCTTGCCGCCCCTCCTCCACAGCAGCCTGCCGTCGGTGTCCAAGAGGTACAGGTAGGTGTCATCTCCAGCTAGTGCCACGCGCCCCCCTTGCAGAGCCACGTCCCACACACCCCAGGCGCTCTCCTGAATCTCAAAAGTCCAGCGGGGCTCACCCTCGAGGGTGTAGGCGTAAGCCCTGCCATTCCCAGCCGCTACAATAACCAGATTAGCTTCTTCCGAGATTGCCACCCCCTTAACTATGCTCTGGAGCGTCTTCTCCCAGATTAAGCTTATATTTCCGCCAGCGAGCCTGAACAGGTAAACCCGTGCCTCGGGCACCAGGTAGCTGGTCGCGAGCAGGTAGTTTTCCCCCTCGCTCAGCGCCACCGCCTCGGCGTTGCCCCGCGTTTTAAAGCTCCACACAGGTGCGCCGCTCATGTTGAGGAGATAGATCTTGTTCTCGTAGCTCGCCACCGCAATGTAGCGCCTTCCCACAGCTACGCCGTACACCGGCTCCTTTGTGGAGAAGCTCCACAACAGCGAGAGGTTAATCTTTTGCGTGCTCTCGTGGGAAGGTTGGGGGGAGCCTTCTTCATTCTGAGGTGGCGGTACAGGTGGCGTAGTAGTAGGCTGGGTAGCCATCTCCTCTGGCTTGGGCGGCTCCTCTGCCGTTCTTTCCCCGGCTATGCAAGCCGAGAAGGCAAGGATGATTAATACCAGTGCAACGCTTCGCATTTCACCTCACTTTATCTGCGTCACCTTATCTCGCTTCGCTCGAAACGGTAACTTCGTCACGCCGGAAGCTTCGCTTCCGGGTAACTGCGCTCAGGGAGAGGTAGAGGAGGGTGAGCAGGAAGAGCACACTCGTGGGCTGCAGCCCAACCTCTATGAGGATGAGCACATGGGTAAGGGCAACTGCATAGCTCGCCGTGGCGAGGCTGCTCCTCGCGAGGCGGTGCATTATGCCCAGGTATACGCCCACCAGCAGAGCAATTATTATTAAGCCAGGGATGCCAAAGTCGAGCGTTGCGGGACCGAAAAGCGTCGACGTTATTATATGCTCCTGCTGATAGCCCAGCACCACTTTACTGGTTATCACCTGACTCACGTCAGCTAAGGCGGAGCCATGAAGCAGCCCCCAGGGCAGGGAAAGCTCCACTATCTTATCGAATACCGAGAATGTGAAGCCTGTACGGTAGAATATGTAGAGGTGTGGGGGAATCTTCCAGCTCGAGTAGGCGACGCTCGCTATGTGGGTGCTCACAATGGTGAGGATTACCCCCACGCCAGCGAGGGCAGGAAGAAGTGCTCGCAGCGAAATCCTCTGCGCGAGCAAACCAGCGATGACGCTGCTTAGAATCACCGCTATTGCATCGCTCTTAAAGCCCGACAGTACGCCGAGAAGCACAAGCAGAGCGATTCCCGGCGCAGCGACGCGCCACGAAGTGAGGACAATGAGCAGCGAAGCAGAGAGCACCGCCAGGCCATGGAACACAGCTCGAGCCGGCGACACCGCTACGCTTTCGCGGAAGCCTGCTTCAAGCAGAGGCACGCCCTGCGACAGCGTTAGTGCGGCGGCTGCTATAGCCAGAGTGTAGGCTCCAGCAAGAAGGGCATTGAGAGAGCCATACCGGGTGAACACCAGCCAGAAGCCGATGCTGCCCAATGCAATGGCGAGGTTGACAAAAAGCTGCTCTGGGAAGGTGGACTGTAGGGCGAAAAAGGCGAGGGCAGCCATCACAGGGAGTAGGTAGTCCGGATTCTGCTTTACCTCGACCCGCCTTCCAAGCCGCGCAGAGGCGGTGACCAAAGCTATGCCGAAGAGGCTTAGGAGAAAGCTTAGCCCATGAAGTTCGCCGAACGCCGGGGTGAGGTACCTGCTGGTTACCTCTATCCTGTACCCGAGATATGCGCATGCGAGGAAGATAAGGTACACTGAAGGGAAAACCACCTCTGGATGAAGGAGCCTAGTAACCTTCATTATTTCAGCTCCGCATACAGCTTCGCGTACTCATTTGCAGTCTTTTCCCAAGAAAATTCAGAAGCGCGCTCTTTCGCACGCGTCGCAAGCCTCTGCCACAGCGCTTCGTCGCTCATCACTCTTATAAGCGCCTCGGCTAGGGCATTGGCATTGCCGCTTTCCACCAGCATCCCTGTTTCTCCATGGGTAACGACCTCAGGTATTCCTCCCACTTTTGTGGCTACCACAGGCGTGGCGAAAGCCATCGCCTCGAGTGCCACAAGCCCAAAACCCTCGGCGCGAGACGGCAGAGCAAGCACGCGGGAGCGGGAGTAATAGCTGCTGAGCTCGCTCCTGCTTCCTGCGAAGTACACATCTCTTAGCCTTAGCTGGGTACAGAGCTCAGCCAGTGCCTCCCTCTCCCTACCCTCACCCACAATAATCAGCTTCGCCTCTGGTATACGCTCCTTCACTGTGCGGAACGCTTTAATCAGCACATCAACGCCCTTCTGCTTCACAAGGCTGCCTACGAAGAGGATGCTCATCTCTCTCTGTGCCTCTTCGTATTCGGGCAGCTCCACACCGTTGTAGATGACTCTGATCTTCTCCCCTTCTACCCCAAGCTTCTCAGCCTCAGTCTTCAAAAACCTGCTCACCGCTACCACAGCGTCGGCGTTATTTAAAACCAGCTTTACAAGAGCCCTGGTACCCCGCCTCTTTGCAAGGTAGTTTATGTCCGTACCATGTAGGGTCACCACTAAGGGCAAGCGCAGCACCCGCTTCAGCACCACGCCGAGTAAGCCCTGGGGCACAGCGTAGTGGGCATGAATGAGGTCAAACCTTTTTCTCCAGCTTTTTATCAGCGCATCCATAAACCCGAATAGGATGAACGCCAGGGCTCTCAACAGCGGCAGCTTCGCAAACCTCGGATAGGTGACAATCTCAAACTCGTATGGGAGGCGTTTAATTATATTCTCTACATGGGTCACAACGCCCCCGCGGGCAGGCTTCCAGATGGTCAGCAGAAGCACCCGCATCGCTATCTCTCCATCCTCGCAATCGACGCGAGCGCCACGAAGGCTGTAAAAGAGTATAGCACAAAGACATTGAAATCCACCAAGCCAGTCTCTATCCCCACAAGCAGGTAAGCGAAGCACACGCTGTAAAGCGCTGTAGCTAGAGCTGAGCTGGTGCGTTTCGCAAGCGCATAGGCAGCGCCGAGGATACTCCCCAGAGCGAGAGCAAAGGTAACCACACCCACTACACCCAGGTCCAGGCTCACAGTGCCCAGGAGCGTGGACGTCAGCGAGACTCCAGTAACCCCAAAGTTCCTCGCCACAATTGTACGCGGCCCCAGGCTGAAGCCAGGCACAAAGTCCAGAAAAGAGGAGAACGTCGCTAGGGCTATGTCTCCGCGGTAGTATCCGAAGAGGAGGGTTGTAACACCCGCGCTGTGCAGGTTATTGACGGTGTAGTCGTAGAGCGTTATAGTTAGCTCGACCCTCCTGCCTATCACCTCCATAAAGCTAACCTCGCTGCCCATTACAAGGGCACGGTAGTAGCCAAGCGCTGTCACGGCTAAAAGCACACCAGCGAGGGCGGCAAGAATCTCTGCCATGCCTATTATTCGGTACCGGTGCATAACGAAGGTGAAGGCGAGCAGCGAGACGACGCTCTGGGTACGGTATCCGAGAAGGCTTACTAGGAAGATGGTTGTAAGGGCTATGGCGAAGGTGTATACCCTTGCCTCTCGCGTGCTCAGCCTGCCTTTAATGTACTGTTTCCCCAGCAGAGCGGCGAGAAGCACGGCTCCGGGCACCAGGAAAGTCGCAAGGTAGGTGTACGCGACGCTCAGCTTTACCCTTGCCTGCGGCTCGAGAAGTGGTACGTCGTACGCCCTGTAGAGGTCAAGGCACAGCGCGAGAAGAGAGATGAGCAGCATCATGAGCCCAAGCTTCAGACTGCTCTTCTCAAAGGCAACCCTTTCAACTTCAATTCTGGAAGCAAGGGAAAAGGCGAGAACAAAGCTGATTAGAAAGAGAACCACCAGCGAAAAGGAAAGCAAGCTCATCTTTCCCAGAGAAAGGAAGAGTAGATAGGTGATGGGAAAAAGCAGCGCCGGCGAAAGTTCAGCGCGGGGAAGAGCCATATTGACCCTGTCCACGACAGCATAAACCCTTGCAGGGTAGAGCCGTAGCAGATGCTCTGCCAACGCAGAGAGGGTGGAGTGCTGAAAACTCTTTTCAATGAAGGCAGCGCCTGTGCCAATGGCACGAAGCACAAGGCTTCTCTCGAGGGAAGCTGCCAGAAAGAGAGTCGCCTTTTCCACAACGCCCACAAGTCTACAGGAGCTCATCAATGCTGACATAGGTTGCTTCTCCCACTTCTCTGAGGAATCCGAGCTTTTTAGAGGTAAGCTCAGCCTGCATCACCCTCTCTGCCTTCAGCTCCCTATCGTAACCCAAGTATATCCGCAGATTTTTTGCAACCACCTCACCGCTTTTGAGGTCGAGTTTCTCAAGCTCCCCTAGGTCAACGGCCTTTAATGAGAGCATATATAGGTCGTCGCCTATCTTGTATGCCTTCGCATTTAAACAGAAAAAGCAGTCCTCCACCGTCTTCTTTACGTCTAGGTACCCCATCTCTGGTTGGCTTATGCTTACTTCGCCTGTGAGCACCACACTGCTCGCGCCGGCATTTTCCTTCAGTTGTTCTAGTTGGTTAAGAAATTCTCTGAAACTTCCAAAATGCTCCTTCTTAGAATAGAAGCTGACAGATGAAGAGTAGATGGGCATAAGTTTGATTTCCTTGGCAGCGACGTCCTCCAGATAGCTCATGCTCCCCCCAACGCTGAACTCATCACCAAACTCATTTTTAATATACAGGGTGCCCCCTCTTGCAGCGACCACCAGGCCCTGAAACTTCCTTTCCTTGCCGGTAGGGTCGCCTATTGCTGAGCCCTGCACCTCCACCTCAATCAGAAAACCCTTGCTCTCTAGCTTGTTATAAGTTTTAACCGCCTTGTACACCTCCTCGCCACTGAAGCTAAGAGGTTCTCCCAGCACAGTCCTTGCAAAGGAGAAGGCGAGAAAGAGGACAAGGGCTATAGCTATTAAGTCTACAAAATTCACACCCAGAACTTTTCCCTCTTTTATATCAATAAGCTTCATTTTTCTCGCCTTCTCAGATACGCAAAAAGCGCTAGATTTATTAGGAAGAGAATAAAGAACACCAGCTTAAAAACGTTGTTGAATCCAGGAACATGGGGATATGAAGGTCCAAATATTTTGTAGAGCAACCCCACCACAAGAAAGTAGAGCCTGTCCAGGAAGAAGAGGTAGGTCTCAAAGAAGTGTCGGAAGGCGCGGAATACGTTGTACCTGTGGAATAGACCAAGAGAGACCAGTATATACACGGCAACCAGCTGGAAGAATGTGAAGCCAACCGCGTAACCAAGCGTTTCAAGTGCTCTCTCAACCCTGCTCTGCCACTCCTCTCTCATAATTCTCCCGCTTGTTTTATTTAGCCTCTGCGTTAAAAATCTTGCGCCGCAAACTTCAGAAAGTTTGATCATCAGATTGCGGTATTTCGCTAATGCTCAATACCGCTATGTTTCCTTATTATTTTTCCTTAATATCCCTGTCGGGGTGGGGTTAACCTAAGGGGAGGGGAATTCCCCTCCCCTGGATATGCGGGCGCCGGGATTTGAACCCGGGTCATTGGCTTGGAAGGCCAAGGTCTTGCCAGGCTAGACCACGCCCGCGCTTTATAGCAACCATATCACTTCGCGAAAACGGGGCACTCCGTCACCCTATCGCTTCGCTCAATACAGGTAACAGCAAGAATTTTTACCAGCCTAACAAGAGTAAGAATTTCATCTCCGCCTGAACACGTCGCTCTCCTTGGGGCGTATCAGGTCTCTTGCAGAGCCATCTCCCAGCACACTTAGACCACGCACTATGGCGACGGGTATGCCCTCGCTGCCTTCGCCCATCACAAGGTTTGCAGCGCTTGCGATATTATCTGCGATAGCCACGCGGGTGACCTGAAGCTCCCTTCCGAGCAGGTCGCGCTCCCCCCTGCGGTCCCACAGCGTAACAACACCAGCGCAGCCTATCGCTACGCCAACGCTGCCGAGGCGGAAGCTCCTGCCGAAAGAATCGGTAATAATCACCCCCACTTTTTTTCCAGTCGCCGCCTCCAGCTTGCTTTTAATCTCCCGGGCGCTCTTATCTGGGTCAGCAGGCAGAAGCTTAACCTTGCCTTCCTCAACGTTGCTCTGGTCTATCCCAGCATTGGCACATACAAAGCCATGCTTTGTCTCGACAATGATAAAATTCTCCCCCACAGCGAGTACCTCTTTAGCCTCGTCGAGGATGAGTTGCACCAATCTTGGGTCCTTCCCCGTCACCTTGGCAAGTCTCTCCGCCTCCCGAGAGGGGGTAACACTGCTGAGCTCCACCTCTCGCCCCTCTGCCCTTGCAACAATCTTCTCAGTCACCACCACCACATCACCGTCGCGCAGTTCCAGTTTTTGCTCTCTCAAAGCTTTAAGTATGAGCACAGCAACGTCGTCGCCCTTCTTCACGTAGGGCATATGCCTCAGCGCATGAATTTCCACTTTCATGCTCTAAACTCCCATTACAGCTTTATATCTTGTTGCCCACGTTATGCCTTTTGGAGCAGGACGTGAAGGTGTACTTCTCAACATACGGCTGCACAATGAATCAGGGGGATACTGAGATCCTCAAGGCGCTAGTGGCGAGAAGGCATGAGGTGGTCGCCACGCCAGAAGAGAGCGACACCGTGGTGGTGAACTCCTGCGCCGTCGTTGGCTTTACTGAGCGAAAGGTGCTTAAGGAGATAAAAAGGCACAAACTCGCAGGAAAGAGGGTAATCCTCACCGGCTGCTTACCAGGGGCAAATCCCGCCTCTGCCCAAGCTTCGGGTGCGGATGTTGTGCTTCCCCTGAAGCACATTGCTGAGATAAACAGCGCCATAGAGGGCAAAGGCTGCGCAAAAGCGTTGCCTGTGATTAAGCCAGAGCTGCCAAAGCTACGGCATAGCAATAGTGCGATTGCCATCGTAGCAATAAGTGAGGGTTGCCTTGGAGCGTGCTCCTACTGCGCCACACGCTTTGCTCGAGGAAGGCTAAAAAGCTTCCCGGTAGAGAGTATAGTAAAGGAGGTGGAGCGTGCTCTGGAGCAGGGGTACCGCGAAATCCAGCTAACTTCGCAGGATACAGCGATATACGGGCGGGATATCTCCACCTCGCTGCCTGAGCTTCTGGGTGAGCTTGTCGAGTTGCCCTACGAGTTTCGCATACGCGTGGGCATGATGAACCCCACCTACGCTCGAGAAATCTTCGATGAGCTTCTTAACGCTTACTCCAGCAAGAAGGTGTACAAGTTTCTCCACCTGCCTGTGCAGAGTGGTGACGACGATGTGCTGCGCCACATGCGCCGCGGCTACACCGTCAAGGACTTTGTTGAGCTGGTCTCTGACTTCAGGCGCCGATTCCCCGAGAGTACGCTATCCACAGATGTGATAGTTGGATACCCCACAGAGAGCGACGAAGCTTTTGAAAAGACCTACAAACTAATAGAGGAGATAAAGCCCGAGATACTCAACATCACTCGATTCTCCCCCCGACCAGGCACAGAGGCGGCGAAGCTTAGAGATATCCACGACTGGATTAAGAAGGAGCGCTCCCGCAGGCTGACAGCGCTCATGCAGGGCATTGGCCTGGAGAGGAACTCCCCCTACAAAGGCAAAAAACTCAGCGTACTTGTCACAAAGCATGGGAAAGGCTCAAGCATGCTTGCGCGAAGCGATTCTTACCGCCAGGTGGTTCTGAAGGAAGGAAAAATAGGCGAGTTTAGAGAGGTGAAAATCAGAGAAATAAGGCCTACTTATCTAATAGCCTAGCTCGCCTGCGTGTATTTCTCTATAATCTCATACAGCTTATTGAAGTTTATTGGCTTTCCTATGTGTGCCTCCGCATGGGCATACTTCAGGCTCTTCTCAATATCCTCCGGCTCCTTCCGCACTGAGAGGAATACTATTGGGATGTGCCGCGTCTTTTCATTCTCCTTTATAGCCTTCGCCGCCTCCCATCCGTTCATTGTGGGCATCATTATGTCCATAAAGATTATATCCGGCTTTACCTCAAGCACCTTTTCAATTGCTTCCTCACCACTCAGGGAGCTTACAACCTCATAACCACGCCTTGATAGAACTTTATTTAAAAGGAGAACAACATCAGGGTCATCATCAACCACCATGACTTTCGCCGTTACTGTTGGCTTTTTCGCTTCAGGTGACATGTCTTCACCTTTTTCTTTATAAGTAATATGAAATATATATAGTCAAACTTATGGCCGAATGTTTTATATATATTTTACGTTTAACTTTTTAAAAAAATATCAAATTATGTTGAAAAATTTTTACATTAGGTGGCAACAGGGCGAGGAAAATATTTATCTGAAGGCTACTTAATGTAGGTTACTTAACAAGAGGTGAGGTTTATGAAGTTCCTAAGGATTGTTGGCATAATCACCATTTTTTTCGTTGTCATGGGAATAGCAGCCCTGAATGTTGTACTTTCTATTAAAAATGACATGGCTAGTATGCAGGATGAGAACCCTGCTATTTTTTTGATAAACCCTGAAAATGGTGAGATCGATCTGGGCTTTGGCATAGATAGAGATAAAGGCGGTGTTGTGCTGGTTGATTCTGAGCAGAAGGTAAACGACGTCCCTCTCAGGGCACTGTTTAAGAACTCAGAAGAGTCTGGTGCGGGTGAGATAGTAGGTGGTGTGCTCAAGGGTTATACCTACTCGGATGGAAGGATAGAGGAGAAAAGTATCCAAGTGGAGAGGGTGGTTCTGATAGACGACACAGTAGTAGCTGAAATCTTCTCCATCGCAGGACCGCAGAAAATTGAGATTGGTGGCAAGGAGGACCTGTTCTATGCACAGAGCGTGGTTGATGCAGGTGAGCTACTCAGTGTTTTACGTGGGGACTTTGAAAAGTTGGAGTGGGAGGTTACCATCGCCAACCCCCTCCTGGGAAAGCCGGTTGTAAAGAAGGCCACAACTGGGGAGCTTCTGAGCATGGCGAAGAATTTTGGTATAAACATCGATAAAGATTTAATAAAGGTTCTGATCCTTGTGCAGGTGGCGGAGAAGGCAAAACCAGCGTTGCAGAGCGAGGAGGCTAAGATGGAGATTTTCAGGATAATGCTCAGAGAGTACAAGAATGGCAAAATCAGGACCTATCCAGAGAACACCCTTACAAAGGTGATAAAGCTCTTGCCAGAAGAACAAATTCTGCGCCAGCTGGAGGGAAGAATGTGAAATACCTCCGGTTAACCTGGGAGGATATTGAGAGGCAATGTATGACCATAGCCAGGGAGATTAAGGAGAGAAAGGTGCCCTTTGATTTAATAGTAGGCATAGCCCGCGGAGGCTGGGTGCCTGCGAGGCTGCTCAGCGATATGCTGGACAGCGACGAGCTTCACACAATGAGGGTTAAGTTCTACACAGGCATCGGCGAGGTTGCGGCAAAGCCTGTGATTCTCCACCCAACGCAGATAGATGTTACCGGAAAGAAGGTGCTTCTCGTAGACGACATCGCGGACACCGGCAAGAGCCTAAGCATAGCCAAGAAACACCTTGAGGAGAGGGGCGCAGGGGATATATTTGTGGTTACCCTGATTAAAAAGCCTCATTCGGAGATAAACCCTGACCTTTACGTGGAGGAGACAGACGCCTGGGTTATATTCCCGTGGGAGGTCAGGGAGACTGTGAGACTCATCCTCAAAAAAGCCAGGAGCAGGGAGGAGGCAGAGAAAGAGCTGGCGCGAGCCGGGCTTAGCGAAGAGGAGCTTCCGGATTGTTAATGATTTTTCATGTTAAATCTCGCCTGTGGATTGAGGTGTGGCAATGGAGCTTCCCGTTGATGTGGGCGTTATATACGAGGGTGAGCGCATCTCTCGCGAGGAAGCCTTTGTGGAGCTTGGTGGTGAGGAGAAGGGTGTGGAGCTGCTGCGTGTGGCTTCGCCTGAGGATGTAGAGGATGGCGCCGTCAAGCTCACAGGCGTGGACTTCTCAGGAATGGAGGAAGGTAAAGCTTACCCATTTGGTCTTCTAGTGAAAATCGCCGGTGAGAAGCTTGAGGAGGACGTGGAGGGCGTTCTGGAGCGCAGAATCCACGAGTTTATTAACTACATCCAGGGCGTGGTGCACCAGAACTCCAGAGATAAGGTGATGGTCAGGGTTGGAAAGCACGCCGTGGAGAAGGGGCTAACTCTGAAGCACATTGGTGCAGCGCTTATACAGCTTCTCAAGAAGGAGTATAAGGCGATTGAGAAGGCAGAGGTTGAGATTTTCACGCAGGGCGAAGAAGTGGAGAAGCTGCTGGCGCAGGCCAAAGAGGTATACCACAGGCGCGACGAAAAGGCGGCTAAGCTGAAAGATGAGGAAGTCGATGTTTTCTACGGCTGTGCTATGTGTCAGAACCATGCTGCCAACCATGTTTGTATTATAACTCCCTCCCGCATCTCTGGTTGTGGAGTCATCTCATGGCTCGAGGCAAGGGCGGCTGCGAAAATTGGAGAGGGCGCCATATTTGAGGTTCCTAAGGACAGTGTTATAGACGAGACTAAGGGAGAGTTTGAGGGAGTTAATATAGCCGTCGCCGATAAAAGCAAGGGCACCACAACGCGGGTGTACCTGCACAGCCTCTTTGACCACCCCCACACCCAGTGCTCGTGCGCCCAGGCGATTGTGTTCTACATACCTGAGGTGGACGGCTTCGGCGTTGTGGACTCGGGCTTTAAAGGAAAAACACCCTTCGGCATGGGATTTTCAACGCTTATAAAGCAGGTTGGCAATGGTATCCAGCACTCAGGGTTTATTGGCGTGGGCTTGGCTTACCTGCGTTCCCCCAAGTTTCTGCAGGGCGACGGCGGCTGGGAGCGCGTTGTCTGGATGCCCTCCCACTTAAAGAGCAGCCTGCGCGATGTCATCCCGCCAGAGATTTACGACAGGATTGCTACAGAAGAAGAGGCCAGCGACTTGGAGGCACTGACAAAATTTCTCCGGGCGAAGGGGTATTCACTGCCCTCGGGTGGGGTTGAGGAGCAGGTCGCAACCGCAGAGCCAGAAGAAGCTCAGCCAGCCCAGAAGCAGCAGGTGGTATATGCCCTCCCCAGACGTCGCGTAAAGTTGACCTTTATTAATTCTGAGATTCGTTTTAAAAAATTAATAATTACCGACGAAAAAGAAAAAAATATTTAATGATTCAAATATCTTTAAAGACAAATTTTTTATATTCTTTTGTACATAAAATTACTTAATGGAAATACTCCTTGTAGACGACGACGAAGAAGTTGGAGAGCTTGCCCAGCTTCTTCTGACGAAGCGCGGACATAGCGTGAGGCGGGTGCTTACAGGGGAAGATTGCCTCACTTTACTCGACTCCGGCTACCGTCCCGATTTAATTTTGATGGATGTGTTTATGCCTGGCAAGGACGGGCTACAGATAACCCGGGAGATAAAGAGCAACCCCAAGACGAAGGACATCCCCGTGCTGCTTTTCACTGTAATGGGCACGCTGAATGGTATTGAGGAGGCTGCAAAAAAGGCGGGCGCCATAGGTTACATACCCAAGCCCTTCAACAGGAGTGAGTTTCTATCGTATATTGAAAGCATCGCAAAAGCATAAATGTCTCAGCGCTCATAGGGCTCATCACAGCTCAGTTCGCCCATCACTCATCATCGACATAATTTCTGTAATATTCTATCCTCGTAAATGTATATGGAATTTCTATTTCAGCAGCTTCATCGCCTCTTCCACACTTTCGCCATGATGCACTATGGCTGCGATTGCGCGAACAATTTTTGTGGGCGAGGGATGCTGGAATATGTTTCTGCCTATGCTCGTGCCCGCGGCGCCAGCCTCTATTGCCCCTGCGACCATTTCAAGCACTTCACGGTCATTGCCCATCTTTGGCCCGCCTGCTATTACCACAGGCACAGGGCAACCCTTAACCACTTCCCTGAAGCTGTCCACATCTCCGGTGTAATTCGTCTTAATAATATCTGCGCCCAGCTCTGCCCCCACGCGAGCGGCGTGCTTAACCACCTCAACGTCATGCTCGTTCTCAATCTTCCTCCCCCGTGGATACATCATCGCTAAGAGAGGCATACCCCACTCAAGGCACTTCGCAGAGACCTTGCCCAGCTGGGCGAGCATCTCAGCCTCGTTGTCCGCGCCGATATTAACATGGATGCTTACCGCGTCCGCTCCGAGTTTTATCGCCTCTTCCACGCTCGCCACGAGCACCTTGTGGTTAGGGTCCGGCGAGAGAGAGGTGCTCGCGCTCAGATGCACTATTAACCCCAGGTCTCTACCGTAGCCACGATGCCCAAAGATCGCCGCACCCTTGTGCACAATGGCTGCATCGGCTCCGCCTTCAGCAATTGCATTGGCAATGCTTTTGATGTCCACAATGCCAGGGATAGGACCCAAGCTCACACCGTGGTCCATGGGCACAATTATTGTTTTACCAGTCTCACGATTGAATATCCTCTCGAGTCTAACCCGCTTGCCTATCTCGCTCATGTGCTCACCCCAGAAACTTTCTAACCCACGCAGCTTCGACGATGTCCTTCTCCAGATTCTCAAGCCTGCTTGCCTTGATGGAAGAGATTATCCGGGAGGTGATTTCAGCATGCGTCTCATCCCGCTCATACTGCTCCACCAGGTCAAAGTCGAGCCTCTTCCACACCTCTTTAGGCAGGAGCTTCTCCACCTCAGGGTTGAAGTAGCGCAGCGCATCCCGCAGGTCCTCCTCAAAGTTGACATAAATGTCCGGCAGAAACTCGAGGTCGCGCTCCTTCAGAGCACTTAGCCCGAGAAGCTCCGGAGGCAGGCCGATTGAGTAAAGCGCTGCACAGAAGGGAATCGCCCTTGGCAGGGAGACCTCTCCCACCTCACGGGAGTAGCCGAACAAACCAATGTGCAGCTTCCTTCTGCGTCTCGCAGGCACATGCTTCGCTATCAGGTTTATCAGGGGCGAGAGGAGCTTTACAAGCTTTGCATACTCCCGGCTCACCCTATCTATAATCTCTATGCATTTATCCTCGCTAATAAATCTCGGTGACTTCCTTCGCTTAGACTTTATCTCTTCAATCGCCTCCCGTACTATTGCCTCGGGGTAGTCGTACTTGAAAGCGCTCTGCACAGTGTAAGTCTGAACGCTTGGGTACTCCCACAGGCAGTTGTACACGTTCGTGGGTTTAAAATTGCCCCTGAAGGGCGCAGAACCCACGCCGATTATGGGCAGAAGCTCCACGCTGAGCTTCTCTGCCAGCCTCCATATCCGCTGCAGTGCGATTTTGTTTAGAAGCACAGCGCTCAGCGCTCCATAGTTCATCGCCGGGTCGGAGCGCGCAAGAAACACGCGCTGAGTTTCAACTCGCTTGTCCGCGAGGTAAGCCTCGAGTATCTCATGGCTGCGCAGCATGCTGTCGCGGTCTTCGATGAGCGGGATGACATTTATCTCCTCAGGTTTAAAGTCGCCTATCCACTCTTTGATTTTAATATCGCCTGCGAAAAAGCGCTTCTCCGCCTTGCCAGAGACGAAGTTTTTGTAGTAGTAATACACGCGGTTCAGGGAGGCTGCAGAGGACGTCATGGGCAAAATGACCTCGAAAATCGGCGCTATATCCTCGCCGTAGAACGCTCTGGCAATGTCGAAATTGCGAGGGATGCTCTCCAGGGTTTCCAGAAGTATCTTCGCCTCTGTGCGCTCCACCTCTGGGTTTGGGACGCGGAGAGTGAGGAACACTTCTCTTCCCAGCTTCTCGCTGCGGAAGAAGCGCTCGTAGCGCGAGAGGAGCTTCTCAACAACGAAGTTGTCAACTTCCTTACCCTCGCAGTCCCACATCTGCTCCTCTATCCCCAGGTGGGAGAAGGCGTAGTACGCTTCCTGAATCTCGTCCTCGCCAGCGAGCACAGAGTTGTGGGCAAAGAAGGGGGTGGTAACATTATCCGGGTGCTGCGTTGACATGCATCTCGGTATGCGCATGCTCTACATCTCCAGGAAGTTCTTGATAATCCTTTTGCCCTCGCTGGTTAAAATGCTCTCCGGATGGAACTGCACCCCCTCAATGGGATATTGGCAATGGCGCACTCCCATCACCACACCATCGTCGCTCCGCGCAGTGACCACAAGCTCAGGCGGTAACGTCTCCTCAACTATAGCGAGAGAGTGGTAACGCGTTGCAATGAAGGGGTTGGCTACTCCGCGGTAAATCCCCTTACCGTCATGGGTAATCTCGCTTACCTTGCCGTGCATCAGCGTCTTTGCTCTTGCAACGGTTGCGCCGAAGGCGACGCCTATCGCCTGGTGCCCCAGGCAAACGCCGAGGATGGGGATGCGCTTTCCGAGCTTTCTTATAACCTCAACGCTGACCCCGGCTTTCTCCGGCACCCCAGGGCCAGGTGATATTATTATTTTCTCTGGCTCCAGCCTATCTATCTCCTCTATGCTCACGTGGTTCCTCCTGACGACAACCTCTGCCCCGAGTTCCCCCACGTACTGATACAGGTTGTACACAAAGCTGTCTATGTTGTCTATAATGAGCACCCTCATTTTAACCACCAGCAAGACCTATGGCGCGGAGCATCGCCTTGCCTTTATTCCTCGTCTCCTCATACTCCCTCTCTGGGATAGAATCAGCGACTATGCCTGCGCCTGCCTGCACATAGGCTTTACCGTTCTGAATAACTATGGTGCGAATCGCTATGGCGAAATCCATTTCGCCGGAGAAGGAGAAGTAGCCCACCGCACCGGCATATACTCCTCTACGCGTGGGCTCAAGCTCCTCTATAATCTGCATCGCCCTAACCTTTGGCGCGCCGCTCACTGTGCCCGCGGGAAAGCACGCCTCTAGTGCATCGAACGCATCTTTATCCTCGCGAAGCTCTCCCACCACATTGCTAACTATGTGCTGTACATGGGAGTACTTCTCTATGCTCATGAACTCGTCAACAACGACACTTCCAAATCGCGAGACCTTGCCCACGTCGTTTCTCCCTAAATCTACCAGCATAACATGCTCCGCTCTCTCCTTCTCGTCATTCACCATCTCCCTGGCGAGGGCTTCATCCTCCACCACGTCTTTACCTCGCGGTCTTGTGCCCGCTATGGGGCGGGTTATTACTCTGCCCTTCTCTACGCGCACCAGTATCTCCGGCGAAGACCCGACGATCGCCTTGTCACCCAGCTCAAGGCAGTACATGTACGGCGAGGGGTTTATCTCCTTGAGCGCCAGGTAAACGGAAAAGGCGTCGCCATTGAAGGGCACCTCGAAGCGCTGGCTGAGCACCACCTGGAATATCTCTCCTGCGTAGATGTACTCCTTTGCCTTTGCCACAGCCTCCTCAAAGGCTTCCCTTGCGAAGTTGCTCTTCACCACCAGGTTTTTTCTTTCGCCTGGGGTGAAACTCACCCGCTCAGCACTCCTTACCACATCTTCGAGTTGGTCCAGCGCTTCCACCGCTCGGGCATACTCCGCCTCAAGCGCATCCTCGCTTTCTAAAATTAAATTAGAGATGAGCAGAACCTCCTCCCGCCAGTGGTCGAAGGCTATAACATCCCTGGCGAAGAGAAAGAGGGCATCCTCGTGGCGGAGGTCGTCCTTCGTTGAGCTACCAATATCCTCAAAGTAGCGCACAACGTCGTAGGCAAAGAAGCCTATAAGCCCGCCAAAGAACTTGGGAAGCTTCGCTTTGGACACAACCTCATAGCTCACAAAGCGACGCAGCGCCTTCAATGGGTTTTCCTCTATCCTCTCCTCTCTGCCATTGATGTGAAGCATGTGATTTTTCAGCGAGATAACCATCGCAGGTTCAGCACCCAGGAAGGAGTAGCGTGCTATCTTCTCACCGAATATCGCAGACTCCAGCAGGAAGGCGTGGCTTGCGCTCCTGCGAAGCGCCGCATAGACGTCAATGGGCTTGAGCTCTTCCATGGGAAGCCTGCGAATCAGCGGGACGACGCACTGCTCTTTACCTGCGACTAAGTCTCGCACCTCTTCCAGGCTAAGTTCACGCATGTACTAACCTCCTCGTCGCTGCCTCCACGTCGTCGCTGCGCATTATGCTGGTGCCAATCAGGGCAGCGTCGCAGTGGTGAAGCACTCGCTTTAGCTCTGCAGTGCTTGAAATGCCCGAGGCAGAGATTTTTATGCCCTTTACAAGCTTCCCCAACCTCTCGCTGCGCGATAGGTCAATCTCCAGCGTATCCTTGTCCCGGTTGTTTATAACATAAATTTGCGCTCCGCACCGTTCCGCAAGGCGAACGTCGCGCTCAGAGTGAACCTCCACCAGTGGTTCCATCCCGAAGTACCTGCACCTGGTAATAAGAGCTTTCAGCTCATCCTCTGAGAAAAAGCTGGAAATTAAAAGCACGCTGTCGGCGCCGTAGTAGTAGGCTTCGTCCACCTGCGCCAAGTCGAAGATGAAGTCCTTGCGCAGCACCGGCAGAGAACTCACCTTGACTGCCTGTTTTAAGTACTCCAAGCTACCCTTAAAGTACTTCTCCTCAGTTAGCACCGACAGGGCGCATGCCCCGCCCCGCTCCATCGCCATGGCGATTTCCTCCACATTTCCCGGCTCGCGTATTTCGCCGCGAGGAGAGGCGAACTTCACCTCGGCGATAACTGGATTTACCCCCCGCTTTTTGGCTGCGAGAATCGCCTCTGCGAAGCTCCTTGGCTTTCGCTCAGGCTTCACCTCTCGCTTAAACCTGCGGTACCTCCTCTTACAGTCAGCCAATATCTCTGCAAACATTTAATCACCAATGAATATTTTTATTCATCAATGAGCAACAAGAGCTATTATAGTATGGCGTAGCGATATTTAAATGTTGCGGCGGCGGTGTTCCAATTTCTCAACGATAGCTTTGGAGTATAACCCAAAACTTAACGGTGCTGATCATGAAGGCTGACCTCATTCTACTTCACCCGCCGAGCATCTTCGACTTTCGTGAGAGGCCCATCCTCTGGGGACCGATAAACGACCTGGTGCCTTCTACACCCGTATTTGAGATGTATCCTATAGGCTTCGTGTCTATAGCCTCGACGC